>Ga0181523_10000352_pt1 | contig 50747 bp, 42 predicted proteins | sample PEATcosm2014_Bin_43_FD_119752 | JGI IMG/M metagenome (GOLD analysis project Ga0181523, IMG submission 119752) | Peatland microbial communities from MTU Mesocosm Facility, Houghton, MI, USA - PEATcosm2014_Bin05_30_metaG | ecosystem: Environmental > Terrestrial > Soil > Wetlands > Peat | place... | reverse complement strand
GTAAGAACAACCAAGGGGCGGTCGCCTACGTTCCCGGCGCTTCGCGACGCCGCATCAATCGTAGTCCTCCCACCAGATGGGTCGAGCAATCGCGGAACTTAGTGCATTCCAAACGCTCGTCAAAAGGACCAGTTTCGGTTGCTCATGAGTGACAGTTCAGCCAGTAAAACTCATTGCAACGCCTGAGTCCCAACGAAAGCCGATCCCCGGGAGGCAAACCAATACCACGGATCCGATAAACGCCACTCGCGGCAGGGCGTCTTCCTGGAAACTTTTCCGACTGCCCGACTTACCGCGACTTGGCAGTCCCCGGCTGGAATGAGAACTCCAGGATCGTTGTAGTTTCACCGCCCGCCGGTGCATATTTCCAACTCTTCAGTGTTTCTTCAACTGCGCTCGCGAACACTGGATTACCGCCCATTACTCTCGTGGATTTGATGTGTCCATCGGGGGCGATCACAACTTGTACCTTCACCATCCCCGCAATGTGAAAATTCTTCGCCATTTCGGGATATTCGGGTGCAGGATTTGAAATCACTTTACGGCTTTCCTGTGCCTGTACACTTACTGCGATCAGAATCAGGGTCATCACCAAGAAAACATAGGTCCGTATTCTTGTCAGTTTCACCCTCTGTTCCTTTAGCATCTCTCTCGCCTCGGAAGTAGCTCCCTCCGCGACCGGTGCATCGCAGAGAGTACATGCGCAATGCATCACGCTTACACTTTCAATTTAGCGGTAATTGCAGGTTCGCGCATATATCGTGGAGTACAGGTGTGCACGGTAATGTACTGGCCGTAGGTGTAAGTGACCCAATTTATCTGATTGACGCCTTCGTCGGGAAATTCGCACTACTAGATAAGTGATTCGGCTTATCGGGCACCAACGAACTTATTGTCCCTAGCTTTACGAAGAACTTCTGCAGCTTCGCGTACTCCGCTTTCGCTGCCTTCAGTATAGGATTGTCTTCCGCGGCGTCTTTCCAGATGCCGAGGAAATCCTGATACGCCACACGTGCACCGGCGGTATCCCCGCTCGAAGCTTTGGCGCGAGCCAGTCCCAGCCGTAAAAAAACCTTTCTGCAACAGTTCGCCACCAACCCGTGGTGGTCGATGATCCTTTGGAATTCAGTGCCAGCTTTTATTTCGCCTCTCGCACTTTCATTCCGGCGAGATATTCATCCGCCTCAGTCTTGGCAATTTCCTCAAACGACCATGTTGAGAGCGCAGCCGGCACTTGCGGATGGTAGCCTCCGGCCACATTGCAAAGAACCCCCGCCGTGGCATCCATCACCACGGTATGTATTTTCTAGCGGTCATCCTTCAAACGAAAAACAGGATGGCCCGGCCCAATCGACAGCACCACAGAGTGTTCGCGCTCCAACTCCACAATTTTCTTCTCATGATCCGGTAACGTCTGATTCTTCCTCCCAAGACTCCACCCGCCGGTATGGATGAAGTACATCTTGGCCTGCTCTTCCTGAGGGTTCGCGGTGGCACAACATAGCAAAACCACGATCCGACAAACGGCCCAGTGAATTCGGGGCACTCTCCGCGCACTGGTAACCGCATTCCCTTCCCGGGTGAGTTCCGTGCGCTTCATTGCTTGCCAGCGTTCTACCATTCGCGCCACTTTCCCTACAAGCCTGCTTCGGGCACCACCCATCCGTTAAGGCTTGGCTTCAGACACAAACAAGCTCGAAACTTGATAATACGCCGTGTACGCCACCGTCCGCAGATCATCCGTCACGAATATCTCTCGCATCGACAGCAGTCCAGTTCGGTCACTAGGCGTGAACTCCTTGAACAGCGTCCGGTGGCCGGTGGCGAGGTCCACGCGCTCCAGCCGACAAGGAATTTCAGCGCGGCGATAGGCCAGCACGGATCGGCCGTCCGCGCTCCAATGCGCCAGAATGTCTGTCTCCCCCAACCCGGGCACCGGGCGCGTTTCTCCGCCCGCAATCGCATAAAGTGAGTACTTCCCTTCAGCGCCTCGCGCGATAACCGAATTGCCGTCGGTCGAAATCCAGCCATCTCGCGTTCCTTCCGGCGTCACGGGCCGTGGTGCGCCACCGCTGACTTCCTGCAAATAAAACCGCGTACCCTTGCCTTGCTCGTTGCCACACACCAGGACTCTCTTCCCGTCGCGAAACCATTGCGCACTTACGTAATTCTCAATGTCTCCGCGTTGAAGCTGCTGCGTTTCGCCCGCCCCCGTGGGGTAGATTACTAGCTGCGGTGGGTGGGAGTGTACCACCGCCAGCACCCACCTTCCGTCCGCAGAGAGATCCGCGGGCCATCCTTCTCCCAGCCGCACAACCGGCGACCCGTTCGTTTTGCGCAAGCACACCGCGTAGTTCGACGAAAGTGCAGTTTCCGCAAACAGCAGTGTTTGTCCATCCTGCGAAATAGCCCGCGCGTGCGACGTGTTCAACCACGACAGATCGCGGTCCTGCTCGCCAGCAGCAGTATGAACCATCGCGGCATACCGGAAATCGAGCCTCGATGCTAGCCATCGTCCGTCGCGAGACACATCTTGAATGTTCAATCCCCCGGGGCCCTGATACGCCACACGGCGACTCCCGGAAGGCGTAACAGCGTAGACGATGAAACTGCCACCGCTTAAACTGGCAGAAAAAAGAATCTCTTCCCCACTCGGTGACCAGGCCAGTCCCCGTTCGCTCCAATACCCATCTGACAGGAGCGTATTTTTGCCAGTTAGGTCGACGACATTCACCGACCCGCGGTCATCCCACTTTCGTGGGTGCTCGAAGTAAGCGATCCGATCGCCTCGCGGTGAGAATCGCAAATCGCTCATGTATCCGCTCACTTCGCGCAGCACTGTGCCAATGGGATATTCCAGGCGGTCCTTGCCTCCCACTTCTCGGATGATCGCCAATTGCGTGCCGTCCGGCGACCAGTCCGCCTGACGCACTCCTTCCTGCACTTCGCGCGGCGCCCCTCCTCCCATTGACATACGCGCCAATGTGCCCGCAAACAACCGATACCACACATACCGCGCATCCAGCAGCACGGCGAGCTCGCCCCTGGAGCTCACCGCCAGCAGTTGCGTGTCTCGCGGTCCGATCGGCTGAGGCTCCGGATATTCCGGACGCACCATGAATATCTGCGGCGTGTTCCCCGAAGTGGCTGCGCTATAAAGTACCGTCTCTTTGTCCGGCGCGAATGCTGCCTGAAACACCGCCTCGCGTCTGAAGTTCAGTTGGCGGAACGCCATCGGCGCGGCCCGGCGCGCAGAGAGTGTGCCAAAAACGATCGCAGTCGCGGCGACCACCCCGAACAGCCCGGCAAGAACCCAGGCCAGTCGCGCACTCCTGGACCGGCGAACCGCGGATATCGGCGGGGAGAAGTTAGACGCCGGCGATCCACCCTCCCCGATCCAGCGCAGATCCTTCAAGATATCTCCTGCCGACTGCCAGCGCTCGTCCGGGTCCTTCGTAAGGCAGAACCGGATCGACCGTTCGAGCGCCGGTGGCGTCAACGGCTGAAGCGTCAAAATCGGCTCAGGCTCTTTGACGAGAATTGCGGACGCGACGCTGAACTCGCTCTTGCCGGTGAATGGCGGTATGCCTGTGACCATTTCGTACAGCACGGCACCAAAGGAAAAGATATCGCTGCGTGCATCCATCTCCTTGCCTTCCACCTGTTCCGGAGACATATAAGGGACGGTACCAATCACGCTACCTTCGCGCGTGTGGTGCGAGCCCGCTGGGGATTCATCGGGCAACGTAGTTCCTGCCGCAAGTTTGGGCACGGCTTTGGCCAACCCGAAATCCAATAACTTTGCGCCGGACTTCGTGAGCATGATATTTCCGGGCTTCAGATCTCGGTGCGTGATCCCGCTGCGATGTGCCTTATCGAGTGCGCTTGCGATTTGCGTCCCGTACAAGACCACCTGCGAAGCAGGCATCGGCCCCTTCAGCAGGTGGAACGCCAGGGTTTCGCCTTCCAGGTACTCCATCACGATGAAATCGACATTGTCCTGGCGGCCGATATCGTGCAGCGTGCAGATATTGGGATGATTCAGTCCAGAGATGGCTTTGGCTTCGCGCTCGAATCGTTGTCGTCGGATCACGTCGTCGGAAAGATGTGAGGGAAGGATTTTGATGGCCACGATCCGATCGAGCCGTGTATCGCGCGCCTGATACACTTCCCCCATGCCGCCAGCTCCAAGCGGCGCGAGGATTTCGTAGGGACCTAGTTTCGTGCCACAGGGCAGGGCCATCGGTGCAGAGAATTATACAGATTGGCGTGCCACGTCGGGGCTTTCCCAGCGAACTCAGCTCAGGTCCACCAGGTTCCACAGGAAAACGGGTTTGCCTTTTAAAAGGTAGAACCCGCAACCGCCGAAGCGTCCGCCCTGCGTGACAATTATGCCCGCACCGCCACTCTGCGTAGTTTCCACCTCGGCCTTGCCGTTGTATAAGAAGTTCAAAATGCTCGGTGCATCTCCGTTCGGTGTGCTGGTGACTTTGCCGGGGCAAGTGAACACCGTGCGGCCCGCACTCAAGCTGGGCTATGGAAGTGCCTCTACTGCCTGTCGAACTCCCTAGCCGGACGACTTGGAGCGAGTGCGAGCTTCTGCGACAATCCACCTTGATCCATTTCTTTCACTACTGGAATCTCCACCTTGGAAAGGTCACAATGCTCTGAGATGAACGACGAATTGCTTGCTGAGCACAATCGTCTTTTTCTCCAAGCCGCCGCAATGATCCAAGGAGAAATCCCTCTCCATGGACAGCCCGACTTGCCCGCACCGGACCTGTTGCAGACCCGCAAACTCAAAAGCGCCATCACATTGTTTGAACGTGTCGTCGAAATGAACCCGACGAACTGGTCCGCGATGTGGCTTGTCGGCAAGATTTATCAACGCTTCCAAAATACCCCAGTAGCTCTTTCTTGGTTTGTGCGGTCCTTCCGCGTCAATCCGTCTCAACCGGATGTTGCCCGCGAAGTCTCGATTTGCGCCATGGAAATAGGCCGTCATGACGTGGCTATCGCTGCCGCCGAGCGTGCCACTCAAATTGAACCAAACAACCCCGGTCTCCACTCCAATCTCGCGCTTGCCTATCTGCTCGCGGGCCGGATCCCTGAAGCCCAGACGGCCTCCAGAATAGCCACCGAAGGCGATCCCTCGGACACCATCTCCCAAACGATTCAGTCTATGGTTCAACATTTTGCGGAGAGCGGTCTCCTCCCACCCACAACCACTCCGGACTTACTCATTTTCTGGAGCCATAACTCTCCGCGCTCCCAGAGATGATGCATGCAGTTCACCATGAGCGCCCTAGCAGAAGCCCCTCCTTTACTTCTTCTCCCCCGCTCCACTACTCTTTCCCCCAGAGCGTCCACATCCATGTCCAACAACATCAATCGCCAATGGAAACTTTCTGCTCGCCCCACCTCCCTCGTCACGCCCGACGTCCTACAGCTCTCTGAGTCTCCACTCCCTGCTCTCGAAGACGGCCAAGCCCTGGCTCGCGTCAAATATCTCTCCGTTGATCCCACCATGCGCGTCTGGATGGCAGACATCCCGCAATACATGCCTCCGGTCCAGATTGGCGAAGTCATGCGTGCTTTCGGTCTCGCCGAAGTCACCGAATCCCGCCGCCCCGATTTCAAAAAAGGTGACAAGGTCATGGGCCTTACTGGCCTGCAGGAATACATCCTCATCACCGGCAAAGAAACCCGCGCCTTCCAGAAACTCCCTTCCCTTCCATTCCTGTCGGACACTGCTTTCCTCGGCACCCTCGGCATCAATGGTCTCACTGCCTATTTCGGACTCCTCGAAGTTGGCAAACCCCAGGCCGGCGAAACTCTCGTTGTCTCCGCCGCTGCGGGAGCCACGGGCAGCATTGCCGGCCAACTCGGCAAGATTCACGGCTGCCGCGTAGTCGGCATCGCCGGCTCCGATGAAAAATGTACCTGGATTAAAGACGAACTCGGCTTCGACGCTGCCATCAACTACAAGTTGCCCCATTGGAGGGAAAATCTGGCCGTCGCCACACCGAACGGCATCGACATCGACTTCGAGAATGTCGGCGGGGAAATCATGCAAGCGGTGCTGAGTCGCATGAATCTGCACGGCCGCGTTGTTCTGTGCGGCTTGATCTCCGGTTACACCAGCCAGGATCCCGCCCTCGCCAGTTTCGGACAGATCATTATCAAACGTCTGCGCGTCGAAGGCTTTCTCATTCTCGATTACGCTTCAAAATTCATGGAGGCGGGCAAGCAACTGGGCATGTGGAAAATGATGGGCAAACTGAAGGACAAACAAACTCTCCTGAAAGGTCTCGAAAAAGCCCCCGAAGCCATCAATATGCTCTTCCAAGGCTCCAACACCGGCAAACTCATTGTCGAACTGTGACCAGGTAGCGGCGAGTATCTAGACCCGCAAGCTTCAAGGCTCATCTCCACCGCAACACGTCATTCCGTTCGTCTCGCCCAGGTCTTTAGATCTGCGAAGTGTTACTTCTCCTAAGTCTCAGGTACGCCCAATCTATTTTTTGAGTCAAGCCATATTCCAGGACGGGATCTTTCAAGCACCATCTTCTGCACGGCGAAGGCAAGCCGTGTTTATCTCGAACGAAGCGAGGAACGCATTTTCGTTACTTCTTTACTTTCCCATCCCTTGCTGCTTCTTTCTTTCGGCATCCATCCGCTGCACCATCGCTTCAAACTTCGGCTTCTGCTCTTCCGTCAGCAACTGGCGCATCTGATCCCGTGCCTTCTCTCTCACCGTGTCGACATCCTTCTCCGCATTGTCTCGGATCCCCTTCATCTGTTCATGCGCTCCGCGGATGATTTCATCCATCTTCGCGCCTTGGTCCGGGGTGAGCCCCACTTCCTTCGTCAAGTCCGCCAGGCGTTTCGCGCGTCGCTCTGGCTCGCTCATTTGTGGCGGCGCAGCCCTCCTCACGGCATCGCCACTACGTCCAAAGCTGTACCCAAACGCCGCTCCAATCGCTGCTCCCACCAAAAAGACCACGGCCAACCAGATCCGTGCCTTCCTCAAGGTATCCGGATTCATGGCAGAGGCTCCTCATACGTACCAGCAATCACGTCGTCGTTCACTTGCACGCTCGGTGCGGACTCAAATATCCCTTCTGTCGGATGCAGCTGCGGTCCCTTCGACCGTTCCATGCGTCGCACTTCAAACACCCATGTTCCTCCCAGCATCAGCAGCACCATGGCAAACGCCACCAGTCGCGGCGCAAGTCCACGCACGCTGATCCAGAATCCATTCTGTTTTTCTTCGATCTCTTCTTCCTGCGCTCCGATCGCCTGCATCACACGCCGTATAAACCACGGCCCCGCTTCCGGCAATGCCTCCTGCACTCCCACAAACAACTTTCGCGTCTCCGCAAAGTCCTGCAAAGCGCCTTCGCAGTCCGCGCACTTTACCGCATGCGCGCGGGCCGCTTCCGGCAACTTCTCCAACAATGCGTCCGCCGTCGCGCCTCTCGGCCCGTCCGTCGGTAGTCCTTCCAACTCAGTCAAGAACCAATCGCAATTCACTTGCTCTTTCTTCGGGAGTCCATTCATTCTTCCTCTACCTCGTTTCTCCCCTGCTCAATTCACACAACTGCTGCACGCTTCTTCCGCCGAACCTTTTCCGCTATCTTCTGGCGTGCCCGGAACAACCTCACCTTTACGGTGTTCCCGTTGATATTCATGATCTCCGCGATCTCTTCCACCGTGAATCCTTGCACTTCCTTCAGCACCAGCATCGCGCGGTCCCGCTCCTCCAGGCAGTCCAGCCAGCGATCTAGCTGCTGCCGGGCCTCCATCTGTTCGCTTACGTCCGGCGCAAATTCAGCTTTCTGCTCCGTCGACTGGTACGCGTGTGCCTGCTCTTCGCTCAGTTCCGATTCGAATACCAGTGGCCGGACCTTCTTCTTCCTCAGCAAGTCCCAGCATTCATTTACAGTGATCTTGTACAGCCATGTGCTGAACGCTGCCCTCTGGTCGAATCGCTTTAGTGAAAAATATGCCTTCAAAAATACTTGCTGCGAGATATCTTCCACATCCTCGCGGTTCCTCAGGATGCCTGCTGCCACCGCAAAAACTCGGCCCTGATGCTTTGTGACCAGCACTTCGAACGCTTCCTTATCCCCGTGCTGGGCCCTCCGCACCAGTTCGCGGTCATCGACACGCCTGTCCGTTCCTTCCTGGGCCTTGTCGGCCACAGCCCCCACCGGCACTAGGATATCCTCTGATTTTGGGACGTCCGCCATCCCTCTTTGGTTACGCTAATTTCATCCCTCTGTCCAGTACCACCACAGCGCTTCGGAACATCCGTTTCGTCACACCGCTTAGATTTTCGCGCTTGCATTCGTTTACTAACTGTAGAATACTCAATGCATGATTATCGGTGACAGGCTTCGCGCTCTGCGCGAAGAAAAGAAACTCTCCCAGGGTGATATCGAGAAGCGTACCGGTTTGCTCCGCTGCTACATTTCCCGTGTCGAGAATGGCCACACGGTTCCGGCCATCGAGACGCTCGAAAAGTTGGCGCGCGCTCTCGAATGCCCACTTTATCAACTCTTCTACGACGGCGAGGAGCCGCCTCAGCTGCCTAACCTTCCCAAGCGTAAGTCGTCCGACGACATCGCCTGGGGAACCTCTGGCAAAGAGGCTCGCTACCTTAACAAGCTTCGCCGCTTGCTGAGCAAAGCCGACGATGAGGATCGCAAGCTGCTTCTCTATATGGCTCAGAAGATGGCCAATAGGTAGTTGCTTTGTTCGGGGGTGCCCGCCCGAGCACAAAATAGATCAAAGAAAAAAGGTCACAAAGGCCAGCTTTTATGGCCTTTTTTCTTTAGGAATGTGTAAAGTTTTGTAATCTTCTTCACAGCCTGTGGAAAACTTCTCTCTGTCCTTCCCTACTCCCACTCGATCGTGCTTGGTGGCTTGCTGCTGATGTCGTACACCACGCGCGTCACCCCCGGCACTTCGTTCACGATCCTCGTCGACATCCGCTCCAGTATCTCCCCCGGCAGCCTCACCCAATCTGCCGTCATGGCATCCTCGCTCTGCACCACGCGCACCGCCACCGTCAATCCGTATGTCCTTCCGTCTCCCATTACTCCGACGCTTCGCACGGGCAGCAGCACCGCAAACGATTGCCACACCTTCTCATATAGTCCCGCCCGTCGAATCTCTTCCGTCACAATCGCATCCGCTTCCCGTAGGATACCGAGATCAGTACGAGTAATCTCGCCTAATAACCGAACTGCCAATCCCGGCCCCGGAAACGGATGTTTCACTAATATTTCCTGTGGTAAACCCAAGTCCTTTCCTATACTTCGCACCTCATCCTTGAACAAATCCCTCAGCGGCTCAATCAGCCCAAAGGGCATTTTTTCCGGTAGTCCCCCCACATTATGATGCGTCTTAATTGTCGCCGATGGCCCCTTAACCGACACCGATTCAATCACATCCGGGTATAACGTACCCTGCACCAGGAACCTGATATCTCCCCCGGCTTCGCCCTTCTGCAGCTTCTCCGCCTCCGCCACAAATACGTTGATGAACTCCCCTCCAATAACCTTTCTCTTTTTTTCCGGGTCGCTCACACCCTTCAGCTTGTCTAGGAACAGGTCCGCTGCGTCTACCCCGATCACGTGTAAGCCGAGCCGTTCCCTATACATCTCCAGGGTGTGCTCGAACTCGTTTTTCCTCAGCAGCCCTGTGTTTACGAATATGTTCGTCAACCGGGTCCCTAGGGCACGGTGGACGAGTACCGCCGCCACCGTCGAATCCACTCCCCCGCTCAGCCCGCAGATCGCGTGGTGTGTCCCCACCTTCGCCCGTATCGACTCGACGGTTTCCTCTATAAACGCCGCCCCGCTCCACTTCGGCTCCGCCTTGCACACCTTGAACAAGAAATTCCTCAATATTTCCGTACCCCGCTCCGTGTGCTTCACCTCGGGGTGGAACTGCACTGTATAAATCCTTCTCTTTGGATCCTCCGCCGACGCAATGGCGTTCGCCGTCATCCCGGTCTTATGAAAACCTTCGGGCAGTTCCAGGACGTTATCCCCGTGGCTGTTCCAAATCCTTAAACTGGTTGGGAAACTCTCAAATAGATGGCTCTCGCATCTCTCCACATTCAATTGTGCTGGCCCGTATTCCCGCCTCTCCACCGGCTCCACTTTCCCGCCAAGACTCTTTGCCACCCACTGCATCCCGTAACAGATTCCCAAAACGGGAATTCCCATCGCCAGCACGCCCGGATCACACTTTGGCGCGTCCTTGTCGTATACCGAACTAGGCCCACCAGACAAAATAACCCCCACCGGCTCGAGCTTGCGTATCTCCTCCAGGGTAGTCGTGCACGGCAAAATCGCGCTGAACACCTGTTGCTCGCGCACGCGCCGCGCAATCAGCTGCGTATACTGCCCGCCAAAGTCGAGCACCACAATTCCGCCCAACTCCGCCTTCATCTTCCCAAATGGTTGTTCGGATTTCATCGATGCCGCCCCGTCCATGCGCCCCCCTAGTGAATGTAGCGGCGGGCCATTAAACCCGTAAGTAAGTAGCCCGTTTCCATTCTTCCATCCTTGAGCTCTTCGATGCTAACTAAGACTCTCCGCTGCCTCTATGGTCCCTCGGTTCCCTCTGCGTCAGCCTTCTTTCCGCTCTTTCCTTCCTCGTCATTTCTTTATTCCATGACTCCCTACTTCCTCATCCAACCACAATATTCAAAAGCTTATCCGCCACAAAGATCACTTTCACAATCTTCTTCCCCAACAAATGCGCGGCCACACCCGGATCCGCCTGCGCCAGTTTCAGTACTTCCTCTTGCCCAGTTCCCGTTGCTACCTTCACGCGACCCCGTACTTTCCCCAGCACCTGGATCACAACCTCGACTTCTTCTTCCTTCGCCAGCTCCGGGTCGAATGCTGGCCAGCTCGCCGTCCACAGTCCTCCGCCATGCCCCAGCATCTCCCACAGCTCCTCTGCCAGGTGCGGCGTCATCGGAGCCAGCATCAGCACCAAAATTTCCAGCACTTCCTTGCGTACCTCAGTCCGCACCGTAGCTTCCGAGGCATAGAGCGCATTCGTCAATTCCATAATCTGCGCAATCGCCGAATTAAAGTGCCATCGCGTCTCAAAATCCGCCGTAACCCTTCGCAATGTCTGATGTGCTTTCCGCAACAATCCCTTTTCGCTTGCAACGGAAGGATTCGGACTCTTCGGCTCCTTCTCGACCAATCGGTACACCCGATTCAAAAATCTCCATGAGCCCTCGATCGATTCCTCGCTCCACTCCAAATCCTTCTCCGGGGGAGCGGCAAACAGCGTATACAGTCTCCCGGTATCAGCCCCATACAGCTCCGCCATCTCCAGCGCCCCAACTACGTTCCCCGCCGACTTCGACATCGCAGTGCCATCCTTCAGCACCATCCCCTGCGCGAAAAGCCGAGCCACGGGTTCGCGGTGCTTCACCAGTCCGATGTCCCCCATCACCTTGCACCAGAACCGCGAATACAGCAGGTGCAGAATGGCGTGCTCGATCCCACCAATGTACTGGTCAATCGGAAACCAGTACGCCACTTTCGCCGGATCGTATGGCGCCTTGTCATTCTCCGGATCGCAGTAGCGGTAGAAATACCATGACGAATCCACAAATGTGTCCATCGTGTCCGTTTCCCGCCGCGCCGCCCCTGCGCATTTCGGACACCTGACATTCACGAACTCGGGATCCGTCGCCAACGGCGATTGTCCCTCACCGGTCAGCCTCGGATTCGCCGGCAACAGTACCGGCAAATCCGCGTCCGGCACCGCCACCATCCCATCCTTATCGCAATAAATCACCGGAATCGGCGTGCCCCAATATCTCTGCCGCGAAATTCCCCAATCCCGCAGCCGGAAGATCGTTTCCTTCTTCCCAAATCCTCCGGCCTCCGCATCCGAAGCCATCTTCTCAATCGCATCTTCCGTCCTCAGCCCCGAATACTTGCCCGAATTGATGCTCGTACCGTACTCAGTAAATGGTCCTTCGATGGGAATCCGTGTTCCTGGCTCGCGCTGCTCTTCTTCTTTTGCCAGCCGTCTTCTAGAGTCGTCCTTGTTGGGCATAACCACGTTCGGAATCTTCAATCCAAATTTCTTCGCAAACTCAAAATCTCTCTCATCGTGCGCCGGCACGGCCATGATCGCGCCTGTTCCATACTCCATCAGCACAAAATTCCCCACCCAAATGGGGATTTTTTTCCCATTGAACGGATTCACCGCATTTCTGCCGGTAAAAAATCCATCCTTCTCGGCGGTCGCGATATCCTCCATCTTCGAAGATGATTGCTTCATCACCGTCAGCTTTGCCTCTGCCGTAGCCCGCCCCGGCGTCCCCGCAATCAATGTCCCCACCAATGGATGATTGGGCGCCAAAATCAGCGCCGATGCCCCATAAACCGTGTCAATGCGGGTTGTGAATATCTCAATTTTCTCGGTGTCCCCCTCTACTCCAAACCAAACCTTCGCCCCCGTACTCTTGCCAATCCAATTACGCTGCATGGTGATGACCCGCTCCGGCCATCCACCCTCCAGCAACTTCAAATCCTCTAGCAACTGTTCCGCATACGCCGTAATCTTCAAAAACCATTGCTCAATCTCGCGCGCTTCCACCAACGTATCTTCGTGTCGCCAGCAGTATCCGCCGTTCACCACCTGTTCGTTCGCCAGCACTGTGCAACATTTCGGACACCAGTTCACCCGGCTCTTTTTCTTGTACGCGATGCCCCGCTCGAGCATGCGCAGGAAGAACCACTGGTTCCATCGGTAGTATTCCGGCTCGCACGTGGAAATCTCCCGGCGCCAGTCGTACGAAAACCCAAAACGCCGCAGCACTTTCTGAAATTCAGCAATATTGTTGTTTGTCCAGACCCGCGGATGCGTGTTGTTCTTGATTGCGGCGTTTTCGGCTGGCAATCCAAACGCGTCCCATCCCATCGGATGGATCACGTTATATCCCTTCATCCTTTTCACACGCGCAACTACGTCTCCAATCGTGTAGTTCCGCATGTGCCCCATATGCAACGTTCCCGAAGGATAAGGCAGCATCTCCAGCACATAGTATTTTTGTTTTTTCGGATCCGCTTCCGATTCAAATACGCGGTTCTCGTCCCACCGCTTCTGCCACTTCGCTTCTAACTCCTGCGGCTTGTAGTCCCCCACTTTTTTCCCCGCCCCTTTGGAGTGCAGGAGCCCCGCTCCCGCTTTTACGGTCTAACCTCGTTCTACCGGCCTTCCCCCACGGACCATCACGCCACAAGGAGAATCCGTCATCCCGAGCAACGCGAGGGATCTCGCTTCGATCCTAGCGCTCCGCCGACCGTCGCGACTCGTTCTTGTTTCCTTACTTGGTCTTTTTCTTCCCCTTGGTCTTCTTCACCGGCAAGTGTCGCGAACTCGCCTTCTTCCCCGCCTTATCCATTGCTCTCTTGAGAGCGGGTGTCAGCATCGAAAATCCCTTTTCTGCTCCCGGCCCTTCCACACCTGCCAATTCCCACAATTTCGCCACGTTCCTCCGGTCATCCCCCGGCTCATCAATCGGCGTTTCCAGCACAAACGCCCTCCCCACCAATCCTTCCGGCGGCAACGTCCCAAATCGGGGATGCTTCATAATCCGCGCGAACGCTTCAGTCCCAATCTTCCCGCGTCCAATATTCTCGTGACGGTCCACGCGTCCGCCGAGCGGTATCTTCGAATCATTCACATGGAGTACCGGCACATTCGCCAACCCGATCGAACGGTCGATCGCATCGATCGTTTGTTCCAGTCCCGGCTCGGTCTTAATGTCATAGCCCGCCGCGAACAAATGCGCCGTGTCCAAACAGACTCCCACCTGAAGAGGTCGATCATCCGTCCGATCAGCTCCAGCACCGCGGTTCAACCCACTCACAATCGCCGCCACTTCCTCCAGCCTGGAACCCACTGCCGTTCCCATCCCCGCGGTATTTTCAATCAGGATCCGCATCTTCCCCAAGGGCACCCGTTTCGCCGCCTGCTTGACGCTCTCAATGATGGTCGCGATGGCCTTCTCCATCGGGGCTTCCCCACGCGACCCCGGGTGGACTACCAGAAAATCCGCCCCCAGCGCCACGCCGCGCACCAACTCCTCATGAAAGGCCTGGATCGATCGCGTCCACAGCATCGGCTGCGTTGCCGCCAGATTCACGAGGTAATTGGCATGAATCACGAGCGGCCCCAGCCCCAACTCCTCCCGCCTCGTCCGAAAGGCTTTGGCGTCGGACGTCGGGATCCTCACCGTTGCGCCCTGCCACATCCTCGGGCTCGCCGAAAATATCTGCAGCGCGTTCGCCCCCAGCTTTTTCGCCGATTCCAGCGCGTTCACGTAGCTTCCCGCAATCGACGTGTGTATGCCGATGCGTAGGCTCCCGTCCATCCACGTGGGTGGGCGTGGTTCCGCTTCCGGCTCGGGAATGTACTCCTCGTCCGGCTCGAACTTCGTGTTCTCAATCAGTGGAAATTCCGCCATCTCGTCCATTCCTGTCCAGTGAATCCTTCATTCTAACACACCCCTATTTTGCAGTCCGCCGGCTCGCCAACCCTGAGATCGCGAACCCTGGCTTCGTTTACTGCCTCTACCTAGCAAGGATTTCGTCATCCCGAGCCACGCAAGGTACACGCTATTTGCCCCAGTCGCGCCGGTATGCTGCCGGCTTTTGGGCCCGACAATCTTCCCCAAGCTCTCCGTCCCCTCTGAGACTCCTCGGCTGACTTTGCGTAGAATTTCGCCCCTGTCTACCGCTCCTGTCTTCCAATACAAGGTCAGGCAAGTCGCCCCGTTCTTCCTGGTCACGGACATGTCCCGTTCCCTCCGCTACTACACCGAAGGCCTGGGCTTCACCCTCAAACACACGTGGACGCCCGATTCCCCTGAAAAAATTCGCTGGTGTTGGCTAGAATTGGGCGCCGCCGCCCTGATGCTTCAGGAACGTCTAAAATCTCGCATCCCTGCAGAAAAGCTAGGCCAAGGTGTATCGCGCTGTTTCATGTGCGAAGACGCCATCGCTCTCTACCACGAATTCAAAGCCCGCGGCATCGAAGCCGCCGTACCCTTCGTAGGCAACTCTATCTCTCGGTCAGTTCGCTCCGCGACCCCGATGGTTACCGCATCGACTTCGAGTCCTTCACTACCGTCCCTGAAGGAACTAAACTATCCGACCGCCAACCGTAGCCTCCCGCGAGCCCGGTGGTCCGTGTTCTTGGGCTTCTCGTCCCTCATCCGCGCCCTAGCGCACGACTCTATGTGCTACGCCCGCAGCACCTATCTTCCGATTGGCGTTTTGCCCAACTGACACTATCTTCGACCAGATTCTCCTGACTCTTAGAGATATTCCCCGCACTGGGTAGCGCCGACATACTGCTTACGGTCGACCGCCTCCGACCCTCCGCTCTTAATCTCCTACACTGTTAAACTTCCCCTGTTCTCTTCCCACCGGAACTTAAAGTCGATAACTCAAAACTACTTCTTTGCTAACGACCTCACATAATTCACCACATCCCAGACCTGCGCCGGCTTCATCCGTCCCTCTTCTCCGCTCATCTGTCCTTTTCCATTCGTGATGATCGAATAAATCTCACCATCCGTCATCGACTTCAGGGCCTCCGGGTCGCGGTAATCCTTTAGCTTCAATTTCATATCCGTCGCCAAATCTCCGTCCCCCGCTCCCATCTTCCCATGACACATCGCGCAATCCGATGTGTACGCCTTCTTCCCCAACGCCAGCGACGCCGGGGTGGCCTTCACTGGATTCACCTTGACCGCATCCGCCGCACTCTTGGCGTCCGCGGTAGCTTGTTCTGCCGGCGTTTTCGGCGGTTCCTGACCAAACAAGTGCGACATCATCGCCACCACTGCACACACACAAATCCATCTCATGCCCGCATCTCCCTATTCGACTTTTCTCGTCAACGGTCCATCGGGCCGAAGTTTCGCCAAGTATAGTCCTTTCCCCTCCTGCTGCACGAAGTCTCTTCGCCTATCTTCCCGCACCACTCACCTTCTGTTGCCGCATTGGCCTCGCTAGCCAACTCTCTCTCTGCCGCTATCCCCTAAGATTAGGAGTACAAGTCTCTCCTTCAGAGGTGACCGTCCTGATCCCCCCTCGCGCACAAAGCTTCTGCCCCCCTCAACGAAGATGTGCCGTTTGCTCTGCGGCTCTTCTGCTACCTCTGGGGTGAACTGTTTCCCTTTCTTCCCGACGCCGCCCCTTCCTTCTTCCCGCCGGCCCGATATATCCCCCACCCCACCATATTCGCGCCTACCACTACCCCCACAATCTTCAACGAGTACCCCCACTTGCTCTCCACCTCGATCACCGGCAACACCGACAGGGCCACAAACAGCAGTGTCACCAGCATCCCCGACGCAGCCGCCACGCGCAGCCACACCCCCGCTCCAATCTTCTTTTCCTTTCGCGCAAACAACGGAATCGCAAACATCGCCAAATATGCCAGCCCGTAAAACGTCCAGCTCCAGATCTGCAACAGCAGGAACGCCTCCTGGTTCCCCGCCCCGATCACTACCGCCGTGCTCGCCCCCAGCGCCACCGCCCCCATAAACAAAATGCAATTCACCGGCGTCTTGTATTTCGCGTGCAGCACCGTGAACCACTTCGGCAGTAAGTGATCCCACCCCGCCACGAGCGGCAACCGCGTGTTCGAAGAGAAATACAGCGTATAGCTAGACAAATAATTCGTGAGCAACAGCAGGATCACCACCGGCACCAGCACGCCCGCGTTCCCAAATCCTGCGAACGCCCTGCTGAACGCCTGCGGGATGGGTCCAATCACGTCAACATCATTCGGCGAAACAAACGCCAGGATCGAGCTCGTTCCCAGGATGTACATCAACGCAATCAGCGGTGCTGTAATCACAATCGACCGCGCCAGATTTCTTCCCGGACTCCGCGACTCTCCAGCAAAAATTGCCACCAGCTCGAATCCGCTCAACGCCCCAAAGGTCATCTTGCCAAATATGCTCAGGCTGGACAAACTCAACTCCGGCCTCACCAGCGGCACTGCGTGATAGTCCGGCAATTTCCCCCGCCACGCCGGCAAATGCGGCAGGGCCACCAGCACGCCAATCGTCATCACCGTGAACGCGCTTCCCGCATTGGTCACCCACTTCCCGATCCGCAGCCCCAGTCGCGACACAAACATCATCGCCACCACCAGCACAATCGACACCGCCAACAGAACTCGCGTATTCCCTGCGATCCACGCCACCTTCGGCCCAAACGCGTAACTCACATAGGTCGTCGCCACCAGCGCGATCTGCGAAACCTGAACGGTCGTATTCACCCAGATATTCCAGGCCACCAGAAATCCCACTCGGTCGCTGAATCCCAATCGGGCCCACTCGTACAGTCCTCCCTCGAGCGGCATTATCCGGTTCAGGTGCGCCACCACGATCGCTTGTGGAATGAAAAACAGCAGGATGGCCAGCAACCACAACTCGGCATGTGAAGACCCGGCCTTCACCGCCGTTCCAAAAAACTCCGGCACCATCACAATTAAAATCTGTGCCAGCGCCAGATCCGCAAATCCCAACGCCTTCGGCAGCACTCGGCTCCGCCCCAGTGCCACCACCTCCGCCGAATTCACCCCCACATCCCCCGCAGCGCTCAACCAGCTCCCCCGCAATCCCGCTCGCATCCGGCCCGTGCGGCAAACTCTAACCTTTTCTCTCCCCCAATTTCCATTTTCTATTTTCCATTTTCGCTTTTCGCACTTCGCCCCGCTATAATCCCCAAGACCTATGCCCCTCGCCCACGGCACCAAGATCGCACTCACGCATTCCTATGGCTCTGCCCCCATCTGGTCACCCGATGGACAATTTCTCTACTTCACGGGCGTCCAGCCCTCTTCCGTGAACTTCTCCCAGATCCATAAAATCAGCGCCGCCGGCGGTGGCACCGAAGAAACCGTCCTTGGCCTTGATGGCTTCACCATCGCCCCGGCCTCTATTTGCCACGACGGAAAGACCATTCTCTTCTTTCGCGCGGCTGTGAGTGATACCACCCACGGCAGTCTGTGGGCCCTTGCTCTAAACGCACCTGAATCCAAGCCCTTTCAGGTTATCCCCGAAGAGCAACGCCCTTCTCGCTCCACATTTTCTCCCGATTGTAATTGGATTGCGTACGAATCCCGCGCCAGCGGCGACCGCGAAATCGCTGTCGTCCATTTTCCCGATGGCGCGCGACGCTATCAGGTTTCCAGTTCCGGTGGCTTCAACCCCGTCTGGCGTCGCGATGGCAAGGAACTTTTCTTCTATTCTCCCGGCGACAGTTCCATCTCCTCGGTCTCTGTCGCCGAACACGACCAGGAACTGTCCCTCGGCCAGCCCACTCCCCTCTTCCACGTCCATCCCTTCGCCCCGCGCCTCGGCGTCTTCGATGTTGCCCCTGACGGCCAAAAATTTCTAGTCTTCGGCGACACTACCTCCTTCAACGGCACCCCCCTCTCCATAGTCACCAACTGGGACGCCAGCCTCCCCCAACATTAAAGTGACCCGGGTATCTCTGCCTGTGCCCTTGGGTAATTCTTCGTAAGGGTGCAGCACCGCTGCGCCCCAGGTCCGCACAATCCCCACACTGGCCATTCATCCTGAGCACAACGATGAATCTGCTCTTGCCCTTGCTGCGCCGCGGTTCCAGGCCAAGATCTTGGGTTCCCCTTGCTTCCTTGATTCGCCTCACTCTGCCCAGGCCATCCCGTCCGGGTCCTTCCCGCTCTCAATCGTCCCCACCACTTCAATCTTCCTCAGATCCACCACCGCCACTTTGTTGTCCCCGCTCACCGCCACAAACGCCCGTGTCCCATCCGGCTGCACCAAAATCCCTTCCGCGCTGCTCCCCAGATGCAATCGCTTCACTTCCTTCCGGGTTCCTACATCCACCACCACCAGATCTCCCCCACCAATATCCGAAATCAGCACACGCCTGCCATCCGGCGTAAATTTCAAGCGGTTCATGTGCTTCGTCCCCGCTGAAACCGTTCCCACCACCGCCTTCGAAGTCGTATCGATAATCGACACCGTTCCATCACCCGAATTTCCCACCCATACCTGCAATCCATCCGGTGAAATGTCAATCGCCTCCGGCCCTTTCCCCACCGCGATCGCCGTATTCGTCCACTGCGAACGATCCGCGTTCGCCGAAACCACCGTCACCGAATCCGAGTTCACATTGGACGTGTAAATCGTGTGCCCTTCCTTTGAGAGCACCAGCATGTGTGTCCGGTTCTGTCCAATCTCGTGAGTCCAATCGATCTTGTTCGTTGCCGGATCGTACCGTGCAATTCTCTTGCTTCCCTCCACCGTGAACCACGCCTTCCCTTCAAAAAACACCACTCCGTGCGGCCCGCGCAATGCTCCTAGGTCCACCCGGTGAATTTCCTTCTGGTCTACCAAATCGATCACACTGATCGTTGTCCCGTCCTGATGCGCGCCATAATTCGTCGCCACCGCGATCTTTCCATCCTCGCTCACCGCCACTTCATGCGGTACCGGCCCAGTCCTCACTCGTCCCACAACCTTCAGGGTCTCCGGATCCACAATCGCCAACTCATTGTCATCCTTGTTCAACACCACCAACGCCGGTTTCGATGTAGCCATCACTGCCAGCGGCGCCGTCCGCTGTTCCGCCGGTAATTTCTGCATTCCTTGCCCCATCGCAAACTCTCCGACCATCGCCCCCAAACACGTAATCGCCAATGCCACCGCCATCCGCACTAAACTCTCCCGACTCTTCCAGCTCATCGAAACCTCCTTCTTCCCAGAGCGAATCAAACGCCATTGTTCCACCTAACTCGACCGTCTCCGTTAACTCCGTGGCCCTCTGCTATCTCTGTGTTGAGCTCTTTTCTTAGGGTTCGAAATTTCCGTTTTCCCCATTCCATTTTCAATTCTTAACCCTCGGAAACGCACCCAATCTTGCCCTTCCCACGCCCGCCCGTAAACAATTACTTTCCATCTCAAAAGCAAAAGCGCGCCCCCTCTAAAAGGAGGCGCGCACCCGTCCCCGCTCCACGGAAGAACTTCCTGACCCCCATGCGGCGATCCAATCCCGCTCACACCAAACCCACACGACCCAGCCAGCACCGAATCTCGACAGACTACCGATCCAGCAGTGTGAACGGCATCTCCCGCACTTTCCCGTTCAACCTGCCCTCTTCTTTTTCCGCAATCCGCCGCAGCAACTGCGCGGAGATCTCTTCACCCGTCGGAGTTCGCGGCGACTCCAGCGCGTTTGCAATGCGCGCCAGGTACGCCATTAACTCCTCGGTGACCACCGAATTCTCCATCTCCACTTTCATCTTCCGCCGCATTCCCAGAAGAATTGCCGCGCAAATCAGCAGTGCACCTCCGGCCACGAGCAATTGAAAACTCGACAACGGCACATCCGGCACCCATTTCGTCATTTCCCACATCCCAAACATCTTCACCTCCTAAGTCAACGACTAGCAACCTCTGCCTATCTCATTCCCATCAATCCCCAAAATCAGAACTTCGTCTTCTGACGGCCGGGTGCCCCATCCTCGTTTTGCGAAGGCGGGTCTTGGGCTTTCCTCTCACTCTTACACCTTTCCCTCTTCCACTTCTCTCCGCTTTCACCTCGCGCGTGGCCTTCTAGTACACCCTCAAAATCTGAAGTACGGCCCAAACATCACCTTCAGATTGTGGTGCGCCCCATGGTTGAAGTACATCTCGTCCCCTAGATCCAGCGGCAGTCCCATTGGCCCCAATCTCCCCTCCACCCCGCCTCCCGGCATCAGTACGGCATTCCAGTTCTGCGCTCGCAGGTTTTCTACCGAGCTCACGAACGTGTCAAGGCTCATAGGCTTCGCGTCGAACGAATGGCTCACAAATCCGTCCTTCAATTCCAAAAACGGCCGGAACATACTGTTCCCCAATTCCAGTTTTGGTCCGACGAGTCCATGCAGCGCGCGCACTCCCGTGTTTGCAAACGACAAGGTTTCGCCATTCGTATTCGAGAATCCTTCCGTGAACACGCGATTGAAGTCGTAAGACATTTCGCCTTCCACCCGGATGTGCGGCAGCACCGCGAACCCCAGGCGTCCCCCTAGCCCTGCAGAATTTGTACTCTTCTGATTCGAACCGAAATATTCTCCGAACGCGCCCACCTGCACATGATCAAATACCTGCGCCCATACCTCCGGAACAATCAACAAACAGCTCGCACCAGCAATAGATATCGCTGCATCGAAAGTTCTCCCTGCCTGTAGACGTTGGGTTCTCGAAAAGCAAGTGGGCTGGCTACAGCTCGACGATTCGCTGGTGGCGAGATCCTGCTTTCAAACCAATGGATGCGTAACCCTAACCCAAGGTTGCTACCCCCCTAGCTCTAGGCCCAAAGTGCTAGACCTACCCTTGTCCATCCCGTCGCTAGATGGTGACCTCGCTTTTGCCGTTGCTCTTCGGCCAAAGAACGGAATCGTGCTACACCGCTGCACCCCCTGTCCGCACACCCTAATCACACAAGTCATCGCTCTCCATTGCAAACAGCTGTCCTCCCGAGCGGCACGCCCGGTCGCGCAGTCGTTGGATTTCTCTTCGATCGATCGCCTCCAACTCTTGGGTTGCTCTTCTATCTTTACTTCCTTAGCTGTTTGCTTGGTTACTTGGTTCCGTCCTCCATTTGCCGACTCCCCAACCCTTCCGCTAAACTGATCCCAGGCAGCAAAAAAGGACTCATCCATGCTTGTAGTCATGCAATCTCACGCCACCGACGAACAGGTTCGCGCCGTCTGCGATCGCATTGATTCTCTCGGCATGAAAGCCCATCCCATCCCCGGCTCCGCGCGCACTGCCATCGGCATCACAGGAAATTCCGGCGCCGTCGATCTCGGCTTTCTCGAATCCATGCCCGGCGTCATCGAATGCATCCCCGTCACCAAGCCCTACAAACTCGTCTCTCGCGACGTCAAAGCGGAAGACACCATCCTCAAAATTCCCACTCCTTCTGGTGACGTCCTCGTCGGCGGCCCCAACATCGCCATGGTCGCCGGCCCCTGCGCCGTCGAAACCGAAGAGCAATGTTTCACCATCGCCGAACGACTGAAATCCACCGGCGTGCGCCTCTTCCGCGGTGGCGCCTACAAGCCCCGCACGTCGCCCTATTCCTTCCAGGGACTCGGCCTCTCCGGCCTGAAAATTCTCTCCCACGTCCGCAAACAATACGGCTTCGGCATCATCACGGAGGCCATCGACAATGAATCTCTCGACCTCGTCGAGGAGTACGCCGACGTCATTCAGATCGGCGCACGCAACATGCAGAATTTCTCTCTACTTAAACGCGCCGGCCGCGCCAAACTCCCCGTTCTTCTCAAGCGCGGTATGTCCGCCACTCTCGACGAGTTCCTCATGGCTGCGGAATACGTTCTCTCCGAAGGTAACTACAACGTCATGCTCTGCGAACGCGGCGTTCGCACTTTCTCCGATTTCTCTCGCAACACCCTCGATCTCGCCGTGGTCCCTGCCGTAAAAAAACGCAGCCATCTCCCGATCCTCGTCGATCCATCCCATGGCACAGGCAAACGCCACAAGGTTCTCCCGCTCTCCCGCGCCGCAGTCGCCGTAGGCGCCGACGGTCTCCTCGTCGAAGTCCATCACCAACCCGAGAAAGCTCTCTCCGACGGCATCCAATCCATCCTCCCCGTAGAATTCGCCGCCCTCGTGACCGAAGTCCAACAAATAGCCCAAGTCCTCCACCGGCGCATTAACTAGCAAGGCAGTATTTTCGAAAAAGCAAGCGCCCTTTCTGATGCAACTCTCGGCCCGCAGCGTGCGGTCTCCGTGGGTCGTGGCCCCGTCCCTGTACCTGCGCTTGGCCTAGTTATTCTCGGCTTCGTCTCTGGTATGCGAATGTGCAGATCGATCTGCCCATTCGCCGGCTTTTTGCTCTGTGGGATCTTCGCTTGGGCCTGGTGGTCCTTCTATGTTCCTCGCTAGTGAGAAGGGGCAAAAGTAAAGGTGCGGACCAGGAATTCACGGAAGCCCTGCCCGTGCGTATTGGTCTGGCCCTGCGATTCATTTTTTGGAGAAAACCGAATTTCGTCCCCACAAGAAATCCTGGATCTTTGTGTCCGGGGCCGCACCCTTCGGTGATATGGGTGGGCGTCTAGATTCAGTTCCACCCCAGGTCACCACAACTACCACACCCTTGATCTTCTTCCACTCTTAAACCTCTACACTCTTCCACATCTACCCTCCTAGTTCCTATCTCCTCACTTCTTTACCTTCTTCCCTCCTGCTATGCTTTTCTCATTCCATGTCTCCCATCAAAAGTTTCCGCGTCTATTTCGTGCTCCTCATCCTGCTCATCGCCTCCATCGTCATCATTCTCCGCGAGCACCGTCCTTCCTTCCTACGCCCGAACCTGCACATGTATGCCTACGCCTCCACCGCGGACGGCGCCATCACCGTCGTCGACCTCATCACCCTCCATTCCATCGCCAAAATTCCCGTCGGCCCTGCCATCTCTGACCTCCGCGAACATGCCAAGCGCGACGAAATCTGGGGCGTCAGCAACCTCGGCGGCTACGTCTTCGTTCTCGACACCCACTCCAACCAGATCACCCGCATCCCCGTTGGACCCTTGCCTCTCTCCCTTGATTTCTCCCTCAACGGCGATCGCATCTACACCACCGCTGCCGGCTCCGATCAACTCATCGCCATCAATGCCGCGTCCCGCCAGGTCTACGGCCGCGCCCATACCAACTCCGAGCCTGTCCAGGCGCGCCTCACCCCCGACGGCAAAAACATCGCTGTTGTCAATCGTCGCGCCAACACCCTCTCCATTCACGACACACGCACTCTCCAACTTCTCGTTTCCATCCCTGTCATCCCCCAACCTGACGAAGTCCTCGTCGTCCCCGACAGCACTCTTGCCTTCGTCATGAGCCGTACGCAAAATCGCATCTCCGTCGTCGATCTTCAGCGGGCCGTGCTCATCACCAATCTCGAACTCGCCGGAAAACCAACGCAAATGCTTCTCAAACCCGATGGCGGTGAACTCTATGTCATCTCCCCCGACGCCCACGGCCTGCAAACCGTCAACACTTGGACCCACGAAATGGGCGACTACATGCTCCTCGGCTCCGCTCCCAGCAGCGCCATCCTTGGCTCCGACGCTTCCATCCTCTACGCCGCCGATCGTGCTGCTTCTCGCGTCATTCCCGTAGACATCTACAATCGCCGCGTCATCCCACCGCCCGTCCCCGTCGGCGCTTCGCCCTCTTTCATGCGCTTCTCACCAGCTGATCCCGGCCCGCAACCTCCCATGCTCCTCGTCATCGACGAAACTTCCGACGACCTGGCCATAATCCGCACCCGCACCAACACGCTCCTCACCCTAATCCCGGTCGGCTCCCACCCCCAGCGCCTGGCCGTAAAAACCTTCTAATTCATTGCAAAGGCACGCCAGACTGCGCTCTCGGGTTTTTCCTCCATCCCGGTGTTCTCCTTCGTGAGCTTTTCTCTGCGTGCTCCGCGCCTCTGCGTTACTCCTCTCTATCTCTATTCCCCTTCTCGTCCCCTCTGTGGCCCTCTCTTACCTCTGTGGCGAACTGTTCTCCTCTGTGCTCCTCTCCCTTGCGTTCCTCCATCCCAAGTGCTACCTATAGCTTCAACAGCGGGCCAAAGTTCGCTCCCTTCCCTCACGAAGCCTTTGTCACAGGCTGCCGCAGAGTGTGCCTCTGCGCATACCAGTACGCAGAGGTTTCGCCATGACCAGTCAACCCGATCGCGCTTCCTGGCTCCAAGGCCCCGCCGCCCAATGCTCCCCGCAACCCGCCAAGGTCGAGCCCCGCTGGCGCCTCGTACTCCTCGGCGCCCCGGGCGTCGGCAAAGGCACCCAGGCCCAGCTTCTTCACCAGCGCTTGCACGCCTGCCATCTCTCCACCGGCGATGTGTTCCGCGCTGCCGCCTCCCGCAAAGATTGCCTTCCCTCCCCGGCCATGTCGGCCGCACTCGACTACATGCGTCGCGGCGCTCTCGTTCCAGACACCACCGTATGGGACATGGTCCGCGAACGCGCTGGCTGTCTCCGCTGCCTAGGCGGGTTCCTTCTCGACGGCTATCCTCGCACGCTCACCCAAGCCGAATCTCTCGGCAAACTCATGCAGCAGGAAAATCTCTCCCTAAACGCCGTTGTGAACTACGAACTCCCACTCTCCGACATCGTCGCTCGCCTTAGCGGCCGTCGCACCTGCGAAAATTGCAAAGCCGTCTTCCACCTCACCAACCAGCCTCCCCAGGCAGAAAACATCTGCGATCATTGCGGCGCCCATCTCCATCAGCGCGAAGACGATCGTCCCGAATCCATCACCGTCCGCCTAGCTGCCTACGAACAAAACACCGCGCCCTTAATCGATTTCTACCGCAACCAAGGTCTGCTCCTGTCTGTCCGAGCTACTGGCTCTCCCGAAGAAATCTGCGACCGTACCCTCACCGCCCTATCCCCGCGATCCCAACTGACCTCCGTGTAGCGCCGTTCCTTCCGGCCGGCATCTTGGGTTCCTCTCCGGAGCGCTGGGGGTCAGCCCGGCAGGAATCCGCTCACCGACTCGGCCGCTCCTTTCCCTCTGTTACTTTTCTACGTCTTTTCTCTTCTTTTACCCCGCTATATAGTTCACACCAAGGCTCACCACCATTTTTCCTAACAAAAATAGGCCATTGCCATTACTGCTATATAGGTCTATAGTCACCGCGTTCGAACTTTCCGCCCCGAGGTGTTTCCTATGAAAATCCGTCGTTCTGCCAGTTTGTCTCTTTCTTTGTTTTCTGCCGTATTCGCAGCCTTACTCCTCTCTTCGTTTTGTACTGTTCCACTCGCCGCAGAAGAGCCTGACAACAATCACCACTCCAAAGTTGTCGGCGGTTATTTCGAGGAGTGGTCCATCTACGGCGCCGGTTTCAACATCGCCAATCTCCAGGCCAATGGTGTCGCCGATAAACTCACCCATCTCACCTACGCTTTCGGTGACGCCACTCCCACTGGCTGTGCCATCGCCGATCCTTGGGCCGATTACCAGACTCCCTATCTACCCAGTGTCTCCGGCGCTCTTTACACCGGCCCGCTCTACGGCAATTTCGCCGCTCTCCAGCAACTCAAGCAGCTTCATCCCAATCTCAAAGTTTTGCTTTCTCTCGCGGGCGCGCCCGGTTTCTCCGCCGCAGCTGCCACCGACGCAGGCCGTCAGGCCTTTGTCTCCAATTGCATCGATCTCTTTATCAACGGCAATCTAGGCGGGGGAATTTCCGCTGCCGGCATCTTCGACGGCTTTGATATCGACTGGGAATTTCCTACCGCCGCGGACACCGTTAACGCCACTCTCCTCACGCAGGAATTTCGCCGCCAGCTCGACGCGCTAGGCAACCCCTGCAGGAAGCACTATCTCCTCACCATGTTCGGCCCCGCCGGCCAGCAGAATTTCTCCAACATCCAACTCGCTCAAGTCGCCCAAGAACTTGACTTCTACAATGTCCAGGGCTACGACTTCCACGGCGATTGGGAAATGGCCACCAATCACGATTCCCCCCTCTTCGATGACCAGCAGGATCCCGCGTACGGAGAGAATTTCTACATCGAATACACCATCGCCTCCTACCTCAAAGCCGGTGTGCCCGCCGATAAATTAGTCCTCGGCATTCCCACCTACGGCTATGGCTGGACCGGCGTTCCCGACATCAATCATGGCCTCTACCAACCCGCCACCGCACTCGCCACGCCGCCTTCTACGGACTTTCTCGAAACTCCCGGTGTCGCCACCTATCTCACCATCAGCAGCCTTCCCGGCTACACCCGTCATTTCGATTTCAAACGCATCGCCGTCTGGATCTACCAACCCACCACCGGCACCTTCTGGACCTACGACGATCCCACCACCGTCTGGCTTAAAATGGGTTACATCAATCTCCGCGCTCCCGGCGGTCTAGGCGGCGCTTTCGTTTGGGCTCTCAAAGACGACGACGTCAACGGCACCATCGTTAAAACCATAGCCGCCGGCCTCCACTAACCATCCAGTGGATCCTCTTGCTATACCAAGGGCCACTCCCCCTGCAGACGAGTGGCCCTTTTGTTTTTTCCACCCGCGACGTCACCTTGAGGCTGTCCGGCGAGCTTAGCGGAAGGACCTCAGCCCACGCGTCTTGTCTTCCACGTCTCCGCCCCCTCGGTGCTACGTATTTTTGTTGGCCCTCAAATTCTCGTTTCAACTTTCAATTTTCCATTTTCTCCCTCGGGTAAACTTTCATTCCTGTGAAATTTCCCTGTCACCTTCTCCTGCTTCCCTACGTCCAACTGCTTCCAATACAAAAACGGAACACTCGGCACCTCCTCCGCGAATTTCTGTCCCTTATACCCGGGAATTTGTGGCACCGACCACAGAATCGTCCCCCTCGGCAGCGGCCCTGTTGCACCACCGCGATGGTCGCCTCAGCCTACCGCCCTCCGAGGCGGGCGCAAAGCGTCGTCTTCTCTGTAGCCATGAACTCAACCGTAGGCTCCATTTCTGTCTTTCGCTCTCCAACTCCCGCGTCACTCATACCCCACTCATCGGACACCAGATGCTTCCCATCCATAGCAAACAGATCGAATTGACGCGAGTCTCCCCCGTGTCCGGTGAACACAGTCGGCGTCAGGAAGAGCGTCTCCCCGGGGACCGCCACGGGTGCCCTTACCTGCCCTTTGTTTTCTTGGAGCTCTTTTTTCGCTGCTTCGAATTTTCGTTTACGCTCGGCGGCCTTCGTCGGCGTTCCGCTGGCCATCCGCAACACCCAGACCAGAACACCGGACGCCCCTCTGTTACCCTCCTCAAGGGTTGAACCAGAATTTCACCACTGTCTCGGCCTTTGACTGTACGGTTTTTCCACCCTGCGTAGCCGGCGCATATTCATACTGCTGCAACGCTTCGACAGCCGCCTCGCGCAACGCCTGAGGACCCGAAATTACTTTCACTTCACCCACATGCCCTGAAGCTTCCACCACCACTTCTGCTTTCACATCTCCCGTAATGTAATGCCGCATCGCGTCTGGTGGATACACGGGGTTCACGGTCTTCAGCAACTTTGCCGGAATGACGGCCGCATCGACGCTCGCCAGAGGGTCGGCCGCAATCGGCGCTTCCTCCACCTTTTCTTCGCTCTTTTTCCCCAGCAAGCTTTCGCGCCAACTCGGCTTCTTCTCCGCCGGTGTTTCCTCTGCCGTGTCCGCATCCGCTGGTTGCGACGCAGGAACAGCTTGCGCTGTCAAAGGAACACTTGCACTCTTTCCCGCATCCACGGAAACTTTTCCCCCCGTGCCATTCACTACCGCCGCGCTCGTGCCTTCCGTCGCAACCGTCTTCACATTCCCCGCCGCCGCAGTCCTCGCAGGAACTGGCCTGTTCAAGGGAGCCGACGCTGCCGCGTGGTTCCCGATCGGCAAATATTGCCACCACTTCCCATACCAAGCCCCTCCGAGGAGCACCAACATAAGCATCGCGCTCATGGCCATCACGCGACGCTTGTCCATCCCCGCTGTATTCGGCAGGGCCACCGTTTCCGCTTCCCCCTGCCTCGCACGCTTCCCACTATTCGACCCTTGCGTAAAATCCAATGCCGGCTTCGGCAGCAACTCCTCCCCAGATTCTTGCCGATCCTCCGGCTCTTTGACGACTTTCCCTTTCTCATTCGCTTGTGCTTCTGTCTTCCCCTCTTCCTCTTTCAACAACTGCGCTTCGGGCGACTTCTCCTGCTTCCAAACAGGCAGGGCCATCCCCACCACCGCGCGCGCGACTTGGCCCCTGTCATTTGCCGCAGGCATCAGCAACGCTGGTCTCTCTTCTTTCACCTCCGCCTGTTCTGGGCTCTGATCATTTACGGGCGCCAATTCTACTTTTGCTCTCGCTGCAATCGCTTCGTTCGTGGCAATCGCTTCAATGGCTCTTGCTGCTTCGCGCGCCGCCGTTTCTCGTGCAGCAGCTTCTCGTGCGGCAGTCGCTTCCGCCAAAGCCTTAGCCTTCTCCCCGGATTCCTCTAAGTTCTTTTTCTCGGGTGCCGCCAATTGATCCCGCAACGCATCCACTTCCCTCTTCAATCTCTGCACATCTTCCGCGCTGCGCGGCGATACCGCTTTCCCGGGCTCTTCCGCTGTAGTCTGTTCGGCTTGCACCTGTTCCGGTGCTTTCAATTCGTGCGCGGCTTCCTTGTTTTCCGGAAATGCCACGCCCCAGTAATCCGCCCGCTCTTCCGTGAACTGTAATTCCACGTAATTCGATCCCGCCTTGAAACTCCTGTTCTTCAATACCTGGCACACCACTTCCTGGTTGCTCTTCTTGTTCCTCAGAAAGAGTAATTGCCCGATAGACACAGCCGCATGCAGCCGGATCACCGCTCCTTCTTTGAACACCAGCACCGTCGTTGTCTCTTCGGAAAACAGGTCGCGGGCGGCCTTGTCCTCGCTCCCCCTCGCCCCCGTCACACTTACCAATACTTCCAACGCCACCGGGTTCGGCCGTGTGGCCGCCGTCTGTTCTTCCCCTGCTCCTTCGGTCCCCGGGGGTGCCATGTTCGCTGTGGATGCCACGAATCTTGTTCCTTGCGCCAATGTCTGACTGGCGCACTCATTCCGAACGAACAGGCGAACCACACTCGTCCATCGCCTGGTCTACTCCCTTCCATTCTTTCGACTAGCCCGACCTCCGCGCCATAGTACCCGAGTACAGGCGTGACCAATCCGAACACATCCTCATTTTCTCTTTCTCCCAACCCATCCTCCACGAACACCCGTCATCACAAGCGTAACGGCCTGGCTTTTTCTCCGCGTCGTCTTCTAGCGCGCGGGTCGTGGAGTCGAGGGATCTGCCTTCGATTGATCCCTTGCCATTCTTGGGTTTCTCTTGTTCTTTTTACTTCTTTGGGGGTCAGAGCTTCCGCTCCGACACGCTATAATGGCAAGCATGGGGCTCCAGCCCCTGAGGAATCCCTGTTCTTTCGATCTTCTACACCCCAAGGCGCTGCCGCTATTTAACACTTCCCTGCAGTAACTTCTCTACCCTTCTCTTCAACCCCCCGCATCCGTCTTCCCCACCTCTCCGGCCAACGCCGCTACCGCCGCTATCGGCTGCACTTCATCCCGCTTCATCGACGGGAACTTCCCATACGTCATCCCTCTCCACAACCATTCCATCGGCCCAAACCGGTATCTCGCCAGCCACCAATTACTGAACACCACTTGCGCGCCGTACACAATCACGGTAACGACCAGCCCCATCGCTGGTCCAACACGCCCATACCATCCCGTCGTGTAATGGTAAAAAAACAGCGTGCAAACCACCGATTGCATTAGATAATCCGTCAACGCCATCCGTCCCACCGCTGCAAACGGTTGCACCCATTTCCGCCAATCCGCGTGCATGAAAATCAGTGCCAGCCCTGAAGCATAACCCGCGCTCAAAATGTGCGATCCCGGCAGCCACAGCACACCCGCGGACCACGCCCACACCGATACCACCGCCTGCGGCGTTATCGCTCTCACGATTCCCACATAAAGACTGATCGCCGCACCTATGGGCAAGCACCAGGCGCACACCTTCCTCAGAATCGGCTTGTACTCCTCCATGCGCTGCACGATTCCCGCTCGCCACACCCACATCCCTAGCAAAAACAGCGCCGTCGCATAAATGGCAAACAACGTCGTCGGCAACTCGCGCTTCCATTCCACCCAGTTCTGCGCCAGGATCTGGCGCACCGTTCCGTGCGCGTAGGTATTGATTATCTGGTGCAGCTTCGTCAGGTCCTCCGGCTTCGGTTCCATCCACGGCCGGCGCCACCGCGTGAAGTAAATGGTGAAAAACACGCTGCTCACCACGATCGGCAGGGCCATCAAGCTTCCTGCCCACCACAGCAATGTCTTTTGTTGCCGTTTGCGGAACAGCAGCAGGATCGCACCGGAAAACGCATAGGTCAGCAGAATGTCTCCGCCCCAAATCAAGATCCCGTGGATCACTCCAAACAATGCCAGCGCCAGTAATCGTCGTGGATAAAAACTCAGGAAGCGCACTCCGCGCGCGTCCGCGCGGCTCATCTGGATGGCAAACCCCATCCCGAACAGAAACGAAAAGATGGTAATAAATTTGCCTTGAATGAACGCGTCGATAAACGCCTGGGCAATCACGTCTGCTCGGCCGTGGAACAATACGCCGATATTTCCGTAAATATCCAACGGCGCAAAAAAGGCGCGCATGTTCGCCGCCAATATCCCAAACAGCGCCATCCCCCGCAACACATCGATGTATTCAATTCGTTCCGAAAGACTTACCGGGCCAACCCGCGCCGCTTCCGTGGACATTTACCACCCCCTACACGCAACCTACATGTAGTGGCGGGTCTTTAGCCTGCCCTGACTCGGGAAGGGACCCGCCAGCACAGCCACTTTTCACTCTTAAACTTCCCCACACGTCTGCCCTACCTCTGCGGTAAAGACGTTTCCTTCGCTCTCCTCGTCACTTCAACTTCCCGTATTCCGCTTTCGCCTCCACGAATACCGGTTCATCAGCTTCCGCATCCTTCCACATCGCCAGAAAATCCTGGTACCCCGTCTTCGCCTTTGCCGTGTCGCCCTTCATCGCCAGCCCCCGCGCCATCTCCAACTGCGCCAGCGGCCGCACTTCGCTCGCTGGCCTCCACCCCGGGTGCTCCAATACCTTCTGGAACTCCCCCATCGCCTTGTCCGCGTCCTTCATCTGCAGATACGCACGGCCCCGAATATAAATTACCCAATACGACGGAAAAGGTGACCACGCTCCGGCCCTCTCATAGTCGCGAGCCGGCTCCAGGGCCGCCCCCGCCCCCGCTCCATTCCCTTTCCCCAGCTGGTTTAGCGCGTGCACCAGCGGGTAAATGACCTTCTGAATCTCTGTATCCTCTGGCCTAGACTTCACCGCTTCTTCCACCAACGTTTCCGACCGCAGCGCATCGCCGCACGCCGCCAGCGCCAGTGCCGCCAGGTTCCGATTCCGTCCGTCGGGCACTGCTCCCAAAGACCTCTGACTCAAACTCTTAGCCGCCGTGCAATTGCCTAGCCCCGCCTGCATCGCCCCTTCCGTCGCGTCCAGCGTCGCTATGGCTTCCTTCGTATTGTTCTTTTTCGCCACCGCTCTTGCTTCGTCAAACGATGAACGGCTTCCCGCCCTCTTCGCCGATATCGTAAATGGTGCAAATATTCGAATGATTCAGCGCTGAGGCCGCCCGCGCTTCTCTTCGGAACCGTTCGAGCGCTTGCGCTTCCGTAGTCAATTCGTGCGGCAAAAACTTTAGCGCCACGCGCCGCCCCAGCCTAAGGTCTTCGGCCTCATACACTACACCCATCCCGCCGCCGCCCAGCTTCTGAATGATTTTGTAATGAGAAATAGTTTGACCGATCAAGTCGTGAATTCCCCCGCCTAGGCCCGCAATGTTAGAGTTCGCCCCGCGCCAAGTCAACTTTCCCCACTCGCGCCTCTAGCTAATCCCTTCCGGAGGTGTGGGCCTTTCCTCAGAAAAAAACGACATGGGGTGGCGCCGTGCTCTTGCCGGCATCTTGGGTTTCTCTCCGAATTTTCATCATTTGTGATTCGCCGTGTGCCGCGCCTTCACGCAAATCTTCTCGCTCGCACCCAAAACTCCTCCCACGTCCCCTTCAACCCTCGACACACAAAGATCTCCGGATCCTCAATGGTCTCCTCATTCATCAGGCCAAACCTGTTCCAAACTCTTCCTCCCACCACGCAGGACGCAAACTCGCCTTCCAAAAACTCCCGCGAGTATCCCGCCACGATCACGGTCTCGGGTGGATCCCCGTAGCCTCTCTCCCAGGACGAGTTCACTCCACTCATCGCCCGCGGCAATCCAAATTGCTCGCCATACAAATTCAGCGCGCCCACCTCTCCATAATTCCCCGCCAGAATACCCACGCCAGCACGCTCCGACTCCGGCAAGCGATCGCGCACCGCCGCCACAGTCTCCACAAATTCCGGCCACCCAATCTCCTCCGGTAAAACGCTATCCACCCGCGAAGCAAGCTTCCACCACCCCGACCCCACCGGTGCAATCGGCAACGCCACCGCCCCTGCCACCAGCACATCCAAAATCAGCCCCACCCAAATCACCCGCCGCACGATCGACCCAAATCTATTTTCGAGTCTACTTCCGCCATCCTCAGCAAATCTCTCCGAACTCGCCACTCTCCCATGGTCTCGACGCTCTTCGCTACTTCTGGGTCTCCTTGCCTCTTTGCTCCGAATCTCCCACTCCACCCACACCGCCCCTGCCGCGTACAACATCGGATACCCCGGCGCTAAATAATAATCCCGTCCTCTCATCACCAAAAACAAAACTAGCGGCACCAAATACATCCACCCCAAAACCCGCCAACGTTTTCCGCCTTCCGTAAGAAAATAAAACCATATCCCCGCCATCGCCAACGGGAACGCCAGCAACGTCAACTGCAGCTGCCCCAGCAAAAACCAATCCGTCAATCCTTCTCCCACGTCCCGGACATGAAGGAACTTCAGAAAGTCCAACGAAATAAAATTCCGCTGCCACTCCCAAATAAAGTTCGGCAGAACAATTCCGCAAGCCACCACAACACCCAACCACAACCACATACTCTTGCAATGCCGCCGCGCCTCCGTCAACAAGACGCCCGCCACCACGCCGACGACCAAAAATCCCATGGTGTACTTTGCCAGCATCCCCAACCCTATCCCCGCTCCTACGCCCAACCACCACCTCTCACCGCGTGCTCGTGAATCTTTCGACCCACAAGCAGCACGATTCCTCCCCGCTTCTTGCACTCTTTCACCCTCGGATCGTTCTACGTTCTCGATTTCTCCATTTTCCAATTTTTCTATTCCGTTTCCGCTTTCTCCGTTGATCACCCGCACCGTGGAGTACGCCACCCAGACCCAACACACATAATCAAACGAGATGTACTGCATCAGCGCCCCACCACCCAGACAAAACGGAACGCCCGCCAACGCCGCCGTCACCTGTGCCCACTTTCCGCCACCTAGTTCTTTCGCCATCAATCCCGTCAACACCAGCGCCAACGCATGCACCAGAGCTGCAAAAAATCGAAATCCCACCAACGATGTCCCAAACAAAATCAGCGCCACGCGTCCAAAAAACGCCGTCATGGGTGGATACTGCACGTAACCCCAAGCCAGATGGCGCGCGTCGTCGAGCGCCATCAGCTCATCCCGGTTGAATCCATAACGCCACCCGGTCGCCAGATGCACCGCCACCGTTGCCACCGCAATCCCCAGCACTCCCGCCGTCCCGGTCCTCCACCAACTGCGCACGCTGCTCACCTCACTCAGTTCCACTTGGTCTTGTGATTCCTCGCTCTTTCACTCATTCACTCTTATACTTCTTCGCTTCATCACCTCCTTGCATCTTCTCCTCTTCCTTTGTCACAATCTCATCCACCACCATGCGACTTCTAAAAGTTTTTCTTATCTCTCTCTTCTTTCTGCCCGCGATCGCGCTCTCCCAAACCACCAATCCTCCCTACCTCAATCCCTCGCTCCCCATCGAACAACGTGTCACTGATCTCCTCTCTCGCCTCACCACCGAGGAAAAAATCGCCCAGATGCAGGACGTGGCCCCGGCGATCCCTCGCCTCCAAATCCCCGCCTACAACTGGTGGAACGAAGGCCTTCACGGGGTCGCCCGTGCTGGCACCGCCACTGTTTTCCCTCAAGCCATCGGCCTCGCGGCCACCTGGGATACCGACCTCCTTCATCGTGTCGCCGACGTTATCTCCACTGAAGCGCGCGGCAAATACAATGACGCCATGTCCCACAACAACACTGGCCGCTATTACGGTCTCACCTTCTGGTCTCCCAACATCAACATCTTCCGCGATCCGCGCTGGGGACGCGGCCAGGAAACTTACGGCGAAGATCCCTTTCTCACCGGCCGTCTCGGTGTAGCGTTCGTCACCGGGCTCCAGGGCGACGACCCACATTATCTAAAAACCGTCTCCACTCCCAAGCACTATGCCGTTCACAGCGGCCCAGAATCGCTCCGCCATCGCTTCGATGTTCTCGTCTCTCTCCATGACCTCTACGACACTTACACGCCCGCCTTCCGCGCGACTGTCGTTGAGGGCCACGCCGATTCCATCATGTGCGCCTACAATTCCATTCGCGGCGAACCCGCCTGCGCCAATCGTCTTCTTTACGACCTTCTCCGCAATCAGTGGGGTTTCCACGGCTACGTCGTCTCCGATTGCTGGGCCATCAACGATCTCTATCAGGGACATGGCTTCACCATGTCCCTCGATCAAGCCTCTGCGCTCTCTCTCAAGGCTGGCACCGATCTCACTTGCGGTCCGCAATATAAAGTCCTCGATCGCGCTCTCGATGATCGTCTCATCGCTCTTGCGGAGATCGATCGCGCCGTCGCTCGTCTTTTCGAAGCGCGCTTCCGCCTCGGCATGTTCGATCCGCCGGCAGCCGTTCCATGGTCGAAGCTCACCATCTCGGATGTCGACACCGCCGCCAATCGCAAAATCGCTTTGGACGCCGCGCGCGAATCCATCGTCCTTCTAAAAAACGATCGCAACACGCTCCCTCTCAACTCCAAAATCAAATCCATCGCCGTAATCGGTCCCACCGCCGATTCCGCAGACGCCCTCCTCGGCAACTACAACGGCACTCCGTCCACCTACGCCACGGTCTTAACCGGTATCCGCAAACGCTATCCCAACGCCCACATCAACTACGCCGTCGGCGCTCCCGTGACCGAAACGCGCCCCATCCCCGTCCCCACGTTCGTCCTCCGCACCGCACCTGTAGCGCAGGGGGAGTCTTCGAACCCTGCGGCCGTTTCTTCCGCACCTCAGCAACTTCCCGATTCCCCTTCCGGCCTCTCCGCCGAATTCTTCTCCAACACCACTCTCTCCGGCTCTCCCGTCGCCGTTCGCATCGATCCCTTCATCGAATTCGAATGGAACAACGTCTCTCCCGCTCCCAACGTCCCCGCGGAAAACTTTTCCGTCCGCTGGTCTGGCGTCCTCGTCCCTCCCGTCGACGGCGACTACCGCCTCGGCGCCAGCTCCGATGGCGGATATAGGCTCTATCTGAATGGAAAAATCTTCATTGACGATTGGGCTCCACACGGCGAACGCGCCCTCACCACTCTCGTCCATCTCCAGGCCAACCACGCCTATCCCATCAAACTCGAATATTTCCACACCGCCTGGGAATCCGCCGTCCGCTTGCTCTGGCTGCCACCGAATCTACTGCAGGAAGCCGTCAATGTCGCGCGCAGATCCGACGTCGTCATCGCCGTAGTCGGGATCACCGCCCAACTCGAAGGTGAAGAATCCGAAAACAGCGATCCAGGCTTCTTTGGCGGTGATCGCACAGACATCACTCTTCCCGCCCCACAAGAGCAACTCCTAGAAGCCCTGGCCGCCACCGGCAAACCATTAGTCGTGGTCCTCACCAACGGCAGCGCCCTAGCCGTAAATTGGGCCAACGATCACGCCTCTGCCATCCTCGACGCCTGGTATCCCGGTGAAGAAGGCGGCATCGCCGTCGCTGAGGTTCTCTCCGGCGACTACAATCCCGCCGGCCGCCTCCCCGTCACCTTCTACAAATCCGAAGCCCAGCTCCCACCTTACACCGACTACAACATGTCCCACCGCACCTACCGTTATTTCTCCGAGCAACCCCTCTACCCCTTCGGCTACGGCCTCTCCTATTCCTCCTTCTCTTACACGGATCCTGTCATGGCAGAATTCAGTCCCCACGAAGGAAACCAATCATCAAAACTTGGTAGCGCCGGCATCTCGCCGACGCAACCTCAACCTGTGGCGCAGGGTGAGTCCGCGAGCCCTGCGGCTGCTTCCTCGACGGCTCAAAATTCCTTCCCCGGCGATTCCCCAATCAGAATCTCCGTTCGCATCACCAACAGATCTAAACTCCCCGGCGACGAGGTCGTCGAACTCTACCTCTCCCATCCCAACATCGACGGCGCTCCCATCCGCGCGCTGGCCGGTTTCCAACGCATCCACCTCGACGCCGGCGCCTCTCAAAATATCGCTTTCCTGCTAACTCCCCGCGAACTCTCCGTAGTCGACCCCGCCGGTCATCGCGTTGTTCCCGCTGGCCTGGTCGACGCCTGGCTAGGCTCCTGTCAACCCATCCCCACTCCGAACCATCCCGCCCCCAGCGGCACATCTCTGAAATTCACCATCACCACGACCACTGCTCTCCCCAACTAATAGGGAGCGCGGCAGCCTTCACTCCACACCTTCCCCGTTACACGTCATTCAGCGAGAACCCTGCTCCGGCCTCCCAGGCGAAACGTACTTGCTGGCCACAACGATTGCCCCCAACCGTCCGCAAGGCACCGTCCAGGGTTTCCCTTCGTCCGTCTTCCCCGTAGCGCTGGCTTCTAGACTAGCCCGCCACCCCCTGAAAATGCTCACCTTCCGACCAGCCTCCTCGGTACCTCTTCCTCTTTTCCTATGGCACTCCTACGCGCACTCTCTCGCCCCGCCCTCGAGTCTCTTCGTTTTCTGCGCGATTCTCTACTTCCGCGGTGGTAAGTTTTTTCTCCATTCCCTCTTCGCGTACTATTATTGTTATCCGTGCTCTCTCCTGTTGCCCATCGCCTTCTCTTCCTCTTCCTACTCCTTCCCACCACCCTTCTAGCCCAATCCCAAATCTCCGGCACCGTCCTCGATCCCTTTGGCATCCCTGTGCCCAACGCGCATCTCAAACTCCAATCCGACGCCAGCTCTTCCATCGCAGACACCCTCTCCAATTCCCAAGGCCTCTTCACTTTCTCCTCCCTCCCTCCCGGCAACTACCGTCTAACCGCCGATTCCGCCTCCTTCACTCCGATTACCCTCACCGTCTCGCTCGCTCTCACCGAACAAAAATCCCTCACTCTCCAATTCACGCAGCTCGCCGCCGTCCTTCAATCCATCACCGTCGTCGCGAGCTCTCCCTCTTCCCTCACCCCCGATCCCTCCCAAACCGTCGTCGTCCATGACCAAGTCCTCGACGCCAATCCCGGTCGTCCCGGCGCTCCCATTTCCATCCCCGGTTTGCCCATCGAAACCGCTTCCGGAGGCATCAAGGCCCCGCAATATTTCGCTCCTGGTGTCGCTGGAGATCACGGCGAACCCATCGCCCAATTCTTCCAGGTCGGCAATTTTCTTTTCCCTAACAATCTCCCCGCCAACGCCCATGGCAACGGCTATTCCGATCCCAATTTCCTTATCCCCGCCACCATCGACGCCGTCACCGTCGATGGTGGCGCCTTCAACGTCCGCGAAGGCAATCATTCCGTCGATCTCGCCACCACCTACATCCCGCGCCAGCGCCTTCACGATTTCCTGCAGATCACCGGCGATGATCGTGACATCGATCTCGTCGCCGGCTGGAGTCCGCAAAATCCCTCCACCAACGCCTGGCTCGGCGCCGAGGCCTCTTACGGCAACGGATTCCTCGATCGCCTAGAGCATCGCCAGCAGTACAAGCTCAACGGCTATCGCCAATTCAAATGGGGCAGTCACGAACTCACCCTCCTCGGCCTCGCCTACTACGGCTTCTCCTTCGTTCCCGGCCTAACACCTATCCAGGTGCATGTCCCCAATGACACCATCGACAATCGCCAGCTCGACCGCACTAACAATTTCCTGGCCGCCGCCAACGACATATGGCATTTCACCAATAAATCTCAGTTTAATTTTGCCGCCTTCTTCCGCGATTACTCCCTGACCCTCCGATCCAATTTCGGAGATGGTCTCATTCAGCAGTCCGAAACCCGCACCGTAGTCGGCGGCGAGTCCTCCTATCTCCAAACCATTCGCCCGTGGCTCTCGATCCTCGCCGGTATTGATCTCCGCCGCGATGCCCCCCGCAATCTCGATCTCGACCGCGCCACCATCCCTTACGCAACTGGTCCTGCCGTCTTCCAACCGCTCGCCGCCAACAACCTCACTCTTTCCTTCGTCGCACCCTTCCTCTCCGCGGACGGCGCTCTAGGCCAATACATCCACTATGACGTCGGCCTTCGCCAGGAAGAAGTCTGGATGAACAATCAAGATCTCCTGATCCCCGCAAATTCCTTTGACAAACTTGCCTCCCTCTCTCTCCCCAAAGCTACGCTCACTTTTTTCCCCGGCGCTCCTGACTTTGCACCCACCATTTCTCTCAGCTACGGTGAAGCATTCCACACTGAAGATCCCCGCATCGGCTCCGGCCCCAGCACCGGTCCTCCCTCTCTTCTCTCACCCTCACGCGCCTACCAACTCCGGTTCTCCAAAACCATCCACCAATTCGAAACCAGTCTTACCCTTCGCCGCACTTCCAATTCCCAGGAACTCGCCAAAATCGATCCCGACACCGGCCTCCAGGAAGATTTCGGCCCCTCCGTCAACCACGTCATCGTCGTCTCCGTTCAGCGCACCTTCTCTCACAGCGCCTTCTACATCTCCTACGCGCAGGCCGATGCACGAGACACGCTCACCGGCGCTCCCACCCCTGAAGCTCCAAGATTGATTTGGGATGCTGTCGCTTCTGAAAATCGCTTGGCCTTCGGCCTGCAAGCCCGCGGCGAATTTGAATTCGTGCGCGCCAAGCCTGTCGGCGACGGCCTCATCAGCGTCCCCGTCTACGAGACCCGCGGCGCCGTAATCCGCCCCTTCGCCGAAAACAAGATGTCCTTTGGCCTCAACTTTCTCATCGCCAAAGGCTACACCGGCCAAACCACCGAAACTCTCCCCACCCAACCCGCCCCTTGCCCGGTCGAATGCGTAGTCGGCGTCCCCCTAAAATCCTACGTAGCTCTAACTTACACCTACTTCTTCTCCCACTGAGGGAGAGCGGCAGCCGAGCGGTCGCCTTCCCTCCAGGTCATCCCCGCTACACGTCGTCCAGCGAGAACCTCGCCCCCGCCTCCCAGGCGAAACGTCTTTGCTGGGCACAACGATTGCCCCAACCGTCCGCAGAGCACCGTCCAGGGTTTCCCTTCGCCCCTCTTCCCTCTAGGGCCGGCTTCCAGACCAGCCCGCCACCCCCCGAAAATGCCCACCTCCCGACCAGCCTCTTCGGTTCCTCCTCCTCTTTTCCAATTCCTACGCTCCATTTCCGATTTTCCGTTCACTTCACAAACTCTCCTGTTCTCCCCTCCTCCCAAGGGTCGTAATGCAAACAAAACTGTATCCGGTCCGGTATCGCCGGATGGTTGTAAAACAAAAATATCCGCAAGGGACTCGGCGCAGGATCCGACAAATCCACATCTCCTAGAATATTGAACGCCTGCGCCGCCACCTGCCCCGAATCGGGCGTCAACCCATGCGTCACTTCCAATCCGTACTGATCCGCTTGGTGTTCCTGACGCCGCGAATACGCATTGAGCACCGGCCCCACAATCGTCACAATAATCGTAACCAGCAGCAGCAAAGCCGGGTACGACGCCAGATCATCCAAAGCGCGGATTCCCCAGGCTGGTCCCCAGCGCCGCAGAACCCACCCGATCAGCCGGTAGCCAATGTAAAACACAAAGAAGAGCACGACGGCCGTAAACACAATCCCCTTCGGAATGTGGTAAAGAACGTAATGTCCCATCTCGTGCCCGGCCACAAACACAATCTGCGGCGTGTTCATCTTCGCAATGGTCGTGTCCCACACCACAATCCTCTTCGACGCACCAAATCCCGTGACATACGCATTCAACTCCGTCGTCTTTTCTCCCGCTCCCATCCAGAACATCCGTTCCGGCGGAATGGCCTGGCCCGCCCGCTGCACCATCTTTTCCAACTGCGCTGTCAATGCCGGATTCTTCTGCTGCAGTGGCTCGAATTTATGGAACATCGGATCGATTACCAGTGGTTCCAGAAAAATAAGTGCCATGATCAGCGGCAGCGAGACCAACCAGAAATAGAACCACCACCGTTCTGGCGACTTCCGAATTACCCAGTACAAAATCCATAACACGATGATCGTGAAAATCACCGAAAGCAGCTCTCCCTTCGCCCAGTCCCAGAACCACGATCTCCACCCCTGCACCGACAATCCGTACCCTCGCTCGATCCAGTTCTCATAAATCCCCGTAGGCAGCGAAAACACGTCGATCGTCAGCGCCATCAGTGGCGCGAACACCAGCACCTGCACAGCCCTCCGCGTAGAAACTTTTTCCGCCACACCCCGAAAGTTCGCTCCCAGCCTCCACCGCAAAACCAGCAGTAACACAATCAATCCGTAGATCAGGTTCACAATCAGTAGTCGCAAGCGCACCGCGCTCAACGCCCGCGCCTTCTTCTCCCGCTCCGGCGGCAGCGTGTACTTTGTAATCTGCCCGTGCTCCGCTGGTTGCACCCCTGTCTCCCCACTCTGCGCAGGTGCGCCACTCGCCATTGTCCCCGACTGGCCCGCCTCCGCCGCGGAACCCTGCGCGTACCCTCGCGGCACGCAAATCTTTACAGCCACAAGGAACACTACGCACATCATCAGCGCCACCTTTTTCACGCGCTTCCTCCCATACGAACCCGCCTCAATCCCGTCGTATTTCTTCGTTACTTCCTCACCTGTTTGCTTCGTTGCTTCTCTATTCCTCAGTCGCCATGGTCAATGTCACGCTTTTCTTCTGCCCTTCCTCCAGATCCACCGTCTGCCCCTTTTCCCCATATTGCTGAAAAAACTCGGGCTTCCTCGTATCTTCCCGCACTCCCTCGATCGCCACCAATACGTACGACCCCGGAGGCATGCCCCGCATCAAATAATGTCCGCTCGCATCCGTCGTCACCACCTGGTAGAAATCCTCCCTCCCCACCTTCCCCGTACTCGGCAGACTTACCACCGCCACACCACTCACGTCCCGCCCTTTGCTATCCACAACGGTTCCTTCCACCGACGCGCCCTGCACGCTCATCACTACATCCAGCACCGTCTCTCCGTTCACCGCAAAACCCGTTTCCACGCTCTCTCGTCCCTCCACCAGTACCGACTTCAGGTAATAATCCCGAAGCTTGTCCGTAGCGGCCATTACGTAGACCCAATAATTGGCCCCCGCCACGTCTTTCAGCGCAAACGTGGCATCCTCTTTCACTCCCACATTCCCGCCCAGCGCTCCAATGGCAGACAGTTGCGGCAATTCGTCCGCTTCCGTCACGCGAATCAGGCTGACGGTGATCTCTTTCCAATCCAATGTCTCTCCACCCTCCGCCCGCACTTTCCCGCTCACTGATCCTCCGGCCTCCGGTTGCAGCACCAATCCCGTCACATCCGCATTCGTCACCACGATAGGCGAACCGATCATCTGTGTGTGGGTCTCGGCCATCCTCCCCTCTCCAGCCGAACTCATATCTACAATCTGCGCGACATACGTCCCAGGCAAAACATTCTGAAACTCGAACCTCCCGCCCCCTTGCAACCCCTGTGCTTCTGTCTGTCCCGTTGCCGACACCAAAAACATCTGCACATTCCGTGGATTTCCTGCTACCGTCACCGTTCCGCTCACTCGATACGACTTGCTAGTCAAGACTCCGAAATTCGCCGCCGCCGTTCCTCCCGCCGACACCCGCACCGGAAGTGCGGTCTTCACGTCCAGCGTCCCCGGGAAGTAGGTCAGCGCATAAAGTGCCTTGTCCTTCTGCTTGCCTTTCTCGGCCGAGTCCGGCGCCGGTCCCATCCCGTGGGCCTGCGCCTGCACGATATACTGTCCGGCGCGCAAATTCGCAACCCGGAATTCTCCCAGATCGTTGGTTGTCCCTTGTCCTCCGTTTCCTTCATCGTGCGCGTCAAACTCCGTTGCGATTGTTCCAACCCGCGTTACCCACACGTTGACCCCCTCCAGAGGATCCCCGTCCGCCTCCGTAATTTTCCCTGCAATTACGCCAGTGGCCTGCATCTTGTAGACAAGCCCGGTCAGCTCTTGCCCCGCTCCCACCGTAATCTTCGGATCGTCCTGCTTTGTGTCAACCCGCACAAATCCCGCTCGCAGCAACCTCACGCTATATTTCCCTGTCGCCACTCCTTCGATTCGAAATTGCCCCGTAGCATCTGTCGATGTCGTGTACTCCTCGGACGCCTCTCCGCTTCCTCCCGTCAACTGCACTACCACTTTCCGTATCCCCACCCCTCCCGCGTCCTGCACTACCTTCCCCTGTACATTTCCCAGTCCTTGCTGCCCCGCCGACTGCTCCGAACACACCCCAACCATCGCGCATAACCCAACGCAAACCACCCCCGCCATAAATTGCCGAAGGATTTTCACCACAACCTCCACGAGCATCCCGCCAGCCGCCCGCGCAGGCATTCTACCTCACGTCCCCTTGGCACACGCACTCCTAGCTGTGCTCTTCGATCTCTTCCTCCCGCTACTCCCTCACGTGCGCCAACGGTATCTGCGACGACAACTGAATATCGATCAGCATTGTGATCCGCCGATCCAGCTGAAAAAACGATGCCGCCTTTTTTCCTGGCAACACCTGGCTCACCACCGGTACATACTTCAACCGCAGTGCCTGCACCTGTTGGTCGACTTCCAGCCACCGCCGGATATAGATTAGCGCATCCTGGTCCGTCATTGTCCCCCAGTTCTGCGTGTACTCCTTAATCAGTCCAAACTTCTGGTCATAGACTCCCTTCAACTCTTCCGAATAGTGGTTGTATACCGGCCAGAATTTCTCCGCCTCCGCATCCGACAGCGAGAGATTCTTTCCAATCAATTGCTCTTTCTGAGCGCGAATATCTTGCCGCAACAGCGCAATATCCTGGTCCGTGGCCACTTGCCCGCCTGGCCCCACAAGCACCACCTGTTGTTGCGCCTGCAGGCGAGTCGGCGCGTCCGCCCCTCCCACCACAAATGCCCCCGCCAAAACCACCGCGGTCATCCATTTTCCGTTCACAAGTCACTCCTTCGCCTTCCGCGACCTAGTCTTCGTCCGTTTCCCTACATCCCCTGGCTTCATTGTTTTTTTACTTCTTCTCTCCGAGCTTCCACTCCATCTTCCTCACCATCCCCAACAAAACCTCCGCATCCGCTGCATCCAGCGAAAATCTCCTCACCATCCGCCGCAATTTCTCTTCCGCCAACTCTTCGCTTCGCGGCCCCACATATCCGCTCTTCACCAAACATGCCAGCAGCGACCCCGTAATCCGCTCCACTGTCTGCATTGGCGCCGCCTCGCAGTTCACCCTCTCCTGAAAACTCCGCGTCCCTCGTGCCAACTCGTAAAAACACACTGCCGCCGCTTGCCCCAGATTCATGGACTGATGTTCCCCGCGCGTCGGGATATGCAACACCCAGTGGCAGTAACTCAAATCCTCATTCGACAATCCCTTTTTCTCTGACCCGAACAATATCGCCACGCGCTCTTTCGCCAATCTTTTCCGCAGCAGCGGCCCGGCCTTATCCAGACTCCGCAGCGGATGTTTGATCTCCCGATTCCCAATCGCTGTTGTTCCCACCACCAGTCCGCAATCCGCCACTGCTTCTTCCACCGTGGCGCACTCCTCCGCGTCGCGCAGCATCGCTGTCGCGCCTACCGCCGACCGCGCCTCCCGAAACGCCTTTTCGTAGGGGTTTACCACCCGCAGGTGCAAGGCCCCAAAATTACTCATCGCTCGCGCCACCGCTCCCATGTTCAGTGGATTCCGCGTAGCCACCAAAACCACCCTCAAATTTTCCATTCCCTCGCTCACACCCTCAGCATCTCACACCCGCAAGGGCAAACCACGCTTAACCCTGACCTGCAAAGGGCCATGCCCCTTGCCCGCACCTTTTCGCGATTAAAGAGTTTGCATTCAATTGGCATACAGAGACAATGCGACGAGCGTTGCCGAAGGACCTCCACCGCCACGTCTAACCCACCAATTCTCTGCTACCTCCCTGGCCCCTGCTGATATTGCGGTGAACTCTTTCTTTTCTTCTTTTTTCTTTCTTTCGGGGCGCCCTCAGCCGCTGTGCGTTAAATTCTTCTCGTATCTCTTCTCACTTCTTCTCCGCCTCCAGCAACCAGATCTCATCTGAGACATCCACCGAATTCGTTGTCACCAACCACTTCCCATCCCTCGACACGTCAAACGGAAAATTCGTCCCGCTAAACCGCAATCCGGGCAACACCTTCGCTTCTCCCGTCGCTAGCGTCACCACCGTAAATTCCGTGTTCCCTTCCGGCCCTACGGTTTGCATTCCAATCTTGTCTCCGCTCGGCCACCACACCGGCCATCCTCCCAGTTCCGTCACGCGCTTCATTCCGCTTCCGTCGGGATGCACCATAAACGTTCCCCCGCCGTATCCACGGTCCCGACTGAAGGCAATCCATTTCCCGTCCGGCGACCACCTCGGCACCGTCCCTGGCGCCGCCACTGGTCGCGCCTCTCCCGTTCCGTCCGCCGCCCGAATATATATGTTTGAAACTTTATCTTCGGTCCTCGCAAACACCACCCATTTTCCATCCGGAGAAATATCCGCGTACGAATCGCTCGTCTTCGCATTCGGTTCCAGCCTGCGCGTTGGTCCACCCTGACGCGCCACTCGTCCAACGCTCAAAGGCTCCGCTCCCCACGTGCTATACAAAATTTCTTCACCGTCCGGGGTATACCGTGGATAAATCTCCAGCATTTTCCCCGAAGTCAGTTGCCGCACCGCGCCACCTTCCTTGGAGATCGACCACAGGTGCCACGCTCCATCCGGCTCACCCCGGGTGTACGCGATTTCCGTCCCATCCGGCGAAAACGATGGTCCCCACAAAATTCCTGAATCGCTAAGAAGCGTTTTGCTCTGCCCCGTGGCCAGATCGTACAGCACCAGCACCATCCGCGTCCGCGAATTCAGGAACGCAATCGTTCCATCGCGCGCCACGCTTGGCATCGAATCCGGCCCTGCTCCCGTCGTCAGTTGCGTCGCTCCCCGCCCGCTCAATTCCTGGTACCAGATGTTCCACGCTCCACCTCGGTTTGACCGGAACACGACTCCTCGTCCATCCGCCGAATACACCGGCGTATCACTGGACACTCCTCCCGTTCCGTGCGTGAACTGCGTCGCGTTTCCTCCCTTCACCGGCACCAGCCAGATCTCCCGGCTATCTCCCCCGCGACTCCGCGCCACCGCAATTGTCTTTCCGTCCGGTGACCATGTCGGTCGCCCCAGAAATGGATAGATCGCGTCTCCCGCCAAAGTCGTGCGTAGCTCCGTTCCGTCCAGCGACACAATTGCTACTGCCTCCGGCTCACCAGACTTTCTCCTCACAAACGTCAACCGGTTTCCATCCGGCGCCCATGACGGCATCGACCCGCCCTCCGTCACCGGCTGAATTTCCCCTCCAAACGTCGCGATCGTGCAAATCTCTTCCTCGGCGTTCCCTGGCACTTTTCGCGCGAAGGCAATCTTTTCTCCGTCCGGCGAAAAAACCGGCTCTCCCTTTCTCGAAACATCCTTCGTCAACTTCACCCGCTCGCCGCCCGCAACGCGCGTCACATACAAATCGTCCCCGCTTTCCCCTTGCTCCACGTACGCCAGCATCTTTCCATCCGGTGAAAGCGCCGGCCCCAAAATGTTTTTCTCGCTCGCCAGCAACTGCCGTAACTTTGCGCCTGATGCAGGTGCCGCCACTCGGGGCTTCGCTCCGGGAACAAAATAAATCACCGCCGCGACCAGCGCCAGCAGTCCCGCTCCCATCCACAAAAACCGCGACATGTTTCTTTTTGTCCGATCGACCGCAAGGTCATATGTGCCCGCCGCCGCTGCGGAAGCCATCACCCCACCATTCGAATGCAAGGCTTCCAGCGCCGCTTTTACCTCGCTCGCTCTCTGGTAACGCTGCTCCGGCTGCTTCGCCAAGCACCGCAAAATAATCGCTCGCAATCCCGGAGGCACATGCATCGGCAGCGGTCGGGGGGCTTCCCGTAAAACAGCGCTGCACAGTTCATAGGTCGTCCGCCCCGGGAACGGGTGCGTCCGCGACGCCATCTCGTACAACAACACTCCCAGCGCCCAGATATCTCCGCGCGCATCCGCCGGGTTTCCGCTCAGCACTTCCGGCGCAAGGTACGCCAACGTCCCCGGCGCCCCACCCGTTTGTGTCGCGCTTGTTTGTGTGGCCCCTTCCACCGGCGAGTCCTTCAGGCTCGCTGCCAATCCAAAATCCAGCACCTTTACTTGCCCGCTTCCACTCTGCCGTACATTTGCCGACTTCAAATCCCGGTGCAGCACTCCGTGCGTGTGTGCGTGCTCCAGTGCGCTCGCGATCTGCGCGCCATACTCCAACACCGTTTCTGTCGGCAATCCGTCGTCCGGGATGCAAGCGTTCAGAGATGGTCCCACCAGGTATTCCATCGCGATGTATGGCTGCCCGTGGTTCTCGCCTACTTCGTAAATCGTGCAGATGTTCGGATGATTTAGCCCCGAGGCCGCGCGCGCTTCCGCCAGCCATTTTGCGCGCAATTGCTCTGTCAGCAGTGCGCCTTCCGCTGGAATCTTCAGCGCCACTTCGCGCTGCAGTTTTTCGTCCCGCGCGCGGTAAACCACACCCATCGCTCCTGCGCCGGCTTGCTCCAGCACCAGGTAATGCGCAAATTGTCTGTCAATCATTCCCCGGGAACCTTTGCCCGCATCCTAACTTCCCGGTACTCTCCCGTCAACGTCTCTCTCTCGTCTCTCTCTCGATGACCGTGACTTCTCTGTTCTTCCCTCCGCACGGATTGCCTCCCCGATCGTCTGATCAGATCGAGCTTCGCGCGAGACCAACGGAGATTTTCTCCGCTTCCGTGTTATAAACTCGGACGCACATGAACTCCATCTTCCTAACGATCAGCCGCTCTGCGGCGATTGCAGCGTTTTGCCTCGCCTTCACGTGCCTCGCCCCGGCACCGGCGCGACAATCCACTGCCGCGGAAACTCCTGCGAAACACAAAGAACTAACCTGGGCGCCTCCCAACGTAGACACACCTCTCCCCACAGCCGCGGAAATCGCTCCCTGCCCCCTTTCCGCTGTCCTCCAGCAGGCCAGCGTCCGCGCCGTGGAGCTGACCGCAACGCTGGAAAATTTCACGGCTCAGGAAGAGATCGAGTACCTGAAACTAAATCAGGATGGCACCACGGATGAGCGAGACTCCGGCGCCTTTGACTACACCTTCGGTTTCGAACAGCGCGGAGGCGGACGCGCCAGTCAGGAATATCGTACCCCCTCCAAAGGAGGTCACCCCTTCCCCGCCAGCAGCCAGGACACGGGTCAAGTCGCGCTCGCTTTGATCTTCCTCCCAAGGATGCAGCCGGACTACGACATGAAATGCGATGGTGTGGACCATCTGAATGGACAACTCGCCTACGTCGTCCACTTCGAACAGCGCAAAGAAAAGCCTGTGCGCACTCTGCAGTTTCGCACCGAGAAAGGTGTAACCCCCGTCATGCTCCGCGGCCGCGCCTGGATTTCCGCCGAAAACGGTCAAGTCTTGCGCCTGGAATCCAACACCATTCAACCCGTTTCCGCTTACAAACTACGCAGCAACGCTATTGCCGTCGACTATGGCCCCGTCCAGATTCGTTCTCGCAACCTGCAGTTGTGGTTGCCGCAGAGGATCGAAGCCTATTGGGAGTTCGAGACTTACCGCATCATCCTTCGTCACACCTTCACCAACTTCCAGGTCTTCTCCGTCGACACCCAGGAAAAAGTGAATTCGCCTGCTCCAAATTGAAGCTCGTCGTCCGTGCAATCCTTGTGCCCGCCGTATGGAATGGAACAGTTCTGCACAGTAAATGAAATATCGCATTTCCATTCCCTGGGATATACAGTAGACCCGTTCGACACGAACCACTCAGCGCGGCGGCCGGCGGATTTCTCTGCAATGGATTCCTCGGTTTTTCCGGCCTGCCACCCATCTCTGAAACTCTGCGGAGAGCCAAGGAGGGAACATGGCGCCTGTTTATTCCATCAAGGATCTCGGCACACTCCCCGGAGTTGCTGGAAGCGCCGGCTACGCCATCAATTCCTCCGGCGAAGTTGCGGGCTCGTCCAGCGAAGCGTTTCTTTGGTCTGCTGTTGGCGGAATGTTGAAGCTTGGCGCCCTTCCCGGTGGAGCCGGCAGCGTGGCTCAAGGTGTCAACCGCTGGGGACACGTCGTGGGGTCGGCAGCCGTCCCCAACGGGAACACCCACGCTTTCCTCTGGTCCATCGGCGCCGGAATGCAAGACTTAGGCCTTCTCCCGGCCACTGTCTCCAGCGAAGCCTTCGGCGTGAATCGCATCGGCGAAGTCGTTGGGGAGGCCTCCAATCCGAACCAATATGCGCACCCTTTCCTGTGGTCGCGCACCGCGGGAATTCAGGACCTGGGAACTTTGCCGGGAGGCCAGGTGGCTCGCGCCACGGCTATCAACAATTCCAGTCACGTCGTGGGCTATTCCAATTTCAATAACCAGCTCCAGCCTCTTCCCACCTATCACGCCTTTCTTTGGAACCGCCACGGCGCCATGGAAGACCTCGGCACTTTGCCGGGCAACGACAACAGCCTCGCCTATGGCCTCAATCACCATTGTCACGTAGTCGGGGAGTCCGTTCATTCCGGCCAGCAAAATAATCACCCCTTCCTCTGGACACGTGGCCATGGCATGCGCGATCTCGGCACTCTTGCCGGCGGGAGCGTCGCTTCCGCCACAGGCATCAATCGCCGCGACGTCGTCGTCGGCACCAGCAATTTTGCCAACAGCGGCGCCGCCACGCATGCCTTTGTTTGGACCCATCAGTCGGGCATGCAGGACTTGAACAGCTTGATTCCGCCTCAATCGGGCTGGGTGCTCACCAAAGCCACCGCGATCAACCGCTGCGGCCAGATTACGGGATACGGCACCATCGCCGGTCAAACGCACGCTTTCCTTTTGACTCCGACCGTGCCCATCTGCTAAACCGCAGCGCCTTGTGCGGCGCAGACCCACTTCAGGTTAGGGAGGACTTGTGACGACCGACGCCACCATCAACGAAAAACCGCACTGGAAGCACAACGGCCTGCGCATCATTCGCAGTGGACAGCTCGACACCAATACGCCGCAAACTCCGGGCATGACTCGGGCCGAAGCCATCTCCCATGCTCGTGTCGGTTGCCAAAAACTCTGGGCCGGCACCGTTCTTGTCCATCCCGCCGCTAAGACCGGACCTCATCACCACGGAGAACTTGAAACGGTAATCTACATTGTTCGCGGACGCGCACGCTTCCGCTGGGGAGATCACTTGGAATTTGTCGACGAGGCCGGCCCCGGTGATTTCGTTTATGTTCCACCCTACGTGCCTCACCAGGAACTTAACGCCACAAAAGATGAGCCCGTCGAGGCCGTAATCGTCCGCAGCGGCCAGGAACCCATCGTCGTCAACCTCGACATCCCCTCCCCCGAAGACAGCGCCAGTCCGCTGCAGCCCGATCCCTTCCATTCCGCTCCCCGCAATCCTTGAGCCCCAGGGCACAATCACGACCACTTTTCATCCCGAGCACAGCGAGGGTCCTGCGTTTCGCCCCCTACCACCGTGGATTCCGTTTACTTTGAGCCTTGAAGGGCCCGACACACGCACCTCAAAAAGCAGAGCGGGCTCGCTTGAGCCCGCTCTGCCCATTCAAACACCAGTTTTGAACGAATCGCTTACTGCAACGGCGTATTGGTGTTGTTGCAGGTAATCGCGCCGGGGTTGTTGTAGATC
>Ga0181523_10000351_pt1 | contig 50783 bp, 56 predicted proteins | sample PEATcosm2014_Bin_43_FD_119752 | JGI IMG/M metagenome (GOLD analysis project Ga0181523, IMG submission 119752) | Peatland microbial communities from MTU Mesocosm Facility, Houghton, MI, USA - PEATcosm2014_Bin05_30_metaG | ecosystem: Environmental > Terrestrial > Soil > Wetlands > Peat | place... | reverse complement strand
ATTTGCGGGTGCGGCCACGGTCGATCCGTTGAAGGCGGCGAAGCGTGCGGCGAAGAAGGCGTAAGTCGGTCGTTACTGGCTGTTAGTCGTTGTCGTTCACGCAGCACGAACACGAGAGAGATATGGCAACTATTGATACTTACAATCTGAGCGGCGCCAAGGCCGGAACAATGGAACTGGCCGAGGAAGTGTTCGGCGCGGTTAATGAGGACTTGCTCTGGGAGGCGATCACGCACTATCGCGCCTCGGCGCGTGCGGGCACGCATGCCACCAAGAACCGCTGGCGGGTTTCCGGATCGGGCAAGAAGCTGTGGAAGCAAAAAGGGACGGGGCGGGCGCGTATCGGCTCGATCCGTTCGCCATTGTGGCGCCACGGCGGCACGGTGCACGGACCGCAGCCGCGATCCTATGACTACGCGTTTCCGAAGAAGAAGCTGCTCGGTGCGCTGCGTTCGGCGCTGGCCTCGAAGTTTGCCGACGGCAAGCTGATGGTAGTGACGTCGTTCGAAGTGAAAGAGCCGAAGACGAAGCTGTTTCGCGAAGCGCTCGACAAGTTGAAGGTCGAAGGCACGACGCTGCTGGTCGATACTTCCACCGCGGGAAACAAGAATCTGGAGTTGAGTTCGCGCAACATCGACGGGCTCGAACTGGTGCGGGCGAACGAAGTGCATCCCTATCACATCATGCGCTATACCCATGTGGTGTTCGCGCAGCCGGCGCTGGAGAAGTTGCAGGATTCGCTGAAGAAGTCGGCAACGCGGCGTCAGCACGAAGCGGAGCCGGCGCCGGAAAAAGCAAAAAAGAAGAAATCGGTCGGGCGTTCGCGTAAGGCGCAGCCGGAGGTGGCCTGATGAAATCCGCGTATCAGATCATTCAGAAGCCGGTGATTACGGAAAAGGGTCTCGGCATTAAAGAGACTCAGAACACGCTGGTATTTCAGGTAGCGCCGAAAGCGACGAAGACCGAGATCAAGGAAGCAGTGCAAGCGATCTTCAAGGTGAAGGTGGCTTCGGTGCGCACCGCGAATTATCCGGGAAAAGAACGGCGGCGAGGCAAGTTTACCGGCTACCGTCCGGACTGGAAGAAGGCGTACGTGCGCTTGAAGAGCGGCGAAAAGATGCCGGAGTATGCGCAGAACCTGTAAATCAGTCGTTGGTCGTTAGTCGTTGGGAAAATCGAATAGCGAACGACAAACGACCAACGACCAACGACAAAGAGTAGTGAGCTAGATATGGCCATTAAAACCTACAGACCGACAACCCAGACGCTGCGCTACCGCACTACGCTCGTCACCGACGACATTACGTCGTCGAAGCCGCACAAGCCGCTGGTAGAGGGCAAGATACGGTCGGGCGGACGGCGCAATTCCGGCGACACGACCATGCGCTTCCGCGGCGGCGGCAACAAGCGCAAGCTGCGCACGATCGACTTCAAGCGCGACAAGCCTGGAATTCCGGCGACGGTCGAGACCATCGAATACGATCCCGGGCGTTCGGCGCGCATCGCCCTGCTGAGCTACGCCGATGGCGAGAAGCGTTACATCGTGCAACCCGATGGATTAAAGGTTGGGCAGAAGATCTTAAGCGGTCCGGAAGCCGACATTCTGGTCGGGAACGCCTTGCCGCTGCGGAATATTCCGCCCGGCACGACGATTCACAACATCGAACTGCGTCCCGGCAAGGGAGCGCAGATGGTGCGCTCGGCGGGCGGTTCGGCGCAGTTGATTGCAAAAGAAGGCGACTACGGACTGGTGAAGTTGCCTTCGGGCGAGACCCGCAAGGTGCTGCTCGATTGTTTGGCGACGATTGGACAGGTCGGGAACACGGACCACGAAAACGTCACCTGGGGCAAGGCCGGACGCACGCGCTGGGTGGGAAAGCGTCCGCATAATCGCGGCGTGTCGATGAACCCGGTGGACCATCCGCATGGCGGCGGCGAAGGCAAGACCTCCGGCGGACGTCATCCGGTGACGCCGTGGGGCCAGCCGACGCGGGGCTACAAGACGCGGAACAACAAGCGGACCGATACGTATATCGTGAACCGGAGAAAGAAAGGTTAAGAGCAAGGTTTCAGAGTTTCAAGGAAGAAAAATCTATGGCTCGTTCAACTAAGAAGGGACCTTTCGTGGACTCGCATTTGGCGACTAAAGTCGAGGCCATGAATGCGCGTAACGAGAAGAAGGTGCTGCGGACCTGGTCGCGCCGCTCGACGATTATTCCGGAGATGGTGGGACACACGATTGCCGTGCACAACGGACGGAAATTCATTCCGGTGTATGTGACCGAAAACATGGTGGGACACAAGCTGGGCGAATTCAGCTTTACCCGGCAGTTCAAAGGACACTCCATGAAAGCGGCGACGGAAGTGGCGGCCAAACCGGCGGGCGTGCCCGGCGGACCTGGAGCCATAGCGCCGTCAGCGCCAGCGGCGCCGAAGGCGTAAGGAGACGGGACGATGGAATTTCGAGCTCAAGCCCGATACATGCGCGTCTCGCCGCAGAAGGCGCGGCTGGTGCTGAACCTGATCAAGGGACGGCGCGTAGAAGAGGCGCGAAACACGCTGGCATTTACCAAGAAGCGGGTGGCGGCGACGGTCGGCAAGTTGCTGCAGTCGGCGATCGACAACGCGAACTTCCTGAGCACCGAAAAGGGCCTCGATGTCGATCTCGATAACCTGTATGTGAAGCACGCGATCGCCAACGATGGCCCGCGCATGAAGCGGATTCGTCCGGCGCCGATGGGACGCGCCTATCATTATGTGCGGCGCATTGCGCATATTGAAATTGTGCTGGCGGAGCGAAACCGGGACGGCGTGCCGGTAGGGACAGGTACGACGACGGCGGCAGGCGAGAAGGCGGCGAAAGCGGCGGTACATCCTAAGCCGAAAGCGAAGGCTAAGGCCAAGGCGCCGGCGAAGAAAAAGGCGGTTGGCAAGAAGGCGACTGCGAAGAAATAGGACCGTTGTTCGCTGCTCGCCGTTCGCGAAAAGCGAACAGCGAATGGCGTGCGACGAAGAGCGCACTGCGAGAGTTTTAGGAGCACACACATGGGACAGAAGGTTCATCCTTACGGATTCCGGCTCGGTTACACCAAACCGTGGAAATCGCGCTGGTTTGTCGAGCGGGATTACGACAAGCTGCTGCTCGAAGACGTGAAGCTCAAGGCTGAGCTGAAGGAAAAGCTCAAGTCGGCGGGTGTCAGCTCGGTCGAGATCGAGCGTCCAGGCAACAAGCTGCGGATCATCATCAAGACGGCCCGTCCCGGAATCATCATCGGCCGCAAGGGCGCGGAAATCGACAAGCTCAAGCAGGATTTGCAAAAGCGCACGTCGCGCGAGGTGCATGTCGATATTCAGGAAGTGCACAAGCCGGAATTGGATGCGCAGTTGGTGTCGGAATCGATTGCGCTGCAACTGGAAAAACGCGTGGGCTTCCGGCGGGCGATGCGCAAGTCGGTGGATTCGGCGCTGCGCTTCGGTTGCAAAGGCATTAAAGTTCGCGTCAGCGGACGGCTCAATGGCAATGAAATCGCGCGCTCGGAGTGGTATCTGCAGGGGCGGTTGCCGCTGCACACACTGCGCGCGGATATCGACTATGGCTTCACGGAAGCGCGCACGACCTATGGCGTGATTGGCGTGAAGTGCTGGGTTTATAAAGGCGAGATTCTTCCTGCGAAGAAGCGGGAAGCAACTCCCGCGCGGGAAGTGAGTACGACGGGAGCGTTCTAGGAAGTAAGAAGTCGAGTTCAAAGCAAAGGATTCTAAGCTTGTCCTGAGAACTGAGAGCTGATTTTATGTTGATGCCGAAGAAAGTTAAGTACCGCAAGCAGCAGCGCGGGCGCATGACGGGCAAGGCTTGGCGCGGGAGCGAGCTTTCGTTCGGTCAATACGGGCTGAAGGTGCTCGAACCGGGCTGGATCACCGACCGGCAGATCGAAGCGAGCCGGGTGGCGATGACGCGTTTTGTGAAGCGCGGCGGCAAGATCTGGATTCGCCTCTTCCCGGACAAACCGGTAACCAAGAAGCCGGCCGAAACTCGTATGGGCAAAGGCAAAGGTGCGCCGGACCACTGGGTCGCGGTGGTGCGGCCGGGGAAAATTTTGTTTGAAATGGAAGGCGTCACGATCACGGATGCAAAAGAGGCCATGCGCCTCGCGTCGCACAAGCTTCCACTGCGAACGACGTTCGTAAAACGCGAAGTGATTTAGCGGTGGCAAGAAGTTCTTTCTGGGAACTGAGAACCGGGAACTGACTTTATGAAAGCAGAAAAAATTCGCAACTTAACCGACGTCGAGCTCAAGCACCAGGAGCGGGACTTGGCGGACCAGCTCTTCAAGCTGAAGTTCCAGATGAATATGGGTCAGACCGAGAGCCTGAAAAAGATTCGCGGGCTGCGGCGGGATATTGCGCGCGTTCATACCGTCCTGCGCGAGCAGGAATTGGCCGCCCGCAAGACGGAGAAAAAATAATGGCGGAAATCGCAAGCCAGGCCGAACGGCACTCGGGACGCAAGATACTGATTGGCACCGTCGTCTCGAACAAGATGCAGAAGACGATCGTGGTCGAAGTGACGCGGAAGAAAGCGCATCCGATGTACAAGCGGGTGATCTCGATCCGGAAGAAGTTCTACGCGCACGATGAGAAAAACGAAACTCATCCCGGTGACGTGGTGAAGATCGAAGAGTCACGACCGTTGTCCAAGCTGAAGCGTTGGACGCTGAAGGAAATTGTGCGCAAGACGACGCTGGTGCCGGAAGTTGACATTGATGCCGGTACGGGCATTTCCGCTAAGAATTAAGAGCGGAGAGAAGGAGACGAAGATGGCCGTAATGATGAGATCCATGCTCGAGGTCGCCGATAACTCCGGTGCCCGCAAGCTGCAGATGATTCTGCCGCTTGGCGGCTCGACGGGTTTGCGCGCGGGGCTGGGCGACGTGATCACGGCCAGCGTGAAGGAAGCTGCGCCGGACGGTCAGGTGCAGAAGGGCAAAGTGGTGAAGGCGGTCATCGTGCGGACGCGGAAAGAGCATCGACGGCGGGACGGGACTTACATCCGCTTCGATCAGAACGCGGCGGTGCTGATCAACGAGACCGGCGAGCCGGTGGGCACACGCGTATTCGGTCCCGTGGCGCGCGAGTTGCGCGAGAAGAAGTTTGTGAAGATTGTATCGCTGGCGCCGGAAGTGCTTTAGGTCTTAGGCGTCAGGTCTTAGATCTCAGGTCTCAGGAAGAGCGAGCCTGCTAACAAGAATTAAGGATTGAGGATTCGAGATGGGAACCGCAACTACGACCGAACACAAACGAGTCGATATCCGCCGGAATGACACCGTGAAGGTGATGACCGGGCGGGACACGGGAAAAGAAGGGCGCGTGCTGCGTGTGTTTCCTGACGAGGGTAAGGTGCTGGTGGAACACGTGATGACGGTAAAGAAGCACGTGCGTCCGAATCCGCAGCGCAACATCAAGGGTGGAATTGCCGAGCAGGAGCGGGCCATTCCTCTGTCGAACGTGGCCCTGGTGTGCGCGACCTGCGGCCCGGTGCGGGTCGGACACGAAGTCCGTGGCGAGCGCAAGGTGAGAGTTTGCAAAAAGTGCGGGACGACGCTGGACAAGTGACGCCATTCAGCGGGCGTGAGCGAAGCGAGGGCCCGCGGGCGTCATCCTGAGCGTAGCGCAGGATCTGGCGGCTGAATTCAACGCCTCACGAACCGGTAACCACTCCGAAACCGTGATGGAGAAGGCAGCAACGACAATGGCCGACGAACAGAAAAAAGACGGACAGAAGAAAGACGAGCAGCAGAAGAAACCAAAGCCGGGCAAGGGCGAGCAGAAAGCACACGGTTCGGTCGAGGCGAAGGCTGGTCCGGAGGCTCCTCGGCACGCGGCGAAGGAGCGGCCGCGGCTGCGGTCGCGGTTTGAGAAGGAAGTTGCCGTGGCCCTGATGAAGGAACTGGAACTCAAGAACCCGATGGCCGTGCCGCGACTCAACAAGATCGTGGTGAACATGGGCGTGGGCGAAGCGACGCAGAACGCGAAACTTATCGACCCGGCGGTGAATGAACTGGGACAGATTACCGGACAGAAGCCAGTGGTCACGCGGGCGAAGAAGTCGATTGCCGCGTTCAAGGTGCGCGAGGGCATGCCGATTGGGGCGATGGTCACGCTGCGCGGCGACCGCATGTACGAATTTTTCGACCGGCTGGTGACCATCGTGCTGCCCCGAGTGCGCGACTTCCGCGGAGTCTCGACAAAGTCGTTCGATGGGCGGGGCAATTACACGCTCGGTCTGCACGATCAGCTGATTTTCCCGGAGATTGACTATGCGAAAGTCGACAAGCTGAAAGGCATGAACGTGACTATTGTGACGACGGCGCGCTCCGATGATCAGGCGCGGTCGCTGTTGAAGCATCTCGGGATGCCGTTTCGGGCATAGGTATTTGTGTAGTGCCAGGTCTTTTGACCTGGCTGGACGGGGGCATAACCCTGTCACGACACGAGTAGGAGTTAGGAGCGAATTTGGCCACTACCGCAAAACGAGTGAAGGACGCGAGGAAGCCGAAGTTCTCGTCGCGCAAGCATAACCGCTGCAAGATTTGCGGACGTCCGCGGGCTTACCTGCGGAAGTTTGGCATTTGCCGTCTGTGTTTCCGGCAGCTGGCGCTGCGGGGCGAGATCCCCGGAGTCTCGAAGTCGTCCTGGTAAAAGTCGAAAGAAGCAAGCTGCTGACAGGTTCTCCGGAGTATGCGGAGCGAACGGGCGGCTTTAGGAGAAGCAAACGATGAGGTTGACCGATCCGGTCGCAGACATGCTGGCGCGCATCCGCAACGCGATCCGCGCACGGCACCAGAAAGTGGATATTCCAGCCTCCAAGCTGAAGACGGAGATTGCCCGCATCCTGAGGGAAGAGGGCTATATCGCGAACTTCAAGCCGGCGGAAGAAGAGGGCCACAAGGTCCTGCGCGTGTATCTGAAGTACGGCAACAACAACGAGGCGGTGATTACGAACCTGGCGCGGGTGTCGCGCCCGGGCTGCCGCGTCTATGTGCGCCGCACCGAGATTCCGCGGGTCCTGGGCGGGATGGGGATCAACATCCTGACCACGCCGAAGGGCGTGATGACGGGACGCCAGGCGCGCCGTCAGGGCCTCGGGGGCGAATTGCTTTGCGAGATTTGGTAGAAAAGCAGCTGTTAGCACTTAGCCTCTACAAGTTAGTTAGAGTTCGGTGCTAATAGCGAAGTTACGAAGTGCTAATTGCTAAAGGCTAAGAGCTGAACTTATGTCACGAATTGGAAAAAAGCCGATCGCGATCCCCAAGGGTGTAACGGTCAAGATCGAAGACAACACGGTGATGGTCCAGGGGCCGAAAGGCAAGCTGGATACAACTCTCCCGTCCGGCATCAAGATGGAGCAGAAGGACGGCAACCTGGTGGCGGTGCGCGAGAACGATTCGCAGGCGGCCGTGCACGGACTGGCGCGCGCGCTAGTCAATAACGCCGTCGATGGCGTGACCAAGGGCTGGACCAGGGAACTGGACATCGTCGGCATCGGCTACCGCGCGGAGATGAAAGGTAAGGGGACGGTGGTGTTCAGTTTGGGTTATTCGCACCCGATTGAGTATCCGCTGCCGACCGGCGTGGATTGCGCAGTGGACGCGAAGCTGACGCATCTTACGCTGAACGGGATTGACCGCCAGAAAGTCGGGCAGGTGGCGGCGGAGATGCGGTCGTTGCGTCCGCCCGATCCTTATAAGAACAAGGGCGTGCGCTACGTCGGCGAGCGGTTGAAGAAGAAGGTTGGGAAAACAGGCGCCAAGTAACCGCCGTTCGCTATTCGTCGTTCGCTTTTCGCTGATTGTCACAGATTTGCGAATCGCGAACAGCGATTAGCGAACGACGAACGACGAGGTTTTAACATGCTTAGAATCGCTTCAAAGAACCAAACGCGGCAGCGGGTGCACGATCGTATCCGCAAAAAAGTGATGGGTACGGCAGAACGCCCGCGGCTGAATGTGTACCGGTCGCTGAACCATATTTATGTCCAGTTGATTGACGACTTGAAGGGCGTCACGCTGGCGGCAGCTTCGACCGCCGACGACCGGAAGGGTGTGCGCGTTACCGGTGGCAACGTGGCGTCGGCCAAGATGGTTGGGAAAAAAATTGCCGAACTGGCCAAACAGAAGGGCTTCACCAAAGTGGTATTCGATCGTGGAGGCTACATCTACCATGGCCGGGTCAAAGCCGTGGCCGATGCGGCGCGCGAAGCGGGATTGCAATTCTAATCAGGAAATGAGATTTCAGAATGCCAAGAGTTACCAAAAAACTCGATGCAGGTTCGTTCCAGTTAAAGGACCAGGTGGTCTCCATTAATCGGGTGACGAAAGTGGTTAAGGGCGGCAAGAACATGTCGTTCGCGGCGCTGGTGGTGGTGGGCGATCCTTCGGCGGCGGTGGTGGGTTTCGGATCGGGCAAAGCCAAGGAAGTTCCGCAGGCCATCCGCAAGGGGATTGAGTCGGCGAAAAAGAACCTGATGAGAATCAACCTGACGCAGACGACGGTGCCGCATACGGTGCTGGGACGTTTCGGCTCGGGAATGGTACTGCTGAAGCCGGCGCCGGAAGGCACGGGCGTGATTGCGGGCGGAGCCGTGCGTGCGGTAATGACTTCGGCGGGCGTTCAGAATGTGCTGACGAAATCGATTGGCACGAATAATCCGCACAACGTCATCAAGGCGACGTTCGAGGCGCTCAAGAAGCTCAAGAACCGGGAACATGTAGCGGAGCTGCGCGGCAAGTCGGTAGAGGAGTTGTAGATGACAACCAAGACATCGAAATCGGCGGCGAGCGGCAAGATTCAGTTGAAGTGGGTGCGATCGGTAATCTGCACTCCGGTAAAGCAAAGGAAAGTTGTCAAGGGGCTGGGGTTCACCCGGCTGTACCAGGTGATTGAGCGGCCGGACACGGCGGCGATTCGCGGCATGGTCAAGAAGGTCCCACACCTGGTGGAGATTGTGAAGTAAGGTCTCAGGGGTTAGGTCTTAGGAAACCTGAGGCCGTAACTCGTAGGATTTTACATCAGGGTCGGTGAGCGGCAGTTCGGGGTTCAGCGCACTGAGCTTTTCCTGAGACATGAGACCTGACGACTAGGAACTCATTATGAACTTATCGACAATTCGTGCACCGAAGAAGTCAACGGAGAAGCGGAAGCGCGTCGGACGCGGTATGGGGTCCGGCATGGGCAAGACTTCGACGCGCGGTCACAAGGGGCAGTGGTCCCGATCAGGGGCGCGGCTAATACGCGGGTTTGAAGGCGGCCAGATGCCGTTGCACCGGCGTGTGCCGAAGCGCGGCTTCACCAACATTTTCCGCGAGGAATACGACGTCGTGAACCTGGATCGTCTGGCAGCGCTCGGCGAGACTGAAATCACGCCCGAGGTGCTGAAAAAAGCTGGCGTGGTGAATGGCAAGCAACCAGTCAAGATCCTGGGCAATGGCGAACTGACGACGGCGATTACAGTTCATGCGCACAAGTTTTCGAAGTCGGCGCAGGAAAAAATCACCAAGGCGGGCGGCAAGTTTGAGGTCTTGCAGTAATGCTCGAAAAGCTTTCGAACATCTTCCGGGTTCCCGATCTTCGCAAGCGCGTGTTATTCACGCTCGGGCTGCTGGCGGTGTATCGCATCGGCGGCCACATCCCCACGCCGGGGATCAACGGCGACCGGCTGGCGGCGTTCTTCGAGCAGAACCGGGGCTCGGTGCTGGGTTTTGTCGATCTGTTCAGCGGCGGCAACCTGCGCCGGCTCACGATTTTTGCCCTGGGCATCATGCCGTACATTACGGCGTCGATCATTCTGCAGTTGCTGACGGTGGTCTATGAACCGCTCGCCAAGCTACAGAAAGAAGGCGAGATGGGGCGCAAGAAAATCACGCAGTGGACGCGTTATCTCACCGTGGTTTTGAGCGCTGTGCAGTCGTTCGGCATTGCTATCAGCCTGCAGAAAGCGGGCGATTTCGTCAACACTCCCGGGCCGGGCTTCATCCTGATGACCATGCTGACGCTGACCACGGGCAGCGCGTTCATCATGTGGCTGGGTGAGCAGATCACCGAGCGCGGCATCGGCAATGGCATGTCGCTGCTGATTTTCGCTGGCATCGTAGTCGGTCTGCCACGCGGCGTGGCCGATCTGTATCAGAAAGCAAGCACCTCGGCCTGGGGAGTATTCACGGCCCCGGCCATCCTGATGCTGCTGGTGCTGATGATCGCGGTGGTCGCATTTATCGTATTCGTGGAACGCAGCGAGCGCCGGATTCCGGTGCAATATGCCAAACGTGTAGTCGGACGAAAAGTGATGGGCGGGCAATCCACCCACCTGCCGCTGCGGGTGAATGCGGGCGGCGTGATGCCCGTGATTTTTGCGTCTTCGATTCTGGCCTTGCCTCAGATGCTGGGCGCGGCGTTTCACAACAACAAGGTGGTCGGCCCGCTTTTGGATGCGATGCGCTGGGGTGAGCCGCTGTACACTTTGCTTTATTGCCTGGGCATTGTTTTCTTTGCCTACTTCTATATCTCGATCGTGTTCAATCCGAACGAAGTCGCTGACAACATGCGGAAGTGGGGAGGTTTCATTCCCGGCATTCGCCCCGGGAAGCGGACTTCGGACTTCATCAACGATGTTCTCACCCGCATCACGTTAGTAGGTGCGCTTTACTTGATTCTGATTTCGCTGATTCCCGAATGGATGATCGCGGGCATCAAGCTGAACCACCTTCCACTGCTGGGACGGTTCTTTGAGAGCCTTCCCACCTGGGTAACGAACGGCCTAGGCGTGAATTTTTACTTTGGCGGAACCTCGCTGCTGATCGTAGTTGGAGTCGCGATGGACACAGTCACACAGATTGAGGCGCAGCTCATCATGCGGCACTACGATGGATTCACGCCGAAGAGCGGCCGGATTCGCGGACGCCGTGTGTGGTGATTGAAATCACGTGATCGAGATCAGTTGATCGAGGCCACACGGTGATCGGCGAAAGGGAGTTACAGAGGTTTTGCAATCGCGGAGCACGGCGATATTCCGCGAAGGGAAATACGAGTAAAAGGGGCCATTTCGATGGCCAACGAGACTGCCATTTCGACGGTCAATGACACCGCGCGAAAGATTGGACCGGTGATTCTTCTAGGGCCTCCCGGGGCCGGGAAAGGCACCCAGTCCAAGCAGATTGTCGATCGTTACGGCATCCCGCAGATATCTACGGGTGACCTATTGCGGGATCACGTTGGGCGTGGCACCGAGCTCGGCCTTGAAGCCAAGGCGATTATGGCGCGGGGCGAGCTGGTTCCAGATGAATTGATGTACGGCATCGTGGCCTGCCGGCTGCGGGAAGCCGATTGTCAACGCGGATTTGTGCTGGATGGCTTTCCCCGGACAGCCGCCCAGGCAGGATGGCTGGATGCTTTCCTGGAAAAAGAGGTCTTTGAAAATTCGGAGAAGTGCCCGCCGATTGTGATCCAGTTGCTCGTAGACTATAATCAGTTGCTGCAACGGCTTACCGGGCGGCGTTCGTGTCCCACCTGTGGACGGCTCTATAACATTCACTCTCAGCCACCTCTCGTCGACGAGTTGTGTGATGTGGACGGATCCAAGCTGGTAATCCGCGACGACGATCGCGAAGAAGTCATTTCCGGGAGATTGGCTGCCTATGAGAGGCAGACCAAGCCGGTAGCGGATTACTACCGGGTGCAGCGGCGGCTGGTGGCAGTCAATGCGGATCGGCCCGTGGAAGACGTTACGGCGCAGATTTTCGGCGTAATTGACCGGCATTTCCGCGATGGATGCTAGGAGCGGAACGGCGAAGCTAACGTAACTGAAGTTAGCGTTGTGGTTAGAATTCGAACTTAGAGTGAACGATGAGTTTTGGAGAAGACCGGATCATCCGCAAGTCGCCGGAAGAGATCGAAAAGATGAGGCGCAGCGGGAAGATGGTCCGCCAGGTTCTGAACCACCTGGAAACTGTGGTGGCGGCGGGCGTTACCACGATGGACCTGGAGAAGGCAGCCGAGAACCTGATTGCAGAACTCGGAGCGGCGCCGGCGTTCAAGGGATATTACGGCTATCCATGCGTGCTCTGCACTTCGATCAATGAAGAGATCGTGCATGGCATCCCGTCGGAAAAGCGGAAGCTGAAAACGGGAGACATCGTTTCCATCGATTGCGGAGTTGTATACGATGGATACTACGGAGACGCTGCCATCACCGTGCCGGTGGGCGAGACGCTGACCGTTGAGTTGAAGAAACTGCTCGAGGTAACTGAGGCTTCGTTGTACAAGGGCATCGAGCAGGTAAAGATCGGCAATACGGTAGGACACGTTGGATCGGCGATCCAGAAGCACGTGGAATTGAACGGGTTCAGCGTGGTGCGAGAATTTGTAGGGCATGGCATCGGAACGAAGCTGCATGAAGCGCCGCAGATTCCAAACTTTGGCAAGAGGGGCCAGGGCGCGGAGCTGACCGAAGGCATGGTCCTGGCGATTGAGCCGATGGTGAACTCGGGGCGTCCCGAGACCAAAGTTTTGAGCGACAAGTGGACGGCCGTAACGCTCGACGGCAGTTACAGCGCGCACTTTGAGCATTGCGTAGCGGTAACGCGACAAGGGCCGGTGATTTTGACGCAGTAGAGGCTCTTAGCTCTTAAGCTTTTAGCTAAAGCCAAGAGCTAACAGCTAAAAGCTTTTTAAGGAGTCGATGAGTAAAGAAGACGCGATTGAAGTGATGGCAACGGTCGTCGAACCGCTGCCCAATGCCATGTTCAAGGTGGAGCTCGAAAACAAACACCAGGTACTGGCGCACGTTTCCGGCAAGATGCGGAAGAACTTTATACGGATACTGCCGGGAGACAAAGTCGCGGTCGAACTTTCTCCGTACGATCTGAATCGCGGGCGGATTGTGTACCGCTACAAGTGACGCCGTTTTGCGGGCGTGAGCGAGGAGTCCCCGGCACGCGTGGTTTTCGCGCAACGGGGTGGAGGAGCACGCGTCATCCTTGAGCGAAGTGAAGGATCTGGAAGAATACGCAGTTGCAGTTTCTGGCAACTGAGAACTGAGAACCCGGTTTATGAAGGTAAGGGCATCGGTTAAGAAAATTTGTGATAAGTGCAAGGTCATCCACCGCAAGGGAGTAGTGCGGGTGATCTGCGAGAACTCCAAGCATAAGCAGCGTCAGGGTTAGTAACTCAAGAGAGGGATCATGGCACGTATTGCAGGCGTCGATCTTCCGCGCAACAAGCACGCGAATATCGCGCTCACTTATATCTACGGCATCGGCAACTCGCGCGCGGCGCGCATTCTGGACGCGGCGAAAGTGGATCCGATGAAGAAAGTCTCCGATCTGGGAGAAGACGAGGTCAACCGCATCCGCCAGGTGATCGAGGGGGAAGGGTCGGTTGAAGGCGATCTGCGCAAAGACGTTTCGATGAACATCAAGCGGCTCATCGAAATCGGGTCCTACCGCGGATTCCGTCATCGCCGCAACCTGCCGGTTCGCGGACAGCGAACGCACACCAACGCCCGCACTCGCAAAGGTCCGCGCAAAGGCACGGTAGCGCAGAAGAAGAAGACGGCAAAAGCGTAAAACTAGTTCCCGGTTCTCAGTTCTCAGAGTTCACCGAGAACGGCTTTACTGAGAACTGAGAACTGAGAACTGAGAACTCCAAGACATGGCAAAACCAGCAGCAGCAGGCGGCGCCGCGGCGCCCGAGAAAAAAGGCAAGAAGAAGACGTTCAAGAAGAAAGAGCGCAAGCACGTCCCGCATGGACTGGTGCACGTTCAGGCGTCTTTCAACAACACCATCGTGACCATTACGGACATGACCGGCAATGTGCTGGCGTGGAAGAGTTCGGGCTCGCTCGGCTTTCGCGGATCGCGCAAAGGGACTCCATTTGCCGCGCAGCAGGCGGCCGCGAACGCCGCCAGCATGGCGCGTGATCACGGGGTGCGCAGCGTAGACGTTCGGGTGAGCGGTCCGGGGTCGGGGCGCGAATCTGCCGTCCGCGCGCTTGCCTCGGCGGGAATCGAAGTGCGGTCCATTAAAGACACCACGCCGATTCCGCATAACGGCTGTCGGCCGCCGAAACGACGAAGAGTGTAAGAGACAGTTCCCAGTTCTCGGTTAGCCGTAGAACCAGGTTTTTTCTGGGAACTGGGAACCGAGAACTGATTTTGTCCGGGACGAAGGGTGAAGCCAAACCTGTAAACCGGTCATCTAAATAAGGAGAATAACTTGGCACGTTATACAGATGCAGTGTGTCGTCTTTGTCGCCGGGAAGGCATCAAGCTCTTCCTCAAAGGCACCAAATGCTTCAGTGACAAATGTCCCATTGAGAAACGCAACTTCGCTCCCGGACAACACGGGAAAGACAAGAAGACCAAGGTTGTAGGCTACGGTCTGCAGTTGCGTGAAAAACAGAAAGCCAAACGCATCTACTTCACCCAGGAAGGCCAGTTCCGGAATTATTTCGAAAACGCGGTCCGGCACAAGGGCGTAACAGGCGCGAAGTTGCTCGAACAACTCGAGCGGCGTTTGGACAACGTCGTCTACCGTCTGGGCTTCGGCATTTCCCGCCGCCAGGCGCGCCAGTTGGTGCGCCACGGCCACGTGCAGGTGAGTGGACGCAAGGTGAATATTCCTTCGTACGAGGTCAGTGTGGGCGAGGAGATTGCGATTCGCGAGGGCAGCCGCAAAATACCGATTCTCGAAACCGCAAAGGATTTTGCCAGTCATCAGCCGGCGCCGGTGTGGTTGGAGATTGATCGCGAGAACTATAAGGGGCGCGTGATCGCTTTGCCCAAACGCGAAGATATTCAGTTGCCCGTGAACGAGCAGTTGATAGTCGAGTTGTATAGCAAGTAGCTGGACGTCGTTCGCTGTTCGCTTTTCGCTAAAGCCGGCGAAGAGCTTGCGAATGGCGAACGACGAAAAGCGAATGGCGGGTTTTGGCCCACTTTTTCGTGCCAGATCAGCCTTTCCTGCTGTGACCTGAGCCGGGCCGCTCAGTGAGCAGGATTGAGCCACATGGCCGAGAGGAGAAACACACGATGCTTTGGAGAGGGTTTCAAAAACCGAAGCGGCTGGCGAGTGATACCAGTTCGCTCACTGACAAATACGGGATGTTCTGGGCGCAGCCGTTTGAGCGCGGATTTGGCACTACCATCGGCAATGCGCTGCGGCGCGTGATGCTGAGTTCGATCGAAGGCGCGGCAGTTACCGCGGTGAAGATCGAAGGCGTACTGCATGAGTTCCAGTCGATCCCGGGAGTGGCTGAAGACGCGACCGACATCATCCTCAACATGAAGCAGGTCCCGTTCAAGCTTGCCGGAGATGGTCCGAAGGCCATTTACCTGCGCGCTGATCAGCCAGGCGTGGTTACCAGCGGCATGATTGAAGCCGACGGCGATGTGGAAGTGCTCGACAAGGACATTTACATCGCGACCGTGAGCGAGGGCGGCAAGCTCGATATGGAAATGCGCCTGAAGCGCGGCCGCGGCTATGTTTCCGCCGACAAGAACTTCGAGGATGACCTGGGCATCGGATTCATCCCCATCGATTCCGTACACACGCCGGTGCGTAAGTGTAACTACACCGTTGAAGCCGCGCGTCTCGGACAGATCACCGATTACGACAAGCTGACGGTCGAGGTCTGGACGAACGGTTCCATCACACCAGGCGATGCGCTGGGACTCTCGGCGAAGCTGATCAAAGATCACATGAATATCTTCATCAACTTCGAAGAGGAGATCGAAACCGCGTCGGCGAGCGAAGAGCGCCGGCCCGAGATCAAGAACGAGAACCTGAATCGTTCGGTCGAGGAGCTCGAACTCTCGGTGCGGAGCTATAACTGCCTGAAGAACGCCAACATTCAGTCGATCGGCGAGTTGGTGCAGAAGACCGAAGCCGAGATGCTGAAGACGAAGAACTTTGGCCGCAAGTCGCTGAACGAGATCAAGGAGATTCTGTCCTCGATGGGCCTGAGCCTGGGTATGAAGATCGATGAGCACGGGAATGCCGTGCCCGGACCGACTTCGAACCAGGTGCTGCCCGCTTCGGCATATGGCGACAACGATCTGTAGAACAAGCGATCTGTAGAACAGTGGTCAGTGGTCAGTGGCCGGTGGTCAGTAAACCTGACCTTCGAGTCCGCTGACCACTGGCCACTGACCACTGACCACTGGGGTTAAACATGCGTCACAAAGTTGCAGGATACAAGTTAGGACGGACCACTTCGCATCGGCGAGCCATGCTGCGCAACATGGTCACTTCGATCATCATGGAAGAACGCATTGAGACGACCGTGATCAAGGCCAAGGCGGTGCGTCCGCAGGTCGAGAAGATGATCACCCTAGGCAAGCAGGGCGATCTGGCGGCGCGGCGGCAGGCGGCGTCCTATCTGATGACGGACGAAGCTGTCCGCAAGCTGTTCGACACCGTGGCTCCGCGCTTCGGCGACCGCAAGGGCGGATATCTCCGCATCGTACGCACCGCGTGGCGCAAAGGCGATGGCGCCGAAAAGGCGTTCATCGAATTGCTGGGCAGCGAGCAGGTGCTCGATGAAAAACGCCAGAAGCGCGCCGAAATCCGCGCCAAACGTGCCGAGGAAAACCGCAAGGCAATGGAAAGCGCTGATGCCGAAGCCCAGGCGCAGAAGGACATGGCCGCCAATGAGGCTGAGGGTAAGACTGAGGGCAGCGACAAGAAAGAGTAGTTCGCCACGGTCTCGAATTTACTGAAAGAGAACAAAAGGGGGCGTCCGAAATGGACGCCCTTCATTTCTTATAAATGCGCACTGATCTGATCTATTGTCCCAGCGGCCCGCTCACGGTGCCAATGAAGCCGGTCTTGTTATCGAGCACCGCCAGGCGAAGTTCCTTGCCCCCGGCAGGGATTGGCAAGTCAATCGGCACCATCATGCCGTGATCGAGTATCTGCTGATAGGTCGCGGCGTCGAATGATTTGTCCACCTTAATGCCGTTGGTTGCCAGACTCTTGTCGCCCGATCCCCAGATGGTAGCGTAGAGACTCACATTCATTTTCTTGCTGCTGCCCGAATCTTCTGCCGTCAGCGTGTGGGCATCCACCAGAAAAACGACCCGAATTTTGCCCGGATCGGAGGGCTTCGCCTGCGCCTTGAACGAGATCTGGGTGGCGGGAGCGCCGACAGCCAGAGCCGCAACCACATCCTGCTCGTAGTTGTGATCTTTGATCAGCCCGGGTTCAATCGCAAAATAGCCCTTGCGATAGCGGAGTTGAGCTTCGCCCTGCGCCACTTTGATCTTGATGTTGCGCAACTTCCCGTCCCACTTCTTGTTCTCGGGATAGTAACCAAGAGAGTAGGAAGCTTTATCGTCGGATACCGCGAGCGCAATGCCATCCTTGATTTCGTTCTCATTGAAGTAGGCTTTGCCGCCCGTCTGTGCCGCTACTTCTTCCATCGTGCCCTGACTAGCCTGCATGCCGGAAACCCGAGCCAACGCCCTCTCGCTCACTGCGGCCTGGTTGCCGTAGACTTGGCCTCCGCGATTCGCGGAGTTCTCCATCCCGCTGACCAAGCCGCGGAGATCGACCGGATAGATCGCGATGCCGGCGCTCGCGAACTGCGCTTCGGCCTGGCGGATTTCTGGGTTATGCAGCTCGCGCTGCTCCGCCGCCTGAGCACCGGCGGAATTCACCGCCACCGACCTCTGTCTTCCCTGACCGGGCAGCTCTGCCCTTAATTCCGCGTCGCTGATGTTGCGATCTTCCGGAATCAGGTCAAACGGCAAGCTCGCGGTAAGCCAGACCACGTTCTTCCGGCCCTGCAGACCTCCCAGCATGCGCGTCAGGTCGCGCATGGCGTCCAGAGTGATCAGAATGCGCCTTTCAGTGTTGTAGCCGATCTGTATGTTGCTGAAGCTGATCAGCTCCCCGGTTACACTCGATAATAGCGGTTCGGTTGTCTCCAAGATCTGCGCCTGCGGCTTGAAGTTCCTGATGGCCGTCAAAAGAATCTGAGGATCGCTCGTGAAATCCTGAAGGACGCGGAGCCGGTCGGTCAAAGTAACTACCGCCATGGGTTGTCCGGCACGGCTCTGTTCAACGACATACTGCAGCATCTGCGAACGGGCATAAGCCTGGTTACTGAAGGAAGAATTGGTCGCATCCAGAAGCAGCACGGTCGGAACGCCGCTGGGAAGGACATTCTCTGGATGGTTGGAAAGAACGCCAGCAGGGGCAGGTGCGGCGGAAGTGTTGTTGGCTATGCCAGGCGGGACGAACACGGAAATCTTCTGCTTTTTTCCGTTTTCCTCGAGCGCAAAGTCTTCGGGCTTCAAGCCGGTCACGGGCTGACCCTTCTTGTCGGTTACGACCACATCGACCACGACCAGCCGAGTGCTGGCCCGGATCGTGATGGTTGGCACATCAGCCAACGCTTGCTGCGCACTTAGAATTGTCGGGCCAGGTGCAAGGTTCAGAACCAAGACTGAAGCGAGTGCGATCCGAAATGGCAGGTTACACAACATAGAGCCTCCACGGAGCATCCGAACTCGGGGTAATTACTCGAAATGTACAGCGTTTCAGACCCTTTGGCAAACATGCTTGGAAGCTCCGAGGACCTTCAGACACCGCAAGCATCTTGTACTGTTAGCCTGATCCGGGAGCAACATTTGCCTGATGTCTGGCTGCTCCCTACAATGGATGTTTAATCCGAAATCCTATGATCCATTTCCCGGTCCCCGAAGCCCTCACATTCGACGACGTATTGCTCCTACCGGCGCATTCCGGAGTCGTGCCCGCCCACACCAACACGCAGACTCAGCTCTCGCGCAACATTCGGTTGAATATTCCGATCATCAGCGCCGCCATGGACACGGTGACCGAGTCGCACATGGCGATTGCCCTGGCCCAGCAAGGAGGCCTCGGGATTATTCACCGCAACCTGACGATCGATCAGCAAGCCAATGAAGTAGACAAGGTGAAACGGTCGGAGAGCGGCATGATCGTCGATCCGGTCACCATGTCGCCGGATGCCAAGGTTTCCGACGCGCTCGATGTCATGCAGAAATACAAGATTTCCGGCGTGCCGATCACGCTGAAAGATGGAAAGTTGGTCGGCATTTTGACCAATCGCGATCTGCGCTTCGAAACGCGTTTCGATATTCCGATCAGCAAGGTAATGACCAAAGAGAACCTGATTACAGTCCCGGTCGGGACAACGCTGGAGCAGGCGGAAGAGATTCTGCACGAACACCGCGTGGAAAAGCTGTTAGTGGTGGACGACAAGTACATCCTGAAGGGTTTGATCACGGTCAAAGACATCCAGAAGAAGCTGAAATATCCGGGCGCCGCCAAGGATGATAAGGGGCGATTGCGGGTGAGTGCCGCGATCGGGGCGACGGGTGATTTCCTCGAGCGCGCCCAGGAACTGGCGAAGGCGAAGGTTGACGTGCTGGCAATTGACAGCGCGCATGGACATTCCGCTCTGGTGATCGAAGCTGTCAAGAAGGTGAAAGCGAAGTTGCCGGAGGTGGAGCTGATTGCCGGCAACGTGGCGACCTTCGATGGCGCCTGCGATCTGGTGCGCGCCGGCGTGGACGGGGTTAAGGTCGGCATCGGGCCGGGCTCGATCTGCACTACGCGCATCGTAACCGGCGTCGGAGTTCCGCAGATTACGGCGATCGCCGAGGCAACGCGAGCTACGCGCGACTCGGGCGTTCCTGTGATTGCCGACGGCGGCATCAAGTATTCCGGCGATATCAGCAAAGCCCTGGCAGCGGGTGCTTCCGCGGTGATGATCGGATCGATGTTTGCGGGTACGGATGAAAGTCCAGGCGAACTGATTCTGTATCAAGGCCGCACCTTCAAGGCATATCGCGGCATGGGTTCGCTCGGAGCGATGGCCGCGGGCTCGAGCGAGCGCTACTTCCAGAACTCCGATGGAGATGCGTCGACGGCCATGCCGGTAATGGGCGAGGAGTCGAACCGCCTGGGCAAGTTGGTGCCGGAGGGAATTGAAGGGCGCGTCCCATATCGTGGTTCGGTGTCGATGATCGTGCACCAGATGGTGGGCGGACTGAAGTCGGGCATGGGTTACTGTGGATGCCAGACAGTCGCCGAACTGCAGCAGAAGGCGCGATTCGTGCGCATCAGCGCCGCTGGCCTGCGTGAGAGCCATGTGCACGACGTCATGATCACGCGCGAAGCTCCGAACTACGCGGCGGAATAAGGGACGAGGCCGATTTGACCGCGTCTCGTCCCAATCTTCTGCGCGCCTGGTGGCCAGCTGTCGTCTGGATCGGACTCATTATGTTTGAGTCCACCGATTTCTTCTCGTCAGAACACACCGGCGGCATGTTCTATATGTTGTTGACGCGCCTGTTCGGGCACATAGATTTCTACAGGTTCCTCGTCTTCCATCACTATCTGCGCAAGACCGGACACGTGGTCGGCTATGGCATGTTGAGCCTGCTGCTGCTGCGTGGCTGGCGGGCTACGCTCGGTCGAGTCCCAACTCTGTTGTTGCGCACGGCGCTTTTGTCCTGGCTCGGGACCGCCATCGTTGCCGCGCTCGATGAATGGCACCAAAGCTACATTCCCTCGCGCACGGGAACGATATGGGATGTCGCTCTCGACAGCGTGGCGGGCGTTGCTTTTCTTGTGGTCGCGTATTTCTGGTTGCAACGATCCGCCATCGCCGAGCAAACCACCTGATACCAAGTCGAACTCTCACCAACCGCAAAGGGCCAGATTCCAGAGCCTCCCCGAGCCCCTATCAGCGCGTGCTATGATTTTGCCTCTTGACTAAGACTGCTTGACTAAGTATGACCTCGTCTCGATTGCCAGCGATGTCACCTGGATCCGAACGGACCCCGGTGGTAGTGAATACTGTGGAACTTGCCAATGTCCGCAAGAGTTATGACGACTTTGTCGCCGTCGACAATCTTTCTCTTCGCATCCAGCCCGGCAGAATTTATGGTTTACTCGGTCCAAACGGGGCCGGCAAGACCAGCACGCTGCGCATGATCATCGGCATCATCGTCCCCGATTCAGGCCAGGTTTTTGTTCTTGGAGAACCGCTGAGCCGCACCCACACTGACCGCTTCGGCTATCTGCCCGAAGAGCGCGGCCTTTACAAGAAAATGAAGGTGCTGGCTCACCTGGTGCTTCTCGCTCAACTCAAGGGACTGACGAGCGGCGAGGCCTCAAAACGGGCCCATCATTGGTGCGAGCGTTTTGAATTGACTGCCTGGATAGACAAGAAAGTGGAAGAGCTCTCGAAAGGCATGCAACAGAAAGTGCAGTTTATCGGGGCGATACTGCACGATCCGGAATTGATCGTCATGGACGAGCCTTTCTCCGGGCTCGACCCCGCCAGCGCGCTGGCCTTGAAAGACGCTCTTCTCGAACTGGCCAAAAACGGTAAGACTATCCTGTTATCGACTCACCGCATGGATCAGGCGGAACGTTTGTGCCAGTCGATCTGCCTGATCAATCGCGGGCGCGCCGTCCTCGAAGGCGATTTGGATCAGATCAAGGCCAACTATGGCCATTGCAGCGTCCAGATAAAATACGACGGCGATGCCGGTTTTTTGCACGTGCCGACGCTCGTTCAATCCTTTAACGACTACGGCAACTATGTGGAAGTACGGCTTATGCCCGGTGCCGATACGCAGGAACTTCTTCAGAAGGCGTGTTCGAAAGCCCGGCTGGACCGGTTTGAAGTGATGCAACCCTCGCTCGAAGAAATCTTTATCGAGGCCGTGAGCAAGCCCAATGCGTAACACCTGGTTGATTATCAAGCGCGAATACCTGGAGCGCGTGCGCACGCGTACCTTCTTGGCGCTCACCTTGCTAGCCCCCGCCCTCATGACTGTGCTGATGGTGCTGCCCGTAAAGCTTGCCACCATGGGCGAGAGAATCCAGCATGTCGTAGTTGTAACCTCAACCCCGCAATTCGGCGAGATAGTCCGCCAGCGATTGTTGTCCGCCAATTCAGCCGCCAGCGACAGCGACGACGAGGTTGGCTCCGAAACCAACGCTGACAAACCGGCGTCTGACAAGCAGTACATCATTGACGTGGATTCCAATCCCACCGAAGCGGAGCGCGCCGTCTTACGCGGCAAGGTGGCCTCGCAGGCCATCGACGGCTACCTTTGGCTGAGCGACGACGCGATTGCGGATGGGAAGGTCACTTGGGCCAGCCGCAACATGGCCGGTTTCGCGGAAAGATCGCGTCTGAGCGGAGAATTGAACCGGATTATTCAGTACGCACGTCTTTCCAGGAATGGTTTCACCGGCGATCAAGCTGACCTAGTGCTCAAGCCGGTAAAAGTCGAGGCGATCCGCATTGAACGCGGTCAGGAGACCAAAGATAGCAGCGGGAAGAAGTTACTGGAGGTCGTGGTCATGGTTATGCTGATTTACATGGCCGTGCTCCTCTATGGCATTTCTGTAATGCGTTCCGTGCTGGAGGAAAAGAACTCGCGCGTCATGGAAGTGCTGCTCTCTTCCGCGACTTCAACCGAACTTATGATCGGCAAAATTTTTGGGGTGGGCGCGGTTGGCCTGACGCAGATCGTGGTCTGGGCAGTGATGGCCGGTGTATTCGCTTTGCCTTCCCTGGCCATGAGCGTGGATCTCAGCCAGCTCCAAGTTTCCCCCGGAGTGCTGGTGGCATTTGCGGGTTTCTTCTTGCTTGGGTATCTGCTTTTCAGCGCTCTGTACGCAGCCATCGGAGCGATTACTACGACCGAACAAGAAGGCCAGCAACTCCAATTCATTATCGTGATTCCGCTCGTCATTTCCGTGTTCATGCTGAATTCAGCTGTGAAAACGCCCGACGCCCCGGCGGTCGTCTGGTTGTCGATGGTTCCGTTCCTCTCGCCGGTGTTAATGTATGCGCGCATCGTAATCCAAACGCCGCCCTTGTGGCAGATCGCTCTCTCCCTGTTCTTGTTGATCGCGACCATCGCCGGACTCCTGGCGCTCTGCGCGCGCATTTACCGCGTCGGCATACTCATCTATGGGAAACGCGCAACCCTGCCGGAAATTCTAAAGTGGTTGAAATATGCGAAGACGTAATCGCGAGCCCGGATTTGATATCGTATGGTGCGCGAGCAGCGCCACCGCAGAGAACGCAGCGATTCCTGCCGAAAAATAGAACGGGACCGCCGGCCCATAGGCCTTCCAAAGCGCTCCGGTGATCACGCTCGAGAGCAGCGTCGTTACGCTGGTGAGAAAAGAATAAATTCCCAGCGCCCGGCCCCGGACATCGCCCGCCACGCTTTCGACGACCAGCGCCTTGAGCACGGGGTTGGTCAGCGCATAGAAGAGTCCGTAGAAGGCCATGGTCAGCCAGATTGCCAACTGCGACGGCGCGAGCGCGAAGACAAAATAGACGATGGCGAAAACAAAATATCCGGCGGCGGCGATCGCCGAGCGTGAGAAGCGGTCGCTGAACTTGCCCGCCGGCCAGGACAGCAGCGTGAACATGATGTTGAAGACCAGTCCCAGTAGCGGTGCCCGAGAAGCCGGAATGCCGATGTTTCCGGCCCGCAGCACAAGAAACATGTCACTGGAATTTCCCAGCGAAAACAATGTGACGACTGCCAGCACGTAGTAAAATCTGAGCGGCAATTTCGGGAACCACTCCGATTTGCCAGTGGAGCGACGAGGGCTCTCGCGAGCCGGCGTAGGGACATCCGCTTGCGGCTGCGGCCACTCCGGACTCGCTCCAGTTTCGGTAAGCGGCCTGCCAGCCCGGTGCACCTCGCGAATCCCGACCCAGGCCACGAGTACGCACAAAGCGCCCGGGATCGCCGCCGAGGCGAACACGCCACGCATGCCGAAGCGTCCAATCACTGCCAGCGCCAGCAGCGGGCCGGAGATAGCACCGGCGGAATCCATGGCTTGAATCAGGCCGTAGGCCGAGCCGAGCGCCGATTTGTCCACCGACTCAGCCACCATGACGTCGCGGGCGGTTCCGCGCACGCCTTTGGCAAAGCGATCGCAAAAACGAATCCCGAGAATTTGCCACCACGAAGAAGCCAGTGCCAGCACCGGCTTCACTGCATTGGCCACGAAGTATCCGCCGACCACGATGGGCTTGCGATGCGAAACCTTGTCGGTCACGTAGCCAGAAAAGAGCTTGGCGAAAGAAGCCACACTCTCGGCGATGCCTTCGATGATCCCAAGTTGCGCCGGCCCGGCGCCGAGCGATCCGAGAAAGGCAGGCAGCACCCAGTAAGCCATTTCGCTCGCCGTATCGTTGAGAAACGAAGTCAGGCCGAAAGCGCATATATTTCGCGGTATGGATTGGGAAAACGCTGGAGGCGGCGTGTCCATGTCCGTCCCTTGAAAATAGCATGGGTGCGGAGGGCTGCAACCGGGCTAAAATAACAGTTGACAATTGTTGTGCGCTCAAACGGCGGCAGTTTTCGATGTGGAGGTTGGGTGTTCTGCACTTAGCGAAATGATGACTGATTCCATTGCAGCCGCGACCGGTCATGAGGCAACTGCGCCGCTTGCCCAGAAGCGGCCACATGACCGGATCGATCTTGCCGTCGTAGTCCCCACATATAACGAACGCGGGAACGTAGCGGGACTGATCGCGCGCTTGCAGCGGGTGCTGCACGGTTTCGAATGGGAGTTAATCTTTGTTGACGACGATTCGCCGGATGGCACGGCCGAGTTGATTCGCGATTATGCCGCGCGGGACCGCCGCATTCGATTGCTGCACCGCGTTGGACGTCGAGGACTCTCCTCGGCATGTATAGAAGGCATGCTGGCGACGCCCGCCGAATGCATCGCAATCATGGATGCCGACCTGCAGCACGACGAGAGCATTCTTCCCGAGATGGTCGTCCGGCTGCGTTCGGAGAAACTGGACGTGGTTGTGGCCACCCGAAATAGCGAGGGCGGTTGCATGGGGGACTTTGCTCGTGAGCGGGTATGGCTGAGCAGCCTGGGGAAGAGGCTCAGCCGGCTCGTGTGCCGTTGCCAGGTGAGTGACCCCATGAGCGGATTTTTCGTGGTCAGCCGCGCTTACTTTCACCGGGTTGTTCACCGGTTGCAGGACGGCGGCTTCAAGATCCTGGTGGACATGCTTGCCTCTAGCGATCGTCCCGTCCGTCTCGGAGAGGTCGGCTACCATTTCCGCACCCGGACATGGGGCGAAAGCAAGCTCGACGCAAATGCTGCCGTCGAATGCCTCTTCTTGATCGTCAACAAGCTCCTGGGTGGGCTGGTGCCGCCACGATTTGCCGCTTTCGCGCTGGTCGGCGCCACCGGGCTGGCGGTGCATCTCTCCTGCCTGGCATTCCTGTTCCGGGTGCAGCACCTCGACTTCAGTGCCTCGCAGATAGTGGCCACGTTTGCGGCGATGACGATAAATTTCTTTCTTAATAACCTGATCACCTATTACGACCGGCGTTTGCGTGGTTTCCGCATGTGGGCCGGGCTGGTCACGTTCTGGATCGCCTGCTCCCTTGGTGTGTTGGCGAATGTGAGCTGCGCTCGCTCGCTATTGCAGTTGCACCTGCCCTGGTATGTGGCAGGGTTGGCGGGGGCGGCGGTCAGTTCAGTCTGGAACTACGCCGTCAATCAGTTCTTGACTTGGCAGCGGCGCCATCCGTACAACTCATCGCCCTCCATGCGCGGAGGATTTCAGTCCAACGAACTCCTGATAGAAAACGAAACACCTCCGGACCAGATCGAGACGCTTCCGGACGGAAGCGGAGCAAAGATCGTCGCATAGGAAATTGGCTGGTTAGGCTGGAAAAGGGGACGAGTCTTTTTGTCACAACCTTCGCGACCCAGTTCGTATCAGCGCAGCATTCTTCGTTTTGTCTGGTTGGCCTCGTTCATCTCCCTTGGCGGGATGACCCTTTACACACCCGGTCGAGGCTGGGACGTAGGTACTTACTACCGGGCGATGCAAACCCTACGTGCTGGGCTGGATCCCTATGCAGTGGGATTGGCCCGGCAATATGCGGCGCAAGCCGCCGGGCAGCACGCCTTCGCTTACGTTTACCCGCCGCTGACGCTGCTGGCGCTGCGTGCGTTCAATCTCCTCCCCCTATCGATGGCTGCGGTCCTGTATTGGACAATCTATAGCGCGGGTTTTGTGGGACAGGTGTGGGCTGGAACACAATGCTTCCGCCCTCAGGACCGTGCTGTAATGCAGTACGCTGTCCCCCTCGCGATTTTTTTTCCGGGGCTCATGACGGGCGACGTTATCCTGAGCGGAAATGTTGCCTGCATCTTCTATGGATCGATTTTCACCGCAGCCGTACTTGGTTGGAAGCGGGGTATTTGGCGCTGGTTCTACCTGGCGGTACTGCTCGCCGGCTGCTTCAAGCTCCCTTTGCTGACACTGCTGGCAATTCCGCTGCTTTCGGGAGAGCGGCAGTGGCTCAAGGCGAGTGGCGTGGCAGCCGCTGGCCTCAGCCTCCTGGCCTTGCAAAGCTGGCTCTGGCCAGCCCAGTTTCGCGAGTACCTGACGAGTGTCGGCCTGCAGTTCCAGTTCAACAGTGATTTCGGATTAAGCCCCGCGGGAGTTCTTGGGCGCGTCTTGTACCGGCACCGATTGCCCTATTCGACGCCGACCACGGTGGCGTTCTTGATCTATGGCGGCGCTCTCTTCGCCGTGCTCTTCTACTTCAGCAATCTTTACCGCGAACGCCGTATTTCCGCCGAGAGCTGGATTCCGGTGCTGCTGGTCGGGACCATCCTGCTGAATCCGCGCATCATGCAATATGATGTCCAGCCGATCGCGTTGCCGATGGCGCTGATCGTTGTGCGCTCGGTAGTATCCCGTTCGAAGGCCGGCATGACGTTGGCCGTCTTCGTGCTGTTTCTAATCGTAATCGATCTGATCGGTGTCAGCCCAACCAGCCTCGACGACCTTCGGAACATGGTAGTCCTCGTGGCGGTAATGGCCCTAGGTCTCCGCTACCTGGCGGTGGAGGCGCGCCGCACTTGCCCCGGGAGTTTGTTCATTTCGAAGTTGCCCGCCCCATCCGAAGCAGCGGCGGCTGGGATGGACGCCTATAATCCCGAGTCTCGGAGTTGAGGATTCGGATCTTTTCGCAGCCAGGTGAAGAAAGACGTAAAGAAGTCCAGTAGAATAGAAGCATGTCCGACCGGACCTTTACCCTAGATGAAGCGCAGATGCTGCTGCCGATTTTGGAATCGCTGCTCAAGCAGGCAATCCACGGCAAGAAGCTGATTGAAGAGGTGGACGCGGAGCTGCAAGCCACGGCGCACCGCGTTTTTCTCAACGGTGGCACGCTGCTGAATGTGGTCCACCTGGCGCGGCGCAAGGCGGAGCGCGAGAAGGCGATTCGCCGCGTCAAAGACGCCCTCGCCGAAATCGACGCGACCGGCGTGCAAGTGAAAGATCTCGACATCGGATTGCTCGATTTCCCCTGTAAGGTCGAGGGCGAGACCCTCCTGCTGTGCTGGAAACTGGGCGAGCTGGCGATCACACATTGGCACGGGACCAACGAGGGCTTCGTCGGTCGGAAGCCAATCGACCAGCGCATCGCGAACGCCGGGAAAAAGCGCCCAAAGTGAGCAAGAGCTGTCAGTCTGTCAGCTATCAGTTGTCAGCTTTCAGCCAATCTCCCCAGCGTCGTTAACCCGTCAATGTTGTCATCCCCAAATGCTGTCATCTTGAGCGAAGCGAAGGACCTGTGCACTTGTTTGCAGCGTCGAAAAATCCGCGGTCGCCCGCAAACGCTGCGCAAGTTCGGGATCGCGCCCCGTTCTTTATAATCGAGAACGGGCCTGCTGCGAGCAGGGTTCCGAAGTATGACTGAAGTGATACGCTCGGGAACCGAGCGGCCGGGAGTTCTGTTAAAATTGCGGTATTGAGGCGATTCTCTATGTTCACTGGGCGCAAACTGGCGTTGACGATTGCTTTCACAGTTCTGGTTGCACTTGCCTTTGGGATCGGCTGCCAGGGTTTTTTCCAGTCTAACAGTCTCGTGTCGATCGCGGTCCAACCGCCAAGCCCCAACGTCGTTCTTGGCCAGTCGACGACTTTGCAGGCGTGGGGCACCTACCAGGACAATACGAGATCCCAGATCAAGAGCGGCGTGGACTGGTCGAGCGATACTCCCACCGTACTGACGATCAACGAAACCAGCGGTGTAGCCGATGGAGTGGGCTTGGGCACGGCCACGGTGACAGCCTCCGCGCAGGGCCTCAGCGGGACAGCCTCGGCCACTGTGTACATTGTCATCACCAGTCTGACGGTTCTCACCCCGAATACCTGGACCTTCACCGGCTCCAAGGGTGGGACATCCCCGGGATTCGTCGTACAGGCAAATGGCAACACAGACGTTACCACCAGCGCAACATTTACCCCCAGCAATACAACCTATATTACATGCGTGAACGGCACCGACCCCGTGTTTTGTACCGCGATTGCACCCACGCCGCCAGGGCCCTACTCGATTGTGGTGAGCTATACCGGATCGACCATCACGTACACCATTCCAGTGACGGCGAATTAACCTTCAAGAGGCCGGCTGCCCTGGGTCTCGCGCTTTTCGAGACCTGGGATTCCACCGCCGCGCAGAGCTTATTACGTGCCGCTCACTTTCCAGCGCCATCGCGTCGCGCTATAGTAAAAGTTTCATCCGGTGAAGTTCCTCCCTACATCTCTGCCTCGATCGTCGAAATCACGATCGTCGAAGCTACCATCGTTGGCGATCGCACTCTGTTTGGCGATCGCAATATTTTTTGCGGGCTGCAATCGCGGCCGCGGCCGCGTTCTGGAGATCGCTTACGTTTCCGGAGTTCAGGCCATCCTGCGCGACCACGTGGCTGCAGTCTACGAAAAAGCCGGAGTGGTCAAGAACGGCGAACGCGTGGAGGTTCTCGACCACGATCGCCGCTTCGTCAAAGTGCGCACCGCGACCGGCGCGACGGGATGGGTGGAGCAGCGCTACCTCGTCGGTCAGGACGTCTTCGATAAGATCCAGAAGCTGACCGCCGACAATCAGAACGATCCTGTGCAAGCGCAAGGCGCGACCCGCAATGACACGAACCTGCACGTCGAACCGGGACGCGACACCGAACATCTCTATCAGATTTCTTCCGGAGAGAAGTTGGCGCTCTTGAAACGAGGCACAGCCGAGAAGCCTGGCGCGGTTGCGCCGCCGTCGCGCTCTTCCACACCAAGTAGCAACAAGGATGAACAGGACAAGAAGCCTGTTCCGGTGCTCGAGGATTGGTGGCTGGTGCGCGACTCCAACAACCGCGTCGGCTGGGTGCTGGCCCGCATGATCGATCTCGATGTCCCGCTCGACGTTGCGCAATATGCGGAAGGCCAGCGCATTGTCGCGTTTTTCGTGCTGAATCAGGTTCAAGATGGAGACAAGAAAGTGGCGCAGTACTTGACCGTCCTGACCGAGCCCAAGGATGGCCTGCCGTTTGACTTCAACCAGTTTCGCGTCTTCACCTGGAACGTGAAACACCATCGCTATGAGACGGCATATCGCGAGCGGATGGAAGGCGTCCTGCCGGTTACCGTTTCGCAAGAGAACTTCGACAAGGAAGGCATGCTGCCAACGTTCGTGATTCGGGTGCAGGATGAAGGTGGCAAAGTTGCCGAGCGCAAGTACAAGCTCAACACGCCAATTGTGCGTCGGGTGCTCGCACCGGGAGAACAGCCGGTGCGGAATGTGAGTAAGAAAGCCGTGAGTACCAAAGCAAGTAAGAAAGGGAAGCGGCGACGTAAGGACAAGAATCTCTAACCGCAGAGTATGCTGAGCGCGCAGAGCTTTAAGAAGTTCTTTTCTCCGTGATCTCTGCGATCTCCGCGTCCTCTGCGTTAAATCAACTGTAGAAGTCGGCGATGCTCTCGACCACACAACGAATCTCGCCTTCGGTCAGCTCCGGGAACATCGGCAAAGCCAGCACTTCCAGGGCAGCTTGTTCCGAGACCGGCATGTCTCCCGCCTTCAATCCGAGGTAGGAAAAAACGGGTTGCAAGTGCAGCGGCAGCGGGTAGTAGATTTCCGATCCAATTTTTCGATCCGCAAGGAACTTGCGCAGATCATCGCGCCGTTGGGCGCGAATCACATACTGATGAAACACGTGTTTAGCCTGCGGAGTCCGCGAGAGCAAGCGCACCGGCGCGCCGCTTTGGTTCGACGTCTGATTGGAAATCAGTCCGGAGCCGGCAAACAGCCGGTCGTAGGTCGCAGCGTGCTGCTGGCGACTCCGGTTCCAGTCCGCGATGTGGGCCAGCTTCACGCGCAGCACCGCTGCCTGAATGGCGTCCATGCGTCCGTTCCAGCCAAACTCGTAATGGTAGTAGCGCCGCGGGCTGCCATGGTTGCGCAATTGCCGCATGTGCTCGGCCATTCGCGGGCAAGTAGTGGTAACGATGCCCGCATCTCCATAGGCGCTCAGGTTCTTGGTGGGATAGAAACTGAAGGCGGCGGTTACACCGAGCGAGCCCGCGCCGCGTCCGCCCCACTCGGCGCCAATCGCCTGCGCGGCGTCCTCCACAATTGCAACTTCAAACTCTTGCGCGATGCGGTCGAACCGGTCCATGTCAGCGCATTGCCCGTAAAGATGCACGGGGAGAATTGCGCGAATATTTTCGAATTGCGTCGTGCGGAGCTTTGTGTGGAGCTGCCGATCGCGGAGTTTCCGGCCAACCAGCGTCGCATCCAGATTCAGGGTGCCGGGATCGACGTCCACAAAGACCGGCGTCGCGCCCGCCCGCACAATTGCACTGGCCGAAGCGAAGAAACTGAAGGCGGTGGTGATGACCGAGTCGCCGGGCTTTACGCCCGCAGCGACTAGCGCCAGCCACAGGGCTTCCGTTCCGGACGCGCAACCGACGGCCCAAGCTGCTCCCGTCAGAGCGGCAATTTCCTGCTCGAGCGCCTCGACCTCCGGACCGAGAACGAAGCTCTGCGAATCACACACCCGCGTGATGGCGGCCAGCACTGCTTCGCGGATGCCCTCGTACTGGCGGCGCAGGTCAAGGAATGGAACCGAATCCACCACATCGGTGGCCTGTGCGTATGTCAGATCCGACTTCACTTGTGGGCAGCATTCTATCACGCTCGCCGAACTGGAATGCCTTAAGGTCTGAGGCTCAACTCAGCCGCAGAATACAGTTTTTCATGGGTGCGGGGGTTGCGAAGTTCCATAAACCATATTTTATTCCTCATGCTCCCGTAATTCATTGAAAATAAAGCGACAAATTTCAATTATTTTGGAATTTCGATTGCCTATTGAAAGCGTTGCTCTCGGAGCTCGCCGCACGCTCCAAAGAGTGTTCAACGGAGTTTCTAGTGACGTTTGGCCACTGGAGGGTCAAAATGAAACAGCGATTTTTGGTTCTCAGCCTTCTTTTTGTCTTTGCACTGGTGTGCGCCACACCGGCCGCAGCCGATAACGTATACGCCAGCATCCGCGGCACGGCGGTTGATGCGACGGGAGCTGTGATGGTCGGCGTAAAGATAACCGCGACCAATACGGCCACGGGCATCAATTACGTAACCACGACGAACAAGGATGGCGTCTTTACCTTCCCGCAAGTGCTCATAGGCGACTATAGGGTCCGGGCCGAGCAGACCGGTTTCAAGGCGTACCAGGCTTCGGGCATTCACGTGGATCTGAATCAAACCTACAATCTGGAAGTGAAGCTGGCTGTTGGTGCTGCCTCCCAGGAAATCGTCGTCGAAGCCAATGCCGTCCAAGTGGAAACCACGAGCATGCAGCAGGGGACCGTCATAAGCGGAAACCAAATCGTGGATATACCGTTGAACGGCCGCAACTGGACCCAGTTGCAGCAACTCGAGCCGGGCGTGGTGGCTGCGTCCGATCGCTTCGGATCCTATTCGACGAACGGTTCGGGATCACAGCAGAACGCCTTCCTGATTAATGGCATTGACGCCAACGACGCTTCCTTGAACGACAACCTGCTTGTGCCGAGTCCGGACGCCATCGGCGAGTTCAACATGGTTACGAGCACCATTAACCCAGAGTATGGGCGCAACTCGGGTGCCATTATGAATGCCACCATTAAGTCGGGCGCGAATGCCTTCCATGGCGATGGGTTCGAGTTCTACCGCGACACTTTCCTCGATGGCCGAAACTATTTTGAAGGGCTTGCGGGTCTACCCGCCACTCCCTTTCACCGGAACCAATTTGGCGCAACGATAGGAGGCCCGATCGTCAAGGATAAAGCCTTCTTCTTCTTCTCCTATCAGGGTGAGCGCGAAAGATTGCCACAGACTGGTTACGGCACAACCCCGGTCTACTCCCCGGCCCAAGCCGGCGGCAACTTTGGTCCCTCGGGCGAGATCATCGGTAGCAATCCCAGTCCGACCGCCTTGTACGGTGACAGCGCGTCTCCGTGTCCCGTTAGCGGCGGAGTTCCGTGTGCGCCAGGAACGTTGTTCAGTACTCTTTTCTCCACTGACGCTATCCCGACGCAGGATTTCAACCCGCTGGCGGTGAAGCTGATGACTCAGTTCGTCCCAGCGGCCCAAAATGCTTCCTCCTGTAATAATAACGTCAACCCCGCCACCGCAATTACGTGCAATTATTCGTACAACGCAGCCGAGAAGCTTTCGGACAACCAATATCTCTATCGGATCGACTATAAGTTGCGGCAGAACGATTCGCTCTGGTTCTACAGTATGTACGAGAAGGAACCGTTCTCGAATGACATACCGTTTGTGGGAGCTACGCTGCCCGGCTTCCCCGATACGAACAAGGAGACAACGAATCAATACACGGTAGACTGGAGCCACACTTTCTCACCGACTACTTTGAATGAATTCCGCTTTGGCTATGTTCGTTTCAACTATCAGGCCGTCCTGCCTGTAAATTCCGTGGATCCAACGACCTATGGATTCACCGGCCTTATCCCTCAGACCGCCAAATATAACTCCCTGCCGGTCATGAACGTTACAGGGTTGTTCGACCTGGGGTTCAGCTCCGATGGACCGCAGCCGCGCTACCAGAACACGTATGAACTGCAGGACAACTTCAGCAAGGTTTGGGGACACCATACGTTTAAAGCTGGCTTCACGATGGAACGTCTGGAGATCAACAACCCCTTCTACAATAACCTATATGGTACGTACAATTTCAACGCCTCGGGCCCATATTCAACGGGAGTTCCGGGTGCCGACTTCCTGCTCGGATTGCCCAGCACCTACGCTCAGGGCAGCGGGTCGATCATTGATGGACGTGGACGGGAATACTACTCGTACGTTCAAGACCAATGGCAAATAAGGCCGAATCTTACGCTGACGCTGGGTACGGGGTGGGACATCGAAACGCCGTGGTATAACCTGTATTACGGTGGCGAAGTTAACGTCGGCTGGCGTCCGGGCCAGCAGTCCACTGTGTATCCTTCCATGCCACCGGGGTTTGTCTATCCCGGTGATGCAGGCATGAATAAGTACGGCGGCACCTCTATCCATTATGACAACCTGGCTCCGCGCCTGGGTTTCGCATGGAGCCCGGGGGGGAGTCGCAATTGGAGCATCCGCGGCGGCGTCGGAATGTACTACAACCGCTCCGAAGAAGAGTTGATTCTCCAGGGCTTGGCGAACCCTCCGTTTGCCCTTAACACGAGTGGAGGACAGCTGGTGGGCCAGCCCGTATTCAACTCGCCTATGAATGGCTATGTTGCGGGGAGTCCCGGTACCATCGCAAATCCATTTGGCGCTGGAGTCAACCCCTACCCCTTTGTTGCGCCAGCCAAGGGTGCAAGTTTCAACGCAGCGACGTATTATCCCATTGGTCTTAACTGGAATGCGTACGACCCGCATTTTACTTCGCCGCGGTCCACCAACTTCAACCTCACAGTCCAGCGGCAGATTGATAAATCCACTATCGTTTCCCTCGCCTACGTAGGGAGCATTGGCCGCCACGAGGAAGGCGCTGTCAACGCGAACCAGGCGGGCGTATCTCCTGGAACGAATTTGGCCTCCGCGGCCAGCGGTTGTCCCAGCGGTCTGTTGATGGCCTTTTGCCCTCTCCAGACGCCGCTGGGCGGAACCCAGGTCCCAGGGGCATCGCCGTACAACCTGGCTGTCTATGGCAACCCGGGCATTCAAGCTACGGGATGGAATTCGAACTACAACTCGATGCAGGCGGAGTTCAACCGGCGTTTCAGCAATGGTTTGCAGGTCCTGGCTTCCTATACCTGGTCGCGGTACTTCGACCAGAGCTCAAGTTTGGAGGAAGGTTCATTTAACTTCCCCGGACCTAGTCCCTGGGGCAAAGCGGGCCGGGACTCGATGTATGCCCCTTCGGCGAGCGATGCGCCGCAGCGTTTCGTCCTGAGCTACACTTATACGCTTCCCATCTTCAAGCTCACACACAAATGGAAGAGGCTGACCGACGACTGGAACCTCTCGGGAATTTACACTTTGCAACATGGGTTCCCGGTCCCGGTTTTCGATCTCTGGGGGCACTCGTTGACCTGTGACGCCAGTGTTTCCTTCTATGCGTGTCCGGATCGGCCCAACGTAATCGGCAAAGTGCAAATTGTCAATCCGCGCAGTACGGTGGCCAGCGTGCATGCGCCTTTCTGGTTCACCAATGGCGCATCAGCCTTTACAAACGACTGCAATGCCTCGGGCTGCGGCGGAGTGATCCCTGGTCTTACTGGCACCGGCATCGGGAACGCAAGCCGTAATCCGCTCTATGGTCCCGGTCTCAATTACACGGACATGGCGATCGAGAAGAACATCCACATCGATGAGTCGCGCTATTTCCAACTCCGCCTGGAGACCTTCAACACCTTCAACCACGCCAATTTCTGCCCGCCGGCGAACTATGGTTCCTGCGGCGGCACTCCGTCCAACGATGCTTCGTTCCTGGACGCTGGCACGTTCGGCGAAATCTTTGGTGTAAGGTCGATCAGCACAGGTGGAGAGGGTCGCGTGGTGCAACTAGGTGCGAAGTTCTACTTCTAAAATTGCCCGGTTGGGTTTATCCGAGGGCGTCCCGAAGCATCGGGACGCCCTTCAATTTTTGTGCAAGTCTTGTGCCGCGCTCTTGCGGCATAGCCGCAGCCGGCGCGTCGCCTTCGAACTCAACTGATTTCTGCGATCTCTCTGCAGTCCGCTATTTCTGAGTTTCCTTACTCCGTTCTTTCTTGGCGTCCTCGGCGCGGCCGAGGTGGTCGTAGGCTTGGGCGAGGGCGGCGTGGGCGGGGGCGAAGGCGGGCAGGCGTCCGGTAGCGATTTCAAGGTGAACGATGGCGGTCTTGAAGTCACCGGTCTTTAGCAGGGTTGCGCCGATTTGGTAGTGCGCCCAAGCGGAATCGGGCTGGAGTTCAACTGCTTTATGCAGATGTTTGGCCGCTTCGGCGTATTGCCCTTTTCGGGCTAGCGCCGCACCCAGGTTGTACTGCGCCAGGTAAAGGTCGGGATCGGCGGAGACGACGGGCGTAAGCGCGGCAATGGCACGATCTGGCGTCGACTGGTCGCGAGCGAGCGTTGCTTCGATCACTTTGTTGGCGGTTGCAATCTTGTCTTTTGGATCGGTACCGGTGACCGAGGCGGCGGAGCCCGACGACTTCTGCAGTCCGATATATCCGAGCGATGCAAGTTTTTGCATCTCGGAAGAGCTCAACTCCGCGGAAGACTTGCCGGCTTCGCCGCTGAAACGGCGGTCAAAGTTATCGAGTTGCGCGGCCATTGTGTCGAGCGTCGCTTTCGAACTCTGGGCGAGGTTGTGGGTCGCGCCCGGGTCGGCGGTTACGTCGTAGAGTTCGGGCTTGGGGGCGCGGATATAGAGATATTTGCTCGCGCGCCAGGATTCGAGCGGACTCCAGCCGAATCCGCGCTGGGGCAGGTCGGCGCGGGAATACACGGGCTGATCGCCACCGCTGCCAGCCTTCGCGATACGCAACAGCGACTGTCCAGGCATTTGCGAGGGCACCGGGATCGCGGCGATTTCAAGCAAAGTCGGAGCAATGTCCACGAGCCTGACTTTAGCGGCTACTCTAGCGGTTACTCTGGCGGCTACTCCTACGTTTGCCGCGTTGGCGGCGGGCTGGGCTTCGGGGAGTTTGATGAGCAACGGGACGTGAATTGTCTCGTCATAGAGAAAAATACCGTTTGCTTCTTCGCCGTGCGCGGCGAGGCTTTCACCGTGGTCAGCGACGACGATCACCGCCGTGTTTCCGTAGATTTTCCGCTGTTGCAAGGCGCTGATTAGTTTGCCGACGGCTGAATCGGCGGCGGCGATGGCGGAGTTATAGGAAGTGGCGGGTGAGCGAGCATCGCTGATATGCACCCACAGAAAAAACTGGCTTTGTCCCTGTCCCTGTTCTTGTCCCTGCGCATTGTGGTCGAGCCAGGCGATGGCGCGCGCTACAACCTGGTCTCCGCGGCGGTCAGTTACGGGAGGACGAGCGTCACCGGGTATCGCGGGCCGGAAGCCAGCGTCATAAGCTTGGAAGCCTCGGTCGAAGCCCTGAGCCAGCCCGTTCTGTGGGTCGAGATCAATGGAGCCGACAAAGGCGGCCGTCCGATAGCCCTGCGACTTCAGCAAGTCCGGGAGGTATGGAAGCGACGGCGACAGCGTACCGCCAATCTCGCTCATGCCGGTGCTTTGGGGGTAGGCTCCGGAGAGAATGGTCGCGTGCGAAACGACGCTGGCCGGCGCCTGGGCGTAGGCATGCTCGAAGACAATGCTTTCTTTCTCCCTGGCGAGGCGATCGAGGCTAGGCGTAAATGCTCCCTTGGCGCCGAGGAAGCCCATGCGGTCGGCGCGGGCGGAGTCGAGGGTGATCAGCACGAGGTTGGGTTTAGGTGCGGCTGCGGCGAAGGAGAAACTAAGAAGGACCAGACTCACGCCGGCGGCGACTTTTCGTATCATGACAGCTAGTGTAAAGGCTGCGCCGCCATCGATCAAAAGATGCTCAAGACCTGCAGTCTTGACGTCCCGGCAACTCCTTGTACAATCTATATACCTGCTCCTCGGGAACCCCATTCTCGTGGTGATGTCGTGATCACCACCCATCGTAGGCCAGAAAGCGTTGGCCGGGAAGGCGCGATGGCCCTCCGTGAAGCTGGATCATATTATTTGCAGATTATTTGTAGTGACCGTACCCTTCAGAAAACGTCTTCGCCTAGTGTGCCTGCTGGCTTTGTGCGCCGCGGGTCTGAGCCTGTTTGTCTCCTGTCAGCACGCGCGGGGTGGAGCGTTTGCATCCAGGAAGATGATTATTCTGGGCGTTGACGGCCTTGACCCGGACCTGCTCACGAAGTTCATGGCGGAAGGCAAGATGCCGAATTTTGCCCGATTGGCGGAGCAGGGATCGTTCCGGCGGTTGACAACCAGCATCCCGCCGCAAAGCCCCGTGGCGTGGTCGAACCTGATCACGGGAATGAATGCCGGTGGCCACGGAATCTTCGATTTTATTCATCGCGATCCAAAAACCTTTCAGCTTTATTTTTCCACGTCGAAGGTCGAAGGCCCGAAGCACAGCTTTCATATCGGGAGTTGGGTAATTCCACTGGGCAGCGGCTCGGCGGAACAGTTGCGGCACGGCAAGGCTTTCTGGGAGATTCTGGACGAACAAAGTGTGCCCAATTATGTTTACCGCATTCCGGCAAATTTTCCTCCGATCACGGCAAAAGGGAAGACTCTTTCCGGCATGGGCACGCCCGATCTGCGCGGCACCTATGGCACGTTCACCTTCTACACCGATGACCCGACAGCGGCGGTGGGAGCGATTGAGGGCGGGGAAATAGTGCAGGTCGAGGTGAAGAACAATCGGGTCGTGACCAATCTGATTGGACCCGACAATACGTTTCGGAAGAACTCGCCGGCGGCTACGGAGCCTTTTACGGTGGACGTGGATCCTTTGGAATCGGTAGCGCGCATCGGTTTGGAAGATCGGCAGTTCGTTTTGAAAGAAGGTGAATGGAGTGGATGGGTTCCGGTGGAATTTCAGCTCATGCCGCTTATAGGCAATGTGAAGGGGATTTGCCGCTTTTATCTCAAGCAGACGCATCCGCGTTTTCAACTCTACGTATCGCCCATCAATATTGATCCGGAGAATCCTGCTCTCCCCATCTCGACGCCAACGAATTACTCGCGCGATTTGGCGAAACAGATCGGCGAATTCCATACGCAAGGCATTGCCGAAGATACGAAGGCGCTCACCGCCGGCGTACTCGACGATAAGGAATTTCTGGAACAGTCGCACACCGTGCTCGCTGAACATCGGCGCGCGTTCGATGTGGAATTCCCGAAGTTTCATGATGGATTGTTCTTCTTTTACTTTTCGAGCCTCGATCTGAACGGGCACATGCTGTGGCGGCTGACCGATCCTCAGAGTCCGGCGTACGACGCCGCACTCGCAGCTCAGTACGGATCGTCACTGGAGGAGTTTTACGAACAGATTGACCAGGTGCTCGGTGAGGTGATGCCGAAGGTCGATCAGAATACGACGCTGCTCGTGCTGTCCGATCACGGATTTGCTCCCTACCGGCATTCGTTCAATCTGAATACGTGGTTGCTGAACAATGGCTACATCACTCGGAAAGAAGGCGTCAGCGGCGATTCGAGCGAGCCCTTTTCCGATGTGGATTGGAGCCGCACGCGTGCGTATGGGTTGGGGTTAAACGGACTTTATTTGAATGTGCGCGGACGAGAGCGTGAGGGCATTGTTGGTCCTGCTCAGGCCGACGCGCTGCTGCGGGAAATCCGCCAGAAGCTTTTGGAGGTTCGCGATCCGAAGGATGGTTCTCAGGTGATTACGCGAGTCGATCTGGCCAGCGAAGCCTACCAGGGTCCTTACGCGCACTCGGGTCCGGATGCGCTTGTCGGCTACAACCGCGGGTATCGCGCCGGATGGAAGACGATTCTGGGCGCGTTTCCGGCGGACGTGCTCGAGGACAACGCGAATGCGTGGAGCGGCGATCACTGCATGGACTTCACGAAAGTGCCAGGAGTGCTTTTGAGCAACCGCAAGATTGAAGCGCAGACTCCGGCGTTGACCGATATCGCACCGACGATTCTGTCGGAATTCGGAATTGCAAAAACGAAGGATATGATGGGGCAGTCGGTATTTCAGTCGCGCTAGGGCTGCAAGTTAACGAACGGGAGAAATCATGTTCGGTTCACACAAAGTGAAGATCGAAGGCGAACTGCTGGAGAAGGTCAAGCAGTGTTCGGATGCCGCCGGATACGAATCGATCGACGAATTCGTAATCCACATGCTGGAAAAGGAAACGAAGAAAATCCTGCCGGACGAGAGCAGCACGTCGAAAGAAGAGATCCAGAAACGGCTGCGCGGGTTGGGGTACATCGAGTAGCTTGAGCGTTTTCTCCAAACCGATAGCGATCACGAGCCCTGTCGCAGCAATCGCGGTGTTCGATCTCTCTCTGCTGACGAGTCCGCTGGCGATTGTGATTGTCGTGTCGCTGGTGGTTGGAATGCTGATGGTGGTCTTGTTCGGCTACACGTCGGATCAGAAAGCGATTGGCATTGCGAAGGATCAACTGAAGGCCCATCTGTTGGCGGTGCGCCTTTATCGCGATCAGATTCCAGTGGTAATGGGCTCTTATGGCAAGATCTTGCGCGGTACAGGACGTTATCTGAAACTTGCCTTCAAGCCGCTGCTGTACGTGATCATTCCGATTACTTTGCTTATGGTGCAGATCGATCGTTACCTGGGGGCAACGCCGATTCCTCCGGGTGCGCCGTTTCTATTGACTGTCCATCTTGCCGGAGCGTCGTCTGGACAAGCGGCCGGACGCGACGCGCCGAATGACGTGACGCTTGATCTTCCGCCCGAGATCGCAATAACCGCGGCCCCGGTGCACGTTCCGACGGAGAACGAGATTGTCTGGCGGCTGGTGGGCTCAAAAGAGGGAAAATATGAAGTGAGGATTGCCGCCGCCGGTCAGAGCGCGGCGAAGGCCGTTTGCATCGGGAGTGACTTGCCGCGAATTTCGACCGTCCGCTGGCGTGGGCACTTCTGGGAGCGCATGTTCTCTTCGGCAGAGCCGGCGCTGCCGGAGAATAGTCCGATCGAGTCCATTTCGATCAATTATCCGAATCGCAATATCGAAATTGCGGGCTATGGCATGAACTGGATTTGGCTGTTCTTCATCCTCTCGATGATTGCAGGTTTTATTTTCAAGGAACTTTTGGGGATTCAGATATGAAGAAATTGTGTGGGCAGCAGGTCGCGTCGCGGGACGGGCGGGGACGCCCGTCGCTCCATTGGTGTTTCTTCCTGCTGCTTGCGGTCGTTTTGTTTCCGACAGCCAGTCATGCGTACGCCGGGCCGGGTGCGGGATTTGCAGTGCTGTCGTCGTTCTGGGCGATCTTTGTTGCGTTCCTTTATTCGTTCTACGCGCTGATGACGTGGCCGTTTCGCCAGTTGTTCCGTTTTATCCGGCGGCGGAACGCGTATGGGAAGGCGACGTTTGAGCGCGCGGTGATTTTGGGATTCGACGGCATGGATCCGGAACTAGCCGATCGATTTATGAACGAAGGCCGTTTGCCGAATCTTTCGAAGTTGCGGGATAAAGGAACGTTCAGCAAGCTGCGCACGACGTTTCCCGCGATTTCTCCGGTGGCGTGGTCGACGTTCATGACCGGAGTGAATCCGGGCAAGCACAACATTTACGATTTTCTGGCGCGCGATACCAGCAACTATCTGCCATTTCTTTCGTCAGCTGAAATCAAGGGACCGAAGCGGCATATCAAGATTGGCAAGTATTCCATTCCATTCGGCAAGACCGAAATCAAGGCGATGCGCAAGGGCACGCCCTTCTGGCACTGGCTGGGCAATGCGGGAATTTTCAGTTCCGTGATTCGCGTTCCCGTAACGTTTCCGCCGGAGAAGTTTCAGGGCGTGCTGCTCTCCGGGATGTGCGTGCCCGACCTGAAGGGCAGCCAGGGCACGTTTTGCTTGTGTACGACCCGTGCTTCGAACGACAAGTTTCGCGAAGGCGGCGTGCGTGTGCCCATCGAGCGCAAGAACGGTGTTTGCCGTTCGTACATTCCGGGACCTGACAGCCCTTTAGCGGAGAAAGCTGGCACCGAACTGCGCGTGGCTTTCGAAATTCGCCCGGAGCCGGGTTCGAAGTCGGCGCGCATCGTGGTTGGTTCTGAGAAGTTCACGTTGAAAGTCGGGGAATACTCGGAGTGGGTTCCGGCGGAATTCAAGGCGGGCATGGGTTTTACGGCGCATGGCATCTGCCGGTTCTATCTCAAGGAGCTGTCGCCGGAGGTTGAAGTTTATGTTACGCCGGTGAACATCGATCCCGGACATCCGGATCTGCCGATCTCGCACCCGGTGACATATTCAATTTATTTGGCCAAGCTCTTCGGGCCGTATGCCACGCTCGGCCTGGCGGAGGACACGTGGGCGCTCAACGAGCATGTGCTGGATGACGACGCCTTCCTGGCGCAGGCTTACGGCAATCACGAAGATCGCGAGCGCATGCTCTTCGATGCGCTGGAGAAGACGAAGCAGGGACTTTGCACGTGCGTTTTCGATACGACCGACCGCGTGCAGCACATGTTCTGGCGCTATCTTGAGGAAGACCATCCAGCCGCGCGCGACGTGCCCCACAGCCAGCATCCCAAGGTGATTCAGGATCTGTACGAACGCATGGACCGCCTGATCGGGCGCGTGATGGAAAAGATTGACGACGATACACTTCTGATGATCATCTCCGATCATGGATTCAAGTCGTTCGCGCGCTGCATGAACGTGAATGCGTGGCTGCATCAGAATGGATACCTGGCGCTAAAGGATGGCAAGACCGAGAGCGGCGACTGGTTCGAGGACGTGGATTGGTCGCGCACGCGGGCTTACACCATGGGCCTCAACGGACTTTATCTGAATATCAAAGGCCGCGAGAAGCAGGGAATTGTGGATCCGGCCGAAGCTGACGCGCTGAAAGACGAGCTGCAGAAAGGGCTGAATGGGTTGATTGATCCGGCATCTGGCGCAGTCGGGATCACGGGCGTGTTTATTGCAGACAATGTTTATCGCGGGCCTTATACGGAGAACTCTCCGGACCTGATTGTCGGCTACGGCGCGGGCTATCGCGCCTCGTGGGACTCGGTGTTGGGCAAAGTTACGGGGCAAGTTTTCGAGGACAATACGAAGGCTTGGAGCGGCGACCACTGCATCGACCCGAGGCTGGTTCCCGGAGTTTTATTTTCGAGCCACAAGTTTATCGAAGAGAAACCCGCGATTGTGGATGTCGCGCCAACGATCCTGAAACTGTTTGGGTTGGCGCTTCCTGCGCATTTTGATGGCAAACCGTGGACGCTGGCGGCGAAAGCTCATTGACGGGGTTCTGAGTGTAGGCGCTTGTTAGCGACAGTTGACTTCCGGTTTGCTCGTGGGCCGCCCGCAACCAGCGTACTTTCCCATGAGGCCGTCTTGCAGCGATTGTCGGAGCCGGCACCTGCTTCCTGAGAGTGATTTCGGAACCACCTAGCGTTTCATTACATAACTCCCGCAATTGTCCGGGTAGGTCAGGACCATCACGATGACCAACCCGTGTCGGCACTTCTTCGCCGGTTTTGTTAGGACGATCGAAGACCGAAACTGTCGGAAACCGTCAAAATCTGCAGCCAATTCGTACTTGTCTGATTGCAGTTCACGGAACAGAAATTTGCCATCTGCGTCGGTGCTCACAGTAGCGAACTCTGCCCCTTTTCGATTAAGTCTTACGACGGCACCTGAAACGGGTCCACCGCTCTGATCAATGAGTTTGCCGCAGACACAATGAACTGGCTTGAGCGGATGCTGCTTACCGCAGATGGCTTCGGCCCGCGATGTTTCAGGCAGGAGAACCAGAGGTCCAGCCAATATCGCCACGATCAACCCTCGTCCCGTTCTCATGGATCAAATCCTCCTTAGAATCGCAAGGTCACTTGATGATAAATCACCATTACGCCCATTGGCCTGACGGTACGAATCTCAGTGGATGGCCTATCTAAGGAACCCGGCAGGAACGAGCGACTCAGGGTTGGGATTGCGGTGGACGGGCGTGGGCGCACGTCACTCCACTGTAATTCTTGTTCTCAAGCGTGCCGCCAGCCAGCCGACACAGGCTAGCATCCCACACCAGCCCAGCGTCCGCACGATGGCGGCAATGGTCGTGTCATAGGGCAGGACTCCCAAACTCGAAAAAATCGTGTTCCAGTCGTGCTCAACATAATCGGAGTTTCCGGCGGTCACGAGGGGCAAGGCCATGGCGCGGGCGTCGGCCATGTAGGTGGCGGTGTAGAGCCAGTTCTCAAAGAAGAAGAATAGGCAGAACACGAACGCCGCGGGCTGGCGTTCGTGGAAGAAATAAGCTGCCAGCAGCAGCGGGACCGACCATTGTAGGATGGTTCCTCCCCAGAGGCAGAGCGTTGGGCCAAACCACCGGAAGAGCAGGTGCCCGCCTTCGTGGACGACAAGGTTGGCGGAGTCGATGAACAGATAGCCGCCGTGCAAATTGAATGCGTAGATCAGGAAGAGCACATAGAACACCAGCCACGCGACGACGGCCCAGCGCGAGATGGGACGCCAGTCTTCGCGGGCGCCGGACCATTCCACGATTGCGTTCAGAAGCTCGCGCATACGACCCAATGGCAGTGGCTATTTCCCAGCTGCCAAGTAACTAGAGGTCATCTTCATATGCAGTAAGCTGCTGGCCCTCAGGGGCTAAAGCCCTCGTGTCTATTGGCTCGGGCGGCACGGCTGAAGCCGTGCCCTTCCCGTTCGTGATCGAGCCTGGTTCACGGATGATGCAAGACGGGGCAAGCCCCGTCTCTACACGGGCGCTACTTTCCAAACATGGGGTAGTGACTCGCCGCGCCCATCAGGAACAGCATAGGGAACGAGAGCACGAAGTTCGCGCGCGAGGTAAGAAAACCCTGTCGGGCCAGATACTTTGCTTTGTCGGGAATCGCGGTGCCATTGGCCGCGTTGTCGGCGGTCCAACGGATGATTTTCTTTTGCGCGCGCCAGATTACGCCCCAGACGTTCAGCATCATCACCCAACCCATTCCACCGCCGATGCCGATGGCGAGCAGGCGATTGCTCTCCCAATCATGATCGTTAAAGCGCAAGAACAGCCACGAGGCGACGACCACGATTATGGCGTAAATCACTGCGAGCACTGGTCCTTTGTCGAGCGCGCCTTTACCGGGGATCGTGCAGGCATACATAAGCGCCCAAGCAACTGTCCAGATCCCAAAGAAGGTTCCCATCGGACCACCGGAGGATGCGCCGCCGTTTCTGGCGTCGGAGGCGACAATGCTGCCCCAGTATGCCAGGCCCGTCAGCACGGTGAGCACCGACGCCCAGCGAAACCACCACAGAGCACGCGACATGAGGCTGGGCAGGACTTTGCCTTTGGTGGCGGGATCGAGTTCCTTCATGAAGGGAATATTGACCAGATTAAAGAAATAAAGCAGGCCGAGCCAGGTTATACCACCGACAAAATGCAACCAACGGAACAGCATCAGAAGGTTAGTCTGGATGTCGGTGGGAATGTTGATGTCAGTCAAGTTCAGGCTCCTATTCTGAAACTATGTTCTGGAAGTGACGATTGTAGATGGCCCGCGAGGGAAATGAAAAACCAGTCGATTCTCCGGGGCCAATGGCGCCAAATGCACAGCTCGGAGAATATTAATATTGTTAGGCAGAAGTTGAAAAGCGCGCGACAAGGCCGTATTGTAGGAGCCGATAGGAAGAGAGCTGCCGCCAATTGCCTTCCCTAAGCTTATGGCGCAGCATCGAACCAAAAAGGAGATCGGCAAATGGAAGCTAAGCCGGCACAACAGAACATTCAGGATTCCTTCCTCAACACGGCACGAAAGGAACGGCACAATATTACGATCTATCTGGTCAGCGGCGTGAAGCTGACCGGTCGTATCCGATCGTTCGACAAATACTCGGTGGTCCTCGAAACCAGCAACCAGGAGCAGCTCATTTTCAAACATGCGATTTCGACAGTCGTCATCTCGCGCGGGGCACATATCCACACGGAACCAAAACCGGCGGGGTCCGGGCCGGTGTCCCAAGGGGAGGCGGCGATTCCGAGTTCCGCTTCCGGGACCGAGGGATAGAGTGAGTTTGCTTGCGCCGAGATGACTCCAGATTGAGCCGCCGCGATAGTTCGCGGAATAGTTCGCGGAATGAGCCCAAGGCGGTGCTGAATCCAGCGGAGCAGAAGGAACGCGCGTTCCTGGTTGGGGTGGAGTTTCGTGCCCGAGGCCACGCGGGCCGTGGGGGCCACGCCGGGAAGACAGGTTCCGCAACCATCACTCCGGCCGCACAAGCGGCTCGAGATCATGCCACCGGCGTGGCTGCCTCGTCGTCGTCCGTACCTGTCGATTCTCCGGATTTCAGCTCCGATTTCACCTCCGAAGAATCGCTCGACGAACTGCGGGCCCTGGCTACGAGCGCGGGCGCCGAGATTGCCGGCGAATTCACGCAGCGCAAGGACCGGCCGGATCCTGCCACGCTGATCGGCAAGGGCAAGCTGGAGGAGATTGCGGGCGCAGCAGCCTCGGTTTCCGCGGATGTGATTCTGTTCGATCACGATCTCTCGCCTTCGCAACAACGTAACATTGAGCGTGTCGTTCACACCCGCGTCATCGATCGCACGCAGCTGATTCTCGATATCTTCGCGCGGCACGCCCGCACTCGTGAAGGTCAGTTGCAGGTGGAACTGGCGCAGCTTGAATACATGATGCCGCGGCTGGCGGGGCACGGCGTGGAAATGTCGCAGCTCGGCGGCGGCATCGGCACGCGCGGACCGGGCGAAACTCAGCTGGAGACGGACCGGCGAAGGATTTTCCGCCGTGTCCGGCACGTCAAGCAGCAAATCGAAAATGTGCGCCGCACCCGGGCGCAGCAGAGGCAGCGGCGCGAATCGGTTCCGGTGGCTACGGTAGCGCTGGTGGGCTATACGAATGCGGGCAAGTCCACGCTGTTCAATGCCATCACCAAATCGAACGTAGTGGCGTCGTCGCGCATGTTTGCCACACTCGATCCGACCATTCGAGGCGCTGAACTGCCCTCAAAGCGCAAAGTTCTTTTCTCCGACACGGTGGGTTTCATCCGGCATCTTCCGCATACGCTGGTCTCGGCGTTCCGCGCCACGCTCGAAGAAGTACAACGGGCGACGCTCATCCTGCAGGTCTCTGATGCGAGCAGCCCGATCTCGGCCGAGCAGGATGCGCAAGTGGAAAGCGTCCTCAAGGAACTCGAAGCCGATAAGAAGCCGCGGCTGCGGGTGATGAACAAGATCGATCTATTGCTTCCGAAGCAGCGCGAGTCTCTGCGTGACAGCGATCTGCGTGACCACGATCTGCTTAACCACGATCTGCTTAACCAGGAGCAAACTATCCACGTCTCGGCGGCGAAAGGAATTGGGCTCAGCACGCTGCTTGATCGCATCGATGCCGTCCTCGAAGGAGACCGCCCCGAACGTGTTCGCCTTCGTATCCCGCAAAAAGAGGGCAAGATGCTGGCCCAGTTACAGGCCGGTGCCCGCATCTATTCCCGGCAGTATCAGGACGGGCTGGTGGTACTGGAAGCGGAGGCGCCCGCGTCGCTGCTGCGGCGGATGCGGGAATGGGTGGTGGAGTGAGGATTTTTCTTCCTAAGATTTATGCCTTCCCGAAAGGGTTCTCCAGAGATGGGCTTTGTGGGGTGAATAACTCTGCTCCGCTTTCCGTTATGTGCATGTCGTCCTCCAGGCGGATGCCGAATTCTCCTCGAATGTAAATGCCGGGCTCATCGCTGAACGTCATCTCAGGTTGGAGTTTTGCCGGGTTGCCTCGGACCAGATACGGCCACTCGTGGCCATCCATGCCCATGCCGTGTCCAAGACGATGGGTGAAGTATTCGTAGTCGGGGCCGAAGCCTGCGTCGGTGATGACTTTGCGGGCGGCGGCGTCCACGGAACCGGCTTCTACTCCGGGCTTCGCGGCTGCCAGCGCGGCGCTCTGGGCTCGATGGACGATGTCGAACACCTGTTTCATTTTGTCTTTTGTTTTGTCGGGGGCTTTGCCGAGCACAAACGTGCGCATGATGTCGGATTGATAACCCTCCACTGAGCACCCACCGTCGATCATCACGATGGTGCCTTCACGAATGACTTGCGGTTTGACGGAGCCGTGGGGAAAAGAGGAAAACTCGCCGACCTGTACATCGGCGCCTCCCTCGAATCCTAGTTGGCGGTGCGCCGCTTCCAGCATGTCTTCGACATTGTGCTGCGTCATACCCACTTTCAGCGAACGATACGTCGCCTCGTACGCGGCGAGCGTGATCTTCGCGGCCAGCCGCATCAGGTCGATTTCGTGGCGACTCTTGATCATGCGGCATCCGGCTGTGACCAGCGTCGCACTCGTGAACGTGGCACTGGCCGCGGCTTTTCGCAGGTTGTCGCTGAAGACAAACTTTACTGTCTCCTCGATGCCGATGGTTCCGCTGGCGATGCCGCGGTCGCTGAGGCCCTGAGCTACGCGTGCGTAGGGGCTCTCGTCTTCCTGCCAAATGCGGACGTCAGATCGGACATCAGATCGGACATCGGGTTGGCTGCCATCGGGCGATTGTGCGATCTGCTCGCGTGCCCGGCCTTCCTCGAATGCGGGAGAAACATAAAATGCTTCGCCCTTGGCGGGGAGCACCATGGCAAAGAGGCGTTCTCCGCCCTGCCAGTGTATGCCGGTGAAATACGCCAGGGATGTGCCCTGACCGAGGAGGATCGCGGAGAGATCATTGTCATGCATCAAGCGGCGAGCTTTTTCCTGGCGTTCGGCGCGCTCTTCGACGGTGATGGGCTTGGCTTCTCCGCGGAGCGTGCGCAGAGCGGCTATGGCGGGCGGAAGCGTCTTATCACCTTCGGCTGCTTGGGCCAGCGCGGGCAAAGCTATGCTAGCGCCGGCGGCGAGCGAACCGGTTTGCAGGAAACTACGGCGCGAGACCATGAAGCCTCCACAAAGAGGACCATTATATAGAGAGGCATCTTTGCGGACGGTCTTATGCGGATTCTCGTGAAAAAAATAGATATTACGGTTCTTTAGAATCACGGGGTTGGGCAGAAATCTTTTAGTTTAAAGGACTTAGGTGGAAAATATTCCGGAATAAGGACTTACCTCCAGTTCTCTTGGTTTCTGCGTTGTCGATACTCGGACATAGGAGGTTAGATCGGGGGTTCAGCCTCAGCGGCTGGCTCCGGCTCGGGCCTGGCTTCGGGGCGGGCTTCTGGCCTGTCCAGGAAATTTGGATCGCGGGCCAGGCCTTCGGTTAGTCGCATTATGTGGGCCTCACACTTTCGGCCTTCGTTCTCGGCGTCGTTTTTGTCTGCGGCATTCTCCACGGCATTCTTCTCTGCTTCTATGTCATTTTTCTCTACAAGGTCGTACTCCTGGCCTTCGATGGTGGACCAGGCGGTGGCGCCGAGAGGACGATGCTCGACGCACTTGGGATCGATGACGATGTGGGTTGGCTTCGGCTCCAGGGAAGTGAACTTGACGTTGGCGGCGGCGATGCGAAGGGCGCGCAGGAGCAGAGAGGCGGTGCGGTGATCGATCTGCTGGGTGACGAGCAGGCGCATGACTTCGGCTAGGCCGAACTGGATGGAGTTTGCGTCCTCAAGGGTGGGGAGCTTGATGATGCCGTGCTCGCGGAATTTCATGTTAATTTCGCGGCTCATGAGGCGGCATTGCTCGTGGAAGAAGCAATGCATTTCGTTGCGCTTGGCGGGTGATCCGCATTGAACTCCGTTGACTTTGATGTGCTGGCAGCGGCGGATGGTTACGGGATAGGGTGACATTTTGGGCTCCTTTAGGAACAGGTCTTAGGTCTTAGGCCTTACGTCTCAGGGAAACTCTGGTTAGGCGTCCGCAGAAAAGCTTGAACCACAGAGGACACGGGGCTCCACAGGGGGCCACCGGGTACTTGATCAGAAATGAAAAAGGGTGCGGGAGTGAATCCGCACCCTTTTTCTCTTCTATATTTATTATATCAATTTATAACTACGAGAATTCTCCGGAGGAGCGATGGGCAACTATGCCGTAAATACAGGGCGGATGGTCGCGCATAACATGGTGACCACGCAGTTTGAGCTCGATGGCTTTCGTGTTGTGCGCACGCTCGGCGTAGTCCGCGGAATCACGGTGCGTTCGCGGTCGATCTTCGGAACGATTGGAGCTGGGCTGCAGACGCTGGTCGGAGGCAACATCACCCTGCTGACGAATCTATGCGAGAGGACACGCGCCGAAGCTTTTGACCTGATGCTGCAACACGCGGCGGAGATCGGAGGCAATGCCGTCGTCGGCGCCCGCTATGATGCAACGGAGGTGATGCAGGGCGTCACGGAAGTGCTGGCCTACGGGACGGCCGTGGTGGTGGAAGCCGCAAAATAGAGCCGTAGACGGGGCTTGCCGCGCCTTTTGGGGGGCTGCAAGGAAGACGCGGCAAGCCGCGTCTCTACGGGAACGTCTACTCCTTGTAAATGAAACCGGCGACTAGGGCGGCTAGGATCGAGCCTACCCAGAGGTCGAGCATCCATCCGAGGGGCAACATGCGGGGAATGGGCGACCAGGCCGCTTGTCCGAAGTTGCCCGGCACACCGGCGCAGAATCCAACGATCATCCCGACCTTGAGAGCCGTTTTCGGTCCAGGGCCGGCAGTGGCGCGAGCCCACGCGTAGAGATGCGCGATGAGAATCGACATCACGAATATCAGCACAATCCAAATCGGCGTGAAAAGCGGATAGCGCGGTTCCTTCAGGAATAATCCTTGTTTCTGCATGGCTTCGTAGAGTGGAGCCACTCGCATACCGACGAAGAAGCCCCATGCAGTCCACACCACACCCCCGGCAATGCCTCCCAGCCACACCCGAGTCGTATTCAGCTTCATTGTGCCCCCTGTTTGCAATGGCTTGAATTCGGCACAAGTGTACTCCATCGGGTCAATAGGCTAGGAATACGCGCTGGAAGCGCGCAAAGGCCTTACCTGAATCAAGAATCGCTGTGTTCGTGGACCGCGCTGAAGGCGCTTCTGCGAACTTTTCGGTAAGAGAATGGCTGATGGGCGCGGAATGCAAGCGAATAAATAGCGAAGGCACCTGGAGCGTAAACCCAACCCCTAGTGGTCATCTGGCTGGTTAACCGCAACATTTCGCGTTCTGCACTGTGAGTCGGTTACGGAGGTCGCAACCCAAAACTTTCTTATTGACAACAAACGATTTAGGCGTAGGATGTGGACAAAAGTGGTTGAAAGTGGAGTAAACATTAGAGGTCGTGGGTATAAACGTTAACTTTCGAGGCGCCAGTGGTTTCTGAGACTGACACCGAAAAAAACAGGCCCAACGAACCCGAATCCACTGCATTGGTGACCGCTTCTACCTCCCTCGTGCTTGTGGCTGTGGTAGCAGCCATAAATAACAAACGGACCCCGTCGTTTTCATCAAGAGCGGTGAGCAGGGCACATGTTTCGCGGAAATCATCCAGCGCGCGTCGACGAAAAGGGGCGGTTAAAAGTCCCCGCGGAATTCAAGCGCGTGATCGACGAGAAGTATGCGCAGAAATTCTACATCACAAGCGTGGATGGAACTATTGCTCAAGTGTATCCCTTCGAGGAGTGGGAGCGGATCGAGCAGAAGCTGGCGGCGCTCTCCACTTACAACCCGACCAAGAAAAAGTTTTTGAATCGCACGAATTATTACGGGCAGGTCGTGGAGATGGACGGGCAGGGGCGCCTGCTGAT
>Ga0181523_10000350_pt1 | contig 50908 bp, 39 predicted proteins | sample PEATcosm2014_Bin_43_FD_119752 | JGI IMG/M metagenome (GOLD analysis project Ga0181523, IMG submission 119752) | Peatland microbial communities from MTU Mesocosm Facility, Houghton, MI, USA - PEATcosm2014_Bin05_30_metaG | ecosystem: Environmental > Terrestrial > Soil > Wetlands > Peat | place... | reverse complement strand
TGGCGTAGGTGGCATTGGATGAAATGTGCTCGGCGGGATTGAAGTGGATTGCGTCTTCATGGCCTCCGAGAATACTGATGGCGTTGCCGCTGACGCTCATGCGGGGGCCGGGAATGAGTCCGGCGTCGATGGCATTGCGCACGGCGGAATCGGCCGAGCCGGCACCCTCGGTTCCCATGTCGCGCTCGGCGGTGAAGCCCGCCATGAGATCGTCGCGGGCCGCGATTTCGGCGAGGATCGTGCGCTCGGGCACGGATTCGACTACGGTTTGCAGATCCTCGGCTCCAGGATGGAGGAAAAGATGGACGTGGGCGTCGATGAGCCCGGGCATCAGTGTTGCCCCGCCTAAATCGATGACCGTGGCGCCACCGGGATGGGCGACCGAGGAGCCGGCTTCCACAATGCGATTGCCGCGCACCAGTACCTCGCCGGGGCTGACGAGAGTGCCGCGCTCCACATCAAGCAGGTGAGCGGCATGGAGCACGGTGTCGTTTGCGGGAACGGCGGCAGAAGACTGAGCCAGGAGCGAATGTGCTGTGGCGACGACCAGAATGAAGACGAACGAAGGAATAGCGGAGCGCGGACATCCGAACATGCGCCAAATACTAGCACGTCGCTCATTGGCCGCGACGAGCCCGCGTCGGTGCGAAAGAAAACAAGTTTGTCTGAAAAACCGCCGCTAGCGGTGGATCGCCTGAAATCTGCAGGAATAGCCGATCCCGATGAGATGATCCATTGCCGCCGCGGATAGGCCCACACCGACATGGAAGTCAATTTGTTGCTGCTCGGTGATCTTTAGGGCCGTCCCGAAGTGCAGCAAGTGCCGCGGCCCACCAACTTCGGGAAAATCACCGGCGTACTCGACAAACGCGTCCCAGGGTTTCGTCAATTGCCGATCAAGAAGGAACGTCGTCTCGCCAGTCACATTTCGCGTGCGCCCCTGCGTAGGCCAATACACCGAGAACATTCCGGCCGCCGTCCAGTTAGCGGAGAGCGCGCGTGACCAGGGAACCTGCAATCCTGGATCGTACCCGCCGCTGGACACGGTGGTAGCGCCGGTCGGAAAGCTGAGGAACAGGACTACCGATACATCGAATTTGCCCGGTGTGGGTCCAAGTTGTTCTTTTACTCCGACCGCAAGGTCTCCGAATCCCGTGCCGGGGCCGCCGCTTGTGTTCAGGTTGTAAAAATAGTCCGGCACTGTGAAACGCAACTCAGTCCTCTTGGTAACGCCAAAACGCACTAAGCTCTCCGGTCCGTCAAAGACGCTCTGCCCCCCGCTGCCGGTTTCAAGGAAGCCGTTCTCCACCTGCAGGCTGCCGGGCGGGACGACAACGCTGGAGTCGGTAACCGCCGGCCGATCCGTTACGATCGGTCCCGCTGAATCAACATTTGCAGGCTGATCTTGACCATGCAATGGCACCGTGCCGGCAAGAATGAATGCCAGTACTGCAGTAAAAGTTCGAGCGAGCATTGGCAAAGTGGAGACTCCGTGTTGTCCTAGCGCCTAAAGCATTCTAGTGTCGCCCCGGTGGGGTTGAAAGCGAACAAGAATTCGACGAGACGATTCTTTGCAAAAGCGCTAGTCATCATCGGGCTCGGTGGGCGGACGCTTCCACGCCGGATGATTGTATGCGCGAGCCTGACCCTCTACACTTGAACCGATAACGCCATGAGCAAGAGCCTGCCCCTGATGCTACGTCACGCGATGTATAACCTGCGTGGCGGCTTCCTGATCCGCCCCCTGACGATCGCGTCGGCGCTGGGTTGCGCGGGGGTGCTCCTGTCATGGCTGGAAGAGGAGTTCCCGGCCGCCAGCGCCTGGGTGCCGACTCTCCTATTTCCTTCGCACGCCGACCCGCAAGTCGCCCAAGTCATTCTGGCGGGCATCGCTGCCTCCATCATGACCGTGGTGTCGATTGTATTCGCCATCCTGCTGATGACGCTGACCCTGGCATCGATGCAGTTCTCCCCTCGCATCATTGTCGGGTTTACCAGGGACCGGGTTACGCAATGGACGCTCGGTATCTTCCTCGGCACTTTCCTGTACTGTATGGCGGCGCTGCCGGCGGCGCGCTCTCTTCCTCACCCCTTCGCGCCCGTAGCCACCGTCCTGGGCGCGATGGTGCTGGCGCTGGTCTGCGTCGGCCTGCTCCTGTTTTTCATTCACCACATCTCGCAGGCCATCAGCGTGAATCACATCGTCGACAGAATCGCCGAAGAGACCGAAGCGATGATCGATGATCTTATGCCTTGGCCCCATCTGCTGGACCACCACGTGAAGGATGCCGAACCGCTCCGGCCCAATGCGAGCGAGGTGGCGGTTTTGAGTCGTGAGTCCGGCTACACCCGCTTCGTCGACACAGGACGACTGGTCGCGATTGCGAAGCACTATCACGTCACCATCCGCGTTTTGCGTCGGGTCGGCCACTTCATTCCGGCGGGCATCCCGCTGATGATGGTTTCCAAGGGGAGCCGTTTATCCCCGGAAGGAACCGCAGAACTGCTGGCCGCGTTTGACTTCGGCCCGACCAGAACGTTGCAGCAGGACGTGGAGTTTGGCGTCCTGCAGATTGTCGACGTTGCACTGAAGGCGATCTCGCCGGCGGTCAACGATCCCACCACCGCCATCAACTGCGTCGATCAGTTGAGCCGCATTCTGATTCGCTTCGCATCGCGAGAGCCGCCGGAGGAACTGCTCTACGATCCGCCGGGCGTCGTCCGCGCCAGTATTGGATGGATCCACTTCGAGCGCCTGCTGGACGCGGCCCTGGAGCAGATCCGCATGTATTCGAAGACGGACGTGGCGGTCAGCTTGCGTTTGCTGCGGGCCCTCAGTGACATCGCTGCCTCAACGCCCGATCCGGAGTTCCGCCGGATACTGGTCGAGCACGGAATGCGGATAGTGGCAGGCTGCGCCGAAAAGCTGGGCGAAGAGGAATTGAGAGAGTTGCGCAGCCGTCAGGCCGCACTGCAGAGCTTCACCGCGATCCCGCAGCACGTGAACAACATTTAAAATCCGGTGATGTGGGAGTAACGCCTAATCATTCGCCGGTCTGCATCATTCACCGGTCTGCTGCGCCTCGAGGAATGCGCGTAGTTCCTCGACATCCTCCGGGAGCATTTTGGTGAATTGCATGCCGTTGCCGACCTGCGGATCACAGGTAACAACTTGGGCCAGAATCAGCAGGGTGCCGTCCACTTGCAGCTTGAGTTCGAGAGATGTGCCGATGGCCAAGGGAAACATAGTCTCGATGTAGCAGCCACTCAGGCTGACGTCCGCCGTCGCAGCGCGCATCGGCGACTCGCTGTTCTCTAAGTACAGTTCAACCGGAACCCTTACCTTGACGCGCGGGCGCTTGCGGCGTTCGTGCTCAGGGGTTGGCATGAAGGCGGAATTCCCTCCTCCCCGTATGCTGTTAGACACTAACAGAAGTGTTCGAAGTCGACACGCGACTGGATTGACTTATCAGCGCCGGGTAAGAACAGCTTTGAGATTGTAGTATTAAAGTAAGGCGAAAGAATGGAAATGAAGGAGCGACTACTGCAGACGGCCGGCAACCAGAGCCGCCAGATCTCTCTCTCGGGACGTGACCTGATTAATTCTCCGCGTCTCAATAAGGGAACTGCCTTCTCCGATCACGAACGCGATGTATTTGACCTGCACGGTCTATTGCCACCCCATGTGGGAAATCTGGATGAACAGATTGAGCGTCGAATGCAGGTTCTGCGGGATCAACCGAACTGCTTCAATAAATACAGCCTTCTGCGTGACCTGCAGGATACGAACGAGACGCTGTTCTATGCGCTCTTGCTGCGCAATATCGAAGAGATGCTGCCTTTGGTATACACGCCAACGGTGGGTGAGGGTTGCCAGCGCTTCAGTGAGATATGGAGAAAGCCACGAGGTTTGTTTCTGAGTTATCCGAACAAGGACCGTATCGATCAGATCCTGGAAGATTCCCATTACGACGATGTGAAGTGCATCGTGGTCAGCGATGGTGAGCGAATCCTGGGGCTTGGCGATCAAGGTGCGGGAGGCATGGGCATCCCCATCGGAAAGATGGCACTTTACACGGCACTCGGCGGCATTCATCCGGAGCATTGTCTTCCGGTTCAGCTCGATGTGGGAACGGACAACGAAGACAGGTTAAAGAATCCACTTTACATTGGATGGAGGCATCATCGGGTTCGCGGCGAAGAGTACGACGCTTTTGTGGATGTGTTCGTAAACAGTGTGAAGAAACGCTGGCCCCACGTTCTTTTGCAATGGGAGGACTTTGCGGGTTCGAATGCTGCTCGACTGCTGGCTCGCTACAAGAACGAACTGTGCACTTTTAACGACGATATTCAGGGTACGGCGGCGGTAGCGACCGCGACGTTGCTCTCGGCGATCAATGTTACGGGCGTGCCGCTCGAGCAGCAGAAGGTCGTTGTACTTGGTTTCGGAACCGCGGGCATTGGCATCACCAACCTGTTAGCGCAGCTGATGCAGGAGAAGGACGTCCCGGAACAAGAAGCTCGCAATCGCTTCTACGCGCTCGATCTCCATGGTCTGGTTACGGAAAATGGTCAAGATGTGCGGCCGGAGCAGTTGCCCTACGCGCGCAAAGAAGACGAAGTTCAGGGTTGGAGACAAAGTTGGAGGCAAAGTTGGACACTATCGAATCGCGACATCAGCTTGCTGGATGTGATCCGGCAAGTCAAGCCAACGGTCCTCATCGGAGTGTCTGGTCAAGCGGGAGCCTTCACCGAAGATGCGGTGCGCGAAATGGCGAAGAATACAAGTAGACCCATCATTTTTCCGCTGTCGAACCCCACGTCACGCAGTGAAGCAACTCCTCAGGACTTGCTGGCTTGGACCGAAGGACAGGCGCTGATCGGAACCGGGAGTCCGTTTGAAGCCGTGAATTATGGCGGAAGGAAGGTTTTTATCGACCAGACTAATAACTCGTACATATTTCCTGGGCTTGCTCTCGGGATTATTGCCTCCAAAGCTAAACGCGTCACCGACACGATGGTCATGGCCGCGGCTAAGGAATTGGCACGTCTGGTCCCGACACAAAAGGATAAGAACGCGAGCCTGCTACCTTCGCTTTCGGATTCGCGTCGGCTGAGTCGCTTGATTGCCCAGGCCGTAGGCAGGCAGGCAATTCAAGATGGCCAGGCGCAAGTGGCCGGCGAAGATGGCCTGGATCGCGAACTCCAAGCAAATATCTGGGAGCCGGTGTACGTGCCGTACGAACGCAAAGCTTCTCTCTCGTAGTATTTACGGTTGCAAACGCTTCCCGGTCCTGTGCATGTTTCTGTGCAAAAATAGGAAAGAATTTAATCTCTCATTCATAAGGCGTTAACAATTCAATGGGTTGCGTCTCGCAGGTTTGATTCATCGCCGAAGGTCGATTGCACCGAAAACGGGCGTTGACAATCTTGGAGCATTTCTCTAAGGTTGCTCCCGTCGACGGCTGAAAGGATTGGCTTAAATAAAACTTTGCCAGTCCGAAGTAGGCTGAGTGATCAGCTCGCCGGGGTGACCCGAAGGGCAGCCAGACCTGAAAAAACCGACGGCTCTGCGAGGGGCAGTTGGGGTTTGGGACCGCGAAAGCGGTGGTCGCATCAAGGGCTGTGACGGTGCATGTCTCCACGCTATTAGCTCCCTCGCAAGAGCGAATGGCTAGAGCATAACCAATGTCACAGCCTTTACCTTTTTCCCAGGCTTTTTACTCCTTGAGAACTGCACTCTCCCGAGAAACATCCTTCCCGGCTGAATCGCCTTACCCGCGAAATCGCCTCGCCTCGAACGGCATCTCCGCCGCAACATGATGGCACTAGCGTGCATACTGCACCACCTTTGGTGCCACGCGGATGGCACGTTCTGGCGTTGACCGATGGTTCCACGGTTGGTTACTGTTGGTGACTGGTTGCGATAATGCTTCTCCCCCCTCTGTATTCTTAATGAGTGCTCTCGAAAAGATACCGACATTTTTGATCGTAGGCGTGCTGGTCATTATCTTTGTCTGTCTGAAACGCCACGCGCGTAGCGCCCGCCTGACACTCTGGACGGTGGGCTGGACGCTGGTTTTCACGCATTTCCTGGCGCAATTGCTGGAGCCGGATCACGGCCCCGCGAATTCTCTTCTGTTGGCCGTCGATTCCGGATCGTTGCAGGCAGCAGTGGTCACTTTTCTGGTATCGGTCTCTTCGGTGGCTGAAGACTACGCAAAGCGGACAATCCTGCTGCTTGTGCTGGGCGTGCCTTCCGTGCTGTACATGGTAAGCAGCTGCTACGACGTGCACGCAACCTGGGCTTATGTCTTGTGCCTGGCAGCCTGCTTCGGAGGAGCGGCGTGCTTCTTCTTCGGGGTAGGCGGCAAGATGTCGTTGTACGTGGAGGCCGCAATCTTCCTGTGCACGCTCGCCGGAGTCTGGGCGATTCGTGCGGCGCTCCGCGGCTCCTTTCAGGAAGGGACGATTGCGCTCCTTGCCACAGGGTTTGGCTTGGCGGCTGTGTTTATTTGCCGGAACCAATGGCGGCTGTCGCCCGCCATCCTGACGATCGCCGGTGGATTCTCCACTTGGGGAGCAACGTTTCCCATCAGACTGTTGATGGATCGTCACACTCCACAGCTGATCATTCCAGCCGAACTGTGGCACACTCCCACGCTCTTCGTCGCTCTGGGAATGATTCTGGCGGTGGTGGAAGACAAGTCAGAATCGATCGCCGGCATGCAACACAAGGCAGAAGGGCTCAACCGGCAACTGGAACGCTTCTCGGCTATTACGTCCCGCCTTCTGAGTGGTGCAGAATTGGATACCATTTGCCCCGCAATCGCTTCGGCCATCACCGACGTCACCAGCTTCAGTGTGGCGGTGGTGCAACTCGAAGATGCAGAGTGCAGGTTACGGGTGGCTGGGTCCAGTGGATTGTCGTCGGAGTCTTTGCGGAGACTGCAGGCTCAAACCGGACACTGGACGCTCGATCACATTAAAAGCTTCTGCTCCAACACGCACCTCATGGGGAAGAATTCGTACTTACTGCCTCCCCATGAAGCAATTCCGTTTGCGCTGCGCGAGAACTCGACGGCGCGCTGGAACGGCGAAGAGCTATTAATTCCTCTTTGCTCGGATGGAGATGTATACCTGGGCTGCATACGATTGGCTGCGCCACGAGACATGAGTACGATCCATGCCCTCGACTTGTCCCACATCGAAATGCTCGCAGCCGATCTTGCGTTGGCTGTCGAACTGAGGGATTTGCACACCAAGCTGGTTTGGTCGGAAAAACTGGCTGCCCTGGGGCAACTGCTGGCAGGTGTGGCGCATGAGCTCAACAATCCGCTAACCGCGATCATGGGATACGGTGAACTGATTAGCGATGCGATCGCGGCGCCGCACACTCGCGATCAACTCGCGAAGCTGGTGGGTGAAGCCCGCCGGATGAAACGGATTATTGACAACCTGCTTCGGTTCTCGCGGCAGAGTGCGCGTGGCGCTCAGGCTACAGAGCTGTTTCCGGTCGTGCAGCAGGTGCTGGCACTTCGCGAATATTACACACGCACCCGCAACGTCCGAGTTGAACTCGACATTGCACCCGATTTGCCCTCTTTGGCAGCGAACGAGGACGAAATCAAACAGATTCTCCTCAACCTGTTCAACAATTCAAACGACGCACTGGAGGGAATGGCAGGCAGCAAGCAGATCAGCATTCGCGCCTATCAGAGCGGCCCACAGGCGGTGATCGAAGTAGAAGATACGGGCCCCGGCTTTAGCAATCTGAGCCGCGCGCTGGACCCGTTTTACACCACGAAACCGGTGGGCAAAGGAACGGGACTCGGGTTGAGCGTCTGCTACGGGATCGTCAAGAAACGTGGCGGAGATCTCGAAATAGAAAACGTGGAGCCGCACGGAGCGCGGGTGACCATCAAGTTATTGGTCTCGGACGCACCGGTACAACCACTCCTGACTGCCATAGCCGCCAGCGCCTAGACTCGCGGTGCAGGTCGAGTTGAAGCTCATTCCTCAGCGATTCAATCCGTCGATCCCATCCCGAAACGCAGCGTCCTCCATACACCTACGGAAGCTTCGCGGGGCCGGTCGTGCCCAGAAAAGCGTCGCGGGCGGGGCGTTCTGATGCCAGCCAGACTTTTACCACTTCGAAAACAATCACCGTGGCGTAGGTGACGGCGATCCAGACAACAACTTCTTCGATGGGAAGGCAGGACCAGGCGCCGATGAAGAGACCAATCATCTGACGATGCTGGAAGTTCCACCAGTTATAAGGGACAGCCAACGTAGCTTCCCAGAGCAGGCTGACGAGCAGCATAAAGAAAAGCGTGAGGCTGAGGGCGCGCCAGTTGATGAAGCGCCGCGCAACCGGGAAAAAACTCACAGACGGAAGCAGGGCTCCCGCGACGAGAAAGGTGAAATAGCCGGGAAAGCCTGCCTGGTTTCCAGGAAGGGCGAAATGCTTCTTGTAAAAGCATGCGCCTCCAATTAAAGCCACAGCGAGGATCAAAGAAGTGGCATGAAACTGTAGAAGGCGGCGCATTTTGCGGGCCTCGCCAGCGTAATCAGGCACGTTGTAAGCGGCCAGCCAGAACTCGCCGAGCCACACGTATAGAAGAAGAACTGCGAGAAAACCGGTTAGATAGAAAACGTACTCTTCGACTGGAACGGGTCTGCCGAGCGCAGGAGCACGGATTCCGAGGGTCGCTCCTAGGTTGGGATAGTCGAAGAACCACTGGGCAAAAAAGAAGTCGAGCATGAAGCCTAGCGGGACGAGAATGGCAAGCGTCCACCAGAAAGCGCGCTGCGGAATGTGTAATCCCTCGCTGGGCAGAAACCATCCTGCAATAAAGACAATGGGGAAGATGAACAGCAGAAGGCTAACGGTGTAGCCGTGGGGTGTGGAGTTCTGATTGACCGGCATCAGCGGGGCGGGGACGTGGATAGTTTGCAGGGTAATGGCCGTGGGTATAACAATCATCGCCAACATGGCAATGACAATCCCGGCGCAGGTACTGGGGCTGGGGAGTCCGCGAGCGCGGGGTCCGGGCACAGAAGGTGGCCTCGAGTTCGCGGGCGGTTTCAATTCGCAACTCCGGCGCCTTCTCCTGCGGGCTCAGCTAGCTCTTCGCGCAAGATATCGAAGAGAGCAGCCAGGACTGAGGCAACTACAGGGCCTAAGAACAGCCCCAAGAACCCGAAGGCTCGCACTCCTCCAAGAATCGAGAAGAGCAGTACCAGTGGATGCAACTCCACGCGTCCGCCCACAAACCATGGCCGCATAACGTTGTCGATGCTGGTTCCCAGGACGGTGCCCCACACTAGTAAAAAAATGCCCTTCCAGAGGGGAGCCATCACCAGCAAGTAGATTCCGACGCTTCCCCAGATCAGGGCGGAGCCCACTACCGGAATTATGGAGGCAAAGCCGGCGGCAAGCCCCAGCAACAAAGACGATTGCATGCCGACGATGTGCATGCCGATCCCGACCATCACGCCTTGAGCTACGCCTACGAAGAGCATGCCGTGCACATTGGCAATGATGGTTTCGGAGACATCGCGATAGAGCCGTGCAACCTGAGCCGCAGCCAGAGGCATGAGCCTTCCCGCGCGATAGGCCCAATTCTTGCCATCGCGAAACAGGAAGAACACGACCAGGAAAGTAATGAGGGCCCCGGTGACCAATCCCGCGAGATTGCTCAGAGTGCTTGCTCCAACCTGGACTATCAAGCCACTGGCCCTCTGGGCGTGAGAGGCAATGATTCCTTTTATGTCGTACTTCGATATATCCACCCAGTGGCCAACAAAACGAAGCGGGCGCTCCGCTAATGTCAGGGCAAATGAAGTGAGGCCGCCTTCCTCCGCGGTCCTGCGTCCGAGATAGCGCGCTGCCGATAAAGCCTCATTGGCGGCCACCGTGGCGATGATGAATGCCGGCACGCCGAACAGAACTATCAGGAGCAGAGTGGACAATAAGGCAGCAGTGCCGGGCCGGTGTTTGGTTCGGCTTAAAATGCGCTGGTGTACGGGATAAAAGACCACCGCGAGAATGACGGCAAACGCAAACGGCTTGAGAAATGGTTCGGTGATGACGTAGGTAAACCCCAGCACGATTAAGAGCAGAGCCAGAAGAAACAAGATCGTGGCGCGCTTTTCATGCATAGCGACTCCGCTTCAGGTTCTAAGCCAGAATTTCCGAGGTCGTAAGCTGGTTCTCTCTATAATACCGACTCTTGATACCAGTCCTCGGTGGGGGCGAAAGTTTCAGGGAGCGCGTGGCGATCTGGATTGGATCCAACCCCAAACTTAAATTTAACATTACCCGCCTTTGTTCGTTTTCCGAGCCCAACATCATTTCCTTGACGCCAAACTTGGATTCTTTGCGGGCATCGTCGACGCGGACTGCTAATTCCTTGTGCTTAGAAAACTTGATTACGCTGTGCAGCGCATGCCACGCCGGTGCCGCTAGCATCACAATTCTGAACCCGTGGTCTCGAATCGGGCATTCTGCTCACAAACAGTGCGTTTTACCCCTTCGCCCACTTGCCATTTCCGCGTTTAATCGCGCAAGCCCTTGCTAATATTATGCTTAGCCCTCATGCTGGGTTGGCATCGCGATTGCTCCTTTTCGATAGCTATGTGGGAGCGCATCGTGTCCTTTGCAGGCGGGGACTGCGATTCGGTGCAAGGTTGGGAGATCGGAGTACGTGGTCCAGATTCACTCGCGACTGACAAACTATGGAACCAACGATCTTCAAGGCAGTAATTGTCGGCGCCGGACCGGCAGGCCTCACTGCCGCCTACGAACTGTCTAAGCAGCATGCCCCCGTGGTTGTCCTGGAGAGCGACCCCGAATATGTCGGCGGAATCTCTCGAACCGTCAACTATAAGGGCTTCCGATTCGATATTGGCGGACACCGCTTCTTCTCCAAGTCCCGCGAGGTTGAAGACCTTTGGACCGAGATTGCCGGCGAAGACATGCTCGATCGTGCCCGGTCGTCGCGCATTTACTACCGGGGCCAGTACTACACCTATCCGCTGAAACCATTCGAAGCGCTGTCGAAGCTTGGCTTGATCGAGTCAATGCTCTGCGTGCTCTCGTTCTTGGCCGCGCGCGTTCACCCTATGCGCAACCCCAAGACTTTTGAAGACTGGGTCACGAACCAGTTTGGCAAGCGCTTGTTCCGTATCTTTTTCAAGACCTACACCGAGAAAGTGTGGGGGATGAGCTGCAATGAGATCTCCGCGGATTGGGCAGCGCAACGGATCAAGGGGCTATCACTCGGTTCAGCCATCAAACACGCCATTTTCTCCAAGCGCAAACCGAAAGACCGCAAACGGGTTGTGAAGACGCTGATCGACACCTTCCGATATCCACGCCTGGGTCCGGGAATGATGTGGGAAGAGTGCACAGAAAAAGTCCGCAAGCTGGGCGGCGAAGTGCTGCTGGGCCGCAGAGTCGTTGGCTGCCGCTTCGACTCCGCCAGCAATCTCTGGATGGTGACTGCCCGCAGCGCTAAAGGCGAGGTGGAAGAATATCGCGCCGAACACCTGGTCTCGTCCATGCCCATCCGGGAACTGGTGGCGCAGATCGAACCGCATCTTCCCGACAGCGCGCTCCAGGCCGCGCGCTCTTTACGGTATCGCGATTTCCTGACGGTTGGACTGATCGTGCACGACCGCGGCCGTTTCAGCGACAACTGGATCTACATCCACGATCCGAGTGTGCAGGTCGGCCGCGTGCAAAATTACAAGTCGTGGTCGCCCGAGATGGTTCCAGATGCCGGCTATTGCTCCTATGGTCTCGAATACTTCTGCTTCGAGGGTGATGGATTGTGGACCACGACCGACCGTGAACTGATAGAAATGGCCAAGCGGGAAATCCAACAAGTAGGTCTCGCTGCCAGTGCGGATGTGGTCGATGGGTGCGTCATCCGCCAGCCCAAAGCGTATCCGGTTTATGACGACACTTATCAGCAGCATGTGAACGCGATTCGGAAAGCCCTTGACGAAAACTTCCCCACGCTTCACCTGGTTGGCCGCAATGGCATGCACAAGTACAACAATCAGGACCACGCGATGCTGACCGCGATGCTGACCGCAAAGAACATCCTTGCGGGCGAGCGGAAGTATGATGTCTGGGTAGTGAACCAGGACGCCGAATATCACGAGGCGGGCGCGGGCGAGCAAGCCGCGGTAGAGACCCGCGTCCCAGTCAGTAATGGCTCTACAGCAGGCTCTCGAAATCCACCTTGTCTAACAGAGGATGTTGTACAAAGTCAACCTGATGCAGTGGCAGATAAGGTCTGATCCGGTTAATGCAGGCGCGTGCCGAGGCCAATGCAGCATTGAATCTGGCCTCGAACCATTTCTGCTCCGAGGCCGTTGCAGGTGAATCTTGGTAGGAGTTTCACGCGATTAGATTTTATGTGGGTCCCTAGCGCCAGTGCTGAATAAACCAAGGCTGCTCTTTGTTGTTGTGGTTTGTACGCTTGCACGCGCTGCTTTGTCGATCCACATGTCAAAATCACCTGCCAGCACAGGCATCGGTGATACTTATCACTGCGCGGTAATTGCCCGGCCGTGTAAACTTTCGTTGGACCGTTGCCTATCTACTGTTAGCCCGCCCCCCTCGCTGCCCAGTCTGGAGGCACTCCATGAACCCTTCCGCGGTTGGGTGTTTCCCCCACATATTATTCTTGATGGGAATCATCATCGGCACTGTCACGATGAGCCTGCCCCAGTCTTTCACCTCTCCGCCCAGGGGTAATCGGGTCGTTCGCGCGCCCGTTCGTAAACGACAACCGCGAGCGCTCGCGGGGGCCAGGATTTGCTGCGGGAACGGAATTGACTATTTCGGAACCTATTTCTCAGATGGAAAATTTAGAACAACGACGCGAATCGATCATGACAGCGCCCGCGGGCAGAACTCGCGATCTATCTCCTCTAGGGCATGGTCGCGGCCTAGCGAGGTTCCCGATTTCATCGATCTTGACCCCAGGGAGCGTGTCGAAGAGAACTACGAACCTCCTGCCCATGCTGTGAAACCTCTAAAAGGGAAGTCGTCGCTGGCGTTGCTCCGGGATAACATTGTCACCTTTGTTTACGGACACGAACGAATTCTTCTGGCGCCTCGTCGCGTTGCGGTAGACTCCCGCGGGCGCGTCCTTGTTGTTGACCCTGACCTCCGCGCCGTCCACGTTCTCTGTGGCCGCGATTCCTTCCGCATCGTCGGGGGCCCGCATCGGCGCCTGCTGTTGCCGAATGGGATTGCGGTGGACGCAGAGGACAACATTTACATCGCGGACTCCGAACGCGGGTTCGTTCTGGTGTACGCTCCCGACGGGACGTTTCTCCGCTACATCGGCAGGCGCGGAGACGAGAGTTTGTTTCACTCTCCCACCGCGATTGCAATTGACCGAACCAGTGGGCGCCTGTTTCTACTCGATTCGCCACGTCAGGTTCTGTTTGTACTCGATCTCGAGGGCAACATCATCAAACGCATCGGGCGGCCTCGTCCCCAGGCAATCGGAAAAGTCAGGGGCGAGACCGTTCCGATGGACCTCGACTATCCCACCGAGATCGCGATTGGAAACAACGAACTTGTGGTGGTGGACTCAGCCAATACACGAATCCGCGTCATGGATATGCAGGGTACGCCGCTGGCGCAATTCAGGATTCGCGCTGTCCCAGAAGCGCCACTCATGGACGATGTCGGACTCGGAGTGGACCTGACCGGCAACATTTATGTCAGCAACACCACGGACTCGCATATCAGAATTTACGGCCGCGATGGCACCCTGCTCGGTGCTTTTGGCCGAAACGGCATGGAAATCGGAGAGTTTAATTCTCCCGCCGGTCTGTATGTCGATGAGAGAAACCGCCTCTATATTGCGGATACGAACAATGGCCGGGTCCAAGTGTTTCAAGTCAGTCACGACTCTGAAAGTGAAACCGAGCTGAAAGCAGCGAGGTAGCCCGTTCTCAAATTCGCCAAAAGCATAGTGCGGATCCGCCGACCAGGTCTTTTGCTCGCTAAGTTGTCGAATCGTCAATGTCGCCGGGGAGTGAGGAGTGCCGCGTGCACTGAGGAACGAACCTTATTGATCCGAAACTTGCAGTCCAAACCATCGACAGACATCCCGACATCTACTTGCGTGGTTTCCCCACGCGTTGTGCGGTCGCAAACATCTTGGCGACCGTGTCCAGGTCTTTGGGCTTCACCGCGCCCGGAGAAATGCGCGTGTTGGTGAGGTCTTCGAGCGTCAGCACCACATCTCCAAGAGCCATCGAGTCCACCAACCCGGACGAGACGAGTGACGTGTTCTCGTCAATCACCAGCGTCGGCTTGCGAATTCGCCGAAGGATGTATTCGATCATTTGCTTTGCTTCTTCCGTCATCTCTACTTGTTCTCCCTCCAGGAATCGTCTCGCCTTCTAGCTAATGTAAACAGCGGCCTTAATCGACGTTAAGTTCGGGATGTTCTTTCCGTAACTTCTCGAAGGTCGCAGATCGTGCTGGTTTTCCGGCTGTGCTTTTCACAATCCATTTCGGTGGCTTCAGAAAAACTGTAGCGACACTCACTCCCAAAGCGGCGGTGACCTGGCCGCGAATCTCTCTCTCGATCTCGTCAGCATTTGCGAGCAAATCTTCGCTTTCGACCTCGGCCACGATGATGATTTCTTCCGTTCCCAGGTCCGGATTGTACACACCCATCGCGATTACTCGGCCATCGTGGACGGCTTGGTGGCTGGCGGCGATTTCCTCGATATCGTGCGGGTAGATATTTTCTCCGCCCACGATGATGAGATCCTTCTTCCTCCCGACCACATAAAGTTCGTCGTCGACACAGAAGCCCAGATCTCCCGTGCAGTACCAACCATCGACCATCGCTTTCGCTGTGAGGTCGGCGCGATTGTAATAGCCGTCAAACAAGCAGTCGCTTTTAAGGAGAATTTCGCCGGCCTGGCCTTCCCCGAGAGGAGCGCCCGTATCAGAAACGATGCGGATCTCGTGATTGGGCAGCAAACGACCGGATGACGTAAAACAAACCGAACCCACGCTCCCTTCGGCTACGGGTACGACGTGATGCGAACTTCGAAACTCTTTGCCATTGGCCCAAATGCGCGAGGGGCCAGAAGGTCGATCGATATCCGACAGAGTTATGGCAAGGACATTCTCTGCCGTGCCGTAAGAGCTTTGCAAAGCGCCAGCTTTCAGTCCAGTTGCAGCGAATGCGGTCTGGAATTCCTGCATGCTGCTCGTCCGGACTGGCTCAGCAGAATTGATAATTACACGAACAGAGGACAGATCATACTGCTCGCGCCGGCTCGGCCGCGTGCGGCGAGGAACGAACTGAAAAGCAAAGTTAGGCAGCCACGCGAGAGTGCACTTATGCTCGCTGATGACCTGCAGCATGGTTTCAGGATGCATTACCCAGTCGAGCGGCGACTGCATGACAACCGGTACGTGATAGGCCATTGGAAGCATGAAGCAGCCGATCAGTCCCATGTCATGATAAAGAGGCAGCCAGCTGTAAATCCGGTCTGTCGCACTATCAATCTTCAGCCCTTGCGAAAGATGGGCCAGTTGCCGCAATACGGCGGCGTGCGTCAGTGCCACGCCTTTCTGCAGTCCAGTCGTACCCGCGGAATGCTGGATGAACGCCACGCGACCGCATTGACCCGGGGCAGCAAGGAGTTCCTCCCGCCCGAGGCCGCTGCCGCTGCCAGTTCGAAGCAGCCTGGTGTGCTCGCCCAGCGACACGTGCCCGAGGATTTCATCCGGGAACTGTTCGTCAACGACGACAACCTTGGCGCTCAGGTTTGCCGTAACTCCCGCCACTCCGAATCGGTACTTCGAGGGCTCGACCTTCTCATTGGGGTAGGCGATAAATGCTGGGACCGCGCCGAGCATCATCGTTCCAACGAAGATGGTCATCGCCGGAATGCCCTGCGGCACGATGATGATCACTCGATCCCCACCGGTGACGCCATGAGCGCGTAGCATTTCGGCCTGCAGACGAGCACGACGACGGAACTCCGCAAACGTGACTGTCTCTTGTTCGTCTTCGTTGACCCAGGACGTAACGAACGGCCGCTCGCCGGGAGCCGCCTCGAGCGCCTCAATGAGATCACGGTATCGGACCACACATTAGTGTAGCGTAGGAGAACTGCCGCAGGATCACATCTGTGTTGTTGTAACGGCCCGCGCGCCCCGTTTATGCTGGCGTCGCCGGCCTCGAACAGAATTCCCGGCGAGACTGTCGAAGCGTGGCAGTCAGTTCGATCGCAGATGCACACGGAGGAAACTTGTCTCGGATCATCTATTACGTTCTGGCTTTCCTGCTGTGTGCCGTGATCTCGGCAAAGGTCCGCTCGCGGCCAATCAGGCTGGCCACCATTCTTATCGCAAGTTATGCACTCTATCTGATGTGGGGAGTCCGGTTTGCTGCCGTTCTCCCCGCTTCCACGGCGATGAACTATCTCTTAGGAAAATGGCTTCGCCGCAATCGTTCTGGTGCCATTCTGTTTGTAGGAATTTGTCTGAATCTTGCGCTGCTGAGTGCTTTCAAATACCTGCCGGAAGCCGCGGTCCATCTCCCTTTCTCCTCGTTGCAGCGCTTCGCGCACCTCGCCTTGCCCTTAGGCATTTCGTTCTGGACTTTCCAGGCGATGAGCTACCTCTTTGACGTTTATCAGGGCGACGACGTCGACCCATCATTCTTCGAATTTGCACTCTATATGGTTTTCTTCCCCGTTACTATCTCCGGTCCCGTCTGCCGCATGTCCGAGATGCTTCCGCAATTCCGTTCAGAGAGCGCCACGCGCTGGGACGACATCGCATACGGGTGCCGGCGCATCGCCACCGGAGTTCTCATGATGCAACTGGCTAAATTGCTGGGGCAGGGAATTCTAGCCGGCGATGGCATCGTTTCCGGCTTCGATCGCGTCGCTAACTGGAGCGGTCCGGACGTCTGGTGTCTCGCGTTCGGCTACGGCCTGCAACTGTTCTTCGACTTCGCTGGGTACTCACACATCGCCATTGGTGCAGCCCGGGCTCTAGGTTTCACCATCCCCGAGAATTTTGCCCGGCCATTTGAATCGACTAGCCCGTCGATCTTCTGGACCCGATGGCACATGTCGCTTTCTTTCTGGATTCGCGACTATGTCTTCTTCCCGTTGATGCGCTTGCGCCGTGAAGCATGGTGGCGCAATCTCAGTCTGCTGATTGCCATGGTTCTGTTCGGATTGTGGCACAAGGCGAGCATTCTTTTTCTCTTGTGGGGCACCTATCACGGATTGCTTCTTTTATTGCACCGACTGGTGGAAGGGTTGCAGCGCAGGTTCGACTGGACTCCACCCGCAATCCCGTGGACTGTCCTCTCGTGGGTTTCCACGATCAGTCTCATGAATGTAGGATGGATTTTCTTTCGCACCAACTCACTGCACCAAGCACATCAAATGCTGGCGGCTATTCTGTCGCCAGCGGCCTACGAGGTCCACTTTCTGACCGGGAGTCTCTACTGGCTGGTTGTCGCCCTAGCCGCGGGCTACGCGATTGTGCTATTCACCGCCGACAGGATCGTTCGGTATTCGACTGGGGGGGAGGACGCGCAAGCCGTGCCGGCGGGTTCACCCACCGGGCCGATGGTGCTACTGGCTCGCTGGCGATGGTTCTGGCTCCCGCCGCTGTATGTGTTGACCCTGTTTTTCGTCTGGATCATCACCCTGTCGCGTGGCACCAGCGCCGCGCAGATGATGTATGGCAATTTCTAAATCTCAACTGGCATGGCATCGATGTTGATTCCATCTCCCATCTCATCGGCATGAAAACTGGGGAGATCTGTGACGGAAGCAAAGTAACGATTTGCCATACCCACGAAAAATTCGGCGGAATCACAGCGCAAGATCTTGTCTTCAGATTTCCGCACAGCAGCCAGTTCGAAATCGAGCGTTTCGCCTCACTGAGCGCGTATTTTGACCCTTGAGTCGATGCCGGAACGTCATCTGGACTCGCGCTAAACACCTTGATTAACAGGAACTTAATCAACCGCAAACAATGGCATGAGGATTGCCAGTTACCTCCCTGGGAGGTAATGTCGTTCCTGCAACAACGAGCGGCGAATTAAAGACGGCAGAGAGGTTTCCTAAGTATTGTCATGCCACAACTACCGTCAAAGCTAGTGCATTGCCGAGAGCAATAATGACTGTATCTTTAGACCCGCAAATCACCGAGGCCGTACCGAAACCTCGCAGCCGTCGCTGGCGCCACTGGTTCGCCGTCTCGGCGACTACAATTCTGGCCCCGGTGTTTTTGCTCGCGGTCGTAGAGGTGGCACTGCGCGTCTGCGGAGTTGGAGTGCCAACCGGCACTACGCTCCCCTGCACAGACCACGGCCAGCCTGCTTATTGCGACAACCAGTTTTTCGCCGTGTCCTTTTTCCCGCCGGGCATGTCCCGGGCACCGCGACCGTTCGTGATTCCCGTAAGAAAGGCGCCGGGAACCTACAGGATTTTTGTGTTGGGCGAGTCGGTCGCCTTTGGGGATCCCGATCCTAGCTACGGATTTGGAAGATACCTGGAGATGATGCTCCGGGAGCGCTACCCGTCAGAAAAGTTCGAGGTAATCAATGCCAGCATGACCGCCATCAACTCGCATGCGTTGCTGCCCATGGTAAAGGACCTGGTGCAGTACCAGCCCGATCTTTTCATCATTTACGCAGGCAACACCGAAGTTGTCGGCCCTTTTGGTCCAGGAACGGTGTTAACCCCGTGGGACTTGAGCCTGCCAGCCATCCGCGCCAGAATCTTCTTCAATTCCAGCAGGGTGGGTCAGCTCGTCGGGAAGGTTACTAGCGCGAGCCAAAAAAACGGGCCCGGATGGCGCGGCATGGAAATGTTTCTAGACCGGCAGGTCCGCGCCGATTCCCCACAAATGAGGCCTGTGTACGACAATTTCGCAACCAACTTGCGCGATATCATCGCAGTTGTTCGCCATTCGGGAGTTCCGGTGGTGATCAGCACAGCGGCCGCGAACTTAAGGGATTGTGCTCCGTTCGCTTCACTGCATCGCGAGGGCATTCGAGAGGATGAGCTGCATCTCTGGGAGCAGTTAGTCCGGCGTGGTGCTGATTTCGAGAGCACGGGATTGTACGCTGAGGCCCTGAAGCTGTACTTCGCGGCAGCAGATATCGATCCTCAGTATGCCGAACTCCAGTTTCGGATTGCTCGTTGTCTATGGGCTCTCGATGATTTTGCGGGAGCCAAGGAGCGCTTCGTGCGCGCTCAGGATCTCGATACGCTGCGCTTTCGCGCGGATAGCAGATTGAATGAAATTATTCGCGCCCTAGCGGGAACTGGTCCGGGCGTCGGCGTGGTTGATGCGACAGCCGTTTTTGCTAGCGAGAGTACGCACGGAGTTCCGGGGAACGAACTCTTCTACGAGCACGTGCATATGAATCCACGTGGGAACTACCTGCTTGCGCGTGCCCTCTTCGGCCAGATTGAGAGCATGATGCCGGCCGAGTTGCGGCGCACTGCGGTGAGCGCTGATGTTGCCTCCCAGGAAGAATGTGAGCGTCTACTTGCATTTACGCCTTATGATCGTTTACGGGTCGCTGGCCTCATTCTCGGAAAGCTGGGGAAGCCTCCGTTCACCAACCAGCTCAACCACTCGGAAGAGGTCCAGCGAGTGAAAAGCGAGGCTGAAGGGACCACCAATTATGGGGAGATAATCGCGGAATACCAGTGGGCCATCATGCAAAACCCACAGGACCGATTATTACATCTCAATTACGGTTTCATCTTGCATCGCTACAACCCGCCCGCCGCCGCCGAGGAACTTCGCCTAGCCTTGCCTTACGATAACGCTCCGGTTCTGTGCAACTGGCGCAAGTTTGACTAAGGCCACAGTGGATACGAATTCTTTAAGATACAGGTCACCGGTGAACAGCGCTCCCTTTAAACGATGGATCAGCGATCTTAGGCAGAAACCGATAGTGCTGGGTGCACTACTCGTGCTTGCTACTTTGCTGTATGAAACTGCGGAACAGGAATTCGCGGCAGCGCTGCAGATTGACCCCAATGACTCCACCGCGTTGTTGCTGCGGCGACAGGCGTCCGATCAAGCGGGCAGCGGAAGTCGCTGAACAAGTGTCAAGTCCGCGCAGGCACTGATATCGCGCAAGAATTATAATTACGGTTCGCGGCCGCTGCTGAGCGCTGCAGCTTGTTCGCGGGCTTTCTGAGCGTCTGTTGCTCGTCCCTGAAGATCGTAGAACTGCGACAGTTGGTTCCAATAGTTTGCGGTCTGAGGCGCAAGGGCAATGGCTTTCTCTTCAAAGAGAGTTGCCTTCCCCAAATCGCCGGCCAGGTTCCATGCGAGTGCGCGACCGTTGTTCACTTCAGCTAGGGCCGGGGAGCTTCCCACGGGCAACGCTTTCTCGGTCCTGTCGAACGCTTCCAGAGCATTCTTGGGACGTCCCGATTCGAGATAGGTGTACCCTAACGCCATCATAATTTCTGCCGGATCGGGCGAGATCACCGTCAGCCGCTCCAAGGCATCGATGGCAGCAGGGAAACGACGCTGCTTGCGATAGAGATCTGCAAGCTGGTACCAGGTAGCTACATTGACCTCGAGCGCAGCGGATTGCAGTAGCGCCTGCTCCGCTTCGCGGGGATGATCGGTCAACAGCAGAGCCTGTCCGCGAATGTACCAAAGCGCGGCGCTGTCGCTGAAGAGGGAGAGCGCCCGGGCACTGGCGGCGGCGGCCTCCTGGTTGCGGTGCAGAGCGAGAAGCACGGACGCGGCGTTGGCCCAGCGGTTGAATTCGGCTTGCCGGTTGCCGAAATGGGCAGCAATGGGAAGAGGTGCGGTTGCGCAATCGACCTGAAACTGTTCGATCAGCGGCTGCGTCTGAGGCATTCGACGGACAAAGACCGCCGAAACTTCGTCGAGGTACACGGGGCGCCAATTCTCGCTCTTGCAGTAGAGAGGAAGCACAGATCCAACGTATTTCAACCCGTTATAGCGCGCCAGCGACAACACAACCGTGGTAATGCCATGGGCATCCGCTTCGTTCCGCCACTTCGGCGAATCGGGCGGTGACTGAAGTATCCGCTGCAGGTGATTGAACAAATCCGGCCCGAAGGGAATGGCGCGTCCGTCGATGTAGTCGCGGTATCTGGACCCGAGTCTCCAAATCAGGAAGCCACCTGCTTCATAGCCGTTAAAGACTTCACGAGGTAATTGTTCGCGCTCGATAAAGGCCATCGCACCCTCAGGGAACCACCACGAGAGACCCGAGCCGAAGGAATTGATTTCAGTGCCGGTGCGGTAGTAGCGATTGCTGACAAGGTCAATCGAGCGGACCCCCGCAAGCAGGATCAGCGACGCCGCCAAGCCGCCCCCGAGAATGGCATACAGCCGCCTGTCCCGGATGCGTGACGCCGCGTCCTCTAGCGCCGGATTTAGGACTGCGCCTCCTACGACGACAACAACACATGCCAACAAGGCGAGGAAGCGAACATGTTGCATCGCCATCCAGACAGTGCCCACGAGTAACAAGGCGGGCGACCATTGTCGGCGAAACACAGCCACAATCCCAATGACGGCGCCACCCAATAACAACCACTCGCCCGAACTCGCCGGATCGCGAAGCGACAGAGACTGTTGAATACTCGCCGACGTGAGCGAGACGCGGGCCCACTCCGTGATGCGCTCGGAGTGGATGGACATTGCCGCTTCCTGCCTGAGGACTGCGCGGTAGATACCCCATCCCCAGGGATTTACGAGGGTTGCGAACAACGTGGCCACTAGCCAGGGAAGCGCGGCCTTGAGACGCACCTCGGTACGTTGCCTCTGTTGCCAGTCGAGCAACCGGATTGCTTCCGTGGCCGCGTAGAGACCAGCCAGTGCCAGTCCAGCGAGGAAGCCGAGATGCAGGTTTACCCAAGCCACCATCAAGATCGGCAATATCCACAGCTTGCCGGTGCCGGTTTCGTACTGTTCCCAAAGGATGCTCAGGAAAGCAGCGAACAAGACAACGGTGAACATGTCGGCGCGAGGAGCGGTGCGGGCCGCGATTGCGGAAACGGCGATGATGGCGAGCGCAGCCGTGATCGCCGAACCGCGCCGAAGCAAGAAAGCGATGGTGCCGACGCATGCGATCGCTCCCAACCATGAAAGCAGGCCGTACCCTCCCGTGAGGAAAGCAGCGTAGAAGAGCAGTCCTGATCCAACCGGGTAGATCCATGGCTGGCCCTGCGCGGTGTAGGAGAAAACGTCCGTCGAGAAGATCGTGTGATGTTGTGCAACCCAACGTCCAGTTGCCAGTTGCCAGAATACGTCGTAGTCGCTGACAGTCCGCAAGCCCGCAAGGAAGGCATACGTTAAAGCGACTGCCGAAAGAATCAAGAACCATGGCCTCTCGCGGCCCCAGTTTGCCGCTCGTGATAACCAGGTTCGGTTCCTATTCGGCACAAACCTTAATCCGTTGAGGCATATTGGATTCTCATCTGACTCGGGAATAGGGTACTATCCGACCGATCATATGTCGAAATCCGGTATTCCCGGTCAATGAGTAGCAGTATCTTCTTTGCTCCGAGCAGTAAGCTATCGGGCGACCATGGTAAGCGAAACGTGGTGGAATCTGTTGAACTCCTGGTGCGATACTCGTCTGAGGTTGTTCTCATTCCCAGGAAGCTAGCTTAAGTATGGGATTTTTCCCCGAGAGGGCTTATCCGCCTGTCAAGTCGATTTTCATCTTGCTGGTACTGATCAGCGCTCTGTGCGCTGGCTTGCACACAGTTGCCGACGAGGACATGGGCTGGCAGCTTGCCACCGGACGCTATGTAGTTCAGCACCACGAGATTCCCCGCACCGATGTTCTAACGTTTACTTCGGCTGGAAAACCTTGGGCCTATCCGCCCTTTGCAGGGGTGCTATTTTATCTGACGTACTGCGCGTTTGGCTATGCCGGCCTGAGTTGGTTTTGCGCACTGGCTTGTTTGGCGGTTGTGGCTTACCTGGTTCGCCGAGGAGACCTCGGGAGCGCCGTCCTGGCGATGCTTGCAGTGCAGTCGATTGCTGCGCGCACGGCTCCGCGGGCCGACCTCTTTAGTACCGCCTTTTTCGCCTTCTTCCTCGGTGAACTCTGGGACTACCACCGGGGAGCGCCTTCCCGGCCCTGGCTGCTGCCGGTGGTTATGCTGTTCTGGGTTAACCTGCACCCCGGTTTCATCGCTGGACTAGCGGCCATCGGCGCCTACCTGCTGACCGAGGTGGCGAATCTCCTGTTTGCAGAGCGCAGACAGGATGTCCGCCTGCGTCTGCGACGGATATGGCCGTGGCTTGCAGCGTGCTTCGCGGTCACTTTGGTGAATCCGTGGGGGCCGAGAATTTACGTTTCTTCGCTTACCTTGTCTGGACTCGCAGCCCCACCCGAAGGAAGGCTTAATAGCAATAGTTTCATCGGCGAGTTCCAGGGCGTGCCAGTTTCGCGCTCGTTGCTGTACCAACTTGTCGATATCCGGCACATGGAGAGCGGCTTGACCTGGTTGCTATTAGTCGCGCTCATTTTAGTCGGGCTTTTCCTCTGGAAACGGGAGCTTGGCGGCGCGCTCATTGCCTTGGTTGCCCTCTATTTTGGACTGGCTCATGCGCGCTACATGGGGTTGTTTGTCATAACCATCGCCACGCTTGGGGGCCCGCTGCTCAGCGAGATCTTCATCATTCCTGGTAACAGCAAAAGTAGTTCAACCGCCGAAGCACGGCAAGAGTCCGGGAAAGAGGTCGGAGAGACTACGCGGCCGCTGGCACGCATGTCCGAGGGCGTGGCCACGCTTATAGCGCTTTTCCTTTGTGGCGTTGCGCTGTTGCATATTGCCGACTTTGTTTCGAGCCGCACCTACGTTGTTTTCAACGCGGATTGGAGGTTTGGCGCGGGAGAATCGTCGTGGTTTCCAGAGCGCGCTGCGGCTTTCATTCGGCGCGAGCAGTTGCCAGGAAACATTTTCGTGGAGTATGCGCTCGGCGGTTATGCGGCTTGGAGTCTCGGCCCGCATTATCCCGCCTTCATCGATGGACGCGGAGATCGCCTCAGCCCCGATCTGGTCGCGGAGCAACTCAAACTCTACGTCGAGGGCCCGGATTCGCAATTGTGGCGGATCGAAGCCGACCACTGGAACCTGAATGTTCTCCTGGTCGCGACTTCCGGATTCCGCGGCTTGCAGAAGATGGCACCGCTCGCGTTCTGTCAGAGCGCAACGTGGCGTCCGGTTTACATGGATGATGTCTCGCTAGTATTTCTTCGCAACACGCCGCAAAATCGCCCATGGATCGACCGCTTGCAGATCGACTGCCGGACACAACCGCTGGCGGCGCCTGCCGCGGCTTCGCGTCCGGTGCTTTACGACTATTATCTGAATTCCGGGGCTCTGTTCTTCGAATTGCAACGCGACCGCGAATCGGAACGGTCGCTGCGCAGTGCCTCCGCACTCTATCCCCAGTCTCCGAGTGTCCATTTACTGCTCGCGTCGTTGTTTCAGCGGGAAAGAAGTTACCCCGAAGCTGAACGGGAGTATCGCACTTCGATTGCACTCAATGAAAACGGCGGGGCCTTGTACTCTCTCGGACGCCTCTACGCCAACGAAGGCCGCAACCTCGAGGCGGTAGAAGCCATCGAGCGTGCCGCGCGAGAGTCCACTAAGCCGCTCGATATGTACATGACGCTTGGAAGACTTCAAATTGCTCTGAATCACCCCGAGCAAGCGCTGGCTGCGTTTGCAAACGCCGAGAAAAGCAGCCCCTTCCGCAAAGGCGCTGAATCCCTGGCCCCTGAACTCTACGCCGAGATTGCCGAAGGCAACTCTGAAGCGCAGAGGCTTCTCGGGCATTGGCCTGAAGCGATCGCTTTCCAGCAAAAAGCAACCCGGCTGACCCCCACCGTGGCGAGTCGCTGGGATAGACTTGCGAAACTGTACGAAGCGACTGGAGAGGTGCAGTCGGCTGCCGAGGCACGGCAGCGCGCTGATGCCTTGCAGGTTCCGGACGCTTCTCGTTGACGTCGCCTCGGATCGCAGCGTTTTGCAGACGTCGCAGGCGGTGTGATCCACGTCACATTTGTCTGTGACAGCGCATGCTGTCGTCAAGCCTCTACGCCGGTAAGGTAAGGGAGATGGAGGTTCCGGTTTGGGTCGGATTACTGCGGGGCAAGATCCGCAGTGGCTGAGCGGAGTGGCTCCGAATCCCCATTTTAGTCAACACATTCCAGGGAACTCTTCCCCGCAAGGCGATGAAAACATGTGGATGGGAACGCATTTTTCTTGGATTGCACTGTGGCAAATGGAATGCACTGGGTTAACGAACTTTCCCTGTGTTGAAATGACTAACGGAACACCAGGCAGATCGAAGGAGAAAACGACGAATGCCAAACGACGTAATTGAACCGAGAACCGGCGGATCATCTTGGCAAGGGAAACAGGTATACGTAATGGCGGCGGTTTGCCTCGTGGTGGGTTTGGCCATCGGCTACCTCTTCCGCGGATCCCAGTCCCCCGCGCCGCCTGTAGCAGAAGCAAGCCGAACTCAACAGTCCCCTATGGGTGCGATGGGCGGTAGGATGCCCACCCTCGATCAGATGAAAAAGATCGCCGATACGAAGGCAGCACCACTGCTCGAAAAACTAAAGAGCGATCCGGCCAACAGCGCTCTGCTCCTGCAGGTGGGCAACATCTACGAATCAACCCACCAATTCGAGGACGCGGCTGGTTACTACGACAAGGCAATACAGGCCGATCCAAAGAATATTGCGGTGCGAACTCAACTGGCCTCAAGTCTGTATTATGGCGGTGATGTGGATGGCGCGATCAGCCAGCTGCAAAAGGCGCTGGAATACGATCCCAGGGATGCCAACTCGCTCTTCAATCTGGGCATGATCAAATGGCAGGGAAAACAGGACAGCAAGGGAGCGCTAGAGGCATGGCAGACATTACTGAAGTCGAATCCGCAATTGAGTGCGGACCGCAAAGCGACGGTTCAGAAACTGATAGCCGATGTCCAAAAGCAGGGCAAGAGCTAGCGCCATAGACTAAGAAGCGCGGCTGGCGGTGGTTTTCCTTGGCGAACAAAATAAAATCTGAAGGAGCACTGAGCAAATGACGGATACAAATCGAGCAACGTCTACGGAACAATGGACCAGCGTGCAGGCATACGTGTTGGCGGTGATCTGCCTGCTGGTGGGAATCGCTGGAGGCTGGTTCATCCGCGGGTCGCAAAGTCCGGCGTCCGCGGCAGTGGAGACAGCGAGCGCACAAGCGCCAGCCATGGGGAATGTAAACGCGCCGGCGCAGGCTCCAACCCCGGCTGAGATGCTGAAAATGGCCGACACGCAGGCGGGGCCGTTGATCGAGAAACTTAAAGCTGACCCGAACAACGCCGGGCTCCTGGAAAATATCGGGAACGTCTATTACGACGCGCAGCAGTTTCCTACCGCCATCGACTACTACCAGCGTGCGCTGAAGATCGAGCCGTCCAACACCGGTGTTCGTACGGATATGGCGACTGCCATTTGGTATACGGGCAACGCCGACGGTGCCATCGCGGAGTTCCAGAAATCGCTTTCCTACGAACCGAACAAGGCCAACACGCTGTTCAATCTCGGTGTCGTCGAGTGGCAAGGCAAGATGGACATCGACAAGGCGACTGCCACCTGGCAGAAGTTGCTCGACACGAATCCAAATTATGAAGGCAAAGACAAGGTTCTGGCATTGATGGCACAGGCAAAAAAACACGCGGGCGTAAAACCCGGCACGCCGGCAAAACCATTGCCGCAATAGCCTGCTCATCGGGCGGACAATATCTTTGTGGTTGCGCGTTCCAGCGGTATGTATCGTGGCAGTCTGCCTAAGAAATCGGTAACTCGGACGGTGCCGGAGTTGCCAGGCGCACTTCGCCTTGACGCTGCTGCGGTGATTGTTGAATGAGTAGTTCCGAAAGAAGATTGACCTCTGGCGGGTAGTATAAAATCGGGACTTTCTCCTCACCAAGGCGTGTTTTGCCCCTTCGTCGCTTGCAATTCGCGGCCATTTTGATGGTCAAATCATTGTTTGTCTTGTACTTAGTTCTTATACTGGGTTGGCACCGCAATTGCCTTTCCGCCACTGGGGAGCCGCGAACAGACCATGGAAGGAAAGATCTTCAAGGCGGCAATTATCGGCGCTGGACCGGCGGGGACCACGCCATGATGACCGCCATGCGAACCGCAAGAAGCATCCTGGCGGGCAAGCGCAAGTTTAACGTCTGGGCAGTGAATGAGGGCACCGAATACCACGAAGGCGGCGCAGCGGGTGAGCACGGAGCAGTAGTAGAGACCCGGGTGCCGGTTCCACTCAGGAATGCAGCAACTCCTGCGTAGAGGATTGCGGAACGAGGGGTTGCCTGTGGGCGGGCCCCGTGAAGGAAGGTTGGTTCAGATGAGCTACAACATTCTCCCTCGCTATAGGTGGTTCTTTGTGGTTGCATTACTACTTGCCATTGAAGTCCAATTTGCGCCCGCCAGCAGTGCTCCCCTGGTCACCGGCTCCTATCAGGTTGTGCAAGACAAGGATCTCGGTTCGCAGTCACAGATTCGGATACGCATCAATCTGGTGAACCACGGGCCATCTGACCTCTCCATTCAAAGGATGACGCTTTGGGATTTCTCCCATCCCAACAAGGGCGGTTCTAATGCTTGTACGGTCATGCTACGCGCGCACGCATCGGCGGAAACGACCCAGGAATTCACTATCCAGCGCTCGGAATATCAGCAGTGGCAAAGAGGATTGCGCCCACGATTCGTCTTGCAGATGGCTGGCCCAGGCAGCGCTAAGAGCAAAGCAGTGGTCCGACTGGACCGGATTTCTGGCCAGGAGGCGAAGTAATCATGCGTTCCCCCAAATCACTTCCTCTGGCTTCAGTTGTTCTTGCGCTGGTCTTGTTCGCACCTCAGGTTTTGTTCGCCCAGTATGCCATTAGTACAGTTGCCGGTGGCGGCCCGAATAACTTGACCGCGATTAGCGCCAGCATCGGATATCCGGGAAGCATTGCATTCGACTCGGCGGGTAGCACCTATATTGCCGATTCCAACTCAAGCCATATCTTCAAAGTGGATACCACCGGAAACCTTACCGTAGTGGCTGGGAACGGCACTTTCGGTTATTCCGGTGACGGCGGACTTGCAATCAACGCGACCCTCAACCGTCCCGAAGGCGTGTTTGTGGATGGCTCGGGAAACATCTTCATAGCGGACACAGACAACTGCTTGATCCGCGAGGTGAGCGGCGGCAATATCTCTACCGTCGCCGGTAATGCTGCACTGGCACTGCCGGGGCGCTGTGGCTACAGCCAAGATGGCATTCCAGCGACTACCGCGCAGCTTTATGACCCTTACGGCGTTTTCGTCGATGGTGCAGGAAACATTTTCATTGCAGATACAGACAATGCGATCATCCGCGAGGTGACGATTGCGAATGGCAACATCCAAACCGTTGCCGGAACTCCCGGTGATCCGGGATACTCCGGGGATGGCGGGTTAGCGACCGGCGCGGAACTGGGTCTCCCGGAAGGGATATTTGTCGACGGATTGGGAAACATCTTTATCGCTGATACCGACAACTCAGTGATACGCGAGGTGACGTCCGCAAACAGCTTCATTCAAACCGTAGTGGGCAACTACTACGACTTCGAAACAACCGGCAAATGTCAGTATTCCGGCGACGGTAACCCGCCAGCGAGCGCATACCTCTGTTTGCCGGCCGGAGTGTTCGTAGACGGATCGGGCGACATTTACATCGCGGACACGGACAATGTCGTTATCCGAGAGGTCGTGGCAGGTGGGAACATTGAAACTGTTGCCGGGAACAATACACTGGGTGCGGGCTATTCAGGCAATGGTGGTCTGGCAACCAGTGCGCAATTGAACTATCCGAACAACATGATCGTGGATAGTTCAGGAGACATCTTTATCGCGGATACATATAACTTTGTGATTCGCGAAGTGACGGCGTCAAGTGGCGACATTCAGACGACCATCGGAAACAACACTCTAGCCTTTTCCGGCGATGGAGGGGCCGCCCTTGATGCGGAATTGTACAGTCCCGGCGCGGTAGGGCTTGACAGCGCGGGAAACCTCTACATCGCCGACACAACCAACTCGGTGATCCGCGTTGTGAACACTGGCACCGCGTCCATCACGATCGCCGGAGTTACGATCCAGCCGGGCGACATTCAAACTGTGGCCGGGTCTTACTACGTGCCTGTCGGCGACGCTTTTTGCGACTACTCCGGCGACGGTGGGTCGCCAACCAGCGCACAACTTTGCTCGCCAAGCGGGGTATTCCTTGACGGTTCGGGCAACATTTTCATCGCGGATACTCAGAACAACAGCATCCGCGCGGTGAACACGCAGACCGCTGCGATCACGGTCGCGGGGGTGACGATCCAGCCAAACACGGTTGCCACCGTAGCTGGCACTGGCACTCTCTGTTCGGGCGTCGCTACGGCATGCGGTGATGGCGGGCTCGCCACGAGTGCGGAACTCGCCAATCCCTACGGCGTCTTCGTAGACAGCGCGGAGAACATCTTCATTGCGGACACAGATGACTACGTGATTCGAGAAGTAGCGGCATCGAGCGGCATCATTACAACGGTGGCTGGGAATTATGCGCAGTGTACTCCCCTGGGTGTGACGTTGTGTGGTGATGGAGCCACTGCCACGAGCGCACAACTTGGCCCTCCGTTTGGCGTCGTTGTGGATACTTCAGAGAACATATACCTCGCAGATACCGGCGACAATCGCATTCGCGTGGTCGCCAACCCGAACAACCAAGCGATTACGATCGCGGGTGTTGTGATCCCGCCGGGCGACATTGCAACCGTGGCTGGGACCGGTACACGTGGCTACGCCGGAGACGGCGCTGCGGCCACGAGCGCTCTACTGGATACTCCCTTCGGGGTGTTCGTCGACTCCTCCGGAGATATTTTCATCGCGGATACTTATAACTTCGTGATTCGCGAGGTTGTGGCATCCACGGGGTTCATTCAGACTGTCGCTGGAAACCATACGCAAGGTTTCTCCGGCGATGGGGACCAGTCAACCAGCGCGGAACTCAACTTCCCCTCAGGAGTGGCTGGCAACTCTGCTGGCAACCTGCTCGTGGCGGATACGGACAACTCGCGAATCCGCGAACTGGTGCCAGCGATTTTTGTCACTGTCACACCGAATCCAGTCAATGTGGCAGTGAGCACTCAGGAGCAGTTCACGGCGACCGTGACCGGAACCGGCAACACGTCTGTGACCTGGCAGGTGAATGGAGTGGTGGGGGGTAACTCGACAGTGGGGACGATCTCGACCACTGGTTTATTCCAGGCACCAGCAAGTATCCCGATGCCCGCCACGGTTACTGTAACTGCAATCTCGGCTGCTGATAACACGACCTCGGGATCGGCCCAGGCAACCATTGTCAGCGCCGGCGGCGCGGTGGCCGTAACGGTGAGTACGAACCCTCCCGTCACCGAGGTTTATACTGGTACGCTGCAAGTCTTCGTCGCAACTGTAACCGGGACATCCAACACCGCAGTGACTTGGCAAGTGAATGGAGTAACAGGGGGCAACGCGACCGTTGGAACCATTGATACTTCGGGCAACTACACCGGGCCAGCCAATGTGCCGACACCGGCGACAGTCACCGTCGAAGCAGTTTCACAAGCGGAATCGAGTGCCGTCGGCACCGAATCATTCCTGATCGTCACCAATCCGACTGCAGCCGAACCTGCGCCTCAAACCACGTCTCCAGGCGGACAGGCAGCATATTCACTTCTGCTGACTGAAAACACGGGCGCTCCAGGGCAGCCGATCATGCTTTCTTGCCTGCAAAGTACATTGCCTCCAGGTGCTACCTGCACTTTCATGCCTCCGACTATTACGCCGGGACCGCAGGCAGTAGCGTTCTCGCTGACCGTCACTGTTCCCACCGGTACTGCATTGTTGCAGAAACCAGCCGGGACTCGGCTGCTGTTCTACGGCGCTTTCGTGCCGCTGGTCGGTATCCTGCTTGCCGGCGTCGGGCGTCGAAATAAGCGATACCTTTGGCTGTGGCTGGGCGGACTGTGCGTGTTTCTGATTCTGCTGAACGCTTGCGGAGGAAGCTCGAATTCCGCTCCCAAGAATCCGGAACTTGGAACTTACAACATCAAGGTTCAAGGAACAACGGCTGCGCAGCCTAACCCCGTGACGATCACGATTGCTGGCTTGACCGTGCAATGAACGTGAGAACGTCCAGATCATGAGTGCGGCGCAGGAACTCCGCGGACTCTTACACAGACGAGCTTTACAACTGCTCGCACTGGCCGGGTTGCTGACTGCGGTAGCGGCTCGCGCACTCTACTTGAAGTTTTGCGTTCTTGATCTGGATATCTGGTGGCATTTGAAGGTCGGCGATTGGATCGTCGAGCATCATGCCGTTCCTCACACTGGCATTCTCTCGCGCACGGCTGCGGCGCGTCTTTGGGTCGCATACAGCTGGGGCTACGAGGTTCTACTCTCTTTTGCTTACCGCTGGTTTGGCCTTGCGGGCATTGGCATATACGGGATCCTGCTCACGCTTGCGGTCGCTTTTAGCATCTTTTGGATGGCTCGGCGTCTTTCCGGCCAGTTCTGGTGGGCTTGCGCGCTTGCTACTATCACCTGCTCAGCTTTCCTCTATAACCTGATGCCGCGGCCTGTGTTCTTTTCAATGACGCTGTTTACGGTTACGCTTACGCTTCTTCTGGAAGCGAATCGCAGCGGTCGGGTGCAACTCTTGTATTGGCTTCCTCCGATATTTCTGCTGTGGGCGAATCTGCATATTCAGTTTCTCTATGGACTGTTTCTGGTTGGTCTGCTGTTTGGCGTGAACCTCTTGCAGTTGGTCGCTGCGCGACTGGGAGTTACGCCAGAATTCGTGCTGCCTGCGAGGTTGCCAACGACTACGATTGGAGCCATTTTCGCCGCGTGTTTTGTGGCTACTTGCATCGGGCCTTACTCGTATCACTTATATGTGGTGATCGTGGAGTATTCGAAGGCGCAAGTTCCTTACTTGATGATTCGGGAGTTACAGGCGATCAATTTCCGTGCTGGCAGCCATTACGTGCAATTGCTTTTGACCGGAGCAGGATTTTTCGCCCTGGGATGGCAGAAGAAAATCGATCCTTTCAAGCTGCTATTACTCATCATTGCCAGCTTGGTTGCGTTCCGCACCATGCGCGACTCGTGGTTCATTTGTATTTCGGCAGCGGCCTGCATCGCCGATTTTCCGGTGCCTGAAGCCAAATGGTGCGGAGGCGAAAGCTGGATCGAAAAATTCGGGCTGACGGCTTTCGTCGCCGTCGCGCTGGTGCTGGTGGCGCGAGATGCGGACTTCAACCAGCGCGGATTCGATCGTGCGATCAGCAGCATGTATCCGGTGAAGGCGCTGAATTATCTGCGGCAACATCCGGCTCCAGGACCGCTCTATAACTCGCTCGACTGGGGCGGATTTCTAACCTGGTATATGCCGAATTATCCGGTCGCTATCGACGGGCGGAACGACTTGTATGGCGATGACCTCGACCGACTTTTCTTTGACACCGAGAACGGCGGAGAGGCGTACGCCACCAATCCCTACTTGAATGAGGCGGGCGTGGTGTTGTTGGAGAAGAGCCAGCCGCTGGCTGGTCTGCTGATGTCCGATCCGCGATTCAGTCTGGTTTATCAGGATCAACTGGCGGCGCTGTTTGTGAAGCGCTAGGAAGATGCAATGGCCGCAAACACCCAGAAGGAGAGTGCTTTGGTGGGAGCTTCCGAAACTGTTTCAGAAACCAAAATCCAAGGATCTGAGAGAGTTGAATTCATTCAGGACCCGTTGTTTGCGATTTACGGACTAGCACTTGCTGTGTCGATTTCTCTTTGGTTCATTGCCATCCGCGCCCCACTTTGGTTGGATGAGACACACTCGTACTTTGTGATTAAAGCGGGTTTCTCTCACATAATGGCTCGTATGGGATTGCCGATCGTCCCCGTTTATCCGTACATTCTTTGGCTCTCAGCTGAGTTTATGGGAACGAGCGAGATTGCGCTTAGGGTTCCTTCTATTCTCGCCATGATTGGGGCGGTCTATTTGCTGTACCTTGCCGCGCTCGAACTCTTCGACCGAGATGTTGCCGTCATTGCCGCAGTCGTTTTTTGCCTTCATCCGATTGTTGTGTTTGCGGCCATTGACGTTCGGCCCTATGCGTTCGCTACCCTGACAATTAACGCGTCGATTCTCGTTCTCGTCCGTTTACGACATAGCGACTCGAACTGGCTGGCGGCTCTGTTCGGGGTCTTGGCAGCGAGCATTGGTCACTTCCAATTCATATTCACTATCATCCTGCCGGCGCTCGACATTTGTTTTGTCGTATTCAAGATTGGCGATCGCAAAGACCTGTTGCGGCAGGGTGGCATTGCTTTCGCGGCCTTTACTCTAGCGTTCCTGCCGGTCGTTCCTGTTTTGCAAGTGATGTTTCACACCAAGGGCACCTACGTTTTCGACGAAGCTCCGACTCTGGCAGATTTGGCCTGGACGCTCGCACCAGTGTGGTTGGCGTGTACGTTCGCTGGTGCCGTTCTTGTTGCTGCTGCAACCCGGCGACTTGATCTGCAAAGCCGTGTCGAGGGCTGGCATATCCTGCTTTGCAGCGCGCTCGCCCTCACCCCGATTCTGGTCCTCTATGGCGTGAGCGTGGAAACGCCGATCCACGTTTTTACCTACCGCTATCGGCTGGTCGCAATTCCAGGAATCGCGCTCTGCTGGGCATGGCTCGTCAGTCGAATCGACTCCCGCATTTTACGATTGCTGTTCTGCCTGGCCGTGGTTGTAGCTGCCACTTACTCGTCCTTCACTTCTCCGTTCTCGAAACGCCACGGTTACACCTGGAAATACGCCTTGGAATTTGTTGAAAAGAACGCTTCTGCTGATGGTGCTCCCGTGCTGATTTGTAGCGATTTTCCGGAGTCCGACGTGGTGCCCATGCCGGTCGGTGCAGCCGTGAAGGACAGCGGCCTTTTTGCACCGCTCAGCTATTACCCACTCAGCGTGCCGGTTGTGGGGCTGCCACGGGCGCTCAATGACGAGGCGATACGAGTCGCTTCGGGATTTCTGCTACAGGCAGCACAGGGACATAAACGTTTTCTGGTTGTCGCAGCGGGGGCTTCATCTAAGACTCTCGACTGGCTCGCGGAAAACGCTACAGGAACGCACCACGTCCGCGAGCTGGGAGTGTTCGACGAGGTCGTGGTTGTGGAATTCATACCGCGCGCCAAGTCGGATGAGGCTGGCATGGCCGGAGCCCACTAACGGCGGAGGGTCCCTCCAAAGCGGAGCGTGATCGCGCCGCTGCATTCACAGCCGCGAAATCTGACCTAGCATCAGCTGATCGTCTTGTGCGATCACGCTGAAATGATACTTCGCAGAATTTGTCAGCCAAGGGTACAGATTTTTCCAAATGATTATGGGGGTTGGGCGAGAGGTGACAACTTGATCGAGGGGAGAGTCGGTATCGTTTATTGGAACAACCAGGAACGCTTCAATGACGGGTCGATCACCATAGAAAAGTGCTTGCTGTTTTTCGAATTGAAAGCCATCCATGCAAATGATGAGAGGGGCGGGGGATGTATCGTGATCGCCGGGACGAGCCTGAACTAAGAGGCGCATCAAAGGTTCGTTCCGCGAGTTGATAGACCCGACATAACCATATGAGTCGCTGTAGATAAGCCGTACAACATCTTTCTGCAATAACCAGTAGACAGGGAAAATGATGACTGCACAGGCGATCGCATATTTGGCGGTTTTAAGCCTTGTGAGCGCCATTGCGGCCAGCAAACTTAAGAAGGGAAACGCGGGCAGGGCGTAGGCCACTAGCTTAGAGCCAATCAGACTAAAACATGTCGTCACTACGAGTACGATGGAGACCAGTATAGAGGACTTTCTCTGCCCCTTAAGGTGCAACAAGAGACCGAAAAGCGCAACCAGAGCGAAGGGCCCGAAATCATGTCCATACGCCAACAAGTAGAAATAAGCCGGTTTAGGAGCCGCGTCGAGTCCCTTCGCACGCGCGAGAATGCTCGCGAGGTACAAGTCGAGGAACGCTCGACCGTGGCTGATCACCATCAATACATGCCATGGCATGGCTAGGGCACTGGCGAGAAAGATTGAATTTCTAACTTCAGGAGTGTTGATCTCCCTCAAACGACGATCCAGCACAAGGGCCAACCCTACCGACGTCGGTACTGCCAGTCCGGCGGCTGATTTGAACATTACCGCCATACCTGTGGCTACGCCTACGGCGTACCACCAGCGTGACTCGCCCTGGTGTGCCCGTATGTATCCATAGGCCGCTAGCGCGAAACAGAAAGTAAGCGGTCCATTGATTGCCTCGAATCTACTTGCGTAGATGAAATAGCTGTTTGTAAATAGGATGACCGCTGCGGCAAGTCCGCCCCAATCTCCCATTAAGCGCCGGCCGATTTCAAACGTAAGCCAAATCGTTGCGACTCCGCATAGGGCCCCTACCGCGCGCGATGTTGTCTCCGATACTCCGAGGCAGCGATACAGTAGCGCAGTGAGCCACATAAACAGCGGAGGCTTGTCGACCCAAGGTTGGAAATTCCAAGAGAGTGTCCACCAGGAATGCCGGGTTACCATTTCCTTTGCGACCTCGGCGTAAATAGACTCGTCCCAGGTTCTCAGCAGTTGCTTTCCAAGCGAGTGGAAGAGGACAATGCTCGACGAACTAATTAGGACGAAGCGCATCAAAAGCGCATTGTGGTCTTGTATGCCGGGACCGATCCTAGCGCAGTCTTGTGCTGGATTGGCCACACCATTCATGGCGGGTGGATCACTTCGGGGAGCACCGGTGTCTTCCTGCGTATGCCGGGTGGGTTTGACTGCGGATTGAGTGAGGAAGTTGTCCGCCATGAAAGTGACGTTACCTTCACAACCGCCTAAATGGCGTTCCAGCTTAGAAAGCGTATCTCTCAGGCATAAAGCCCGCCTAATCGGCGCAGCTAAACCCGTGCCCAAAACCGATTCATGAAACGCGCTCTACCTCTTTATAGGATTGCCCACGAGCGGATGCTGAGCAGCCGCTGAAATGGAGCCGTTGGGATTGTGCGCGGTCTCGTGACAGGCCAGCACGCAGGTATTGGTTGCTTTGTTGTAGGAGATCGGTGCGGCTCCATTCTGGGCAACCACGTTGACGTCAAAATTCACCAGGCGCTGGCCGCTGATGTTTGGATTGACTCCTCCCATACCGTGGGCAGTGTGACAGGTAGAGCAGGTGAAGCCGGCGTTGATATGGGAAGAGTGCTGCGTGAAACTGGAGTTCGCAACGACATTGCTCAGATTGTGGCATTTGCCGCAGAGCGCGTAAGGCCCGTTCACGCTGAGATCAGGGTTGCGATAGAGATTGGTGATCAGTTGGCCAGGCGCTATCGCCTGGCTGAATTCGTAGCGGCGTTCGAGAAGGTGGGTCCACTTGGAACCGTGGGGACCGTTGGGGCCGGTGCCTCCGAACTCGCGATTGTCGTCGCTGTTGTGGCAGTCGGTGCAGAAGATCTGCGTTCCCATGGGGCGGCCCGGCGTCATGCCATCAAGATTCAACATGTTTGCGAGCAGGCTGGGTTGCGGCCAGGAACTGTTGCCGACGTGGGTGACGGGATGGCTCGATAATGAAGTGATGCTGAACTGGGGAATGAGGTTCAGGGGATCTCCGTTGGACACCGCCCTCACGGGCAGGTAGCCGAAGATGGGCCGGACTGCTTTTCCGGAACTTGTTCCGTGACAGCGGAAGCAGCTCTCATATTGGTTGACGGCGGGGTTCACGACGGTGATTCCGTCGGTAGCGCTGATTCCGGCAATGTCCTTCTGAGAAACGCGGATTAGAGGAGGCGTAGGAAACGCGTTCACCTGGGCCGATCCGTGGCCGTTGTGGCAGTCGACGCAGGTAGCGTGGCGGTTGTTGTTGAGCCGCACGGCTTCGGCGGCATCATGCGGATTCGTCGTGGTGGGGAAGGGATGGCCGACCTTGGGAGTGGCGTACTCGGCGAAGACGTTGGGGGCGGTGGGAGTAAGATTTGAGCCGCCGTTGTGGCAGGCGATGCAATCCTGCTCGTTGGGTCCGCGCAGCAGACGGGCCGGTCCTTGGGCATTGTGTGGGGTGTGGCAGGAAATACAGGCATCCTGCGCGACCTTGGTGTAGCTTCCCAAAGCCGCCTGAGGAGAAATTGTGTTCTGGGCGAGAGCATGGGCGCCGATGGCCCAATCGGCAATCGGGTTCACCTGGCTGGCCATTTGCCGGGTGGGGTCATGACAGGCGAGACACATCTGTCCGTTCGAACTGTCGCGGACCAGAAAATTCTGCGAGATCAAGTCCTTTGCTTGCACATGAGCGTTATGACAGGATGTGCATTCAATGTTGCCATTGATGAGGCGGACAGCTCCGGTGGGGTCTCCGGTTTTTCCCTTCGAGGCCAAGGAGGCAATCAGGTCAATGTTGTCCTTCAAGGGCAAGGCCAGCGCAAAGGGATGTGAGGGCTGCAAGTTGCTACCAAAGATGTCGTAGCTGTACATCGAACCAGTCATACTGACCTTGCCAAAGGCGACGGTGGTTCCGGGCGCGATCGTTCCGTCATGACAGGAGAGGCAGAGATTGCTGTCGGACCCCATTAGCGGCTGGTTGCCACGGTTTTTCTCGGTAGTGCTGGTGTACAAAGTGTAGCTCTGAGTGGTGAGCTTCTGGTTCCACAAAGGCAACTTGCCGCCGAGGGCGGTGTGAGGCTCGTGGCAGTACATGCAGAAGTCGGGGCGAGCGCCGGTGATCGGAGACTTGCTCCCCGGGCCGAGATCGTGTACTCCGATTACGTCGCCTGAAAACTGCTGTGCCGAGAGCGTTCCCCCTGTCATGACAGCCATCAGGCATACGGATAAGAGCTTGATCCTCACTACATTCCTTCCTTGGGTTTCTTTAACCCGGAATAATGAAAGACCTGAACTCGGCGGTTGTAAGAATCGACGATGAAAATCCGGTCGTCGCGGTCGATGAATAACCCAGTTGGCAACTGGAACGCGCCGGCCTGCGTGCCGCGGCCGCCGAAGTAATACAACAGATCGCCCTGGCGGTTAAATACCTGAACCACGCCCCACAATCCGTCCACGATATAGAGATCGCCCTCGGAGTCAACTCCGATCCCTTTTGGGCGGAACATGTCTCCAGTGCTGTCACCGATCTTCCCGATGGCGTAACGAAACGAGCCATCGCGGCCGAGCACCTGAACGCGGAAATTCATGGCGTCGACAACGATCAGGTTCTGTCCGTCAAGCCGCAGTTCCGTGGGAAAATTGAATTCCAGATCGCCCTGGCCGCGCTTTCCTATGGTCTGTAGGATGTTGCCCTGCATGTCCAACATGAACACTTGGTCGCGGAGGGTATCGGTCACGTAGATTCGCTGGGTGGCCGAGTCCACGGCGATTCCCGTGGGACGCTTGAAATAGCCTTCCCCGCCTTTGATGCTGCCGATCACCCGCTGATACTTGCCACCGGAATTGAACACGAAGATCTTGCCGGTCTCGGAATCGGTGACGTAGATATTGTCCTGGGCGTCGAGGGCGACGCACTGCGGGCCGAGCATGGCGTCCTTACTTTTGTCTTGGCGCTCGATGAATTTGTACTTCTGTTGGACGAAGTCGAAAATGTGAACGCCGCCGGCGCCCGGGTCGGTGACGATGATCCTCCCGTGGGAGTCGACGGCAAGGCTGTAGGGGCGGACGAGATTCCTAAAATCGGGCTCACCGGCGACGATGTCGACCAAACGATTCCAAAAGCCGCGTTTGGGCTTGACTTCGCGTTCGGAATCGAAGCTGCGCTCGTAAGTCAGCTTGCGGCCGCCTTCGAGTTCTAGGATTGGAGGAATAGGATCTTCAGGTTTCGGAGTCTTCTTTGAGGTCCAGCCGGGAAATGGGAGGAGCAACAGGCCCAGCAGCAGAAGGACGATCGAACTCAAACAGCGCGCGCTCCGCATCCCGATCCTCAATCCTATGCTCGCTTTCGACGGTCACGGCAGCCTAGAAGAAGTTGAACCATCTGGTTACACCAATATAGAACGATGACACATTCTCCGGGAGGGTTCCAGTCACGCTGAAGCCCTGCACAAGATTGCTATATCCGCCGTTCAGGTACATTTTACGGAATTGATAATTAAAGGTCGCGTTGATCATCTTCGTGTTGTTGGAGGATAAGATACCTGCCAGATCGCTGTTGGTGATCGACTTGGAGTAGCTTGCTCCGAACGTCAGGCGGCGGATGGGGCTGCTGCTGAGTCCGAACGAATAACTCTTACCGCCAAAAAGAATAAGATCATCGCCCGGCACGATGGGCTGCGGTACGGGGTTTTGGACCAGCCCGGCTCCGGCCTCGATGGCGCTCCCGTTTGCCTTCGAGTAGTTGGCATTAGCGGTGAGCCAGTGCGAATAGTTAATGGAAGTGCTGAAACTCTCACTGCTATTCGACGACCCGGCGATCTCGGTCAGGAGTGTTTTGGTGACGCCACCGCTCCCACTCCATCCGAACCTTCCAAACCGGCGCCTCAGGCTCGCGCCGTAGCTGTAAGAAGAAGTGGTGTAGGTGATGAGCTGCGACTGCACATTCTGCGAATAGCCAGCGCTGACTCCCATCGCCCAGCCGTCGTAGCGGCGGTTGTAATTGACGGAGGTGTTCAGACCTAACGAATTCACGTTCGAGGTGCTGGACGTGTTGTCGCTGAGGGTGACGGCAGCGTTTAAGTTACCGCCTAACAGAATCCGCCAGTAGGTTATGCCACCGCCGTAGGAACTGGAGCCGAAGTTTTCTCCCAGGTAATATTGTTCGCGATGGTCGGCGAATGCCAACGCTTGCATGTTCGCCATCACCGAGTAGCTGGCATTGGCCAATAGATCGAGAGAGTGCGTTCCCTGCCCCAGATCCACCGGTGGGGCCACACCTCCCGAACCCGCGATCGCCTCGTACAAGCTGCCCGAAAGATTGCTGGAATAGTCGGTGCTCACCGAAAAGTGAAACTTCTGGGTCGGTTGAAAGAGCGCCGCCGCGGTGTAGGTATCGACGGTGCCGTTGTTGCTGCCCCCGGCAAAGTCGGCATCGTAATGGGAACTGGTGACGCTGCTGGAAAAATTCCCGTTAAGAGGAAGGGGGTGCGCCGCGGTAAATCCGAAGGTACGGCTGGTTGAATTGCTCTCCTCCGATGACGAATCCTGCAGCAGCTGTGGTACCTCCGAGTGCCCACTACCAATCCCGAAGTAGGCGCCCAGGCTGAACCCCTTCAGCGTGTATCCCGAGCGGAGGGCGAACGAACGATTGCTCGTCGTCCCGCTGTCATCCGAGCCATAGATCGAATACTGGCTGGTTCCCATCTGGAAGTTGGCGGAAAGAGTGGGAAGGCCGGGCACCAATTCGGCCCAGTTGACCCCGAAGGTGGTGCTATCGCCATGAGTGGTGTAGCTGGCCATGCCAGGGATGGCGAAGTTGCCTTCGCTGTTGTAGGCCTTGGCGAAGTCGATGGACCCGGGAAAATGGCTGCCGCCGAAGATCGTGCTTTCAAAATTGACGCCGCTGGCATCGGAGATGGATTGATATGTCGAGTTGTCCCGTGCCTGGTTCAGGTAGGGCGAGACCGCGAAGGAGACGAAATTTGGATTGTAGTAAAAGCCGGAAAACGTTCCCGAGCCGCCTACGCCCAAGCTGTGGTCGGAGTCAATCTGGTTTCCGTAATTTCCGTTGTATCCCGCGGATAGGTTGCCGTTCAGGTTGGTGCTGAACTCACCGAACCTGACCTGCCCAACCGCCGACAACACCAGCAGGAGCAGGCCTGCCAAAAGCAAACCGGTATGTCGAAGAATCGCTGCCACCTGGATCCCGCTTGGTACGCTTCAGCTTCCTATTAGTGGACGAAGCACGCGTCCGGCCAGAGTACATAACTAGCTAAGTTATTGTTGTGTAAGGAGATGATCTAGGTTACCCGGGGGTTTAGCAGGCGGGATCTGAGCCATATAACCCAGCCCAAACGATGATAACAAGGCATTTGGCGCATGGATAAGATCTCGGCAAGACCAAAACCGATCCTCTGACCTGAGAATCGGAGATTGGCTTTGCCTGAGAGCTGAGAACTGCGAACCGAGAACCAGTTCTTATAGTTCTTCCACTTTGGCATTCTTTCGCAGGCGCTTGTCAAGGGCGGCTCGGACTTGCTCGACTTTTTGCTTCTGCAGTTCGTTCTGCAGCGAGTCCTTGACGTCGGCGAACTTCGTCTTTCCCGCCTCGATGTGAGCATTCAGCCGGACGATGGTATATGCCTGTTCCAGTTGGATGATTCCGGTGATCTCGCCCGGCTTTATGGCTAGCAGTGCCTGCACCACCTGGGGCGCCAGCTTCGACCGATCCACGTTCTTGTGATCACCCATCATCACCCGGTAATCGTCTTCCGAGATCTTCTCGGCCAGCATTCCAAACTGCTCGTAGGTTTTGGTGGCTTGGGCTTGCTTCAGGGCATCGTCGGCGCGCTTGCGCAGTTCTTTCAAATTGGCTGCCGTGGGCGTATCCGGGGGCAGGATGGAGATGGTCTGGAAGGCGAAGGCCTCGGGATACTCGAAACGGGCCGGGTTCTTGTCATAGTAAGCCTTGACCTCGGCGACGGTGACAGTGGATTTTTTATCGACTTCAGCCTTGAGCATGGCGTCAATCAACAGGGAACGCCGGATCTTCTCGTGGAGCGCTTTTTCTGAGCCCTGAAACTCCTGATTCAGAAATTGCCGGTACTCAGTGGGGCTGGTGAATTGACCGAGGAAGTCCGCTTCGGCCTTTTGCAGTTTCGCCGGCGGTATCGTCATCTGACGCCGCAGCGCTTCCTGGTAAAGCAGTTCTTCGAAGACGATCATTTTCAGCGCGCCCTGTCGGATCTGGGGCGCCATCTCAGGAGGCACCTGGCCATTGTGCTGGGCCGCATAAGGAAACAAGGTGTACATCTCGCGCACCAGGTCACGATCGGTGAGCACCGTGCCGTTCACCCGGGCCACGGGCCTGTTTGAAACGGAGAGTGTCGCGTTGGACGATTGCGGTTTCGCCGCGGCCGTCGGCGCGTGGGAGACCGTCATTTGCTGCGCGGGTGCGGTTGTGGGCCAGAAAGCCGCCAGAACCAGGGTGCAGATTGCGAATTGGTGTTTCATAAAGCCATCCTAACTTCGATATTCGAAATTCTAAATCCGAAATTCGCTAAAACCAGGCAAAAAAAAAGGGGAGAGTTTTTTCTCCCCCTCGTGGTAACAGCCGACAGATTAGTAGATCGTTCCGATCTGTGCCTGGCCGTTCGACTCGTTAGCCTCTCCACCGTGGCATTGACGGCAGAATTGCGCGGTCTGGTTCGACTGGTTGGTCCCGCTGGCTGGATTGTACGGGCCGATGGCGAAGAACATCGTCGCGTAGTAGCCCGGGGTCTGGCCGCTGTTCTTGGCGGAGACGGCGACCACGTTCATAATGTGCTGGTTGTGGCAGCTCGTGCACATAACTGTAGGGTTGTTGTTGTAGGCGGCGAGCGACACGAAGAAGCCGTAGTTCTTCACGAACGCGGCCGAGTTGGTGCCGGTCATTGCGATCTTGCCGTTGACGCTGGTACAATCCCAATTCCACGGAGCGCCGCAGCTAACGACAGCATTCAAGCCCACCGGGTGGTTGGCCAGGTAGTTGCCAGCGCCGTCGCCGTCGTTGCCGAGCAGGGTCGGAATCGTGTTGTAGGTTCCATAGGTGGAGGGCAGGGTCTCATAGACCGCGTCCTTCATCATGGCGCCTTGCGCCCAGTTGCCGTCATGGCAGCTAAGGCAGGTCAACAAGCCTTTAACATCGGGCTTGGTGTCGGCGATGAAATCGGCCTGGCTCGGCAAAACTTCGATCGTGCCACCGGCGGTGGTGATGGTATTTCCGTACAGATTGCCTGTGTCCTGGCCCCACAAGATCGACTGGCCAGAAGCGGTATCTTTGGACTTATTGGCGCCGTTGCCCCATGCGCCGCTGTGTGGTGCGTGACAGGCCGCACAACCGCGACCGTAATTGAGGTGGGCGCCCAGGATGTCCTGCGTGACCACGACTCCGGGCTGTGCTGCGACGAATGCTGCACAGGCCAGAACCATTAACATGACTACCAGACTCTTTTTCATACATTCTCCTTAAGGATTTATGATGAAGCGTTTTTTATTTACCTTACCGCTCTCTTTGCTGCTTTTCCGGAACTCTCGTTTACTACGAAATCGTTGGAGTGTTGCTTGGTATCTCCACCGACAGTGAATGCACGAGGGTTGCCGTAGTGTGTAAGAATGCGTCGGTTCTGGGTTCATCTTGTAAGTAGTTAAATAATAAAGACTTACAATCAATTAACATCAGAGACCCGACTGCGCGGACGGCATAACCCACATGAAGCTGGGCATTCTGGCTCAGGCGAGTGGTGAAAAGACGCACGAAAATCAGCGACCGGTGTATGGCTTTTTGCAACAGTCCGAAGCGCAGCTTCACGTGGAGTCTCCCGTCCTAGGGCAGTAAAGGCTTTTCGGGTGGGCGGGGTCAGTGACGTGGTTCGCAAGCGCGGGTGACGTTTGTCACTTTATTTGATCACTGTGGAGTAGCGCGGAGTTGCCGGAAGCGGTAGATGGAGCCGCCGACCAGAAGGGTAGAAAGCAGCCACGGGAGAACGAAGGAAGACCAAAGCAATGCAGGGATAAAGCGAATGACGGCGACCCAAAGCAGAAGCGCCAAGGTGCTGCCGACGATGGTCAGGACGCGTTGGGGGCTCCACAAGCGTGGACAACAGAGGGCCCAGAGGGCGAGCGCATAGGGACACGAAGCTACCAGATCCACGAGATAGTGTTCGCCGCCGGCCATGGTCGCGAGCGCAGTTAAGAGGAGGTAGGCCAGCGCCAGCCAGCGCCAGCGAGACTCACGAAGCAGGTCACGACAGATCCAGTAGACGAGGAGAGCCCATCCGACATGCAGTGAGGGCATGGCATTGCGCGGGAAGGATGGATCGAGCGCGACAGGGCGTACATCGTCAGGCGAGAGCGCAGCGCAAGTTGCAGGGACTTCGCCGGTGAAGCATTCAGAGCCGAGCAGATAGACCGGGCCACAGGCAGGGAGCAGGCGATAGGCCGGGATGGCGACGAATCCGGCGAGCAACATCACGACGAAAACGCGAGCGGGCTGGCCGCGACGTCCAAGAGAGAGGGCGTAGGTGGAGGCGATCGCCAGCACCAGGCTTTCGTAGACTACGCTGACCGTGGGATAAAGACCAAAGCGTTCTACCCATCGGTTGCACCAGAGACTTGGATTGAAGCCGAAACTCAGGTCGGCGTAAAGGGTGTAGAGGTCGTAGGTGTACCAGGAGCCGACCGATGTCCGGCCGAATATCCAGGCGCGAAAGAAGACGTAGAGGACGCAAAAGAGTGCGGGGGCCAACGTCCACAATGGAATCTTTCGCCGCAACTGAAACCAGCGCACGGCAATGATCGATGCGCCGGCAAGGCCAAGCAGAGTTGGCCTGATCAGTAGCGGATTCATCTTTTATTCATCAGAGATCGGTTAGTGGCTGGGCGGCGCGTCGCCCGATTTCGGCGCAGGCGCATCCGCCGGCTTCTGAACCGGTGTTGCCGCGTCAGATTTCGGAGCAGGTGCGTCAGCCGGCTTCAATGGGTTGGGGGCAACTCCCCGACGTGCATCGGCTGCCTTCTTCAAGTCCTCCTCGCGCTTAATCTTTTCGGCTGCTGCCTCCTCGTCGGTTACGTAGCGGAACATCTGCATGCGGCCCGGGTATTGTTCCGTGGTGAAGACGCGATTCTGTTTATCGATGGCGATACCGACCAGTGCTTTGAACTGTCCAACACCATTACTGTGGACATCGCCAATGTAGGTCAGCAATTCTCCTTCGCGGTTAAAAACCCCCACGCGATCTTGATACTGATCGGCGACCCAGATATGGCCATCACAATCGACAGCGATACCCTTGGGCCGGGCGAAGTATCCTGGACCATCGCCGTGCTTGCCGAACTGGCTGATGTAAGTGCCCTCGGCATCGAAGATTTCGACGCGGTTATTCATGGTGTCGGTAACGTAGACGTTGCCATCTTTGTCGAGTGCGACATTGGAAGCTCCGCCGAACTCGCCCGGAAGGGTAGAGGCGTGTTTTTTACCTGGAGTTCCAATATGGCGCAGAAGTTTGAGGCGGTCAGCGTCATACACGAAGACCAAGTCTTGTTGCTCGTCGACGACATAGAGGAAGCGATTTTCGTTGTCGATCGCCATCCCCACGGGATCCACCAACCCTTCGGCGATCTGGCCTTCAACTTTATGTTGGGGATTGAGGACCAGAACTCGATGCATCTTGCCATCGGAGACGAATAGGCGGTCGGCATCGTCGATGGCGACGCCATTGATCATGCCAAAATGAGCGTCGACTCCATTCTTGATGAGCGTGGCATCACGGGTTTCGGTGTTGAAGATGAAGACCGCTCCGACTTTTTGATCGGCTACATATACCAAACCCTTAGAGTCGATGGCAATCCCGTACGGCCGGAGCATTTGCCAAGGATAGGTCTTGAGCTTATCGACGCTATCCGTCTGCTTAGCGCCCGCCACACGGTCCATCCAACTCTGCTTCGGCTTGGTGGTTGGAGGCGGAGTGTAATCGATCTTCATGCCAGCGTAGTAGTTCAGCCACTTGACGCGCGCGATGTTGGGCGGGTTCGGCCAAACCAGCTTGGAGATGTCAAGCGGCTCTCCTTTCGGCCCGGTCTGCGCCGCGGTGGTGTCGGTGCTTTTCTTCTTATTCTTGTCGCTGCTAAACACGGAGACTGGCGCAGCCAGTCCTAGAACGAGCAGGATCACGAGCGCTCCCAGCGCCCGGCGGTTGTGCATTGATTTCGAAAGAAGCGCTAACATTTCTAGTCTCCTGATATGGTGTCCCGCATGTTAATCCGGTTCTTGTGGCAGTTGTCACAGAATGTCATGTTGTTCTGCTGGTCTTTCACGAGCAGATCAGGCTGCGCCGAAGCGTGCGGCTGATGGCAGCTCAGGCAAGTCAAGTGAGTTTTGACCTTATTGATATTTGCCGGATCCATTACGTCTCCGACGGGATGATTTTCCACGGGATGGCCCAGTCCGTATCGGAGCGGCAGAATCGGCATCTTGTTTTTCTTGAAGTAGTCCTCGGGCAGCTTGATCTGGCCGTTGAAGATGGTTATCAGATGCTCTGCTTCCAGCTTCTGCGGCGCCGCGTCCGGCCCGTGGCATTCCAGACAGAGACCATTTCCTTTTACCCGCAGCAGATGATCGTTATCGCCGCCGTGCGGCGTATGGCAGGTGGCGCAGCCCTGACTGAATGCGGGCTGGTGATGAACAGCTTTCTTGGCGAGATCGGCAATGTCAGTGTGGCAGCCGAGGCAGATGTCCACCGCGTTGGTCTTGGGCAGCCCCGGTTGTCTGCTGGCATGCGGGTTATGGCAGTCAGTGCAGTCGCCGGCTGCTCCGGGATGCTGGACTTTGGCGGTCTCGATGAGCTTCGCTTTATCATCGTGGCAAGTCACACAAAGGGACTTGACATCGGCTTGGGTCAGTACCACCTTCCCGTCTTTCGCTGCAGCATGGCAGACTTCACATTGTTTGTCGGCGAAAGGCGGATGCAGGAATTTGTTCATCAGCTTGGGAGCGGCTGACTCGTGAGGGTCGTGGCAGGTCAGACAATCCGCTTTGTCGAAGGGCTGGTTCTGATGCGCTTTTTGCAGGTCTGCATTCTTGGCATCGTGGCAGTCCAGGCAGAGGGCCGGCGCCGCCTTGGTCAAATGGAAGTCAAACTCGGCCTTCCCGATCTCGCCGGTCTTATGAGTGGTGTGGCAAGTGTCGCAGCCCGCGTCTAGTGCGGCGTGGCGGCTGCCGTTCTTCCCGAGGTCCTTAGTGCCGGTATCGTGGCAGGTGAGGCAGAGGTTGTCTTTCTTGTCGCCCGAGGTCGGTTTCAACAACTGATTCTTGTTGTCGGAGGTGTGGGGTTCATGGCAGGTCAGACAGTCGCGAACCGCCGGCGGATGCACATGGCCGTGGAGCTTGGAGGCGTCCTTATCGTCGTGACAGCTCAGGCAGACTTTATACGGAACGGCGTTGTTGAGGGTTACGTGGGTGATATCCCGGTTGGTCCGGACCTGATGGCAGCTCAAGCATCCCATGGCAATTGCGGAATGGACGAACTTGCCTTTCGCCTTCTCCTCGTGGCATTCGAGGCACTTGGCAGCGTCGACGTTCTTGTCTAAAGGAACCGGATGAACGGCGGCGGTGGCGCGCGAAAGCAGCAGCGCAACCAGGGCAAACAAAGTCAGAACAATGATAGCGAGAGGGCGGTCGCTGCGATTTGCGACTTTCTTACGCGACCAACTGCGATAGGGGAGCACTTTCAAACGGCCTCCGGAGGGTGCATGTGCACGAAAGTAGCCGTATCACAAGAATACGGTTGCAAGTCACAACCGATGCGTAACTGAATGAACAAGAACAGGTTGGGAAACATCTTCGATCTGGTTCCGGGCTCGCTCGCCATAAATAGGGACCTCAGATGGGCCTTCTGCCACAGCGTTTCGGTGAAATGCCCCACGGGCCGTTCAGCGTCCCGTATCGCATGATACTCCCGATCGCGTGACGTCGAATGTCCCGCGCCGGCAACATTCGAGCCCAATGATATTCGGGAAGAAAATGCGGGATAGAGGCGTGATCACTGGCGGATGTGATGTTGGGCACTTGGAGCGGCATTCCATTCGAAAGCTCCTATCGGGCGCATCACCAGTCCGGGTGAGCTCCGTCACCGGCGTCTTGTGATGTGTGAAATCCCAGTCGAACGGTGCGGGGGTGCGCGATTTGGCCCAAACCAGCGGCTCGGATCACTGCCATGTTGTCTGTTAAGTACCGCTAAATCTGTTGGTTACACGTCTTTACCCGTCTGGCGCAGAACTTGCAGTTCAGGCTGGAGAGTGGGGAGAAGATATGGCTCTAGATTTTCGTGCCGTTGGCCACAAAATGTGGCGCACCGTTGCATCCATCCAGACCGGCGTGGTTCTTTTGATCCTGGTCGTGATTTTCGCGGCAGTCGGAACCATTGTGCTGCAGCGGCCGGTCACCGAGCCCGACGAGATGCAGAGTGCCTACTCCCCGCAGGCACTCCGAATCTTGGATGCGGTCGGCTTGACCGATGTGTTTCACTCCTGGTGGTTCCTCGGACTGATGCTGCTGGTCAGTCTCTGCATCGTCGCCGCTTCCATCGATCGTTTCCCCAACTCGTGGCGCTTCTTTTCGCGCCCGTACAAGTATCCCGATGAAAGCTTCCGCCGCGCTTCCCACCCACAGAAATCGCTGGCCATCGCGGACGAGGAAACGGGTTTGGTGGCGGCGGAGCGTGCCCTGCATTCGCTGGGATTCAAACCTGAGCGGGTGGTGCGCGAAGATCACTTCGGAATTTTCGCGGAACGACACCGCGTCTCCGAGTTGGCGGTCTATATCGTCCACGCCAGCCTTCTACTCATTTTCTTTGGCACCATCGTGGACGGCCTTTGGGGGTGGGGTGGCACGCTTAACCTGAATGAGGGGCAGACCTCTAATATCGTCGAGTTGCGCGACGGCACCATGCGCACGCTCCCGTTTGCCATTCGCTGCGATTCCGCCGGTCAGGAAAACTACAAGGACGGCACTCCGAAGAAGTGGTGGTCCAAGCTGGCCGTGGTGAAAGACGGACAGGATGTACAGAAGAAGGAAATTGTTGTGAACGACCCGCTTCTCTACAGCGGCGTCCGCTTCTACCAAGCGAGTTACGGCCCGAATAGCAAAGTCGAGAAGTTCAGTCTGGTCGCGACTCCGAGCGACGGCTCTGGCCAGAAGCAAGAAATCGGACTGGCCGTGAACGACACGGTTCCACTCGATGCCGATACCACGGTGCGTTTTGCCGAATTCTTTCCCGACTACGCCGTTCGTGACGGCCAGGTCTACAAGAAGTCGAACTATTTGGACAATCCGGCGGCACACCTGGTTGTGACTTCGAAACGCGCTGGAAAAGACTTCGATGTGTGGCTCCCGCCGCTGGTCGAGGTCGCCGACAACTCGAAGGCACCCTACCAGTTCCAGGCCTCCGACCTGAAGATGGGCCACTTCACCGGATTACAGGTTTCGCACGAACCTGGACAGTGGGGAGTCTGGTCCGGCGTAATGCTGCTGGGCGTTGGACTGGCCTTCGTGTTCTACGTAGTGCACATGCGGTTTTGGGCGGTACCGGTTTGTGATCCAAAGACGGGCAAATGTTCGCTATGGATTGGCGGAAGTGCGAACCGCAACCGGGACGCTTTTGAGCAGCGCTTCAACGATTTGGTGGGGTTGGTGGAAGAAGATCTGAAAACCGTTCCCAACGCCTCTCCGCGCGAGCAGGTCGCTAGTCTCGCAGGAATTGAAGCTAGGGAATTGAAACTGGGGAACTGAACCAATTCACCCTGGAGGGTGTCAATGGCACGAGCACAAGCGCAAGCAGAACAACCGCAACCGACGACCGGAATGACCCTGATCGTAATGGTCGGATTGGCAATCGCCTTCTTGCTGCTGATGGCATTTCTGAACGTGATCAAGAGCGGCAATCTTTTGAGCGAGACGAACCTGCTCTTCGCCACGCTGATTTTCTATTCCGGCGCTGGCGCCTTGTATCTGGGGTTTGGAGTCACCGGCACCGAGTTATACGTGAAGTTCGCATCGCTCGCCACATGGCTGGGATTGATCGCCAATACGGCGGCCGTTGCCCATCGCTGGTACGAAGCCGGACACGCGCCATTTTCGAGCGTCTACGAAATGCTGCTTAGCTTCGTCTGGACGCTGGCCGTGCTAACCCTGGTGGCCGAAAAGAAGTTTGGCGTGAAGGTCATTGGGACTGTCACCATGCCGGTGGCGATTGTGGGGGTGGTGCTGATGCAATTGCTGCGGACCGAAGTCCATCCCCTGGTGCCGGCGCTGCAGTCGACCTGGCTGCATGTCCACGTCACGCTGGCCATGCTGGCCTACGCCGCCTGCGCTCTAAGCTTCGCGCTGGCCATGATGTTTCTGATCCAGGACAACATGAAGACCGAGACCTTTCTCGCCGTGACCAGTGCCAGCACGCTCGCCATCTACGTGGGCGTCGTCTTCACGCGCTTCGAGAAGTGGGGCGGGTTGAGCCTGGTGGCGTGGGATCCGGAACGAAAATCGGAAGTCTTCATCTCCAAGGGCGTGCGCTTGTTTGTCAACGTTCCGGATCTGGGCTGGCTGATGACACTCACGCTTTTAGTGGTGGCATCGCCGCTGTTTTTCTACGGACTGGCTCGCTGGAAGAAAAATGATTCCTTCCTTACGCTCGCCAATCGCGCCGTTTTCCTCAGCATTCTTCTCCAGGTGATGGCGCTGGTCATGTTTGTGGTGCGTGCCAATGACGCCCGCTATCCATCGCTCGATGCCGACGGATTATTCCCGACAAGCCTCGCCGCTTCTCCCTTCATACTGTCGGGTCTGGTAGGCGGCGTATTTATCTCGCTCCTTTATCTGCTGCTGCTGTGGCGGCGCCCCGATCTCGGACGCTTGCTGCCCAGCGCCGACAACCTCGACCGCATCACCTACAAAACTATCTGTCTGGCCTTCCCCCTATTAACCTTGATGATCGCCGCCGGCGCCTACTGGGCCAACCAAACCTGGGGCTCGTATTGGAGCTGGGATCCAAAAGAAACCTGGGCGGCGATCACCTGGTTG
>Ga0181523_10000349_pt1 | contig 50910 bp, 49 predicted proteins | sample PEATcosm2014_Bin_43_FD_119752 | JGI IMG/M metagenome (GOLD analysis project Ga0181523, IMG submission 119752) | Peatland microbial communities from MTU Mesocosm Facility, Houghton, MI, USA - PEATcosm2014_Bin05_30_metaG | ecosystem: Environmental > Terrestrial > Soil > Wetlands > Peat | place... | reverse complement strand
GTCGCGCGCCTCGGTCGCGCGGGCGGCGGGCTGGCGTATTGGCTCGACGCGCGGCACCGGCACGTGGCGTTGAAAAATCTGGCCATGTGTTTGGGGCGTGAAAAATCGCCGGAGGAAATCCGCGCCCTCGCCCGGGAAAATTTCCGGCGGATCGGTGAAAATTTCGCCTGCGCCGTCAAAACCGCCGCGATGAAATTCGAGGCCCTGCGACCATACGTTGAATTTTCCGACTTTGTGAGTCTTCCCGGGAGAAACGCCGGTCAGCCGCCTCCAAACGTCGTCGTCGCCATCGGCCACTTTGGAAACTTCGAATTGTATGCACGGTACGGCCCATATCGCCCGGACTACCAATGCGCCACCACCTACCGGGCGCTGAAGCACCCCGCGTTCGACCGCCTGCTGCAACAATTGCGCGCGTGTTCCGGCTGTCTTTTTTTTGAGCGCCGCACCGATGGCCCGCTCCTGCGCGCCGCGATGCTCCGTGGGGGGATCATCCTCGGATTACTCACCGACCAGAGCACCAACGGTTTTCGCGGGCCGTTTCTAGGCCACGACTGCTCGACCACGCTGGCACCGGCTGTTTTCGCGTTGCGCTATCACTGCGAACTCTACACCGCCGTTTGCTCCCGCGTCGCTTCGGCGAAATGGCGGGTGGAACTCGGCGAGAAAATCCCGACGCACGAAAACGGCAAAACACGTCCTTCGGAAGAAATCATGCGCGACGTGAACCGCGCGTTTGAAATCGCCGTGCGCCGCGACCCGGCCAACTGGTTCTGGGTCCACCGCCGCTGGAAGGCGGCGGAAACGAAAGCGAATATGGAAGATGGAAGTTAGAAGATGGGAAAACCGCCATGAACAGCCATCCTCCATCTTCAATCTTCCATCCTCGTCGCATTTTGGTGCGTGGGACGAACTGGCTGGGTGATGCCGTCATGACCACGCCAACGCTGTTGTGGCTGCGCGAAAAATTTCCCGAGGCACATATCGCGCTGCTCACGCCGGAAAAATTGTGCGACTTGTGGCTGAGTCATTCCGCGGTTAATGAAACGATTTCGTTCACGGCTGGCGAAGGTGTTTTCGCCATCGGCAACAAACTGCGCGCGGGAAAATTTGATCTGGCGCTGGTACTGCCGAATTCGCCGCGCTCGGCCATCGAAACCTGGCTGGCCGGTATTCCGCAGCGCATTGGCTACGCGCGGCCGTGGCGGAATTTTTTCCTGACGCAGACTGTCGCCCCGCGACCGGACGCGGTGAAAATGCACAAGCGCTCCGCGGCAGAAATTAAAAAGCTGATTTCCCAGACCCCCGACCCCAGACCCCGGACCCCAGCTTCGGCCCACCAAATCCACGAGTATCTGCATCTGGTCGCTGCGCTGGGCGTAAATCCGGAACCCCTCCCGCCACAATTGTTCGTTTCGCCGGGTGAAATTGAAGCTGTGAAGAAAAAGTTTGGATTGGAGAAAATCACGCAGCCGATTCTAGGTTTGAATCCCGGCGCGGAATACGGTCCGGCCAAACGCTGGCCGGCGGAGCGATTCATTGCCGCTGCCCGCGAAATTCAAAAGCGGACAAATTGTGTCTGGCTGATTTTCGGCGGCAAAGGCGACGCAGAACTCGCCGAACGAATTAATTCCGAACTCCGAACTCCGAACTCCGAACTCCGAACTCTCGCCGGCCAGACCTCTCTGCGCGAACTGATGGCGCTGCTGAAGCTTTGCCGCGTGCTGCTGACCAACGATTCCGGTCCAATGCACGTCGCCGCCGCGTTGGGCACGCCGGTCGTCGTGCCGTTCGGCAGCACGTCGCCGGAATTGACCGGACCGGGTTTGCCGGGCGACACCCGGCATCGGCTGTTGAAATCCGACGCGCCCTGCTCGCCATGTTTCCGACGCGAATGCCCGATTGATTTCCGTTGCATGAACGGCATCGCCGTCGAGCGCGTGGTGGAAGCCGTGCTTTCAGCCGTTTGCTGAACACAAAAAAGCTCCAAGCGCCAACATTCAAGCTCCAGAGAAGCTCCAAAAACCAAACTTCAAACATCATTGTCATGCGACACGGGGTTTTTTATTTGGGAGTTGAAGTTTGAAGTTTCTCTGGATGTTGGAGCTTGGAATTTGGAGCTTTTCCTGTTGCCAAAAAATTCCTCTTGACGTTCGCCGCCAACTGTCATATTGTCCTATGACAGTAAAAGAACGCCATGATTTTTCAGGTTGATTTCAAGTCCGGCAAGCCGGTTTATCTGCAACTGGTGGACCAGGTCCGCTACGCGGCGGCGTCCGGCGCGTTGCGGCCCGGCGACCCGCTGCCGTCCATCCGCCCGCTCGCCGAGGAACTGCGCGTCAACCGTAACACCATCGCCAAGGCTTACACCGAACTGGAAAGCCAGGGCGTCATCGAGACTGTTCCGGGCAAGGGCTGTTTTTTGAAGGAAAACAATTCGCCATTCACCAAACAAGTCCGCCAGAAGCTTTTGCTCACGGAGGTTGATGAGGCGGTGGTGATGGCGCATCACCTGCAGGTGGACCGCGAAAAATTTCTGGCGCTGGTCAGAGAACGGCTCGACTACTTCGAGCGAAAAGTGAAGGAGGAGAAATGAATTCAACTCATCGCCAAACACTCACCTCACCCCGGCCCTCTCCCCTCCCGAGAGAGCGGAGAGGGAGAAGCATTCGCCGTATCTTTGAAAACTCTATGGCTGGCTTGGCCGTCACAATTCATTGGAAGGACACGCATGAATACTGAAACTCCCGTCATCGAAATCAAAAATCTCACCCGCCGTTACGGCAAGCTGGATGCCGTCAACGACCTGAGCCTGACCGTCCACGCCGGACGCTGCTACGGCTTTTTCGGCCGCAACGGCGCGGGCAAGACCACGACCATCAAATGCCTGCTGAATTTGCTCCGCCCGAATTCGGGCACTGTGCGCGTGTTTGGCCTAGACCCGCAGCGCAACGAAGTGGCGGTGAAATCGCGCCTTGCCTACGTGCCCGATCTGGTTGCGTTCTATCCGTGGATGACCGTGCGCGACACGCTGGAATATCTCGCGTCCTTCCGCAAACACTGGAACGGCGACATCGAAAACGACCTGCTGGAACGCTTTCAACTCGACCCGAAGCAGAAGGCCAGCAATCTCTCGCGAGGCCAGAAGACGCAACTCGCGCTCATCGGCGCGATTTGTCCCGAACCGGAACTGCTGGTGCTCGACGAGCCGACTTCCGGTCTCGACCCGATTGTCCGCCGCGAATTCATCGAGACCGTCATTGGCGCGTATCAATCCGGCGACCCGGGAAGCCGGACGGTGTTTGTCTCCACGCACCTGATTTCCGAGTTCGAGGGTTTGATTGACGAATTCACCATCATCGAACAGGGCCGTGAACTGCTGACGATGGAAGCCGACGCCGCGCGCGACCGTTTCCGCAAAATCCGCGCGCGATTCGCTCAGCCGCCGGCGCAATTGGATTTGTCCGGCGCGTTGAACGTGAAGCAAAGCGGACGTGAAGTGGAAATTCTGACCAACGGCAACAGCGAACGACTGCTGGAAAAACTCAAATCGCGCTCGCCGGAGGAACTGCGCTGCGAATCGCTGTCGCTGGAGGAAATTTTCGTGGCGTCGGACACCCTGAAAAAGGCCAACGCATGAGCCCGCTCGTCAAAAAGGAAATCCGCCTGCTGCTGCCCGCGTGGACTGCGGCGATGCTGTTGGCGATTGCACCCGCCTGGATCATTCAATATTTTTTCGCCTATCAAGGGGGGGTTGATGATGTTCCGCCGCCATTCTTCATCATGCTTGGAATGCTTTTCCTGGGTGTTGACTCATTCGGACAGGAATTTAGTTTCAAAACATTTTCCTCTTTGCTTTCGCAGCCGGTTACACGGACTCGCATCTGGTGGATCAAAATCTCCGTGCTAGCGATTGCCTTTGTCTCGACCTTGGTGGGAGCGCTTGTTTCCTGGGATTTGTTTGTTGACTGGCATCCGGCTTATTCATCCCATTTCTTATCCGCCTTCAACGCAATGCCGCTTTGGATGTTGGTTTTCTTCGGCGGCGGACTTTGGGCGACACTGTTGTTGCGGCAAGTAACCGGCGCTTTCTGGTTTTCGCTTCTGGTTCCGGCGACCATTTTTGTTTTCGTTACCGAATTGACTGAGCATTTCAATTGTTCACAAAAAAACGCCGACTACATTCTCGGTTTCGTCTTTGCAACTTATTCGATTGCCGGGTTTTTCTGGGCGCGACGCTTGTTCCTCCGGGCGCAAGATGTAGCTTGGACGGGCGGGACCATCACTCTTCCGGCCTGGCGATTTTTCGGCGCGCGCATAGCCTCACGGGCAGAAAGCCGGCGGCGCGGACCTCTCGCCGCGTTGTTGCGGAAGGAATTGCAATTGCATCAGGCGAACATTCTGATTGCCGTGATGGTGCTCGCGCTGCATCTGGCGTCCGTTGTCATCCGCAAAATCCATCCGAGTTTTGAAAATCCCAATGTGAAATTTATTCTGGAAATGGTTTGGGCACTTTGGCTGCTGATGCCACTGCTGATTGGCAGCGCCGCCATCGCCGAAGAACGCAGGCTTGGCGTTGTCGAATCGCAGCTTTGCCTGCCCCTTTCGCGACGCACGCAATTCTTCGCCAAATTTTCCGTCGCACTGGTTTTGAGCTTGGTTCTGGGCGGCGCGATGCCTTTTGTCATTGAAAAAACGCGCGACTTCAATCATTGGATTTTCGTCGTTTGCGCGGTCATATTTTTCATTTCATTTTACGCTTCATCGCTTGCGCGCGCGACGCTGCAAGCCATCGGCTTGGCAATTGTTGTTGCAACCGCGATTTGTTTTAATCAAGTCGCAACCGCCATCGGCATATTCGAATTTGGGCATTCACTCTCGCCTGAGCATTTTGGGCTGTGGTGGCTCAATCTTTATTTAGGTTTCCCGGTCTTACTGCTCGTTTTGCTCTGCCTGATGTTCTGGAACTTCAAGTGGCTGCACGAAGACTGGAAACTCTGGCGGCATAATTTCATTACTGTCCTCGCAGCGTTAGCGGCTATCTCAATTTTGAGCCACGCGATTTACTTCCGCGTATGGGAAGTTTTTATGCCACCTGAAGTGCAGCATGGTCCGGCGCGGTTGAACAGTTCAGAACCACCGAAGCTTCTAGTTGACAACGAGGCGATTTCCGCGCTGCTTCCGGACGGGAGATTGTGGACGGAGCAAATCAACGTGTCTGGCTTCGGCAGAGTCCTTCCGCACTTGAACACACAGCGGTTTGTCGGCGGTTCAAACTGGGTGGACGCGGCTTCGGATTCTTATCGAATCGTGGGAATTCAATTGGATGGTAGTTTGTGGAGTGCCCAAGTGTATCCCGGTTATCCTGGAAATCCGGCTTATCCGCTGACCCGGATTGGTTCGGGCACAAATTGGCTTCAGGTCGCGGGCGGATTTGGTTTTTTGCTTTTGAAAGAGGATGGAACGCTTTGGAATTGGGGAACAAGCGGCAATACCCTGGATGCGGGAAAGCTAAGGAGGTATTTGACTACGCCACCCAAACGCGTCGGCGAGGGAACAAATTGGACGGAAGTATTCGGTCGCTTCGCGCGGAGAAGCGATGGCAGTGTTTGGGCGTTGTCGTTCGGGGCGGATGGAACAAATTCTGCGCGCAAGCTCGTGCAAATGCTGCCGTGGGAACTGCCAAACAAAGGTTTTGTTTCTTATGCTTATTCAACGGGTGTATGGACTGTTGGAGTTAAAACGAACGGCGAACTCTGGTTGTTTGAGTATCAAACTGACCAAAAAACAAAGGAAATTCAGCTTGGCCAAAACGCGAAATGGAAAGCCGCTGAATTTGCTGTGGATAATTTGATTGCGCTTCGCAGCGACGGCACGCTTTGGGAATGGCCGCCTTTTGGGGGCTTGACCCGCAATTCCGGTTCAGTAAAACCAGTTCAACTGGGAACTTATTCGGGATGGATTGCGCTTCATTCTCACACTTGGCCTCCCGTTTCCGTCGCTTTGGCTGCCGATGGCCGTCTTTGGGTGTGGAACGACCCGAGCGAGCATATATGGCTCGCGCCGTCGCGCAAGCCGGTTTTCCTCGGCAACATTTTTGGCGAGGCGGATTAAAAAAGCACCAAGCACCAACATCTCCGCCTTCGCTTTCAGCTTCGACGCGACCGCGTCGAAACGAAGTGAAGACGGGCAAGCTCCAGAGAAGCTCCAAATTCCAAAAACGAAAAGGGGCAAGCACCTCACCAATCGAAGTTTGATGCTTGAAATTTCTCTGGTGCTTGGATGTTGGCGCTTGGTGCTTCCTCAAGTTCGAGCTTGGAATTTGGAGCTTTGCCCTGCTTGCTTTGAGGGGTTCGCTGCGTGATAATCATTGTCGTGGAAACGGTCACAAAACTGACGAATGAACTGGTCGCGTCGTATGCGCGCGTCGGCGGCATCAATCATTTGGATGGTAAAAATCTGCCGTCCAACCATGCCATCACCGCCATCACGCAGGATTTGCTGCGGCTGTTGTTTCCCGGTTTCTTCGACGAAAAGCCAATCCATTCGTCGGAAATCAAGGTGGTGACGGCGGAATTGCTCGATGCGGTGCTCGGCGCGCTCGAAGACGAAATTTACAAGAGCCTTGAATACAATCCGCCTCCGGAATTGCCGAAGAAAAGCCTGCGGTCGGCGGCGCACAGCCTGACGCTGGAGTTTCTTGAGAGTTTGCCGCGCTTGCGCGAGGTGCTCCAAACGGACATGGAAGCCGCCTACGCCGGCGACCCGGCAGCGAAGAGCAAGGAGGAGGTGCTAGTGTCGTATCCGTTTGTCGAGGCGATTGCCGTGCAGCGGCTGGCGCACGAGTTGTATTTAAAAAACATCGCGCTGATTCCACGCATCATGACGGAGTGGGCACATTCGCGCACGGGCCTGGATTTGCATCCGGGGGCGCAAATCGGGTCGCACTTTTTCGTGGACCACTGCACCGGGACGGTCGTCGGCGAAACCTCGATCATCGGCGACCACGTGAAGCTCTATCATGGCGTCACGCTCGGCGCGAAATCCACTTCGGACGTGGAACAATTGCGCGGCAAGAAGCGGCACCCGACGCTTGAAGACCGGGTGACGATTTACCCCGGCGCGACCATCCTCGGCGGCGAAACGGTCATCGGCGCAGGCAGCACCATCGGCGGCAACGTGTTCCTAATGGAAAGCGTCGCGCCGAATTCCGTGGTGCTTTACGAAGCCCCCGAAGCCCGCGTGTTGAGCAAGTCGGACCGGAAAAAGAAGGCGGCGGCGGATTTTCAGATTTGAGCGGCGAGTTTCGCGGCCAATTCCGGCGGCAGGCGCTTCGGTTTTTCATTCAAGCCCGTGCAAACGTGAAACGTCTCGGCTTCGAGTATCAATTTCCCGTTTTGATTCACGACGCGGTGACCGAAGTTCACGCGCACGCCCGAAACGCGCGTCGGCCGGACCTCGATGGTCAGCAGGTCGTCGTAGCGCGCGGGCGATTTGTAATTCAACCGGGCTTCAATGAGTGGAAAAATCACATCGCGCTCCTGCCATTCCCGGACCGTCGAGCCGAGCGAGCGGATGAATTCGCCGCGCGCGGCCTCGAGCACATCGAGATAGCGCGAATGATAAACGTGGTTACCGAGCGTGCATTCGGCATAGGTGACGCGGTGCTGGTAACGGAACGGGGCAGCCATCCGCGCAGCGTAAGGACGCGCGCCGAAAGTTCAACGCTGAAAGTGTGGCGGCGGGCATCCTGCCTGCCGTAGAGCCGAGCGTCCCGCCCGGCGGCCGCAACGACGATAACGCAAAATCGCCTGGAAATTCCACCCCAAGTCCGGGCGGCAAGCTGCCGCCCTCTACGGCAGGCGGGACGCCCGCCGCTACCGAGCGACCCATTTTCGATTTTTCAGATGTGAACCACGAGCAGGATTTCGATGAAAATCCGGTTGCGCAGACGGCATTTACGGTTATGTTATTCCCGTGAACTGGCAGCAAATTATTTCACTGGCGATAGTGGCACTGGCCGCCGGTTTGTTGGTGTGGGGCCGTTTTCGCCCGCGCAAATTCAGTTTCCAGCGCGATTCGCATTGCGGCTGCTCCGCGCCCGGGGAATCGGCGGCGCAGAAAAGTTCGATTGTTTTTCATGCGCGCAAGGGCGAACGCGGCGAAGTGGTCGTCCGAATGAAGTGATTTCTTTCGCTTGCTTATTTGCAAATCAGACAACATAATTTTCAATCATGGCCGTAACTAAAGTGAGTTCTTCGGTGCATTTTATCTCCCGGGCGGCGGGTGTGCGTGGACGCGAAGGCGCGGTCAGCGGGCATTGGGTGCCGAACACCGACGTGTACGTGACGGACACCGGGCTGGTCGTCAAGGTGGAGTTGGCTGGCATGAAGAGCGACAGCCTGGAAATCACCGTCGAGGGCAACTGCCTCCGCATCAGTGGCAACCGGCCGGACGGCTGCCGCGCGCCCAAATGCAGTTTCCTGGTCATGGAAATCAGCTACGGACCGTTTGAAAGCGTGCTTGAATTGCCTGCGGGCTACGATCTCAGCCAGGCCAAAGCGGCTTATGTCAACGGCTTTCTGCGGATTGACGTGCCTTTGGCACGCCAGCCGCTTTCCAAAACGACCAAGGTGCCGATCGCCGAAGGGAACTAATCTCGCCTGAGTTGTTCAGGTTCGGCGGCATCCAAACTGAAAGCAGGAGCGACGATGACCTCGCCCGAAACGGAGTTTGTCAGCATTCTGGACGCGCCTGAAAGTTCGGCGGCGTCCCCGCCCCGCATTTCCTCACGTTCGCTTCCGGAGACGCTGCCGATTCTCGGCCTGTCCGACATTGTGATTTTTCCCGGGGCCATCGTGCCCCTGCTCGTTGAGACCGGGCCGAGCCTGCGGCTCGTTGACGATGCAGTGGCGGGCGACCGTCTGATTGGCGCCGTGCTGCAAAGCAAAGCCGACGTGGCCGAGCCGTTGCCGGAGGATTTGCACAAGGTCGGCTGCGTCGTGCGTCTGGTGAAAATGGTGAAGTTTCCCGACGGCACCGCGCGCATGCTGGTGGAGGGCCTGTGGCGCATTCAGGTCAAGGAATACTCGCCGGCCGAGCCCTATCTGCGCGCCAAATACGAATTGTTGCGCGATGTGACGGAGGATTCGATTGAAGCGCAGGCGCTGTTCCGCAACGCGCAAAAACAGTTTCAGGAAATCGCCAAACTTTCGGCCGCGCTGTCCGACCACGTGAAGGTCGCCGCCATGAACATGGACGCGCCCGGTCATTTCACCGACCTTGTCGCCGCCAACCTGAACCTCGAACTCAGCGACCGCCAGGAACTGCTCGAAACCGCTTCCGTCCGCGAACGCCTGCAAAAGCTGTTGCCCATGCTCAACCGCGAGTACGAGGTGCTCACGCTGAGTTCCAAAATCCAGAGCGACGTCGCCACATCTATCGCCAAGACACAGCGCGACTTTTTTTTGCGCGAGCAGATGCGCGCCATTCAGCGCGAACTTGGCGAATCCGACCCGGGGGCGAATGAAATCAAAACGTTGCGCGGCAAGATCGAGCAAACGCCGATGCCTGAAGAGGCGCGCAAGGCCGCGTTGCAGGAATTGGAACGGCTCCAGCAGACCCCGCCCGCCGCCGCCGAATACGCCGTCTCGCGCAATTACCTCGACTGGATTTTGAGTCTGCCGTGGGAAAAGGAGACCGAGGACAAACTGGATTTGAAGACCGCCGAGCGGATTTTGAACGAACAGCATTTCGGCCTGGAAAAAGTCAAGGACCGCCTGCTGGAATTCATCGCCGTCATCAAACGCCGGAAACAGATCAAAGGCCCGATCCTTTGTCTGGTGGGTCCGCCCGGGGTCGGCAAAACTTCGCTCGGCAAGAGCGTGGCGGACGCGTTGGGCCGCAAGTTTGCGCGCATCTCGCTCGGCGGCATGAGGGACGAGGCGGAGATTCGCGGCCATCGGCGCACCTACGTCGGGGCATTGCCCGGACGCATCATCCAAACCCTCCGCCGCATCGAAAGCCGCAACCCGGTCATTTTGCTGGACGAACTGGACAAGGTGGGCGCGGATTTCCGGGGCGACCCGGCGTCGGCGCTGCTCGAAGTGCTCGATCCGGCGCAGAACAACACCTTCACGGACCATTTTCTCGATCTGCCGTTTGATCTGTCGCGCGTGCTGTTCATCACGACGGCGAACTGGCTCGACCCGATCCATCCCGCGTTGCGCGACCGGCTCGAAGTCATCGAACTGCCCGGCTACACCGAATCCGAAAAATTGCAAATTGCCAAACGTTATCTCGTGCCGCGCCAGATTGAAGAACATGGCCTCACGCGGCGGGAGATGAAGTTCACCGAGGCCGCGTTGCGCAAGTTGATTCAGGAATACACACGCGAGGCCGGCGTGCGCCAGTTGGAACGGGAAATCGCCGCGCTCGCGCGCAAGGCCACGCGCAAAATCTTCGGCGACGGCGCGGGCAAAAGACCGGTGGTGATTGGGCGCTCGACGCTGCGGAATTTTCTGGGCGCGCCGAAATTTGTTTCCGAAACGGCCGAGAAAATCACCGAATTCGGCATTGCCACCGGCCTGGCCTGGACGCCGGTCGGCGGCGAGATTCTGTTCATCGAAGCGACACGGATGCGCGGCCGGGGCAACCTGCTGCTGACCGGCTCGCTCGGGGACGTGATGAAGGAAAGCGCGCAGGCGGCGTTGAGTTACTTGCGCAGCCAGGCCAAAAAGCTCGGCATCGACTTGAGCGATTACAACAAACTCGACCTGCACATTCACGTGCCCGCCGGTGCGACGCCGAAAGACGGCCCGAGCGCAGGCGTGGCCATCGTCGCGGCGCTGGCGTCGCTGTTGTTGCAACGGCGGGTGCGGGCGGGCGTCGCCATGACCGGCGAAATCAGCCTGCGCGGCCGCGTGCTGCACGTGGGCGGCATCAAGGAGAAAGTCCTGGCGGCGGCGCGCTTCAAAATCCGGGAGGTGATTTTGCCGGAACAAAACAAAAACAGCTGGCTCGAAGTGCCGGCGGAGACGCGCGCCAGAATCAAGGTCCATTTCGTCCGGCACATTTCGGAAGTCCTGCAGCTCGCGCTGGAGCCGAAGTGAACGCACGCCCTCACCCCGACCCTCTCCCCCAGGAGAGGGAGAATTGCCGTCTGTTGGCCGGCATATCGGGCACGATTACAACTCTCCAAGGGCGCGCGTGGTCGTTGACAACTGTGCTCATTTATTTATTGGGTGCAACAACTCTTTGCGCAGACACGACGAACGCTTTGTCCGATGCGGAAATTCAAGGACGCCAATTGGCGCAACGGCTTTGCGAAGCGCGTCCAGCGGAAAATTCGACCAATATCGGCGTTTTGAAAATTCGTGACGCGAAAGGCAAACGTTCGGAAATTCCGATAAAATGCGAGATCGTCGTCGCGGCGACAAATTGGCAGAGCATTTATGAAACTACGGACGTGGACAGCAATCGGGTGACTTTGCAAGCTATTCACGCGTTTAATACCCCAAGCGTTTATTACCTCACCGTTTATTATCGCACCCAGATAAAAGTCGCGGATCGATTATTGCTTGCTAAGACAAGAATACTCAGCGGTAATGAATTGATGATTCCATTTGCCGGTTCGGATTTCTGGCTTGCCGACCTGGGCTTGGAATTTTTCCATTGGCCGGCGCAGAAGATTTTGAAGAAGGAATTCCGGCGCAATTGCAGTTGTGCGGTTTTGGAAAGCACTAATCCGAATCCGGCCACGAACGGCTATGCGCGGGTGGACTCGTGGATTGACGAGGACAGCAACGGCATCGTCATGGCAAAGGCCTACGACGCCCAGGGCAGATTGCTCAAGGAATTTTATCCGAAAGATGTCAGAAAAGTGAAAGGCCAGTGGCAGGTGGAGAGCATGGAAATTGACAATGTCCAGACCAACTCGAGCACGTGGCTGAAGTTTGATCTGAAGGCGCCGTGAACCTTGCGGCGGCGTAATCCTGACCGTCATCCAAATCCCAATCCACCTTTTCCCCGGCCATCAGGATCAGACCTGGGTTGGGAATAAGTCGGCCGGCCGCGTGCTTGACTTCATTGCCGGGACGGGCCACGTTGCTCCCAATCAGTATGAATATCATATCTCGTTTCAATTTTACGCTGGCATGGGCCTGTATTTTCTTTTGCGCACGGGCCATTACCGCCGAAACAAATTCGGTTTCGCCACCGCCATCGGCAGATACCGCGACCCAGGCAATGGCGAACGGTTATCTGCAGATTCAGGAGGAGCTTCATGCCACGCAACTGGCCATTGACAACAGCCGGCGGCAGGCCGAGGCGGAGGCCGCCACCAACACTGCCGCTTTGACGGCGCACATCCAGGCCCTCGAACAAATCATCGCCAACCAGCGCGCCAGCGAAATCGAGGCGGCGCGCAAAACGCAGCAGCTCGCGCTGTTCATGGCTGGGGCGTTCGGGCTGATCGGTTTGGGCATCATGCTGCTGATGGTTTATTTCCAGTGGCGCGTGTTCACCCAGCTCATCAAGATCTCCACGTGGCAACCCTCAGCGCTCGCGCTGGGCAACAACCGGCCGTTGCCATTGGTGGAGGCGGCCAACGAACTCGCCGCTCCTGGCCGTGCCGTGGTGGAATCGTCGAACGCGCGTTTACTCGAAGCGGTCGAGCGGCTGGAAAAGCGAATTTTGGAATTGGAACAAATCGCGCGCGCGCCGCTGGCCGAGACTACCGCGCCATCCGCCGCCAACAAAAACGGATCGCCGCCGGATGCGAACGACCGCGAAGAATGCGTGGCCAACCTGATTACCGAAGGCCAGTCGCTGCTGAACGCCGACGAACCCCAAAAGGCGCTGGAATGCTTTGACGTGGCGTTGCAGTTACAGCCGAAGCATGCCGAGGCACTCGTCAAAAAGGCCGGCGCCCTGGAAAAGCTGGGACGGCTGGATGACGCCATTGCCTGTTATGACCATGCCATTGAGGCAGACGGTTCGATGACCATTGCCTATCTTCACAAGGGCGGCCTGTTCAACCGCATGGCGCGGTACGACGAGGCGTTGCGTTGTTACGAACAGGCGTTGCAGACCCAGGAGAAGAAGTTTGCGTGAAGGCCGGGCGGCTGCGCCGTTGCGTCAATTGAATTCCATTCGATTGCGGACGCGCTCGGTTTCAAGCTGCCGGCGGAGCATTTCAATCTTTAGTTTGAGCAACTCGTGGTTTTCCTCGGCCCGCGCGGCGAGTTCCTTTTCGAGTTCCTGAATGCGCGATTCGTAGGCGCGCAGCCGATCCTGGAGCGGCGCCTGCAGCGAGTCCAGCCGGCGGATCATCGCAACCAGCTCCAGGGCGGCGTTTTCCTGCGCCCGGAGCAATTCACGGCGTTGGGCGGCCAGTTCCTGAACCACGGCATCCTTGACCGCCTGCACCAGCATCGGCGCGAGGGCGTCACGCTCGGCAACGAGCCGCTCTCCATTTTGCTGGATGGGAAGACTCGACGCAGGCCGCACGCCGAGTGCAAGCCCGATGATCGCGTTGGCGACGGCGGTGCCGTCCGCGCCGCAACGCGGACATTGAATCGGCGCCGGCATCCGGCCGTCCACCGGAGACACGTCAAAGGCGTATTTCTGGCCGCAGCCGCAAATGATTTTAATGGGAATTATCATGCCAGTGCCGGCGGTGCCAGGGTACGCTCACCATAAAAACGATTTTTGTTCGCCCAACAACTGGTCGCCGCGCCAGAGGGTGGCGCGCCACGCGACCAGCTCGCCGAAATTCTTGTAATCCGCGCCGCCAAGCACCAGAGAATTCCAGCGGCGCAGGAGCGGCGGTTGCGCCTCCTGTTCCAGCATGCGCCGGGTGGGCTTTCCCCCCGCGCCGATGCCCTGGAGTTCGATGCGCAGGTTGTATTTTGCGGCGGATGGGTTCTTGACCTGCCATAAAATGTCGAAGCGAATGGCTGAAATGTCGTTGGTGTGCCGGTGCAGGTAAGCCTGGTAGGCGTCCCGGTCATAAAGGCTCGGTGAAATGGCGTCGTGCCCTTTCAAGTCGAGGAACAACGGCAGCATTTTAACGATGCGGCCTTTTTCAGTCCCTTCGGCAAAGGCCGGAAGCACGGCGAGCAGCAGCAAAATCATCAAGAACCGGCGCATGGCGCAACAATAACGAACAACGCGGCAAACTCAACTGCAATTTGACGCTGCCATAAACCCCCGCCCGGTTCTTAGTCGCTGGATAAAGCGGATGCGGGCGCCGGCGGGTATTTCCAGTAAAAACTCAGAACCTGGATGTCGGTCGTGGAATTGCGGTAAAGGATGGCGACATATTCGCGTGTTTGAAGGCCGATTTGCGCGGTGACGTGGACTTCGAACGTGGAGCTGCGCGTGGTGACAAGATTTCCCGCAAGACTCGGGTTGCCTCCCGCATTTTGAATTGCTCCGCCGACGTTTTGAATTGGCGTGTCGTCCTCCGTGCCGTCCACGCCGTCGGGACCGGCGCGCAATTTGATGATGTTCTCCGCCGTGACGGCATCCACGCCGGGAATCATTTGCAGGACGTTCGCGTCGGCGGTGTTGAGGTTGATGCGTCCGGTGGAAATGGGCGTAAAAACATCCACCAGCCCGAACGGGTAATTGGGCGCCTCGCCGGGCGCAGTGCCCAGGCCAAGTTTATGCTGGAACGCAGCGGGCGCGTGATTCGTCGAGCTGCCGCCATAATACATTTCAGGCGTGACGCCCCGCACCAGCAACAGTTCGGACAGGTCGTCAATCGGCGCATTCTTGGCGTAGTAGGGCGGATCGAGTCCCTGATAATAATCGCTTTCCGCACCGGCGACGCGCGGCGGGCCGGCCGGACCAATCCAGTCCTGAATCGAATCGGCCACCACGGAAATGTCATTGGCGTCCACGCCCATGACTGTGAGCGCCTGCTGGATTTCGGCGTTGTTGGCGGTGTTGATGTTCACCTTGCGTTCGAGGTCAATGATTTTGACTGAAACGGTTCCGCCCCCGACGGGATGATTGTTCAACGAAAAACCAGCCAGCGGGCCGTTGGTTTCGCAATCGGACCCCGGCCCGCCCGCCCAGATTTGATTCAGAGAATCATAAGGGCACCTTTCCTGCGTCAAAACCCAGCGCGCCAGTTCCACGCCGGAGCGGCCGAGCCAATACAACTGCGTCTCCGAATTCGCGTTGAACGCGAGCCGCGTCTCCACTTTCATTGACAATGCGAAACCCGCCGCCAGGGCGGACAACACCAAAACCGCAATCAACGCGACGATGAGCGCGATGCCGTCGGAGCTGTGGCCGGGGCGGATTTTCATAAGTGGCCGTTTTGCAGGATGGATGGCAGCGTGACAGACGGGATGGCGATGACGCGCGTTATCGCGAGCGCCGGCGTGGCGTTGGCGGCGCCGGGGCTGCCGCCGAGCGCAAGGCTGAGGCGCACCATCGCGGGAATCGAATTCGTGGTGTCCCACTCATCAACCCAGTCCATCGCTCTGGGGTCCCAGCACTCAACGGTGAATTTTTTCACGTCGCGCGCCAGCACGAGCGGCGTTTGCCTTTCGTCCGCGTCCATGTCCATGAGCACCGGGGTCTGGCGCAGCACCAAATCCGTTTCCGAGTCCGGCCCCGGCTCAAGCGTGAAGTCAAGCCGCCGCAGGTTGAAGCCGCCGAACCGGCCGTTGCGCGGGAAAACATCCGGGAGCCGCGCGGTGAAGATCAGTTCCGGCCGGTCGCCGTTCTGGACAACGAAGCCGTAATACTTCATAGACGCCTGGAACGACTGGATGCACGTGAGCGAACCCTCAATGGTCCGCAGGGCGATGCGCTGGCGTTGGGCTTGGGCCGCGGTACTCTGACCGACCTGCGACGCGCGCAAAATCAGCGTCCAGGTCGAATAAATCGCCGCGATGACGATGCTGAAAATTGCGATGGCGACCATCATTTCAACCAGCGTGAAGGCGAGAGAGTGACACGTGACATGTGACACGTGACATGAAAGCGCAGCATTTTTTTTGTCACCTGCCACCTGCCACTTGTCACTTGTCACTTTCATTTTGCCACGGTTGCTCCTTCAAGACTGCCGGCGGGCGATCGGGGGCTGTAAAACAAAGTGGTCATACTTGAGATGATGTCGTGGTTGCCGGTCGTGCTTTGCACGGTATAACCCACCTGGAAAAGTTTGTTGGTCCCCACCTCCTCGACCTCGTAGGTGCAATCGTACCCGTTGTAGGCGTCTCCGAGCAAATCGCCGAGGTTGACGGTGTAAGTGCCTTCGACCAGTTGGTTGGTCATCGAAAGCCAGGACGCCACCGCGCCCGCGTCCACCAGCGGCCGTTGCAACCGGCGCGCGTTTTCGAGCGAGCTGGACACCAACCCCAGAATCGTGAACACGCACATGAAGAAAATGCCGATGGCGATCATCACTTCGAGCAGTGAAAATCCATGCCGATGCGCGACGGTTTTGGTTTCCATTTTCATTTGTTCACGTCCGACACGGTGGCCAGGCCGGTGGAAAACTCCAGCGTGATTTTGCGCCAGTCGTCGCTGGAGTGCAGCACCAGCGTCATCTCGTCGCTCGTCCCATCGGGATAAAAGAACACGCGCGCCCATTCCGACGCGCCGTAGTCCTGTAAATTGATGTCGAGCATGGCCATCTCCACCCCGGTGGGCAAGGTGGCCGACGTGACCCTGCCGGAAGAGGCATTTACGCCCCCCGCCGCGCCCTCCGCTTCGAATCGGCGCTCCTGCGGATGAAAAATGACCGCGGTCTTCTGGTTCTGCAAAATCGCCCGCGTCCGCGCCTCGCCGCAAACATCCATCACATCGCTCACCGCCTTGCGCATCCCTTCCTTGCGGAAGGTTTGGAGGATCGAAGGCACACCGATTGCCGCGATGAGGCCCATGATGGCCACGACAATCATGACTTCAATCAGCGTAAAGGCCGGCGGGTGAGGAGTGACACGTGACACGTGACATGAATGCGCTTCGCGCGTTGCGGCATCACGCCGGTCACCGGTCACTGGCCACGTGTCACTCATTGCACCTCACGCGTGGATTTGTGACACCAGCCGGAACAACGGCAGCAAAATGCTGATCAGGAGGAAGCCCACGACGATCGCCATGATGATGATGAGCACCGGCTCGATGAGGTTGGTCATCACACGCAGGGCGATCTGCAGTTCGCCTTCGTAGGTGTCGGCCAGATTGTTCAACGCGCCCGGCACGTCGCCGCTTTCCTCGCCGATGCTCACCAGGTCCACCATCAGTTGCGGAAAAAGTTTGCTGTGCGCCAGCGGTTGGGCGAGCGTCTTGCCGTCCGTGACGGCATCACGCGTCTGGGCAATGGCCTCCTTGATCAGGAGGTTGGACATGACCTGCTCCGTGATTTTCAACGACGTCAGGACCGGCACGCCGTTTTGCAGCAGCGTGCCGAGCGTTCGCGCAAACTGGCCGAACAAATTCAGCTTGATCACCTTGCCGAACACCGGCGCCTTCATTTTCCATTCGTCCAGTTTGCGCGCGCCCGCCTCGCTGGCTTGAAAGCGCTTGAAGAAAATGACGGCCATCAGCACCAGCAGGCCCAGCAGCCACCAGTAGCCCTGCAGAAAACGGCTGAACCCGATCAGCATGCGCGTCGGCAGCGGCAGTTGGACGGTGAAGTCGCCGAAAATGATGATGAATTTCGGCATGACGAACGTCATAAAAAACACGATGATGCACGTGCCTACGCAGCACACCATCGCCGGATAAATCAGCGCCGAGGTGAACTTTGCCTGCACCTCGGCGAACTGCTGGAAATGGTTCGCCATGCGCCGCAGGACTTCCACCAGCGAACCGCTTTGCTCACCCGCGCGCACCATGTTGACATACAAATCCGAAAAAATGCGCGGCTGCCGCGCCATCGCGTCCGACAAACTACGGCCCTCGGAGACTTCCTGTTTCAAATCGCGGCTCACCTCGGCGGGAATGCCCCTGGATTCCAGATGCGTCATGCTGTTCAATGCCACCGTCAGCGGCATGCCGGAGTTGAGCAGGTTCGCCAGTTGCTGGGTGAATGTCGCCAGTTCCTGCAACCTCGGTTTGCGCTTTTGTTGAAGCTGCGCACGCACGGTCGGCGGCAAAAACGCGAGCAAATCCACCTTCTTCCCGTCGCGCGGCTGGCCGTTGGCCGCGACGCCGCCCCTGGCCGTGTCCACCGCGATAGGAAAAAGGCCGAGCCGCTGGATTTGCACCAGCGCCGCCGGACGGTCGGCCACCTCCAAAACGCCTTCCACCAGTTCGCCGGAGCGGCGCCGGGCCTTGTAGGAAAATTGCGGCATATCCCTTTATCTAAAACCGTTGCGCGCCAAAAGTTTCACGCGCCGCCGCGACGATAGCCCTGCAAATCCAGCGTCACGTGCGTGTAACCGATTTCTTTGAGCGCGCCGGTGACCCTGGCCGAAATGCCGTTCTCTAAAAATCGCGGGAGTTCCGCCGCCCCAAGCTCAATGCGGGCCAGATGGAGCGCGGAATGCGGAGTGCGGAGTGCGGAGTTTTGCGCGTCGGAAGGAGTGCTGTTTTCATCCCGCATTCCGAACTCCACACTTCGCATTTCATGATGCCTCACCCGCACGTCGTGAAACCCCAGATCGCGCAGAACATTTTCGGCCCGTTCAATCATCGCCAGTTTTTCCAGCGTCACCGGCTCGCCGTGCGGCACGCGCGAACTCAGACACGCCATCTGCGGCTTGTCCGCCGTCGGCAAACCGAGCTGCGCCGACAACTTGCGGATTTCCGCCTTCGTCAAGCCGGCTTCCTTGAGCGGCGCGCGCACCTGGAATTCCGCCGCCGCTTGCGCCCCGGGACGGAAATCACCCGCGTCACTCGCGTTTTCACCGTAGGCAATCACCGCGAAGCGGCCCGCGCGAGCCAGCGGCGCCAGTTGTTCGAACAACTCGTGTTTGCAAAAATAGCAGCGGTTGGCCGGATTGGCCGTGTAATCTTCGTTTTCAAATTCCTTCGTCTGAATGACACGGACCGGAAACGAGAATTTTTCAGCTACCGCCAGCGCGTCGGCGAGTTCGCGCCGCGGCAAACTGGGCGAATCGGCAATGACGGCCAGGAATTTTTCGCCGAGCGCCTCATGCGCCACGCGCGCCAGAAACGCCGAGTCCACGCCACCCGAATACGCCACCAGGCATGAGCCGTAGCCCCGCAACACCCGGCGCAATTGTTCAAGTTTGTTTGCTGACACGACCTCAAAACTCGCATTTTCCGGATCACTTGTCGAGTCGTGTAAAAAGCTTGACGCAGACGGCGGTTTGGGTTGTCTTTGAGACAAGATGAAAACAAAAATCTTTCTGGCGTTTCTGGGGGTGGCCATCATGACCACCGGTTGCATCAAAACGGTCAGCGGTACGCGGACCGCGGCCGTGCCGTTTCAGAAGGACCGGGTTGAGGGCCGTTATCAACGCTCCGTGGATCAGGTCTATCAAGCGTCGGTGCAAGTCATTCAAAACAACGGTGTGTTGGTGACGGAATTCATTCCGCACGAAACGACCAACACCGTGCGCGCGTTGCAGGGCAGAGTAAACCAGCGCGATGTCTGGATAAGCGTGACGGCGGTGGATCCCCAAATCACGCAGGTCACCGTGCAAGCCCGCACGAAATGGGGCGACAGTGACGTTGACCTGGCCCACGAATTGGAAAAGGAAATTGCGCTAAAGCTGACGACGGAGTGAGCCTTGTTTCAAACCGATGTTTTGTTCATAGACGCCGATCTGCTTGGTCGGCGTTTCTTTTTGCCCTTTCAGTTCCAGTTTCAAACGCCCCAGCCGCGTCCGTGCCCGTTCGCCTGCCGCCGCATCGGAAAACCGCTCAACAATCTTTTCCAGAGTCTCGCGCACGGTGTCGTAATCCGCGCCGTGGCGAACCTGCAAATCCGCCAGCAAATTCAGCCAGTGCGCCACGCGCTTGGCCGGCTGATTGGGATATTCAATCAGTTGCTTCAATTCGCCCGTGGCCAGATCCAATCGCTGGTAATGGTCCGCGTAAATGATGGCGAGTTTCTCCCGGATTTCGGCGTCGAGCGGATGCTGTTCCAAATGTTTCACATAGGCAGCGGCAACCTTGCCCGGCTCCATTCCCCCAGGCTGCAGGAATTCGGAAGATTCGAGCAGCCCGACATTCTTTATGCCTTCCGGCACGGCCATCGGCTGGCGGTCATGCGCCGCCAGCAACATTTTTTCCGTGCCGCCCAGATGCGCGATGCGTTGCGCGGCCTGTAGCGACAATTCCGTGTCCGGAAACCGCGCGATAACTTTCTCCAGCGCGGCGCGCGCCGCATTCGCATCCTGCGCCAACTTGAGATGCCAGTCAGCGAGATGGTTCATCGCGGCGGCCACCAGCATGGGCGGCGCGCCGGGTGAATCGCAGAAATTGCCCAGCGTGATTTCCGCGCCGGGCAGGTCCTTCAGGTCTTCGGCCTGGATGCCCGCCAGCAATATCGCGCCTTCAAAATCGTTTGGAAATTTGGCGAGCTGTTTGCGGATTTCCACGATCGCTTCGACCGGCTTGTTCAGTTTCCGTTTGGCTATTGCGGTGGAATAATACGGCTTGGGTTCCGGCGGTTCGTCGCCGCCGTCAATTGCCCTGGTCAACGGTCCGGCGATGGATTCAATTATACTGTGCCTCCAGGTGACGACCATGGTCAGCCCGCAAATCAGCATCAGAATAAGAGCGCCGAGGGCTGCTTCTCCCCCTTCTCTAAAACCGGGAACGACCTTCAGCAACACAAGTCCAAAGACGACGGCTGTAAAGGTCCATTTGAAAATCAGCTTTGGCGGGTTTTCACTGCGTTTGAGGGAACGGATGAGGAGCCAGATTCCAACGCCCAGAACGACTGTGAGCCAAAAAATGTCGGCAGCGAGTTGTAAATTCCAGCTCATGGCTGATGATGCAAAGCTCGTTCTGTTTTCCAGTTAGCGCAAGCTAAATTCAGCCGTAACGATATGGCCTGGCCATGGCGAACGTGTTCGGCAAATGCCGCACTTCGCGCACGTCGCCATCCGCCAGCAACACCTCGACGATGTCGAACCGGATTTTCACCGCCGGATTTTTCAACCGGCGCAGATAGTCCAGCGCCGTTTGCGAAAGCAGCCGCCGTTTGCGCGCGTTGACCGCTGCCGCCGGGCGCGTCCAATCTTCCGACGAGCGCGCTTTGACCTCGACGAACACCAGGCAGTCGTCGTCGCGAAAAATCAGGTCAATCTCGCCGCGCGCCGAGCGGAAATTGGCCGTGAGAAATTTCAGGCCGATCTTTTGCAGATGCCTTTTCGCCGCGCGTTCGCCGAGTTCGCCGCGCCGCAGATGCTCGGGCCGGTCCTTACGGGCAAACACCGATTTGATTTTTTCCACCAGGCTCATTTCACGTTCTTTCCCGGCCTCGATCATGGAAGCTCCAAGCACCAACATCCAAACTCCAGAGAAGCTCCAAACTTCAAGCCCCAATCCAGGCTGCCGCGGCGCCGAAAATGTTTGAGGATTGGTGCTTGGAATTTCACTGGATGTTGGAGATTGGTGCTTGGAGCTTCTTGATCCCGCGGACGATGTCTTCATCAAGCAATTCCAATGTCTTCTGCTTCAACGGTGCGAAACTTTTGCGGTGAATCGGACAGGGGCCATGCGCGGCCAGGGCGGCGAGATGCCGTGTGGTGCCGTAACCCTTGTGCCCGGCGAATCCGTAAACCGGCCATTGCCGGTCGAATTCGAGCATCAGCCGGTCGCGCGTGACCTTGGCCAGCACGCTTGCGGCGGCGATGGAATAGCTGCGCGCATCACCCTTCACAATCGCCGTTTGCGGGACGCGCATGGTATTAACGGGCCGGCCGTCCACCAACGCGTGCTCGGGTGCTGGCCGTAATTGCGCGAGCGCATCGTTCATCGCACGGTGTGTGGCGCGCAGGATGTTGATTTCATCAATTTGAACGGAGTCAATTTGCGCAATGGCAAACTCAACCTGGCCGCATGAGGTCAAAAAGGCGTAAAATAATTCACGCTGCGTTTTGGTGAGTTGCTTGGAATCGTTCAAGCCCGCGAGTTCACCCGGCAAACCGGCATCCGCCCATTTTGCCGGCAAAATGGCCGCTGCCGCCACGACCGGGCCGGCCAGCGGGCCGCGACCGGCTTCGTCCACACCCGCGACACGCGTCGCGCCGCGATTCCACAGAACGCGCTCGAACTCGAAACGGTCGGAAAATCTGGCGCTCATTGCCTGGCTCCGAGCCTAGCGCGTTTTCGGGAGTTGTCAGCCTTGATTTTTTCGAGGACGAACCGTCTCCGTTGCACTTCGCCGCACCAAGGAGCGAAGACCAGGACGGTTTTCCATTTCAAAAATCCGTGTGCATCCGCGCCATCCGTGGTTAAACTGTCTCCATGAAAATCGAATCCCTTCACATCGGCCTGCGCGTGCGGCATCCGCAATATGGCAGCGGGACGGTCAAGACGATTTCCGAAACCACGGCGGACATTCAGTTTGACGACGGCAACAAGCGCACCATAGCCCCGGAAGCCGCCGGCCTCGAACCGGCCGAACCGCAGACGGCGGTGAGCGGTTTGAGTGTCCCGCTCAAACAATTCATCGAGCAGACGCTGGACGCCGCCGTGGTCCGGCTTGGTCTGGAAAAGCCGGATGTCGTGGTGGAGAAGCTCGGCGTTCGCTGGCATGGCGGCAAACTGGTTATGCATCCCGCCGACCCGGCGCTGCAAACGAAGGAAGTCCCGCTCGAAACCTTTTTCCACAAAATTGTGATGGTGCGGAATAACCTGCGCGTGCTGGAACAGAAAATCAATGCCCACGAAAACCTCACTGACGGCGAAAAGGTGGAAATGCAGCAATACATCACACGCAGCCAGGGCTCACTGACCACGTTCAACGTGCTGTTCAGGGAAAAGGAAGACCAGTTTTGACGAGGCTGTAATGGCCTCCGACGCAGACGCCGCGCACAGGGACGGTTACGCTGGGACCGGCTGCAACGCTGTCAACGGCTCGACTTCGCGCTCAATGACCTTGGCTGTTTCGTAACGCGCCAGCCGCAGATCGTAGTCCGCCTGCAAGCCCGTCCACATTTCCGCCGTCGTGCCAAAGAACCGCGCCAGTCGCAACGCCGAGTCGGCGGTGATGCCGCGTTTTTCCAGCACAATCTCATTGATGCGCCGGGGCGGAACGCCCAAAGCCCGCGCCAGTGCGTTTTGCGACAGGCCGTGCGGCTTCATAAATTCCTCGCGGAGAATTTCGCCCGGATGAATCGGTGACAATTTGTTCGTTTTCATAATCAGTGGTAGTCCACGATTTCCACGTCAAACGCATCTTCGCCCTGCCAGCGGAAGCACAGCCGCCACTGGTCGTTGATGCGGATGCTGTGCTGTCCCGCCCGGTCGTCTCTCAACGCTTCCAAGCGGTTGCCGTAAGGCACGCGCAAATCCTGCAACCGTCGCGCCTGGTGCAACAGCAGCAACTTCCGCCGCGCCGCCCGTTGAATTTGTTGCGGCAAACGCCGCGACGATTCATCGTTGAACAACTTTTCAGTTTCCAGACAGGCAAAGCTGCGGATCATTCACGAGGGAGTATAACGCTTGGCGTCATAGCTGTCAACCGCCGGCACGGACAACGGTTTTAGTTGGAACGACAGCAATACATCACACGCAGCCAGGGCTCGCTGACCACGTTCAACGTGCTGTTCAAGGAAAAGGAAGACCAGTTTTAAGATGTAGTTGATGGTTGAGAGTTGAGAGAGGGAAATCTTGCGGTCGCTTCCCTGGCCGGTGTAACGGCCTTGTCTGCTCGTTGCAGCAAAGCCGCACCGCGGCTCAGTTCGGGGAACTGGCAAACATATCACCGGCTGCCACTGCGGAAAGATAGCGCCAAAGCTTTTTGACCGGCTCCAGGTCGCAGCCGGCCGGTACGGCAAATCCGTAGGCGGCGTGACCATAGAGGAACGCCAATCGGTTCAACTCAGAGGCGGCGTCAGGAAAGGTTTGGCCCAGCCGGAGACAAAATTCCCGGGCGGTCTGCTCGGGTTGGAGTTGGATACTTTGTTCGACCGCCCAGGCTTGCAGGGCTTCATAGCTGTAAAGGATCAACTGTTCAGCCGTCCATGATTTATCTTTACCGGTCAGGAACGGACTTTGGTACGTGGCAAATGGATGTGGTCTGGACGTCCGCACCTCCGCTTTTGCAGTGGTCTGCTTTACCAGCCGATCCAACTGAAAGAGGTTCCTGAAAAATTGCGCCAGCGCCGCGATGAGCGACTGCGCAATTTCAAGAAGCAAATGGCGGCGGCGGAACACCCACCAGCCGGCCAGAATAATCGCCGCCAGGATCACCAAAATTCGGAACCAGCGATAAAATCCGGCAGCGCCTTCTGCGCGGCCTGGACCGGAACGATCTTGTGATGCAGTCTGGTCTTGTGCCGGCTCGCTTCGACCGGCCTGCGCCTGACTTTGTGAGTGGTCGCCAGCAGTTGGTGCTTTGTCCGCCTGAGACGTGGAGGCGGAACCCGTTGAGCCATTCGATTTTTGCGGTTCGCCGCCGGCGCGTCCACGGCCTGTGCCCTGCGGATTGATGCGGCTGGCGTAGGCACTGGCCTGGTGCAGCCGGTAATCAATCTGGTAACGCAAGGTTAACCAGGCGTCATTGACACCCGGACGCGGCAGCAGCAGCGCGGCGACAAGCACCAGGCAGGCGACCCCGGCGCCAAACTTGAGCCAGCCGAACGCGATGGTGCCGGGCATTTGCAGATAGCGTTGGCGGAGATAACGGCGCAATCCCAGGAAGCTCGTCGTCAGAAGCAGCCCCACCGCGGCAGCCAGGTAAACGAACAAGTGAACAAAGCCTGCCAGTCGCGAGGCGGTGTCACCGCCGGGCAGGAGCATTTGCCCAATTCCGAACAGCGGCAACGCCACCAGTGAAAAATAGACAACCCAAAGACCCGGCGGATGCGGGACCGAGGCACGGCGTTTGCGGTCTGTGCGCGCCTGCTGGAGCGCGAGTTGTCCCAACTCGCAGGCTGCTTGACTTTCCCGGCCGCTGCGGATTGAGGACAATCCGCGCTCCGCACTCCTCGTCTCGGTGTCATCCGGCCTGACCTTCCGTCTGTCCTCTGCGGTTTTCAGCAGCCCGCTGCCCGAAGCGTCCTCGTCCTCGTCAATCAAGGTGCAATCCCACGTCAATTTGTGGGCGCACCACCAGACAATCCCCAGTAAAATGACTCCCAACAAATAGGCCGGGTGGATTTGCATCAGGTAAAGCCACGTCGCCGCCGCCAGGGCCAACCCGTAAGCCGCGGCGTGAGTGGTGCCTTGCTCGATGCCGATCCGGGACACCAGCACAACCGCCATGACAAACCAGAACAGGACCCAGCGGACGCTTCCCACGGCCTCGCCCCGATAGAAGACCTGGATCAGGAAAAAACTCAGGCTCCCGACCAGCAGCATGATCAGGACCGGGCTGATGCCGATGACCGTATAGTCAGCCAAAGTTTTTGCCGGTTTCGGGGTCATGATTACCTCACGATGGCTTCCGCGCACAGATTCGCCACGGACTCCTCCGTGTTGACAACGCGGAAATCAATGTTTTGAGCCAGCAACATCTGCGCCCAATCCGGCGGTTGCGCCCAATCCGGCGTCATTTCAAGCTCAATCGAAACCACGATCACCGTCACCAGAAAACCGCGCCGGACCAATTCGCCGAGGGAGGCCGCTATGGCCGGAGTCACGCGTCGCAACACCGCTACCATGGTGGCATCACGGGGAATTTCGGAGGCGACCTCTGACAGCATTTCGGAAAACTCCAGACCATCCGTGTGTTCCAAGCGGGCCAATGTTTCGAGGATTTGCCGGAGCTGCGCGTCGCCCTTCCGCGTTTCCACGATGACTGGCCGTAAACGGGTATTCGCCTGCGCCTCGCTCGCCCGCCGATGCGCATCCCGGCGCGACGTGAACTCAGCGCCCCAGCCTTCCTCGCGGATGCGGTCGGCGGAGTCGCGACCGTTGCTGGCGAAGCCGATTTGCTGTCCCATGAGCGAGACCGCGTTGGCGAGCGAGGCCACAGTGACGATGGCCAATTCCGCCGAGTTTGCAGCGCCGCCGCCTTGATAACTTCGCTCGTGAAAATCCAGCAGAAACGTTGCGCCGGCCACCCGGGAATTTTCATAAACGCGGCAATGAATCTGTCCCGTACGTGCCGTGGCCCGCCAATGGATGCGGTTCAACGGGTCGCCGGGTTGATACGGCCGAATGCTGGCCAGTCGCGTCGGGTCTTCAAACAACTGGTGTACCACCCGAATCTCGCCGATGGGCCGGCGGGAAGCCAGATTGTAACCCTGCACCGGCAGAACCTTGGGCAGCACCATCGCAAAATGCGGTTCGGTCGCCACCCGGAAGCGGCGATGCAATCCGAACACGTCGCCCGTTTCCAGCAGCAGCGGTCCGATTTGATAATAACCTCGCATGAGGAAAGTCACCTGATATTCCAGGCTCGTGGTTTCGCCTGGCGCGAGCCGGGTGAGGGCGAGACGCGGACCGTCCGCCTTGAGGTGGCGAGGCATCTGCACCAGGGCGTCCCGCGGAAGGGAATCTTCAACGATCAGCCACGGAATGGAAAGGTGACCCTGATTTCTGACTTCGGCTTCAATCGCAACGGTATCGCCAATTTCCAGCACATCCCCGTCGCAAGACCGGCTGGCCGCGAGCTCGTTGATCCACGCGCGGGAAAAGAATCGGCTCAAGGCCAGGATTCCCAGCAACACGTACATCGCATAAACGAGCAGGCTCAATTTGAGCAGCAAGCCCAACACCAGGAGCCCGAGTGTGCCGAGAATCCATTTCATCCGGACTGGCCGCCCGCCGGCATTTGCGGCACCGGCACCGTTTTCAGAATCTCGTCGAGGACCACGGCAACCGTTCGTTTGCGCAACCGGCTTTCCGGGCGGAGAATCAGCCGATGGCCGAGCACATACGGCGCGACCTGTTTCACGTCGTCGGGCAGGACAAAATCAAATCCGTGGACCGCCGCCAGGGCCTGCGCGCAACGCAGCAGCGCCATGCTGGCGCGCGGACTGCCGCCCAGAATGACGTCGTAATGTTCGCGGGTTGCCTGGATGAGTTGCACGATGTAGCGGTTGACTTTGTCGTCCACGTGCACCTGCCGCACGGATTCCTGACAGGCGATGATTTCATCGGCACTGGCGACCGCGTCCAGGGTTTCAATCGGGTGTTGCAACTGGAGCCGCTGCAACATGGACACTTCATGTTCGAACTGCGGATAGCCCAGTCGCAACCGGACAAGAAAGCGGTCGAGTTGCGCTTCCGGCAGCGGGAAAGTGCCTTCATGGTCAATCGGATTTTGGGTCGCGATCAGGAAAAATGGCGGTGTCAGTTCATAGTTGTTTCCGTCGGAGGTCACCTTCCGCTCCGCCATCGCTTCGAGCAGGGCGGCCTGGGCCCGCGGCGTGGCGCGATTGATTTCGTCCGCCAGCACAATTTGCGCAAAGAGCGGACCGGGCCGGAACTCGAACTCGGTCGTTTGGGGATTGAAAATGGAGCTGCCGGTGATGTCGTTGGGCAGCAGGTCCGGGGTGCATTGAATGCGTTTGAACGTGCAACCAATGCTCCGCGAGAGCGCCCGCGCCAGCATGGTCTTGGCCACACCCGGCACGTCTTCCAAAAGGACGTGACCCTCGGCACAATACGCCACCAGCGTCAGCACGATTTCATTGTGTTTGCCGACGATCACCTTCTCGATGTTGTCAACGATGCGATTGGCAATCGGCGTCACCGGAGAACTCCCCGGTTCCCGCTCCGCCGGGGGATTCAATTTCGGAATCCGGACCAATGGCGGTTCCGGAGGCGACACGACATTTTCGGCTCCGCAGCGCGGACATTTGATTTGAGTTCCCACGGGCGCATCGGAGGACACGAAAGGTTGACCGCACGAAACACAGACGCTCTTAATCATAGGTTGGCGGCGCAATTCTCTTCCAGAGAAGTTAGCGGTACTTTTGATTTCTCTGTGTTGCTTTGTCAAGCCAAATGACCGTCGGCGCTGCATCGCATCGGAGGATGCCGTTGTTCGGCACCACCACTTTCTGGCTGGAACGATTACCGCAATTGCTGGATTTGACTATTCGGCTAGGAGTATCAGTGGTGACCGCCGTCTTCTTTCCAGCGGTCACAGCGGAGCCTGACTATGGGATTTAGTCGGCATTGACACCCTAATTTTTGATCTTGGCGGCTGGTGGAGAATTAGTGGTGACAACCATCACGTTGTGCGGCTTTCCATAATCCCAAAGTTCAAGCATTTCGCCGTTGTAATTTGTGGTTCCAATCCGCATCGCACGAAAGGAGATTTCTTGGCCGACGGCGGGGTCAAGGTTTCCCGGATAGTTGCACAGAATCACTGTCCTGCCGGGAACTTTCTTGTCACCTACATAAACCTGTGTGACAACTGGCCTGTAGCCTGTTATTCCGCCCCAATAGTTATGTGTCTCGGTGCTGGTGGTCGCCGCTTGATAGACCGGCTGCATCTTGAATGTTTCGATGACTAATCCGTTGTCTAATACAGTCACAATGTCAGCCTTCATGTTTTTGAATAAGGTGCTTCGCTCGGTATTGTAAAGCTGTCCGTTCACATCGCGGAACGATGGTGCTGCCGTAATCCAATTGGTGCTGATAACGGGCTCACTGTTTGTCTGCGCTTCGGTTGGAATTGATGCGGCACAACGATCCGCGTCTGACGGCGCCTACTTACACGGATGCTTCCCTGCTGTCTTTGCGGAGTGCGGTTCAAAAACTCGGTTTTCCAGCCTCACAAATAGCCTCACAAAAATTACGCGCAGAGGGTCAATCGCTGACGCTGGTTGGCAATGGTACTGCGAAGGCAAACAGCACTAAAACCATTGAAAACAAAGGGGGAAAGTCACTTTCTGACGCGGCGTGGCGTGTCCTGACGAAAATCGAGAGATGGTGCGCGCTGCAGGTTTTGAACCTGCAAACAGGGTGTTTTCGTCATTGCTCATAATTGCCTTTCTCAATACTTACCTGCAAGTGAGATTACGGCATTGCCAGTATGATTGCAAGCTATTATTCGCATCTGTGGGCAACTAGCAGTAGAAAAAACCGTGTCGGGCTGTGTCAGGCTTTGGGGCTGTGTCAGAGTTGTGTCATAGCCGGATTCTGTGTCAAATCTGTGTCTTAATACCCGCCCGGCCAGTCAAACGGCAAACGACTTCTGACGCCTGACCAATCCGCGCAATGTCACGACTGTCCGCCACGCTGGTATGCGCAGAGTTCCAACCTGGGTGACACACATGCCGAACTTAAAAAAAAGCTTTCTTCGCGTGAACAAAAATCCGCTCGTCTGGTTTGTGGTGGTGTTGCCGGTTTGGGCTTGGGTCTTGTCCGCGAACCGTTGAAGGATTCTTTCATGTGTTAAGCAGAGGGCAGTTTGATTCAATCCAACCAACCGACAGTTTCAGCCTGTTGATGATGCAGTGGAAAATCTACGGCAAAATCGCCGCAGACGAATTTGGCCTGATTTACCTGATTGCAGCGGCCATCCCTTTCTTTCTTCTGCACAAAGTTTTATCGCCAGCCCGAAGGTGGCTGGTTGGATTGCCGGCCGTTTGGTTTTTTATCAGTTTGCTGATGCTTGTGGGGCTAAATGTAAACAGGTATAGCGCAGAATATGTTAAACCGTTTTTCACCGCTTCACATCTCGTTCTTGCCATGTTTGCGGGATATGGTTTGATGCTGATCGTTGCCGTTTTCGGACGACCGTTTCCGGCAAAATCACGACATTAAGACTTGCACCGTGGCTTCCAGACTGGACATGTCCGCAACACTCAAAAATGCGCGGATAAAATGAACGCCGGAGCCAGCGCCGGTTGGCGCTTTTCCGTTCCGCCTTCGCGATTGACAACAGCGGCCCGGCGTGGCTTAACCAAGTCTGCAAAACGTCCATTGATTTTGTTGATGCTCCGCCGGTTTTTTTCAATTCACGCCTTTTCCGGCGCCGTGCTAGCGTGCCATCGAGTGATCGAATAAACACTAAACCAATGAGACTTATGAATATCACCCGCCTAAAAACGTTTCTGCCACTGGCGTTGCTGGCCGGGCTGGCCTCAGGTTGTGCCACGCCGAGCCTTTGGGATCGCACGTCAGCGTTCGAGTGGAAACCCATACCGCCCGATAAAGTCTTGCTCCCTGCCGACACCAACCAGCCCTGCGCACCGACCGTCTTGTTCCGCCAGACGGCCACGGTTCATTTGACTTTTATGTGCAGAAATGTCGGCTGGCGGGTCGGCCAGTCGCCCGACGAAGTGGCGGACACACGGGAAGCCATTCACCAGTTGACCAACACCGCCGCCGGATTCCAGTCTGTTCCGGTCTATTTTCCGGACCGAGTTCCCGCCAATGCGTCATCCCGACCGCCGGGCTATGCCGTCATCAACAACACGAACAACCAGCTCACGTTTCACGTTGATGGAGTGCAGGCTGGCCCCTACACCTTGCCCGCCAGTCAGCATCCGCAAAACACGGAGGAACGCGTGTTGCTGACGCCTTTGGCGGTGGTTTTAGACGTGCCAATGTGTGTCTTCGGCCTCGCGGTTTATGTGTGCCTTCATCTTTAATGGGAAGGGTGGAAAGCGGTTTTGCCACTCCCGCTCCATTTAAATCCTCGCTTCATTGGGATAGCCGCTCGAACCGATGACTGCTTTTCGTCGTCGTCGCCGCAGTGATGACACGCATCCAATGGAAACTGGACAAAAAGCGATCTCGAAGGTCGTTGCCGCCGTGCGTTGTGTGAAACAGGATGGCAACCGTTGTCTGAAGCGCGAAGTATGAATGTCAAAACTCCCGTAACTTCATTTTGATTTGCTTTTCCAGCGGACGATGAGATTTAAGTGGTCTTTCTCGCGTCGCACACTCAGCGGTCTCCATGAAATGACCAGGTCCTTGATGATAAAGCCCAGCGCCATTGTTCCCGCCACTGCCAGAGGAAAATCCCACCGGCTTATTTCCACTCGTATTGAACTACCCAAACCGGCAAGCGCCGCGCCTGCGACGATACCCGTTGCGCCGACTGTTGATTCCAAACAGAAGCATTTTGCTTCTTTGCGAGGTTCATTTGATGCCGAACGCCGGGTGCGGAGCAGAATCGCGATGTCGCGCACCAAACTTTGCACGAGCAACAATGCGGATGCGCTCAGCACGATTTGCCAGACGGGTGTTGGAGAAGGAAAGCCTGGCCATGCCAGCCAGCTCATCGGCGCAACGACACCAATCGCCAGCACTTCAATCCATTCCACTCGCCTCATGCTTTTGTTTCCGGGCGTCTGCCCATGCCAGATTCCTGATGCGATAAAGACCGGGCCGCAACTGGCGCTGACGGGATTTGGTTCACAGAGCCAACAGAGTCAGGGCGTCAGCGGGAAGCTTGCGCGTGCGCTTCAACAAACCAAAGCCATTTGTCAATGCCTCGTGAAATCTCAGTAAATATGTCTGCGCTGTCCGCGTCATTGAGCACGGTGGCTTCCTCGATGGAATGCCGCACTTCCTGCCCGAAACCCGCCAACGCCTTCGAGACCGCTTCGATATGCGCAGCGCCAGCGGCAATTTCGTGGGGATATTCACTTAAGCGAGAGCGTGCTGCCGCGACACGCGCCGTGCCTTCGGCAATTCCGCCCAGTTGTACGATGCGTTCAGCAATCAAATCCACATAGTCGCCAACCGCCTCATAAATCTCATCAAAGAGCTTGTGCAGTGCGATGAAGTCTGGCCCTTTCACGTTCCAATGCGCCTGTTTCATTTGCGTCTGCAAATCGGTCGCGTCGGCTAGGCGTTGATTCATCAGCGCGGTGAGTTCGCTCCGAGCCGCCTTCGGCAGATCATTGAGCGTGTCGTAGGTTACTGAGCGGTCTTCAGTCATGGTCGCCATTTTTTCATAATTGGTTTTTCCTTTCTAATCGGAGGCAACGTACTCTCGGGAACTGTTGCCGTCGAGTGCAAACCCACCCTGCAAACCGGACGTTTCATGCACCGTCGCAGAAGAGGGTCTGGGGTCTTTGAGGAGACCCGTCACTTTCATCTGTAGGGGGCGGGGGGGATAAAGCGGGGCTGGGGGGAGGGGTGCCAAAAATTCGCTCGCCATGCGCCTGCTGGAATCGCAGCGAATTTTTTGGATTTTATCGTTCACATGATGCCCATCTCAGGTGAGGGGCTTCACAACTGCCCTCCATGCCGCGATATGAGTGTGCCGGGGCCAAATCGGTGGAGCAAGAGGCGCTGCGTTATAACGAGAAGTTTTAATCTTGTGAATAACTTTTGCTTGGTTTTTAGCTTGCCAGTCGGTAAACTCGCGATAAGCGCCCAACTAGATGTGGTGCAGAGTCAAGCAAGGTATCCTTACAATGGAGTTTTGGCTTTCGCCACGACTGGAACGGCAAGCGCCGAACTGATCGGAAAAATACTTCCAGAAAGTTGACGGTTCCGGGGGCGCGAAACCAAAACCAAAAAAAGAGAGAAAGGAAGTTACCATGAAACGTTTAACCAAAACATTGTTTGCCTTCGGCTTCGCGTATGCGATTACAGCGACTTCGCTGTTTGCCCAGATATACACCTTCGATGAGTACGGGAACTCAACCGGACCTGGCATTTCGCCGGGGCTTCTACAAGCAGACCCTTCAGGAGGATTGGCCGTTCCTGTCTTAGTTTACAATGTGCCAATTCCGCTCGTGACCGGGGATTTGGTGCTGATCGAGGCGGGACAGCCTGCAAACGAGCAATATTCCGACGTTGTCCGATTCTGGGACCCAACAGGCGGGAATCTCAGTCAGATTATCTTCTATTCGGACCAGGACGAAACGACCCTCGCCCCTGCGGATACTGGACTTCCCAGTATCGGTAATCTCATCAACCCTGTCTTCATAAATGAAGTAGGGCCTGAAGGGAACAACGGGGCCGTCTGGAGTCCTCCCGCAGGGGCACCTGGCTCCAGCCTGCCGGGCGTGGCGGTACAGTACAACATCATCAGCGACGGGGTTGTGCCCGAACCAAGTTCGTTGGCTTTGCTGATGGGCGGACTGGGAGTTCTTATTGGGATCAACCGTTTCCGCCAGAAGGGTCTTCCACGTAAAGGCCAGCTTGAACTGTTAAACAAGCAAAATCCTATGAAAAAAATCATCCTTCTCACCGCTGCTTTCGCAGCGGTTTCGCTCGTAACCGCCAAGGCAGATATTCTCGCCGATTGGACTTTTGAAACAAGTCAGCCGGGGGTTCTCACTTTGCCTGCCTCGCCCGGGGCTGGTGTTGCTTTTCCCGGTTTTTCCCCAGAAATCGGCAGTGGAACGGCTTCCGCCCTTCACGTCGGCGCAGCCACTTACAGTAGTCCATCCGGCAATGGGTCCTTCCACTCCTTCAGCTCGACCCTTTGGGCCGTCGGCGACTATTACCAGTTCGAGGTTAACACGCTGGGTTATTCCGGCATCAAGCTCTCCTTCGATCAGACCAGCAGCAATACCGGGCCGAGGGGATACGATTTGGACTACAGTACCGACGGCGTGAACTTTTACAATTTCACGTCGTACACCGTTCTCGCCAACGCGTCACCCAATACGCCGTGGAATGCCTCAACTTATAACAGCGCCTACACGTTCTCCGACGATCTGAGCGCCGTCTCGGCTCTGAACAATCAGTCCACTGTCTTCTTCCGTCTCGTGGACAACAGCACGGTGTCTGCAAGCGGCGGTACAGTGGGCACCCTCGGCACGGACCGGGTGGACAACTTTGTTGTATCGGCGGCTCCAGTGCCGGAGCCGGCCACGACCGCTTTGTGCTTACTTGGTGGACTGGTCTGTTTGGTCGCCCGTCGGCTCCGGTTTTAATCGGCCTTGAAACAAAAGCCAGAGCCGAGTCTGCGTGCTCTGGCTTTTTCCATTTCACCTATGACTGACGATGTGATGCAAGCGGTATTACTTACGATCAGACGGTTGCAGGTTCAGCTCCTACTGGGTGCGCCAGATTATCAAGAGCTTACGTCAATCGGCCCCCGACCGCAAAGCGCTTTGTGCTGCGAGTTGTGCTGGTCCCCACATCTGCGTCCTTACGTGCTGAAGATTAGGCGCAAATTCTCTCGGTCGTAACAGGCGACGGCCCGCGCAGGGCTACGTGGGACGATCCACACCCGGCGATCTTTTGATCAGCATTCGCAGCAGCCAAAGCACGGCGATGGCCGCGATCAGATGCTTGAGCGTGTGCCCGCTGATAATGCGGGCAACCGCAAAAATTCTGTCGTCCAGAGCCTCGGCAGTTTTGGCCAAGGCATACAGCCCCACGATGCCTAAAAGATCGGTACTCCGACTGTAACGCGGCGGGAACAGAACCACCAACAGACCGACCAGCAGGATCGAGAAGTACTGCGCCGCGGCGTAAGGCCAGAGATTGCCCTGCCATCGCCAATACGCCACGCTGCCTGCGCCAGCCAACACCAAAGGCCACAACAATCGCCGTCCCGCTTTCACGTTGATCCGTTCCGAAATCGTCGCCGCCAGGAGGGACATGAACGCCAAGGTCATGGGGATTCGGTCCCACACCAGGGTCGCGTCGTTGGGTGCCCAGTGATAATAGGCCGATCCAAAGCAGGTCAGCACGGCCCCCAGGAAGAAAACCGCGTAGGGCAGCCGCTCGGAAGGTTCGATGAAGCTGCCGCTGGCACCGGCGGCTCGCTTCTGCATGAGAAAGCCCAGCCCCATCAACCCTACAACCAGGAACCCGCCATTGGAAACAACGTTCATGAAGTTGGGAATTCCAAACATGGCCCGCTGGTCGGCAAACTGGTGATACGACTGGGGTTGCTGGAGTGGCGGCAGCATGAGCACGGCCAGCACTCCGACCGCAGCGACTAGCACGACCAGCCAAATGCGGCCTGATTTCGTGGGCGGCAACAGCATCCCCAACAGGCTATCATGGATGCATTCCCCGGTCAGTCGGAAAAGCGGTCGTAGAAATGAAACGGTTGCTGTTTTATTCAATTACCGTCATCAGTTTCGAGCTTGCTCCGGGCCGCGTTCAGCCAATCCTGCTCACAGGCGCCGTGTCACCTGCCGCTGGGACCGGGGAACCCGTGACGGATGAAACGCGCCAAAAAGGAAGAGAAAAATCCGCTGTACCCGAACATTTTTGCAAGCCGCTTTTGTACGACAGCGCCCGCCCACCAATGATGGAAAAACAACAACCCGCTCCGGCCCTCCCAGAGCGGGGCAATTGACGACAAACCGGTTTACTTCCGCTGGCGACGGAACAATAACAGAGACAACCCGCTTAAGCCCGCGAGCGCCAGCGCGGTCGGCTCGGGGACGGAAAAGGCGATGGCATCGAGATGAGTGACAGACGGGCCGATGTCCGTGACAGCCCCAGTTGCAGGATCAATGGTTACGAGATGAGTCGATCCCGATCCCCCATTGCCTGCGAGATTATCACCATAGAGGATTGAACCATCGAAGGTGAGAGCGGCGAAAGACGACGCGCTGCCCTCCGGGTAAGTGGGCGTTGTGATATTATTGTATGCACCTGTCGTCGGGTTATAGGTTCCGAATAAACCGTTTTGGGGTGCGCCGTAAAATGCACCTGCACTGCTGATTGCCAGGCCGCCACCCACGGTGAACGTCAGCCCCGAGGAGCCAACGAGTGTGGCCTGGCCTGTGCCGAGGTTGATTGAGTAGAGATTAGGCCCTCCGGTTGAACCGACGCCAAACAGGTCGCCCGAATGGTCGAAGGCGAGATCGGCCATCGTGTTACCACTGATGCCGGTGTTGAAGGAGCCAATCACGTTGACCGATCCCGTGAACGGGTTGATGCTGAGCAACTCGGTGCCGGTAACGCCACCCGTCGAGCCGTAAAGAACTCCAGTGATAGGATCAAACGCGAGACCCGTTACCGAATAGTTATTGGCACTTGAATCATTCAAGGGACCGACATCCTGAAGGATGCCGCCGGTGGCGGGATTGAGAATATACAACTCGCCGCTGCCGCTTGAAGTGGCCCCGTATAGGGTCTGAGCATCGGTGCGCGCAACTACCGCCAATGTGCCCAACGCACAGAGAAGAACTTGATATGTTTTCACAACGGATTTGGTTGTTCTATTGGATTATGATTGATTCGTTTTTTGTTTGGGAGGCAAGCTGTCACCCTACCCCCTTCACTTCGGGATTTTTGACAGAAAGAAAAACGCATGTCAAGTGTTTTTAATGCGATTTTTTGCGCTGCTTATGCAGCCTGAAAGAACTTTCATATTTCCAAGACGGTTTTCAATCACAACAGGACTTCCGCCCACCCGCTTCGCCACGTTAGCCACGGCAAGCTGATTTTTGCACGGCAGCAGCGTCAGGGGCTTTTCTGGCGAGACCTTATTGCTGGTCACGGGCGACGTTTCATATGTGTCTGACGAGCCACGTCTGATTACTCGCGCCTCGTTGAACAGATAACACGATTTTCAAGTTGCATGTCCATTGGACGAGGCGTAAAACCAGCACTATAAATTAGGTCATCATCGAAGTAAGGAAAACTAAAACCGAATTTATAATGAAAACCAAGCTCCACTCTCTGTTCATCATGCTGGCATTGATTGCCGGCGTTCATTCCGCTCTGGCGCTACCGACTTTGCGTCTTGCGCCCGCCGGCATGGCGCTGATTCCCGCCGGACCGTTCACGATGGGGGACACTTTGGATGGCTCTTTCAATGCCACCCCCACCGTAAGCGTGATGGTGTCGGGCTTTTATATGGACACGAATCTGGTGAGCTACGGTCAATGGCAGACAGTCTATAATTGGGCCACAAACCACGGGTATGGCTTTGTCAATGCGGGTGCGGGCAAGGCGGCGAATCATCCGGTGTGCAATGTGGATTGGTATGACGCGGTGAAGTGGAGCAATGCACGGTCGCAGCAGGCGGGATTGACACCAGTGTATTACACGGATGCGGGATTGACGCAGGGATATACCAATGGGGAATGGGCGGTAGGTGCGACGGTCCCGCTTTATGTGAATTGGAGTGCCAACGGGTATCGGTTGCCGACGGAAGCGGAATGGGAGAAGGCGGCGCGAGGCGGGTTGAGCGGGCAACGGTTTCCGTGGGGCAACACGATTTCCGAAAGCCAGGCCAACTACTTGGGAGACACCAATCAATTTTTTAGCTACGATTTGGGACCCAACGGCTACAACGCAGCTTTCACGAACGGAGTGACCCCCTACACGAGTCCGGTGGGGTATTTTGCAGCGAATGGTTATGGGTTATACGACATGGCGGGGAATGTCTCGGAGTGGTGTTGGGATTGTTATGGGACACCCTATGCGGGAGGCAGTAATCCCCGAGGACCGGCGTCTGGGAGCTACCGTGTGTTGCGCGGCGGCTGTTGGGGCAGCAGCGCCGGCTACGCGCGGTGCGACGCCCGCATCGGCGGCGGCTACCCGAACTTTTCCGGTAACAGCTTTGGCTTTCGGTGTGTAAGGGGGCTTTAGTTTTTACTCTTTTACGCTTTAACTCTTTTGAACACGTGCGCGTTAAACGTTGCCGAAGGAGACGGTCAGGATGAATGGGGTCTGGGGGCAAAGCCCCCGGCGGAAAGCTCTTCTGCTGCCTGACGAGTCCCTGAAACGCTCGAAGCAACGTATCTGACATCAGAAACCAGACGTGCTCCATCAGCCGACTGCGACGGTTCTCTTGTCGTATGGACCGGGGAAAAAGTGACGGGTGAAACGCGCCAAAAAGTTTTTGAAAGGTAGGGGATTTTACTCATTATGCTTTCACCGTCATTGAAAATGACAATTTTTTCAGTGGCAACATCCTTTTCCCATTGACAACTTTTCCCGTCGCGGTAGTTTGTTCATCATTAGGTTTAATTGATGTTTAGTTTAATCAATCGAATTGGAGGCGAAATGAAGGCAAACCTGAAGCAATTGTCGGGTCGAATCAAAAATTCGCTCATCCTGTTGCTGATAGCCGTTCTCGGTTTGATGCTGGCGGGTCGGGCGACCGCACAAACCTTCACGACCCTGTATAATTTCACGGCACTCGTCGATTATAACAACAGCGACGGAGCGGTTCCGGAGGCCGGTGTGATTTTATCGGGCAACACCCTGTATGGGACGGCGTATTACGGTGGCAGTTCGGGCAATGGCACGGTGTTCGCCCTCAACACCAATGGCACGGGTTTTACGAACCTGTATAGTTTTACTGGCGGCAGCGACGGAGCCAGTCCGCAGGCCGTATTGATTCTATCAGGCAACACCCTTTATGGGACTGCATCTTCGGGTGGCAGTTCAGGCAATGGCACGGTGTTCGCCGTCAACACCAATAGCACGGATTTTACGAACCTGTATAGTTTCACAGCCTATCCTTCCGGTTATATTACCAACAGCGACGGAGCTTATCCGTATGGGGGATTGATTTTATCGGGCAACACGCTGTATGGGACAGCGGAAGGTGGCGGCAGTTCGGGCAATGGGACGGTGTTCAGGGTCAACACCAATGGCATGGATTTTACGAACCTGTATAGTTTTACGGCAACCACTGGGTCTGAAGGTTATTTTGGTCGGGGTACCAACAGCGACGGAGCTAATCCGATTGACAGTTTGATTTTATCGGGCACCACCCTGTATGGGACGACGCAGGAAGGCGGCAGTGGAGGTAATGGCACGGTGTTCGCAGTCAACACCGATGGCACGGGTTTTACAAACCTGCATAGTTTCGCAGCCTATCCTCCCGGTTATTATACCAACAGCGACGGAGTTGTTCCGGCTGCCGGATTGATTTTATCGGGCAACACCCTGTATGGGACGGCGGAGTTTGGCGGCAGTTTGGGCAATGGCACAGTGTTCGCCCTCAACACCAATGGCACGGGTTTTACGAACCTGCATAATTTTACTGGCGGCAGCGACGGAGATGATCCGGCAGCAGGATTGCTTTTATCGGGCAACACCCTGTATGGGACGGCGCAATTTGGCGGCAGTTTGGGCTGGGGCACGGTGTTTGCCGTCAACACCAATGGCACGGATTTTACGACCCTGTATAGTTTTACGGCAATCTCTGGAACTAACGGTATTTTTGGTTTTGGTACCAACAGCGACGGAGCCGGTCCGCAGGCCGTATTGATTCTATCGGGCAACACCCTGTACGGGACGGCAGCGTATGGCGGCAGTTCGGGCAATGGCACGGTGTTCAGTCTTTTCATCCCGCCGCAACTGACCATCGTTCGTTCCGGAACAAATGTGATGTTGACGTGGCCGACCAATTACGCCGGCTTCACTTTGGAGTTTGCGACCAATCTTGTTTCCCCGACAGTTTGGAAAACCAATTCGACGGCACCTGTCGTCGTCAACGGGCAGAACACCATGACCAATCCCATCTCCGGCACACAAACGTTTTTCCGGTTGGTCTATCCCTGAACCGCTCGAAGCAACGTATCAGACACCGGAAACCAGACGTGGTCCGTCAGCAGGATGTGACGTGTCACTTATCGCAATGACTGAAGAACAAGTGACGGGTGCAACGCGCCGAAAAGGTTCTCAAATGTAGGGGGTGCCGCTCATCACGTTTACCACCATTGAAGATGACAATGTTTTCAGGGGCAACAAAGTTTCACAGTGATAATGAACCTTGACGGTTCTAAAGTGGTGGCCAGATTTTCTTGGATTTGATTGCCTGACGCTCCACCCGCCCGAAATCCCTTTTCATTTTTTGCACCGGGAGTATTTCGGCAGCAAACCCGTCTAATCGAAATGGGTGCTTTTTGCACTAGCATAACAATTTTATGAAAAAACTGGCTCCGATTCTTTTTTATACGCTTGCGGCAGGGATGATGGCGACCGCCCAACCCGCGCTGACAATTTACAACCAAAATTTTGCCGTCGTGCGCGACAGCGTGCCCCTCGACCTCCAAACCGGGGTGAACACCGTCCGCTACACCGGGGCGACCGCACAAGTGGAGCCGGACTCGGTGATTCTGCGCGACCCGACCGGCAAACATTCGCTGCAAATACTTGAACAAAATTACCGCAACGACCCGGTTTCGCAGGAATTATTGCTGTCGCTGTTCGAGGGCAAGACGATTGATTTTGAAAAGACGCGGATGAAGGACAACACCGAAACCCGCGAACTCATTTCAGGCAAAATCATCCGCAGCGGCTACGTGCCGGGTGGCGAGGCGCAACAGCCCATCATTGAGGTGAACGGCAAGTTGCAATTCAGCCTGCCCGGACAACCACGGTTCCCCGACCTCGGCGACGACACGGTGCTCAAGCCGACACTGAACTGGCTGCTGCAATCCGACAAACCCGGCAAAGTTGACGCCGAAGTCGGTTATGTTACCGGCGGGTTTGACTGGAGCGCGAGTTACAATCTCGTCTCGCCGGAAAAAGGCGACCACGTGGATTTGGTCGGTTGGATAACGATGAAAAACGAAAGCGGCAAGACGTTTGAGAATGCCAAAATCAAATTGATGGCGGGCGACGTGAATAAAATCCAACCGCAAAGTCGCAATAGATTTATCAGTGATTTTTCAAATTCCGCTGGAAAGTTAGCAGGCCGCTGAAAAACTCTTTTTTGACCGAAAAGTATGCGAATTCCTCAATGAATTTGAGGGTCAATTTTCAAATACATGGCTTTTTCAGCATCCTGTTAGGTGAACCTGCCGTCACCGAAAAAGCCTTCGACGAATTTCATCTTTACAGCATCGCCCGCGAGACAACTCTGCACGACCGCGAGACGAAACAGGTCGAATTCGTCCATGCCGAAAAAGTGTTCGCCCCGACGGTTTACGTTTATGATGGCGCGCCGGATTTTCGTTTTTACGGTGGCTTAAATTACGACCGAGGCTACGGCTCGGAAGGGAACAAAAAAGTCATGGTCATGCGCGAGTTCGTGAACGCCGAGACGAACCACCTCGGCATCGCGCTGCCCAAGGGCAAGCTGCGCTTCTATCGCCGCGACACAGATGGCCAGTTGCAGTTCGTTGGCGAGAACGAGATTGACCACACTCCACGCAACGAGACCATCCGCGTGACCACCGGCAATGCCTTCGACCTTGTGGGTGAGCGCAAGCAGACGAACTTCCGCGTGGACACCGGCGACAAATGGATTGACGAGACGTTTGAAATCAAACTTCGCAACCGAAAGAAGGATACGCCCGTGGAAATCCGCGTCGTCGAGCATCTCTACCGCTGGAGCAACTGGGAAATCACCGCCAAGTCAGACGACTTCACGAAAAAAGACTCACAGACAATTGAATTCCGCGTGCCGGTCAAGCCCGGCGAGGAACGCATCGTGACTTACAGCGTGCATTATTCGTGGTGAGTTTGGATGCCTGTGCGGCAGACGGCAGCTAGTCGAAAATTCTTGCGAAGCCGTGAAGTCCGGCTCAACTTGTAAATGCTCGTGATGAAATCTAAAATGTTCACGAAAGAGTTTGCCTTGGTTACTTTCGGGGAAACCGATGCGTTTTCGGGCGGTTATGCCGTCGTTCAACGACCGCGTTCAGTGATTTATCACGGCATCGCATTCATCGAAGGAGTTCATGCTCAGGATTCGGTTGAATATATTCGTGGCAGGCGGATTCTGATTCCGCTGGCGAGCGCCACCAGTATTACGGAGTTTGACAAGACAACGGAGATTTTTAGTCGAGGCAAGAAAAAGAGTCGTAAACAATAAAACGCCCGACAAGATGGCTGAGGTCGGGGTGACAGGTCAAACGCCCCTCAACGCAACCAAAATCCAAATCATGCCCTCCGTGTCCTGTCCGCAATACTTTTCAAGGGCGCGTCGCACCGCTTCCGTTCCGATTCGCTAACATCACCCAATGCCCTTGCGTGTAATTAGCCAACCCAAAGGCAAAATCGGTGGATTGACAGGATTTTGAAATGGTGATTAAATCGAAAGTGTTCCGAAAGGTTCAAACACAACCGGCTGGCACATCATTTCTATAAGACTAACACCTTACGGGAATCATCAGACCAACAACGCAAAAATAGGAGTTAAAACAATGAAAACAACCACAGTAGTCAAGAATCCCCAGATAATCTCTCGTGCATTCTCATCATTCGGGCCAGCCACAATTCTTTTTTCGCTCGTGTTATTACGAAGCACACAGGAGGCCCCTGCTCAGAACATTTACACAATGGACGTGTCGTCCACAGTGCCGTGGACTGATACGGGCATTAACATTGCGTCCGGCTCTCAGCTAGACATCACCGCGTCAGGACTCGTGGCGTATGCTCTGAACATAGCGATGGTCAATGCTAACGGTGGAGATTGGACAGGAGCACAATTCTTTGCGGATTCGGTGTTCCCTAACACCACTACTCACAGTCTCATTGGAAAAATTGGAGGCACTACCGATGTTGGAACCGGCGCACCAGTTCCTGAAGGAACGCCGGGGAACGGGCCGGGATTCGTAGGGACTTCTTATAGCGAAGTGATTCCCATCAGCGGTGAACTTTTCTTGGGCTTCAACGATGAAGTCGGATCATTCCAGGACAATAGCGGCTCGTTTTTGGTGACGATTTCAGTTATTCCGGAGCCTTCCACGCTGGCGTTGGCAGGCTTGGGCGGTTTGTCGTTCTTGCTGTTCCACCGCCGCAAGTAATCGAAAGGGTCTCCAACGAGATTTGGCGGATTTCTTGCACGGAGAAGGCGGAACTGCAATCAAGAGATATTTCCACGAATAAATTTTGGACGGTCTCTTGCATGGCCGTAATTTGGTTGCCAAGGAGTTCTGCTAACGTTGCAATAGTAGCTTGGTCGCTGATCCCGGCGAACATTTGGCGAAAACTCGATCCCAATCCCACTTCGTTCTGGCGGGCAACCCAATTAAGAATGGCTTCAAGTTGATTCCAGTTCGTTTTTTCTTTACGCCATATAACACCAAACGCGCCCAGTCCTATTGAATCATATTCGCGTATTTTTCGCAATGCCTGCTGACCGGAAATCGCACAATCAATCAAAACAAGCCGTTGGGAATACAATTTCGGTAGGTCAGTAGTCATTGCAATGCGAATTTCAGCGATTGCCGCACGATATTTACTGTTCAAAAAACGAAGCAATGATTTACCGTGCGTTGCGATATGCGAACGCGCTTCGGAAAATTCTTTTTCCCATGCAGTTTCGTCAAATCTTTTGTGTGCCTGTTCGTTGGCGGCTGTGAATTTTCGGCCTTCTGTAATTAAATCTCGCAATTTTTCCAATCCCGCATTCCAAAAGCCGCTACAAAGCGCTTCTTTGTCTAGTTTCGGCGCTTGCGCCACAAAGTCCGCAATAATTCGTTGCTCTTCGGTTTGTGCGAGCGTAAGAGGGACGGGTTGCGAAAGGTGAGCCGCTAATGTCTCGGAGGTTTCACGCATTTCTGCCAAGACAGTGCTTGCTCGACAAATGCGCTTAACCAATGGGTCTAAATCTATGTTCAAGATTGTTTCACGACAAACGCCACGCCACAGATGTTTTGTCGGCAACCCTATTTGCTCAATGCGCTGTGACAATTCTTCAATCAGCTTGCGATTATTATGACGCTGCTCCCGCGTCCAACTTTCAGCGCCGTTGAATGTAAGTTCTCCGGCTTGCCGCCCGCGATCTCCGAGAGCGCAAAGATAACCGATGATGTTAAATGGCGTCAGTCCGCTAGGTTCGTGTTTTTCATGGAAAAATATTACGTGCTTATTCAATACAGCGCGTTTCTGCTCCAATTTTGAATTCAAGTCTTCTAAGTCGGTAGCTTTTGGCCGTCCGAGTTTCCATGTCCTCCCAATTTCCTCAATGACCGCGCGCTTATTTGATTTATTGCTGTGAAGTTCCAAACAAAGAGCACCCAAGCCCTCGCGCTCAAGTCGGCGCTTGACGACTTCAAGTGCAGCAAGCTTTTCGGCAACAAATAAAACTTTTTTCCCGTCAAGAACGGCTGTCGCAATAATGTTGCTGATTGACTGGCTTTTCCCTGTTCCCGGTGGGCCTTGAATCACAAGGCTGCGTCCCTGACGCACGGCTTCAATTGCCAGCGTTTGAGAACTGTCTGCATCAACTACATGGTCAAGTTTTGAAGCCGGAATTATATCATCAAGAAATGTGTCGTCGGGTAGAAGCAATTCAGATTGAGGAAAACCGTCTTGTAAAAGACCTGTAATGAATGGTTGTTTGAGCAGTTGGTCTCGGTTCGGCCAATTATCGGGATCGAGGTCTCGATACATTAGGAATTTTGCGAAAGAAAAGAATCCCAACGTAATTTCATTCGGCAGGACTTCCCAGTGTTTTGCTCCCGAAATTGTTCCCGCAACTGCTTCGCAATAATTTATTACATCTAAATTTTCATCGTCTGGGAACTGCGGCAATTCGACATTAAAATCTTGCTTGAGCCTAGCTCGAAGCGAGAGATTTTCTTCAATATCGTCACCAGTCCATTGTAACGTGAAGCGTTCCGAGGCGGATTTGCGACTCAATTCCACGGGCACGAGAATGAGTGGTGAAAATCGCGGCGTGTCGGCATGGTCAGCCTCGAACCATTTCAAATGTCCGAAAGCCAGATACAGAATGTTCACGCCTTGTTCTTCTATCATCGCCCGTGAATCGTGATACAAACCAAATAAACGCCGTTGAAGTCCTTCAGGCGAATGCGCGGTTTGTAAGCGTGAACCCACATTACGTGTTGCCAATCCTGTGGATTGGTCTTGCTCCTCGTCCGGTTGCGGCAAACCAACTTCTTCGTGTGCATCTTCCTTTGGCGCGTCACCCGCTCCAATCTCCGTGTTTGAACGCCGTCCGGCCAGAAAACCGAAAGATTTTTTTTCGGTTACAAGCAATGAAAACACTTGTTCGCTTAATTCGTCGCGAATTTGAATTATGCGAGCCGAGGTTGAATTGACTGGAATCGAAAGCAGGCGATTACGAGTGGACAAATCCAAAAGCTCGATCCGACTCTGTTTTAAAAGTTCATCGGTGGTGAACATACATAAGAGCCTATGCCTTTAAGCAGTTCTTAATTCTTAGCAAATGAATTCAACAAAGGCAACAACAGAACGTTTTGACTATTTCCGATGTGGATACAGGGGGACGCGGACGCTGATTTCCGCCGGAATTTGGCGGAATACAGCGGTTTTGAGCGCGGTTTGCTCACCTTCGTAACGGAATCGGTCATCACGCGGCACATTACAACGCGGACAACGATTCAATCGAATACGTAAATGAAAATGCAAAAGGCATGACCCGCCATACCATTTCTTACACGCGCTTCTGTGAGAAGGTCGTGCGACTATATGCGCAACTTGAAGCAGTCATCGTCAGTGGTGGAAACATTACGGCAGGCAGGTCGTCAACGAGTGCGGCGATCCGGTGGTGTGGGTGATCGGGTCGTCGGCCCACAATCACCTAAAGAACTTGCCGGGGTTCAACTGCCAGGGCTTCATCTACCAGCCGAACGCCCGCCACGTGGATATGAATCTGAACTGGGACCGGCTGACGGCGGATGTGAATTCCCATTGCAAACCTGCGGGCTGATTCCAAATTGCAACAGGTTTGAGCTTGCAAATGGCGAAGCGTTGGGCAAGGTGTCATCAAAGAAAGAAAATTTATGGCTATATTCGCACTCGACCTTACCAAACAGGCACCCCGCAGTCCACGGGTGCGCCTCGGCGGCTTCGTCATTCTTCCCCGCTGCCTCGACAAAGGCCGCGCAACCATCATCGGCAAGAATGGCGAATACCACTACGATTGTCCGTTGGATCAGCGGTTCCTGAACTTTGTGGGCATCAAGGCCGGCGCCCTCAAAAAGCAACTCGCCACTGGCAAGGGTGACGGGGCGATTCTGGCGTGGATCACTGCCAACGCGAAGTTCAAGCGCAGCGAACTGGAAATCGCTCAATGGTCAGCCTACGTGGAACAGCGCGTGCCGACTGATGTGGAAACGCGGGAATACGTCAACGCAGCGCACAAGAAATACGGTCCCAAACGTGAGGACATCGCCACGTTCTTTGACCTGCTGGATTTGGACGACTACGTCAGCTTCGGGGGCAAGGCGTAAGCTTTCGGCACCATCATTCATTGTGGCCATCTCATGGACGGCGGCATTCAGGGGTTTCGTTTTGCACGAGAACAGTAATTTATCTTCAACGAACTGGGTGGACGTGAGGGAACCCGTTAATAGAGCGGGGGAATAGAATCAAGTGCTCATATCGTCACCAGCCAGCAACGACGTTTACCGACTAAAATCCCAATAGAGCCGACATTGCCCGGTTGCGCAACGCGGCTGGACGCCGGACGTGCTCGACGCCATCCGCCGCCTCAGCAAAACGTCGTTCACGACCGCCGACGCCTACACCTTCACCCGCGAACGGGAACAACTCCATCCCGATAATGTCTCGTGGCTTCATCATTCCAAAATCAACCAAATTGTGACTTCACTTCCGGCTTGTTCAGAACCACCAACGCCCAGATGCCAAATGGAAGCCCAAATAGACAGCAGCACCCGCAGGGCAGCATTGCGACCACGGAGGCGACCATTGCTACACCATAGTTTCGCAACCGCAGCAGGTTTATCGCGCCGAACAGCACAAACCCGTTCACCGCCGCGATCACAAGGTTGATCACCCCGGCCATTGGCCCTTGCATTCCTTGGAGGAACGCCCGCATTTGGGGCGGGATGTTGGGCGGCATTGCGTGGTGGAACATCGCACCACCAGTGACTAGGGTGAAAAGGCCGCTCAAACCATAATACGCGACCCCCAAGCTAGCCGTTACGATCAGGGCGATGGCCGGGGCTTTGACGGCTTGCAGCGCCGCTTCACGTCCGCCGGATGGAAATGATGGCGGCGCGGCAGCGGGAGTTGAACCGGCGGTTCCGCCGCCCAACAGGTCGGCGAACTCGGGAAACGTCGAGAGCGGACGAAATTCCTCGTCGCCTTCCGCCTTTACCTGGGATTGCGGGTTGACCCGGCCATCAAGAATCCATTTGCGCAACTGTTCCGCCGTCACCGCGCCATATTGTTTTTGATCGCCGCCGATGACTGTGTAGTTTGCCATAAGGTTCTTCCGTGTTTGCCGACTTCTAGTTTATCGGACGCCTTGGCGCAAGCCTGTTTCAGCGCCCCACCTTCCGCGGCGATGCTTCCATCAGGATGAGGAACGCCTGTCCTTCCGCCCGAGACGCCCGGCTGTCGTCGCGGACCTAATGCATTTCGCGGGCCGCCGCGCCTCATGGACGGTCAACAGCACATCGCTCGCGTCAAACACGAAATCGCAAAAAACCTGTCACAATTCTGTTTCGGCGGACATAATTGGTAAATGCCGGAGTCCGATGACATCACGCTGCTGAAACAATATGCCGAAGGCGACGAATCCGCTTTCGCTGTGCTCGTTGAGCAGTATGTCCATCTGGTCTATTCCACCGCACTGCGGCAGGTTTGCAATCCGTCTCACGCCGAGGAAATCACGCAGGCGGTTTTCATCATCCTGACGCAGAAGGCAAAATCGCTCAGTCCAAGGACGATATTGTCCGGCTGGCTGTATCAAACGGCGCGACTGACCGCCGCAAACTTTTTGAGGTCGGAAATCCGCCGCCAACAGCGCGAACAGGAGGCTTATATGCAATCCACATTGACCGAATCGGACGCGGCGTCTTGGGTACATATCGCGCCGTTGCTGGATGAGGCTATGGGGCGGTTGGGCGAGACCGACCGCAACGTCATCGTGCTCCGATTCTTTGAAAATAAAACCACGCAAGAAGTCGCCACGACGCTGAAACTGAATGAAGTGGCTGCGCGCAAGCGCGTGAGCCGCGCTCTGGAAAAGCTGCACCGCTATTTCAACAAGCGCGGCGTGAGTTCTACCACGGCCATCATCGCCGGGGCGATTTCCACCAATTCCGTTCAAGCCGCGCCGGTTGGATTGGCGAAAACGATTACCACCGTTGCGCTGGCCAAGGGAGCAGCGGCCAGCGTCTCAACCTTAACCCTTGTAAAAGGAGCATTGAAATTTATGGCATGGACAAAAGCAAAAACAGCCATCGTCGCTGGCGCAACCGCCATTACCCTTGCATTGGGCACAGGTTATTTCGGATTTTTTTATCACACGCACCCACGCAATCTGAAACTGCCCACCGGTTCAGTCACGCCAGCCATCAGTTTCGGTCGGACTCATGGAATTATTTTGGCTTCGGATGGCAGCCTGTGGGTGTGGGGAGAAAATGACCTTGGCTGGCCTGCTTTAGGTTTAGGTGATATAAAACACACACCCTACCTAAATCGTATCGGCAATGAAAACGATTGGGTGAGCATTGCCGCTGGCTCATCTCATAACCTCGCAACCAAATCAGACGGCTCACTTTGGGCATGGGGCGAAAACATTCGCTATGAATTGGGCGACGGCACGAAAACAACCCGCAGCACAGTGGTTCGTTCACTATCGGGAAATGATTGGAAACAGGTCGCCGCTGGATTGGAAGACAGCTTTGGAATTAAAAGCGACGGCACTTTGTGGGCGTGGGATCTCAACAATTTCGGACAATTAGGCACTGGCACAACCGAAGCCAACAAAGTGGCTGTGCAAGTCGGCTCCGCCACTTGGAAAAGAGTCTGGGCCGGGGTCACTCACACCGCTGGTATTCAATCTGATGGCACTCTGTGGGTTTGGGGAACCGTTGCCCTCAAGCCAAATATGTCACCGCCGCAATATCAGACAGAACTTGTTCCTGAGTGTCTTTCCTCTGACACCAATTGGGTGGATGTTGCAATGAACTTCGACATAATGGTTGCAATCAAATCGGACGGGACGCTCTGGGCTTCGGGAGTGAATGCACATGTTTTCACTGGCGTACTCAATCAAAATTCGGAACCCGCGCTTACGAGGGTTGGTAACGACAATGATTGGCAGGCGTGTTCCACGGGAACCTTTTATCTCATCTTACAGAAGAAAGATGGTTCGGTCTGGGCAATGGATGCTTCCGATCACTTCAAACGTTATCCCCAACTCAAAAAGATTGATTTGCAAAAGGACATCGTTGCCATCGGCGGCGGTGCTGGTGGTGTGGGCGTCGCGCTAACACGCGATGGCGAGGTGTGGACATGGGGCAAAGTAATTGGTGAACAGGTTGCTACGTTTCGCGGTTCTGGTAATAATGTTCAAATAGTAGAACCCAAGCACGCGGTATTGGACAAGCCTTGGCAACTGTCGAATTATGACCCGAACTTGCCCCCAAAATAAGCGTGTTCAGCAGCATTGAAATTCGCACACACAGACAGTTTGAGCAGGGGATTCGTGACAGCCTCGCGCGCTCAGCCCTTGCGGATGCAGCCACCATACTGGACGTGCGGCGCAGAGGTTGGCGCTTGGGAAGGCGTGCTGCGGCCAACAACAGCTTGCTTTTTTTGAAAAAGCAGGTATATTAAAAGGAGCATCAGGAACGCTTGATCCGTAGCGGTCAAGCTGCCAATCCGAGCTTTCGTAGGTGCGAGAGCCGCGGTGGCAGGGCCAGAGAACGGCCCGATGTGCGGAGAAAGATTCTCCGAAAAACGTCTCCCGATGACCTTGCTCCGCAGAGGAGCCTTGTCGTCAAACGTCACACCTTGATGCGTTTATGGCCAACAAGATTCGCTGGTGCGAATAGAAAGAGCATATATGCACAAGAAATTGAAGCTCCCGAAAATCTCCGATAAAGAAGCAGAGGAACTTGCTCAGGCGTGCCGTCTAGCCTTTGGCGGTCATCCGATGGACGAGTTCATGGATAAAGTTTTCGCGGTGGCGCGGGAACACCGGAAACGACGAATTGAGCGCGGGCAACAGTCGCTTACTGAATAGGCTCCACCGCATCACCTATGAACTTGCCATCATTGCAAACACCGACGGAACCGCCGACGGTATCACGTGACTACCTTACCCGCGAGCAGCAGCTTGCCCGGCAGCATAACACCTTCGCGCCTTATGTCTGTCTGGAAAATGGCCTGTGCCGGGCGTTTCTTCAGGCTGGAACCAGTGCGAGCGAATTTGAAGGCGTGAAACTCTTGTTCCCGTTCGTGCGCGAGGCGGTGCTCATGCAGGTGCCGCGCGAACAACAATTTCTCAACGACTGGATGTATTTTGCCTTCTTTGCCGGCTACGACCTCGGTAGCCGCCGACCTGACCTCCTGCCCGAAGTGCTCCCCTGCCACGAACTGCGGGAGTGCCGTCGCCGATTGCTCATCCTCCAGCGACTCGCCGGCCTTGAACGCGCCACCGGACGCGCCCTCTACGACGCATTCGGGCGCGTGATACAGGAAAAGTGGCCCAATTCGCCGCCGGAACGGTTGGACTCCGTCCATGCCGAAGCCGCGCTCAAGTCGTTGCGCGCCGGCTTCGGCGCAGCCACCATCGCGCAACTGGACCCTGAACTCTGCGATTTTTACGGAGTGTTCCCGCCTGATACGCGGACGAAGTTTCAGGGCATCCTTTGGCAGGGTTGGGTCGGCGTGGCGGCGGACTCAGTCGGGCTAACCGTGGTGGAGCGGCTCGAACATCCGCTGCTGCGGCTGTCCCGCCATCAATATCCCGCCAAGCCGACCGAGTGCGCCACGGTGCAGGGTTTCCTGCGCGAACATCTGCGCGAGTGCGGCGCGAAGAGCGAGCACGACTGTCCCGCCTCCGACGCCGAACTAATTGATTGGGTCGCCGCCGGCATGAGCTACGGCCAGCGGGTGCAGCGGGAGCAACCGGAAATTGTGAGACGGATTTTTGCCGAGTGCGACCCCAAGGAGGGTGTTACGAATTAGAAAATACCACCCATTGATTTCATTGGCTAAAATAGCGGTTCCAATTTTTGCGATTATGGCCCATGAATTCGCCTTTCTACAGAAAACCCATTGTTTTGCCTG
>Ga0181523_10000347_pt1 | contig 50967 bp, 45 predicted proteins | sample PEATcosm2014_Bin_43_FD_119752 | JGI IMG/M metagenome (GOLD analysis project Ga0181523, IMG submission 119752) | Peatland microbial communities from MTU Mesocosm Facility, Houghton, MI, USA - PEATcosm2014_Bin05_30_metaG | ecosystem: Environmental > Terrestrial > Soil > Wetlands > Peat | place... | reverse complement strand
GACGCTTTCATGCCGGCGGCACGCAGCTTCCGAAGCTCTGGTCAGGTCAGAGCTGGTGGAGGATAGATTTCAATTCTCGTTGGCGTTTTGCGGTCATTTTCGGGTAGGCCATCTTCAGATCACCGAGTGTATCCAGGACAATCTGGGAAACAATCAGCCGGGCATTCTCTTTGTCGTCGGCGGGGACGACGTACCACGGCGCGTGATGGGTGCTGGTGGCGCTCAGGCAAGCCTCATAAGCCTTCGTGTACTGCTGCCAGTATTTCCTCTCGTGGATGTCCGAGAGGCTGAACTTCCAGTTCTTGCTCGGCTCATCGATGCGCTCGAGGAAGCGTTTGCGCTGTTCGCTTTTCGAGAGATGGAGGAAGAACTTGATGATCCGGGTTCCATTGCGGTGGAGATGTTCCTCCAGGTTAACGATGGAACGATACCGCTCGTTCCAAATGGTCTTCTCATCGATCAACTCATCAGGAAGGCCTTGGCCGCGGAGAACCTCCGGATGCACCCGAACGACGAGCACCTCCTCGTAGTAAGTTCGATTGAAGATGCCGATCCGCCCGCGTTCCGGCAGATGACAAGTGGTGCGCCAGAGGAAATCGTGCTTCAGTTCCTCGGCGCTTGGCTGCTTGAAACTGAAGACCTCGCAGCCTTGCGGGTTAACGCCGGACATAACGTGTTGGATAGCGCCGTCCTTGCCCGCCGCGTCCATTCCCTGAAACATCAGCAGCAGCGCATAGCGGCTGGAGGCGTAGTGAAGGTTTTGCAACGAGTTCAGCCCCTCGACGTGTTTTTGTAGGAGTTTTTTGTACCGCTTCTTCGACTTGCAAAGGGCCGGCAAGATCGTCGGCCACTTCTCAAGTTTGATCTCCTTTCCGGGAAGCACCCGGAAATTCTTTGAATTGATTTTCATCTTCGACCTATCGGCCATATTGGCCCCGTTGTTCGCGTTTCTTTATTCATCAGCTTTCCGACTCTCGCGCTCCGTCTTCTCCCAGTCCTCAACTGCTCGGACCTCTTCACGCCCTAGGTCCTCGTAGAGTTTGTGGACTCGCTTGACGAGTTGCGCCGTCAAATCGGCCGGTGTCTTGGCTTTGGTTTCGGCCTTAGGCTCGACTTTGGCTTCGGGCTTGGGTTCAGCTTTTGCATCGGGTTTGGAACCGGCTTCGGGCCCCGGCTCGGGCGGGCTCCCAGGCTTGGCTTCGGTCTTATCGCCGGGCTTAGCACCATCTTTGGCCTCGGGCTTTGGCGCCGCCTTTGCATCTGACTCGGCACCGGCTTCAGGTTTCGGTTCAGCGATGGCTTCGGGATTGGGCGCTGCTTTCGCATCTGGCTTGGCTTTCGCTTCGGGCTTCGGCTCGGCCGCAGCCTCAGGGTTAGGCTCAGCTCTGGTATCACTCTTACCAATATCACGCGTCGCCTGTTCCCAGTCCTGGGCTGCCAGATCGCCCTTTTGGCTTCGTTGCTCGTAGATTTCATAGGCGCGCTTGGCAATCTGCGGCGTTAGATCGGCCGGTGCCTTGGCTTTGGTTTCGGCTTTCGGCTCGGCTTTGGCTTCGGGCTTGGATTCAGCTTTTGCATCGGGTTTTGCACCGGTTTCAGGCTTCGGCTCGGCCGCGGCCTCAGGCTTGGCTTCTGTCTTGTCCCCCGGCTTAGCCGCAGTTTTGGCCTCGGGTTCGGTCGCGCTCTTAGCTTCAGGCTTCGCGCCCCCTTTACCGCGATCAAAAATCCGATACGCGAGCAGCTTCACGCGGTCATTCAAGAGGAACCAGGCGAGCGCATAGCCCCATACGAACAGCGCCCAGCCCCAGCCAAGCGGTGTCATAAAGAGTCCATAAACCGCAATCAACGTGGCCACGATTTGCGTGCCGAGGACTGCAATCCACAAAATCCTTGCCGGGCGTATGGACCAGAACGGGCCGCGCGTGCGCGTCAGGAAAATCGTCAAATGTCCCGCCACGGAAAGCTTCAGATACATCAAAGTCTGGATATGCGGCCGGTCGAGGTGGAAGACCCGCTCGCCTAGATAGAACAGACCGAAGGCGGAGACTACGCCGATGATCCCCAGCACCGTGGAGATGCCAAGCACCATGCGCATGTTCCAAGCCTCGGGCTGATTCTTGTAGTGAACATTGTCATAGGCGATGGACAGGATGGCGCCGTCGTTGAGCAACGCCAGCATCACGATCATCACCGCCGTCAAAGGGTAAAAGTTGAAGATCAGGATCGCCAGGGTCATGAAGAACAGCACGCGCAGCGTCTCGGCGATGCGGTAGATCGCGTAGCTGTTCATCCTCTGGAAAATTCTTCGGCTCTCCTTGATCGCGTCGATAATGACCGCCAGGCCAGGCGTCATCAGCACGATAGCCGCCGCTGCGCGCGCCGCGTCGGTCGCCCCTGAAACGGCAATCCCGCAGTCGGCCTTCTTCAGCGCAGGGGCGTCGTTCACCCCGTCGCCCGTCATGCCGACAATGTGGCCGCGTTGTTGCAGGACATCGACGATGTGGAACTTGTGCTCCGGGAACACCTGCGCGAAACCGTCGGCTTGCTCAATGGAAGCGGCGACCTCGGCAGTCTCCTGCTTTTTCGCGTCACCAAGGCTGGCGGCATCGAGTATATTCGTGCCCATGGCCAATTTTTTGGCGGTTTCTATGGCGATTGCCAGGGCGTCTCCCGTCACCATCTTCACCTTTACGCCCATTGCCAGAGCGGTCCCGATGGTGGCCTTCGCATCCTCTCGCGGCGGATCAAACAGCGGCAATACGCCTCTAAACTGCCACTGTCCGTCCCCTTCGGCCCGCGCCACGCCAAGCGAACGAAAGCCGCGCGAGGCGAATTCGTTGACCGCCTTTTCGACCGCGGTTTTCACCGGCGCAGCATTCGATGACAGCGCCATGATCACCTGCGGCGCACCCTTCGTCACCTTGAACGTCCTGCCATCCTTGGCTTTGACGGTGGCTTCCGTGCGTTTATGCACCGGGTCGAACGGCTGGAAATGAAGCACCTCATAACCCTGCAACCCATCTTTGCTTTTCAGGCCGCCGATGACGGCCAGATCAATCGTGTCGTTATTGTCCGCGCGCGATGCAAGTGCGCCATCGAGGATGACTTGGTCGACAGGGATATCGTTCACGCTGAACGGATCGCCCAGCGTCAGCTTGTTCTGGGTCAGGGTGCCGGTCTTGTCCGCGCACAGCACGTCCACGCCGGCCAATTCCTCGATGGCCACCAACCGGCTCACAATCGCCTGTTTCTTCGCCAGCAGCCGTGCGCCGACCGCCATCGTCACCGACAACACCGTTGGCATCGCCACGGGAATCGCGGCTACGGTCAAGACCAACGCAAATTGCAGCGTCGTGAGGATCGGGTCGCCGCGGTAGATTGCGAAACCGATGATCACCGCCACCAGAGCCACCGCTAGAATGATCAGGTAATTGCCAATCTTCAAAACGGCCTTTTGAAAATGGCTGACGGTGTGCGCTTCCTCCACCAGTTGTGCCGTCTTCCCGAAGTAGGTTTTTTCGCCCGTGGCATAGACCATGGCGGCAATTTCGCCCTGGCGGATGATCGAGCCGGAAAATACTGCGTCGCCCGACTTGCGCTCGGCGGGCAACGACTCTCCCGTCAGCGCGGATTGGTCTACCTCTACCGGATCGCCGTCAAGCAGTCGCGCATCCGCAGGCACAATGTCGCCGAGGCGCATGCGGATGACATCGCCCGGCACGAGCTCGCGCGCCGCGGGGTTGATCCATTTCCCATCACGCTTCACCCGGGCCTTGATCGCCAGCTTGGCCTTGAGGGCTGCGATGGCATTGCCGGCCTCGCGTTCCTCCCAGAATCCGACCACTGCGTTGGCCACGAGCAAAAGAAGAATGATGAAAAAGTCCGGCCAGTGTCGGACCACGCCCGACAGGATCACAGCAATCTCGATCATCCACGGGATTGGCCCCCAAAAATAGCTGAGGAATTTTAGGAAGAAATTTGTCTTCTTTTCCTCAATCTCGTTGGGCCCATATTGGGCCAGCCGCTTTTGCGCCTCGGCTTGCGTGAGGCCGTCCGGAGACGAACCTAGTTTTTTCTCCACCTCCGCCAATGGCAGCGATTTTAGATCATCCTTCGCATCGGGCTTCGGTCCCGTTGTCGATTCGGGTGTCTTAGTTTTAGGTCCCGCGGGGGCGTTGGGCTTGGCTTTGGGAGCCTGGGACTGGTCGACATTGGGTTTCATATTCTTTCTTCCTTCTGTCTTTGCCGTGACATAGATTGCGTGAGTTGCGGGATATTTCTTGGCGCGCTCATGTTTTCTCCATTGCGGCAGTGTATTCGCCGCGACGGGCAGCCCGGTTGCACTGGGCTCGGTCATAAAGAGCTTGTTGTGCCGCCAGCAGGTGGGCCTCCTCACCTCGCCAAATCTCCAAAGCCGGCTGTTGGATGGCGCGGGCGAACGAAAACGCCAATGCCCACGGCAGTCGCGACTTGAATCTCACATTCATGGCATTCAGCCGGGCCGAGGCCAGTTCACCGGATTGGCCGCCCGATAGGAACGCGATCCCCGGAACGGCTGCGGGGACAGCTCGCAAGAGACACCGCACCGTGGCGTCGGCCACCTCATCCGCCGTCTCCTGCTTGGGGCAGGTCAATCCTGGAAGCACCATGTTGGGCTTCAGGATCATAGCCCCTAGGATCACGCGCTGACTGTAAAGCTGGTTGAAAACCGTCCGCAGGACTTCCTCGGTCACCTCGCAGCACCGATCCATGGCATGGGCGCCGTCCATGAGCACTTCTGGTTCGACAACTGGCACCAGTCCGACCTCCTGGCACAGCGCCGCGTAGCGGGCCAACGCATGCGCATTAGCTTCGATGCAACCCCGGCTGGGAATGCCGTCGCCTAGGGCAATCACCGCACGCCACTTGGCAAAACGGGCGCCCATTTGGGGGTATTCAGCCAGGCGGTCGCGCAATCCGTCCAGACCTTCGGTTATTCTCTCTCCCGGGTGACCTGCCATGTCCTTTGCTCCGGTGTCGACTTTGATGCCGGGAATGATTCCGGCATCGGTGATGACTTTGACAAAGGGAGTGCCGTCTTTTTTCTGCTGGCGGATCGTCTCGTCGTAGAGGATCACGCCGCTGATGCACTCACCGAGACCGGGTGTCGTGACAATCAGCTCCCGATAGGCCCGTCTTGCCTCGACGGTTTGTGGAATCCCCAGCCTGGCGAATCGTTTGTTGCAGGTTGGATCGCTTTCGTCCATCGCCAGGAGTCCCTTGTCGCCGACCACCAGCATCCTCGCGATATCGATAAGCCCTTGTCCGTTCGATTGAGGAGATTCCATTTCCGGTTGCTGGTTCCCTATACGCACCGCCGAGGCGTCCACGCGCGGTCTCGCCCGGGCGACTTCGCCCTCAGGCAGCGCTTGCCGGCGATCTTGGCTATGCGTGCTCATTTGTGTCCGTCGTGGCCGGTGTGGCTACGATTCGTCCAACCACTTTCGCGCTTCGCCAGCGTCGCCGTGATCGAAGTATCGGGTGGTGGCTCTTGTAAACGGCTTGAAGAAAATCGCCATGCCGTGCTGCCACTTCGTTTCCCCGATTATCGCGAGTCTCTCAATGTCGGAGAAGTGCTTGATGTCGAACTTGATATCCTTCCACGCCGCTCCAGTATCCCAGCCCTGGAGGGCGGTCATGTCGAACAGCACGCGCAGCTTTCCGTGCTGCCGGACGAGTCGTTCGAACTCGGGCACAAAGTGCTCATAATCCGCCTTTGCCAGCTTGCCGCTAACGTGAACGGCGAGCACTTTCCCGCCGTTTTCTTCATGGAGTTGAATGGGCATTTAGGCTCCTTTGTTTTCTTTCAGGTCAATATACACTCCCTGTTTGCTCGCCCGCCCCCTTAGTGCGCCGCGGGCGCATGGTTCTTCTTCACCATCGCCTCCCCTTTCTGCTTTTTGCCCTGACTCCACTTCCAGTTCCGGATCTCCGGCAGGTCTTGGCCGTGTCTGTCGATATACTGCTTGTGCTCGATGAGCTTGTCCTGCATCTGCTGTTTCAGGTACGCGCCTTTGGCACCCAGATTCGGCACGCGGTCCACCACGTCTTGCACCAGGTGGAACCGGTCCAGGTCATTCTGCACCCGTATGTCGAAGGCCGTGGTGATTGTGCCCTCTTCCTTGTAGCCCCGAACGTGGAGATTGCGGTTGGTCCGGCGGTAGGTCAGCCGGTGGACCAGCCAGGGGTATCCGTGAAAGCCAAAGATGATGTGCTTATCCTTGGTGAACAGCGAATCGTAATCCGTTTCGCTCAGTCCGTGCGGGTGCTCGCTCTTAGGCTGCAGCTTCATCAGATCAACTACATTGATCACCCTGATTCTCAGGGCAGGCAGGTATTCGCGAAGGATGGAAACGGCGGCCAGGATCTCCAGCGTTGGCGTGTCGCCGCAGCAGGCCATCACCACGTCCGGCTCGGCGCCCTGGTCGTTGCTGGCCCATTGCCAGATGCCTATTCCTTCCGTGCAATGCACGACAGCTGCGTCCATGCTCAACCACTGGGGAAGCGCGTGTTTGCCGGCCACCACCACGTTGACGTAGTTCCGGCTGCGCAGGCAATGATCGAAGACCGATAGGAGGCAATTTGCATCCGGCGGCAAATAGACCCGCACAACATCGGCCTTCTTGTTTATCACGTGATCGAGAAAGCCGGGATCCTGGTGGGTGAAGCCGTTGTGGTCCTGCTGCCAGACGTGGGAGGCGAGCAGATAGTTCAGCGACGAGATCTTGCGGCGCCAGGGCAGCTCCAAACACACCTTCAGCCACTTGGCGTGCTGGCTGAACATCGAGTCGACGATGCGAATGAAGGCCTCGTAGCTGTTGAACAGCCCGTGCCGACCGGTCAGCAGATATCCCTCCAACCACCCCTCGCACTGGTGCTCGCTCAGCATGGAGTCCAGCACACGCCCGGCCGGTGCTAGGAATTCATCATTTTTCACGGTACGGGCGTCCCACTGGCGGGGGGTGACTTCAAAGACCGCTCCGAGGAGGTTAGAGAGGGTCTCGTCGGGACCAAAGATGCGGAAATTGCGCTGATCCTGGTTCAGCTTGGCCACGTCGCGCAGGAACTTGCCCAGTACGAGCGTATCCTGGCCGTTAACGGCGCCGGGAGAAGGCACAGTTACCGCATGGTCATGAAAGTCCGGCATTCGCAGGTCGCGCAGCAAGATGCCGCCGTTGGCGTGCGGATTCGAACCCATCCGCCGTTTGCCTTTGGGCGCCAAATCGGCCAATTCGGGCATGAGGCGGCCATTTTTGTCGAACAGCTCCTCAGCCTTGTAGCTTTTCATCCAGCTCTCCAGCTGCTCGACATGTTCGGGATGCTCGGAATCCACCAGGAGCGGCACCTGGTGCGCTCGGAATGTGCCCTCGATTTGCAGGCCATCGACCACCTTTGGTCCCGTCCAGCCCTTGGGCGACCTGAGGACGATCATTGGCCACCGGGGCCGAGTCGTGTCGTTCTTGTTCCGTGCATTGCTTTGGATCCGCCGGATGTCCTGGATGGCCTCTTCCAAGGTCGCGGCCATGAGTTGGTGCATCTTTTCCGGGTCATCGCCCTCCACGAAACGGGGCGTCCAGCCGCAGCCTCGCAAAAATTGCTCCAATTCCTCATGCTCGATGCGGGCCAGGACGGTCGGGTTACTGATCTTGTAGCCGTTAAGATGCAGGATGGGCAGCACGGCTCCGTCGGAGATCGGATTCAGAAGTTTGTTGGACTGCCATGCGGTCGCCAGGGGGCCGGTTTCCGATTCGCCGTCGCCGACGACGCAGGCGACGATCAGACCGGGATTGTCGAACGCGGCCCCGAAGGCATGGCTGAGGGAATAACCAAGTTCGCCGCCTTCGTGAATGGACCCCGGCGTCGTCGGCGCCACGTGGCTGGAAATCCCGCCGGGGAACGAGAATTGCTTAAACAGCTTTTTCATCCCGGCCTCGTCCTGGGTGACGTTCGGATAGACTTCGCTCCAGGTGCCTTCGAGGTAAACATTGCCCACAATCGCCGGACCGCCGTGACCGGGGCCGGCGATGTAGAACATATCCAGGTCATACCTCTTGATGACTCGGTTTAGATGCACGTAGATGAAGTTCTGCCCCGGCGTCGTGCCCCAGTGTCCGACCACCAGCGGTTTCACGTGCGACAGCTTTAGCGGCTCCTTCAGAAGCGGATTGTCGTAAAGATAGATCTGGCCGACCGAGAGGTAGTTGGCCGCCCGCCAATAGGCGTTCATGTTCCGGAGCAGGTCGGCCGACAACGGCACGTCCGTCCCAGACCCCTTCTCCGCTGGCAAGGCCGTGTTTTCCACAGCCTTGTTTGCCGTCTCCTTGGCCAGATGGCTTCCCGACTCATTTTGTGATTTCATGATAGTATTTTCGTTCAATGGTTTAGGCTCAAAACGCGGCAGACCGTGTTTGCGATCATCCATTCCTCGTCAGTATGAATGACACGAACCGCAATCCGGCTGGCCGCCGTGGAAATCAGGCCCTCATTCGCCGCGTTCCGCCCTTCCTCGACCTCGATTCCAAGGAATCCCAGTCCGTCGCAAATCCGGGCCCGGACGAGTGGCGCATTTTCCCCAATGCCGCCTGCAAACACCAGCGTGTCCACTCCACCCAACGCCGCCGCAAATGCGCCGATCCATTTTTTGACCTGGTAGCAGAAAAGCGCGACCGCTTCCGCCGCCCGCGCGTCCTGTGTCTCACAGCTGAGCAAATCATGCATGTCGGAACTGGTCTCCGACACACCGAGAAGCCCGGACTTGAAATTGACCATTTCGTTGAATTGCTTCGCGCTGATTTTTTCAGCGCGTGTCAGATACCAGACGAGTCCGGGATCGAGATCGCCGGAGCGGGTGCTCATCGGCACACCAGCAGTCGGGGTGAAACTCATGCTAGTATCGATGGATTTTCCGCCGCGCACCGCCGCCAGGCTCGCGCCATTGCCGAGGTGGGCGAGGATGACCCGGCCCTGCGCCATTTCCGGTCCGGCCAGGCGGGCCAGCTCTCCCATGAGAAACTCATACGATAACCCGTGAAAGCCGTACCGCCGCACGCCCTGCGCCTCGTATCGGCGCGGGATCGGCAATAACTGGGCTACCCGCGGCAGGTCGTGGTGAAAGGCCGTGTCGAAACACGCGACCTGGGGTAAGTGGGAAAATCGGCGGTGAAACGCCTCGGTCAAGAGGATCTCCTCCGGCAGATGCTCAGGATCGAATGCACTGAGGCGGTGCAACTCCTCGACCAGCTCCGCCGTGATGCGCTGCGGCTTGCTATATTTCGGCCCGCCATGCACCACGCGATGCCCGACCGCGGTCAAGGCATCGCGCCCGCTGCGTTCCGCGATCCAATCCATCAGGGTTGTGACCGCCACGGAGTGGTCAGGTGCCGTCACCGCCCGTGAAAAGTCGTCCGCCTTGTTCAAGCCTTTAACTCGAAATGTGGGCTCCGGCAGTCCAATCCGGTCTATTCCTCCCTCCAGAATCCGATTGAGCGGATCGCCGGCCTCGAAAAGCGCGAACTTGATGCTCGAAGAGCCTCCGTTGACTGTCAGGACGCGCGGGTTAGCCGGTTTCATGGGTGACTCCATCGTCCGGCTGCAATCCGAATGAAGCTAGCTTCGCGCGAGTTGTATCGTAATCCGTGTGAAGGATGCTCCGAATCCCCAAGCCTTCCGCGACCTTGACGAACATCGGCGTATTCTCGATATAGAGGACCTGCTCAGCGGGCGCTTGGGCGACGTCCAGCGCCAGGCGGAAGATGTCCGCGTCGGGCTTCCGGATGTGGACGAAGCAGGAGGAAATGAACGAATCCACAAACCGGTTCAGCTTGAACGTGCGAATCCGATGCGAATTCAATTCCCGCGCTTCGTTGCTGACCACGGCGATCTTCAGTCCATGCCGGATCTTGAGCTGAGCGAACAACTTGATCATTTCGGGGTAGGGTTTCGATTGCGCGAACATGAAGCGCCGAAACTGAGCCCGGGTGAACGGTCGCCTTTGGTGGAAGACCACCCGATCCAAATACTCCTCGAGCGTGAGCTTCCCCTCCTCGTAGGTGTCGAAGGTCAGGTGATGCCGATCCTCCATCTCGGCCCACTCCAGCTTGAAGTGTGTCGCCGCCCGCTTGCGCGCCTGATGAGCCCATCCGTCGGTGAGCAGGACCCCGCCGATATCCAGGAACAACGTCGTGATCGGGATCGCTTTTTTCATTTGGCATTCGTCAACGCCGTCTGCCGGCTCCCTCGGTTGGTGGTCCGAACCAGAAGTATCGCGCTGGATTGGGGGCCCAAGTGGTAGCTCTTTGGATCTTTCCAAAGCGGCTCCTCGCCTTTCGCAAACAAGTCTCGTGGCGCCTCCCGAGCCGTATCCACGGCCAGATGCCATCGAGAGCCTGGCGATAGGGTTGGCAAACCGAAGTCGATCGCCGCCGCGCCTGCGTTGAACATCAGGTACAATGCGTTGTGCTCGCTCTCATGGATTAGGCAGGCGAACTGTTTTTCGTTTGGGCCGGTCCAGTCGGGTAGCCCCCCTTGCGGGCCAAACCACTGGATCGCAGCGTCCGTATAGAATTGCTCCTCGCTGAGAACCGGATGGGCCTTGCGAAAGGCGATCATGCCACGCGTGAACCGGAAAATGTCCTTGTGCCGGTTCAGGCAGCCCCAGTCATGCCAGCTCGTTTCGTTGTCCTGGCAGTAGGCGTTGTTGTTGCCGCCTTGGGTGCGACAAAATTCGTCCCCGCCAAGCAGCATCGGTACGCCACGCGAAACCAGAAGGGTTAGGAGGAAGTTCTTGATCTGCCGCTTCCGCAAGCTCTCGATCCCGGCATCCGCCGTCTCGCCCTCGGAGCCGCAATTCTGGCTGAAGTTGGCGTCGGTTCCGTCATGGTTATTTTCTCCGTTCGCCTCATTATGCTTGAGGCGATAGCTCACCAGGTCGTTCAGAGTGAAGCCGTCGTGGCAGGTGATGAAATTGATGCTGCCCTCGGGCCCCTTGCCGGACTTGGTATAGATGTCGGCGCTGCCGCAGATGCGGCTGGCAAACCGACCGAGCATCCCCTCGTCGCCGCGCCAGAAGCGCCGGACATCATCCCGATACCGGCCGTTCCACTCCGCCCAGCGCCGCTCTGAAAAGCTACCCACCTGATACGCGCCAGCGGCGTCCCACGCCTCGGCGATGATTCGCACGTCTCGCAAGATCGGGTCCTCGGCGATCTGTTCGAGAATCGGGGCGTTGGCCAGCAGCTTGCCTGTGCCGTCGCGGCTGAGAACCGACGCCAGGTCAAACCTAAACCCATCGATGTACATCTCGGCCCTCCAATATCGGAGTGCGGCCACGATCTGCTCTCGCACCGCCGGATTGTTGGCATTGATGGTGTTGCCTGTGCCCGTATAGTCCTTGTAGTGGCGTTTGTCGTCCGCCAGGGTGTAGAAGATGGAGTTATCCATCCCGCGGAAGCAGAGTGTCGGCCCCGTTTCGTCCCCCTCCGCCGTGTGATTGAACACGACGTCCAAAATCACCTCGATGCCGGCATGGTGAAAAGCGCGGACCATTTCCTTGAACTCCGTCTTCTGCCGGCCCAAGCCTCCCGCACTGCTATAGGAGGCCTTGGGCGCGCAGAGAAGCACCGGATCGTATCCCCAGTAGTTCCTGAGCGCTTGGTTAGTCTGAGGATTCCTGCGAGTGACAGAAGTCTCATTGAACTCCTGCACGGGCATCAGTTCGACAGCGGTCACTCCCAGCGTCTTGAGATAGGGAATCTTTTCCATCAGCCCGCGGTAGGTTCCCGGATGGTCCACGCCCGACTTGGGATGAGTCGTAAAGCCGCGAACATGCATTTCATAAATGACCGTCTCCGACCAAGGATGCCGCGGCAGCTGGTCTCCAGCCCACTCGAAGGGCTCGTTGACAAAGACGCATTTTGGCAACGAGCGGGCATTGTCCAGCTTCGAGAGAACTAGGTCTTGCTCCGGCGAAGAAGGGTCGTATCCACGCGCCGACGCAAAATCCCAAGGAGGCAGCCTCGAAATGGCGGTCGCGAAGGGATCGAGGAGAAGCCGGTGGAAATTGAAACGATATCCCTTGCCGGGATCGTATGCGCCATCCACTCGGTAAGCATAGCATTGACCGGAGCCGATTCCCTTTACCCAGACGTGCCATACGTCGCCGGAGCGGTTGCGCGCCGGATCTAGATCGATTGCCCGGTCGGGCACTGCGTCTTCGGGATGGGCAAAAAACTCCAGTCGAACTCTGCTGGCATTGCGGCTGAAGATGGCAAAATTGACCCCGTCTCCACTCTCCTGGGCGCCTAAAGCCAGGGGAGAGCCCGCCCGAACGTCGGTGCGCGCGGAGACCTTGGAGATGTGGGTGCGTAACTTGCGCCGGAGTGTTTTCGTCAGCGTTGCCACAGGATTCGATCGGATTCCAACGGAACTGCCACCCCGGTGCGCTGAGGTATGACTCGCACCGTGTAGTCATTCGCTGGACGTGCAGTAGGTACCGTTGCGTGATAGACGCAGCGGCGGGATGCGTCGGGCGGCGGTTGCGCGCGCTTCATTTCCTCCCGCACGGCATCGCCGCCGTTGATTCCGTCCGCATAAAGTTCAACTCGCACCGCATTCGGATCGACATCATTCAGAAGGACATTGATTTCAAACACGTGGTGGTCCGCATTGGTTTCGACCCGCAAGTTTCCGAAGCGCAACGAGCCCCATTTTCTCTCCACCGACTGCTGCCAATCGACCACTTGCCTGCCCACCGCCCCTTTGTTCGCGGCGCGCTCGCAGTAGGCGGTAGCAGCCGGGAGGTAGTGCTGTTCGGTATATTCGCACACCGCACGGCTGGCGGCAAACCTGGGCGTCAACCGCGCCATGCTTTCCCGGATCCGTGCCACCCAAGCGGTCGGTATGCCCTTTTCGTTGCGTGCATAAAACTCCGGTATCACCTCCTGCTCGAGCCGCTCGTACAGCGCCTCAGCCTCGGCGGCGTCCCAGGCGGGATCGTCGCCGTGCTCCATGCCGTCGCCTAGCGCCCAGCCGACCTCCGGCATATAGGCTTCGGCCCACCAGCCGTCCAACTCGGAAAGGTTTATGCCACCGTTGACGAGCACTTTCATGCCACTTGTGCCACAGGCTTCCCACGGTCGCCGTGGCGTGTTGACCCAGACGTCCACCCCCTGCACCAAGCGTTCGGCCAAAAGCATGTCGTAATCAGCCAGGAAGACCACGGGCGGACTCGCATCGCTGCGACGGATAAAGTGCGTCCACTCCTGAATCAGCGCCTGCCCGGCTCGGTCCGCCGGATGGGCCTTGCCCGCGAGGATGAGCTGCACCGGACGCTGGGAATTCTTGAGGATGTGGATCAGCCGGTCGGGATCGTGCAGCAGGAGGTTGGGCCTTTTGTAGGTTGCAAAGCGCCGCGCGAAACCGAGGGTCAACACACCGGGATCCAGCCGCACTTGGGTCCGGGCGATCACCTCCGGCCCCGCTCCGGCAACGGCCATCTGGCGGCCGACGCATTCGCGGGCGAATTCAACCAGGGATTTCCGGCTGGCCGTGCGCAGCTCCCAGAGCTTTTCATCGGAGACCCTGCGGAGGTCCGCTTCCAGGGTCGTCGACGTCCCCAGCCACCGTCCCTTGCCACAGGCCTCCGTCCAAAGACTGTCCGCCGCCGTCGAATCCCAAGTCGGCATGTGCACGCCGTTGGTCACGTGCCCGACCGGCACTTCTCCCTCCGGCCACCGGGGAAAGAGCGGCGAAAAAATGTGCCGGCTCACCCGGCCATGCAATCGGCTGACTCCATTGACCGCTCCGCTCCCACGGATCGCCAGGTAGGCCATGTTGAAAGGCTCGTTCGCGTCATCAGGATTCTGGCGCCCCAACGCCAGCAAATCGCGCAGTGAAAGACCGAGATCATCCTGCGCGTACCGGCCGAGATATTGCTCCATCAGAACAGGGGAAAAGAGATCAAATCCCGCGGCGACGGCCGTGTGGGTGGTGAAGAGATTGCCGGCGCGCGTGGCCGCCAGGGCCACGGCGAAAGACTGTCCGGTCTCAGCCATGAAGCTCCGAGCACGCTCCAGCAACGCGAAGGCCGCATGCCCTTCATTTAAATGACAGACGTCAGGTTTGATCCCAAGTGCGGTGAGCAGGCGCCAACCGCCGATCCCAAGTACCATCTCTTGCACCAGCCGTAATTCCGGGCCGCCGCCATACAGTTCGCTGGTGATTCCCCGATGCATCGGAACGTTGGCGGCGTCGTTTGAGTCGAGCAGGTAGAGCTTGATCCGCCCAACCTGGACCTGCCAGGCGCGCAGCCAGACCGAGTATCCAGGCAGCGCGATCTCCAGACGCAGCCATTCGCCGTTTGGCTGACGCACCGGTGTGACCGGCAGCTGTTCGGGATTGTTATAGGGGTAGAGCGCTTGTTGCGCTCCGTTCTGGTCGATGACCTGGCGGAAATAGCCCTGCTGGTAGAGCAGCCCCACGCCGATCACCGGAACTCCGAGGTCGCTGGCGGCTTTGAGCTGATCGCCGGCCACGTTGCCGAGGCCGCCCGAATAAATCGGTAGAGCCTCGCTCAGCATGAATTCCATGCAGAAATAGGCAACGCAGGTGAGGGGAGCCTGGGGATGCTTTTGCTGAAACCAGCGGGGCGCCGCTTCCGCCCGCCGTTTTTCCTGCACCAAACGGTCGAGCAATTGGCAAAACTCCGGATCGGCCAGGGCGCTCGCAAGCCTTTCGCGCGAGACGGTCTGGAGCACCACGCTGGGATGATAGGTGAGCGCCCAGAGCGCGGGATCGAGCCGCCGCCACAACTTATCCATACTGTGATTCCAGGTCCAGCGCAAGTCCATGGCCAGTTCGGTCAACGCATCATGGCCTTGCGGCGAAATGGGCGGAGGGGTGCTGCCGGGTGTGGGTGTGCTCATGGTCTTAATTATGTCCGTGATAAAAACTCAGCTGGGATCGTTTTCATGGCGCCGCGCGGCCGCCGCTCCGTTTTCCGTCTGTTGATGGGGGAGGGACCGGCTCCACCGGGCCTGCTTTCGGCCCCCCCGCTCCCGCCGCCAACGTTGCGCTGACGATAGTCTGGGCCTCCTCCAGGATCCGGCGCAACTGGGAGTCCCCGCAGAAACTCTCGGCATAAATCTTGTAGATGTCCTCCGTCCCGGACGGACGGGCGGCGAACCACCCGCTTTCCGTCACCGCCTTCAACCCACCGATCGGCGCATCGTTGCCCGGAGCGCGGGTGAGGATGGTCTGGATCTTTTCGCCCGCCAACTCGGTGAGTTTGATCTGCGCCGGGGAAAGCTTTGCCAGCACCGCCTTTTCGGCCGGCGTGGCGGGCGCTTCCACGCGGTCGTAAAACGGCTCGCCGAACTCGTGAATGAGTGCGCAATAGATTTCGCCCGGATCGCGGCCAGTCCGCGCCGTGATTTCCCCGGCGAGCAAGCAGGGGATGAATCCGTCCTTGTCCGTCGTCCAAACACTGCCGTCCAGACGGACGAAAGAGGCCCCCGCGCTCTCCTCTCCGCCAAAACCTAGCGAACTGTCGAGCAGGCCGTCGACGAACCATTTGAAGCCAACCGGCACCTCATGGAGCTTCCGGCCAAGCTTCGCCGTGACGCGATCGATCATCGCGCTGCTCACCACGGTCTTTCCTACTGCGGCCGCCTTGCGCCATTTCGGTCTGTTTTGAAACAGATAGTGGATCGCGGCACAGAGGTAATGATTGGGCGGGAGAAGCCCAGCGCTCTTGGTGACGATCCCATGGCGGTCGTAATCGGTGTCGCAGGCGAACGAGAGATCGAAACGGTCCTTCAATCGGATCAGTCGCTTCATCGCATAGGGCGAGGATGGATCCATGCGGATCTGGCCGTCCCAATCGACCGTCATGAAACGAAAGGTGGGATCGATCGTCTCGTCGACGATGGTCAGATTCAAATGATGGCGCTCCGCGATTCGCGCCCAATAATGAACGCCAGCGCCGCCGAGCGGATCGACGCCGAGATGGAGCTTCGCGCCGCCAACGACGTCCAGGTCGATTACGTTGCCGAGGTCGTTGATGTACCCGTTGACATAATCGTGCCGATGCGTGGTCGAAGCGCGCAAAGCCTTTTCATAGGGAATTCGTTTCACCCCTTTGAGCCGGGCTTCGAGCAGTGCATTCGCCTTCGCCTCGATCCAATCGGTGACAACGTTGTCCGCCGGTCCCCCCTGCGGGGGATCATATTTGAAGCCGCCGTCATGGGGCGGATTGTGCGAGGGCGTGATGACTATCCCGTCGGCCAGCCCGGCTTTTCGCCCGCGATTGTGAGTCAGAATCGCATGGGAAATCACCGGTGTCGGCGTGAATTCGTCCCCTTCGGCGATCATCACTTCGACTTCGTTCGCCGCGAGCACCTCTAGCGCCGTGGCATAAGCCGGGATCGACAGCGCGTGGGTGTCGATGCCCACAAACAGCGGGCCGGAAATATTGCGCTTCGCACGATACAGGCAGATCGCCTGGGTGATTGCCAAGATGTGCCATTCGTTAAAAGCCCGATTGAACGACGACCCGCGATGCCCGGAGGTGCCAAACGCTACGCGCTGCGCCGGCACCTCGGGATCGGGCACCTCGGCATAGTAGGCGGTGATGAGCTTCGGCACATCGACCAGTATTCCGAGCGGCGCCGGTTTTCCGGCCAGGGGGCTGATTTTCACGGCGTTGCCTTCGTCGGCTGGCTTTCGAGCGCGGCCACTTTTGCTAGACGGCGCCGATGGCGTTCGGCGCCGCTGAAGCGCGCTGCCAGAAAAGCCTGAACCAGCTCCCATGCGGCCGCGTGGCCGACGACCAAGCCACCGAGGCAGATCATGTTCAGGTCGTCGTCCTCGACGCCCTGGTGCGCGGAAAACGTCTCATGAATCAAGCACGCGCGCACACCCGCCACCTTGTTGGCTGCGACCGAGGCGCCCACGCCGCTGCCACAAATGGCGAGGCCGCGACCTACCGTCCCGGCGGAAACTGCGCGTGCCAATGGGACAACAAAATCCGGATAGTCGTCGTCCGGCTGCGGCCTGGGGTCTCCGAAATCGCTCACGCGATGTCCGCTCTCGCGCAGCAATCCGACCAGATGCTGTTTCAAGGCAAAGCCACCATGGTCCGCTGCGATTCCGATCCGCAGCGGCTTCGGCAGCTCGGTTGGGCTGGAGTTGATCATCGCACCGGTACGCCGTTTAGAGTACCGGATTTTCGTTCGCCGCTTGAACCGGCGCCACCGCGGGGGCCTTCTTGACTTCGGCGACCTGCGCTGCGGCGGTGCGTTCCTGTAATCCCATGGTCAGCGCTGTTACCCCAGCGAGCCCGCCTAGCTGCATGGTTTCAACGGCCGTACTGGGAACGATCACGATCGTGGCATTCTCCTTCAAGCCCTCATACAGCATGTTCATGGCCCGCAGATGGAAGGCGATGGGATTGTGCTCATAGCTCTTCGCCGCTTCGGCGAACTTCTCCGCCACCTGTCGCTCAGAGTCTCCCAGGATCACCCGGGCCTGACGCTCTCTTTCCGCTTGGGCCTGCATCGACATCGCATCTTCCAGGGCCGAGGGGATTAGGACGTCCTTCACCTCCACCGAGATGACATTGATGCCCCATGGTTCCGTGCGCTCATCGATGATCTTTTGCAGCACGCTGCTGATCTTGTCCCTGCCTTCCAGCATGTCCGAGAGCATTGTCTTGCCGATCACATCGCGCAGGGCTGTTTGGGACGCCCAACTGATGGCGCTTTGATAGTCCGCCACATCCAGGGCCGCCCTCTTTGGATCCACCACCTTCCAAAACAACACCGCATCCACATCCACCGGCACCGTATCTTTGGTGAGGGTCTTTTCCGCCTTGAAACCAGTCGTGATGACGCGGGTGTCGATCCAGTAGGGGATCGCATCGATGACCGGAATAATGAAGAATAGTCCCGGCCCCTTAAGGCCGTGGAAGTGGCCCAGGCGCAATATCACCGCCTTGTCCCACTGGTCAGCAACCTTGGTTGCGGAAGCAACAATGATGGCCAGAACAAAGGCACCAACTTCAATCCCGAAGGCCTCTGTGTTGGCCCCGACTCTATGCCTGGTGAATGCCAATGCGCCGCCGGCGCCCAAAATTACAATAAATAGCAATGTGGCGAATGCTCTGTTTTGTCTCATCGCGATTGTCCCCGTTGTCTTGCTCGGTCGTCGGATTTTCCTTTGTCCGCAACCAAGAGCCTGCGGCTTCGTGCCTCACGAATATGCGCGGGAAGCATAAGGTAATTTTGTCATCGTGAGGCGCTGGTGATTGTTCGTGGCCGTTGATAGTCGCGATCGAGTTATTGATTGCGTTTTATGCAGTTATATTATGCTGACGCCGCCACCTGTTGCTTCGTTGACTTATGGTGATCCAACGTCACCGGATCACTGCGGCCGAGGATCTCCTTGGCCCGCGTGATTTCATCCGCGGAGCCATGGGCAAGCAGGAGAAACTTGTCGGTCTTTAGTGCCGTTTCATACCTCAGTATGCTGTCCTTCGGGATGCCTAGGCTGAACAGACCTGCCCCGAGTGCGCTCAGACCCCCGACAACGGCCGCGCTTTCCAGCGCTCCGACAAGCCAACCGACGAGCGGCCCGGCAATGAGCAGCGGCCCGATGCCTGGAATGAAAAAGAACGCGGAGCCGAACAGACATCCCCATATCCAGCCCCAAAAGGCTCCAATTTTCCCCCAATGCTTCATCCGGTCTCCGACATTATAATAGCCCACCACATGCTGTTCGGTGTGATAGTCCCGGCCAACAATCGACAGTTTCTTCATGTCGAAACCGGATTGCTGCAATTCTTTGACAGCCGCTTCGGCTGCTGTGTGTGACGGGTAGATTGCCACGATGGAATCATTCTTGTTCATATTGTTTTTGTCCTGTGTTTATTATGCGAAGGTGGGCCGTGGCGGCGTCCAATATAATTGCCGAATCAACTGTGATCACGTTCTTGGCTAAAGCGGCTTGGCTTGTTGACCGTGTTTTATCCGGCGGAAGGCGTGCCCAATGAAATGGCTCCGGCTTGCCAGATAGAAATGATGGACGTTAAGCGGCGCCGTTCGCTGCTTGTGATAACGCTATGACTCAGCAGCGGAGATTTCCCGCCGCGTGAACCTCTATCCCGGCCTTCGCAGGTTCGTTTTCGCATGCCCGTTGGATTTCCGCCTTCGTGAGCTTCACATGAACTTTCGATTCTCCGTAGCTGATCCGGTCAATCTTGCCAGGGGAGATCAGGATTTCCTTGCCCGAATACCAGTGGCCCGCTTCGACGACTAGGTCGGCAATAGCCCAGCTTCTGTCGTCGACCAGAAAGCTGCTCACGTGGCCGATTGTCCCGTCGACCGCCTCAATGTGGTAGCCAACCAGCGCTTGGGTGCTGCGCAGATGGGGGTCGGCATGGGCTTGGCGCGGATGCGCTGCAGCGGGGGCCAAAGGTGCCACGAGAATCGGATAGTTTCCCATCCCCCACATCTGGGGTCCCTGCCAATAGGGCGGCCACGCATAATAACTATGATATTCTGATTCAAACTGGCGGGAAACCGGCAGGTGCGCCTCGAGCGAGGGACTGTCTTCAATCTGCTTTTTGCTCAGCCTTACATGCAGGGTCTTTTCGGGCAGATCCAATTTTCCAAATGCGTAGGGGGAGAGCAGGACGAGGCGTCCGGGCAACCACGATCCCGTATCCGCAACTAGGTAGCGAATCACCCAGGTTTTGTCATCGAAGTAGAAGTCCTTCACTTTCCCGATGTCGCCATCTCGCGCGGCAAGTTTGTTGCCATAGAGTTCTTTGATGTTTTGTGACATAAATTCTTTGCCCTACTGTTGTTCTTATCGGGCTCTCCCCTCTGGGAAGCACCACAAGTATCGAGCTATTTTACGGTACGACGAATGGCGGCCGCAGGCCATGGGGTGTTGCCCTACCGCGGTGTCCTCGCTAGCGACCGTTCCTTTCAGGTCTGGCGGTTGGGAGGCTGTCTCGCATGAGGCGTGAAGCAGGCACAACGCTGGGAATAAAAAATAATCTGGACAGATCAAAGCCGACGAACTGTGTCACGCGATGAGGACGGCTTTCGTGTGCTTGATTCCGGAATCCGGCGTGGCAAACAAGGCGTTGTTTCCTGTAGCCAGCTCGCAAAGGTGGAGGTCGAGCAATTATGAGGAAAGATGCTCCTGCCGGAGCCGCGGGCTCGCGCCAACACCTCGTCGGACTGGGGCGCCCTAGAGGGTTACACCCCATAGGCGGGCAATTGTTTTGGGTGCATCTTGAGGAACTAAGGAAAACAAGGGCCGATGTACGGGGACTGGTCATCGGGCTGCCATTCCAAGTCCCGCAAAAATATGAAGGCGACCATCCTAAAAACAGTACCAACGCCATGCGCGAACGACGCATTGGCTCCCTCCCATGAGGAAATTGCGGTGGAGGCGGAAGTGCTTTGGCGGCAAAAGGGATGTCCGGAGAATTGCGACGAAGAGATCTGGCTGGAGGCCGAGCGGCAGCTTCTTCACGTGGCGAGAACCTACCGAGAGGAGCTGGACGACAAGGCGCTCTCGGATCCACTCTCCCGTTTAGACCTGAAGAGTGACGACGTGATGGGGGAGCTTGAGGAGTTATTCCCGGGGCAAACTGGCAGGGAGACGACCTCATTGTAGTTCAGGCCCTGTCAGTTGGCTTTATCACCCCTATCTCAAAGGGCAGGATCCAATGCCTGACGCTGCCCAGTGTCTTCCTGCGATCCGGAACGCGCCTCGAAGAGCAGTAACAGACGAGCCGAGGCACCGCCCGATACTCGGCGAGCAATCCCAGTAACAAACCAGATCTCGAATTCAAGTGCAGGAAGATGAAACCCACGGAGAAGAAGATCACAGGTACGGCCCTTGCAATGTGCACAGTCCTCGCGGGATGCGTCGGGACGGGTCCTAACACCCAACAGGGCGCCGTCGAAGGCGGAGCCCTAGGCGCTGTTGCAGGAGCCATTATTGGCAACAACAGCGGTGGCCGTAACGGAGCCGCAGGCGCCTTAATCGGCGCAATTGCTGGAGCCATCGCCGGCGGAGCATTGGGAAACTCGGTCGACCACCAAAATGGCACAATCTATGGGCAGCCGTTGGCCGCTGTCCCAACCTACCCGGGTCACCATCCGACGCCCGATGTCATCGTCGCCCAACCTCTACCGAATTCCGTATGGGTCCCTGGTTACTGGGAGTGGACCGGAGCCCAGTATGCCTGGATCGCCGGCTACTGGGCGGTACCACCTGCCGGATTCCTGGTACACGTCGAGGGCGCTTGGCTCTTCCATGGCGGCGGCTATTACTACCGCCAGCCGTATTGGCGCTAGGAACCCTTGCATCCCGGCCTGGGCAAAGCCTGAGAAGCCCTCCGAAAGGCAGGGATTCTTGCGAGGCATGATCCGGAAGCGGCAATGCCCATCGTGAGGACGTGAAGTCCAACCGTGGCTTTAGTTGACGTGAACACCACATGGCGATGGATTGGCGCAGAGCGTACCGTGGACAACACTCGACTCCTCGTCCTGCCCCCGATTTGGCGTTGCTTCGTGGAAATCTTCGCAGATGCCGAAGCGGCCTTTCCTTATCTTCGAGCATGTTTTCGCTGACGACGCTCGAGGTCACTGTTTTGCCGGGCAGAACCAGCTTTGCCCTCACCGAACGACGACAGGCTGGTTAATAGCGCTAGGCAATTGTCAGCGCCGAGGGTTTCGTCGTTGTCGAGGAATTGGAACCCACGCAGGCGGACGCCAAGAGATCCGCTGCGGGAGCGATTCATTAGTTCCCTTGGTTGTCGCCCTGACGGTCCTTCGGCGCACTCCCCCCACCCTAAGTACAGCGCGGAAAGGCACCGGATGTCGGCAAAATGTCGGGACCCCGGCAGCCCAGCATGGGGTCTTCACTCCATCGGGTGTTCTCGGAGTTGACAGCTCCCGGGAGCAGGTCTCGGGTCGGCGCATGTCGCGCCCCGACGCACTGAGTCTGCAAGAGCGCACGATTCTGGAATTGTGCGCCGCTGGGTTCAATGACTGCGAGGTTGCAGCGCGTCTGCATGTAAGCCGGCTAGCGGTTTCGGAGATCCGAAGGGATACTGCCGAGAGACTCGCTGTAAGAATCGCCTCGGCTCACCCGTTCCATATCCGCGAGGTGGTGCTTGCTCGCCATCTCGATTCCATGGAGTTCTAGCTGGTGTCGCGGCCTCGAGTGTTTCCTCACCTGCTGCTTCGGCGAACGCGTGGGCTTGGACTGGATAACCATCAAACGTAGCCCTTGCGAATCGCGGGCGAGGAGGAAGGGCCAAGGGGCAGGAGTCCGCAACGATGGTCATGCATCATCCGCATTGATCGCCTGCGCGCCGATGCCGTTCGGATTCCAGCCAGATTACTTCATCGCAGTCTTGAGGATATCCCATCTTCCGCCAAAGCGCCTCTGCCTCTGTCATGATTGATCCATGAGTCGGAGCTAGCCCCGCTTCGCCGCACGATTCTGATGGCGGGCTCAAAAGGCGTAGGGACATCATTATTTGGCCCAGACCGACTGCTATGAGGCGGATCGAATCGGCGGAATCCCGTCACTGGTGTTATTGAAGGCGGCGCACCTTCGGTAATTTTAAACTAAGACTGTTAATCACTTGGTCGCTGGTTCGATCCCAGCCCGGGCAGCCATTTATCAGAAAACGGGCTCTCCACCATGAAGTGGGGACAGGGATCGTAGACGGGCGAGGTTATGGGTTATCCTCATTGGGCGATGACACGCAAGCTGTAGTTGGGAACGGAGCGGAAGCCTTCCTCCGGATCATTTACTTTCACGGCCTCGATGAACAATGCCATAATGCCATCGAGTGACGTTGGAGGACTAGATGCGCCCGATTTTTGTGCTCCGAACTGTACTTCACCTTTCTTGTCCTCAATCCATGGAAGCCTCGCAATTTCGGCTGCGAGTCCCAATGCAGGCACGTCCGTGTAGACCTCGGCGGTGATCTTCGGGTCCGAGTGTCCCAGGATTTCTTGAGCAGCCCGTTGGTTGATCCCGAATTTCACCCCTATTTGATTTCCATCTTTGCCGCGCGGGCAAGTGCCAAAAGTGATTCTCTTATCTGAGCAGTCAGCGTAGGCCACAATTTACGAAGTTCATTTAGGTTCTCAGTGTTTTGTGCCCCATATTCCGAGCGACCATGATGAAGGTCCTAAAGCCCTTGTTTCAATTCGCTCCCCCGCCGCCGAGTTTGCTCCGTTTTCGATGATTCTCGATTTTTGGCCTACCGCTGTTTGCTGGCTTAGGCGCGCGCGGAACCGGCTTGATCACTGGGACCCTCGAGATTAATTCCGGGCCCTATGGCCAAAGCCGATAATCCCGACGCCTACATTGCCGCTTCGCCCGAATTTGCGCGTCCCCTCCTCACCCACTTCCGAGCGCTGGTTCACCGGGCATGTCCAAACGTGAATGAGAGCATTAAGTGGAGCCACGTTTTTTTTGAGTCGTGCGGAATGCTATGCGCAATGGCGAGTTTCAAGGAGCATTGCTCCTTCGGATTCTGGCACAAGGGTATGAGGGCCGTGCTCGATGAGAATGGGCTCCCGCACAAAGACGGTTCTGGCGACTTTGGCCCGGTGCGAAGCCGGGCCGACCTGCCGAGCGACGCCGTACTCATACGGCTGATCCGAGCGGCCGTCGCCCTCAATGCCGCCGGCATCCCGTCTCGGGCGACCCGCCGCCCAAGAAAGGCACTAGCGGTCCCGGCCGATTTAGCCGAGGCTTTCAAGACCCATGCAGCCGCCGCTCGGACCTTCGAGATATTCACTCCCAGCCAGCGGCGCGAATACGTGGAATGGATCACCGAGGCGAAGCGGGATGAAACGAGGGCCCAGCGGCTGATCACGACCCTCAAGTGGCTCGCTGAGGGCAAGAAGCGAAACTGGAAATACGCCGGCTGCTGACTTGCTGGATTCTTAAATTCCTCAAGGTGCCGGCGAGGTCTTTGGACAGATTTTCTTCGGCCTCTTCGCGAATCATGAGCCTTTGGATCGGACGTTAGGCAAATCCCAATTGGATTGAGTGCTTCGCTTAGCGGTAGCGTCATAGAGGGACCAATCGTTCGCTAAAGATTCGAAACGTTTCACTACGCTTGTTACACCGCGCGCAGTTAAGTGGGCGCACTTTCCACTCTTGGATCTGCCGTGTCCTTCCGAGCATAGAATTCGTCAAACAATCGGCATTGAAACGGCCATTTACCGACGGTAAGATATTGGAAATGAGTAAAGCCCCTAGGTTCGATCCCAGCCCGGGCAGCCATTTGATTTCGAACCACTTCGAAAAACTGTGACACTTCACAGCTGCCAGCATTACGTGTCTGGCATGGATGGGAGGTTCGCCTAAATTTGAGCCAAACGCTCTTCCGCGACCTCAGATAGCGTCCGGCGTTTTCGCGCGGCCTCTTTTCGCAAGCCCGAAATCAATTTCGGACTGAGGCGCAACAGGATGGGCTTGCGACCCGACGGCTTGCGCCCGGCACCAGCCCTTGCACCGCCATGCTTGAACGGTTGAAACCTGAGCCCTTTGAGATCGGGCAAGGGCTCGCCATTCAGGTCGCCAATGTTGATCTGATAGCCCGCCTTGTTGAACACGGGTGCTTCAATGGGTGCCATTTTCTTTTTCATAAATTTGAGCTCCGATTTCCCAGAACCCCGCTCCGAAGATCCGAATGACGCCGTTAGGCCTGTGGGTGTACCGGACCAGCATAATGCGTCCACTCACCTTCCCGAGAAGCCACCAACGGAGTTCATCAGCCCACGAGGACTGTGCGTTTCGTCGAATGCAACGATGGCAAGCGGATCGGCAAAGGCCAGTTGAGCTTCTGAAAATGATACTTCGTGTTTGGCAAGATTTGTCGCTTCCTTTCTTGGGTCCCAGATGAACCTCATTTGACGATGATTGCCGAGAACTCTTGAAAAGCAATATCTCTTTCATCTTTTGCGACTATGCTTCCACGTGCGCTCCCACTCTGCTCCCGAGCATAGAATTCTTCAGAAAACTACCCTCGAAACCGCTCTATCAATGCGTAAGCTGTTGGTATTCGATTTATGAATCGATTTGATCCCAGCCCGGGCAGCTATTTCGCAACGATGTTATGCCTTTCATAGGCTGACCTCTTTGGGCACAGAGCTGCACCATGAATCGTCCATGTGTAGGCAGAAAGGTCGGCTCAATGTTTGTTGCCCTCGGGTTGCTCGGTCTTGGCCCGGGTTTGCTTGAAGGGGCGGCGCTCAAATTCAACCTGCCACCCAAGGATGTTTCTATTGAGGCTGCCATGGCATCGTTGGCGACACAGGCGATAACAGAATACCACAACGACGGGAGTGATTGGTATTTGACCAATCTGTTTCGTTTACAGGTGACCGCAGGGCAATATTCGAATGCCGTCACTACAATTCAGGAATCGGAAAGCCGTTCGCTTTCAGCGCACCACTCGATTGGCATTCTCATTCCCGATAGGATCTTTGCCCAAGCTAAGCTCTTGGAGCAAAGCGGTGTGTCGGCCGACGATGCAATCTATAGGGCAGCCACTGCAGTCTTGGGCGAATTAGATGACAAGGCCGCCGCAGATGCAGACTCTTGGCTTTGGGCCCCTTTGAATAGGCTGGGCCATAGCCTGAATCAGGATTTAGATCGGCAGCGTTCCCTTGACGCGATCGACATAAACGCGGCACTGAACTTGGTCCGCGAATACGAGCTCTATCAGGAGTACCAGGCCCTTGTGCCCGCAAGCGACGCCTTGATCGCCGCTGATGATGCCCGGCGATACATAGTCGCAAGAGATGTTCCAGTCAAAACAGCCGGAGGGGTCACGCTTACCGCGCAGCTCTTTCGGCCTCGAATGACCGCCAAGCGTCAATCGGCTGCATTGAATTTCACCATCTACGCCGGCCCATTTGCAGTGACGATGGCCAGGTTGGCAGCGGCTCACGGATACGCCGGCGTGGTTGCATTCGCCCGCGGTAAGGGAACAAGTACCGACAAAATTCGGCCTTGGGTGGTCGAATCCGAGGACGTCAATGCCGTCATCGATTGGATTGCTGGCCAGCCCTGGAGCGACGGCCAGGTCGGGATGTTTGGCGGCAGTTACGAGGGATTCGTCCAGTGGGCCGCCTTAAAACACCCAAATCCGGCATTGAAGACCGTCGTTCCGTGGTCGGCCGTTCATCCGGGTCTGGTGCTGCCACTGTCCAACAATGTCTTCCAAAACGCGAACTACCAATGGGCATTCTACGTTACCGATAATCGCACCCTCGATTGGGAGGTAAACTCCGACCAAACCCGATGGGACTCCCTCCTGCAGCGCTGGTATGCGAGCGGCAAACCCTATCGGGAGATCGATCAAATAGATGGCACGCCAAATCCGCTGCTCCTCGAGCAACTTCGTCATCCCTCTTTTGACGCCTATTGGCAGGCTATAGCGCCGTTCCAGGCTGAGTTCGCGAACATCCACATCCCGGTACTTCAAATTACGGGATATTTCGATCCGGCACAAATAGCGGCACTTTATTACCTGACAGAACACTATCACTATTTTCCAGCAGCTGAACACTACCTCGTCATTGGCCCGTACGACCATCAGGGAGCACAAGCTTCACTTAAACCGGTAAATGTAGGCGGCTATTCGGTGGACGAAGCGGCGCAATTTGATACCCCCGAACTGACTTTCGCCTGGTTCGACTTCGTTTTGAAGGGAAAACCCAAACCCGCGTTGATAAAAGACAAAATCAACTGCGAAGTCATGGGGGCCAATACTTGGCTGCAGGCCCCTTCCCTCGACGCAACGCACAACCGTGTTTTGAGGTTTTATCTGAGCAGCGGCCGGACCGGCACATCGCATGAACTAGATAAATCAAAGCCCACACAGTCTGGCTTCGCGGTTCAACTCGTCGATTTCGGCGATCGCAAGTCCAACAACAACGTCTACCCCCAGGAAGTCCTTTCAAAGATACCATTCAACGAAAATGGAATCGCCTTCGAGAGCGAACCGTTCGACGAGCCGGTGGAGTTGGCGGGCCGGATTACCGGTACCCTCAAGGCTGTGATCAACAAAAGGGACCTAGATGTGACATTGGCATTTTATGAGGTCCTGCCTGAGGGCGGATATTTCAATCTTGGCTATTATCTCGGGAGGGCGAGCTATGCCGCAGACCCGGGCAAGCGCCAGCTGCTCGAACCGGGGCGCGTCGAATCGATTCCATTTACGCGAACGCCCTTTATGGTGCGCCAAATGAAAAAGGGCAGCCGCCTACTTGTGCTATTGAATGTAAATAAGAACCCATACTCTCAGGTAAACTATGGGACCGGAGCGGACGTCAGCGATGAGTCGCTTCAACCAGATGCTCCTGCATTACGAGTCGAATGGCAGAATGATAGCTTCATAGAGGTACCGATCGTTCGCTAAAAACTTGAAAGGTTTGACCGGGCTTTTTGTGCGGCGCGTAGTTAGATGGGCGCACTTTCCACTCTCGAATCTGCCGACTCCCTCCGAGCATAGAATTCGTCAAACAATCGGCATTGAACGGCCCAACTACCGGAGTTAAGTCATTGGTAATGAATACGGCCCCTAGGTTCGATCCCAGCCCGGGCAGCCATCTAACAAGAATGAGCTAGGATACATAGGCGCCCACCAAAGACCGTCTGGGCTATTTCTAGGCCACAGGATCGGGGTCGCGCGCGTCACGTCACTGGCAGCAGCGCGCGAAATCCCGCCTCTACGAAATGGCGGTCGGTCGTCAATGCCTCGGTGAGACGCAATTCTCGCATCAGCACAAAACTCGTGCAGTCCGTGAACGAGTAACGGTGGTCGGTATATTTCCTGAAGAATGTCTTCGCGGTTTCGAACCGGTCGGCTCCGATCCATTCCACGCGCATGCCAGCCGACTGCTCGACCAGGTCAAGCACGCGCAGTGCTACGGTCGCTCCGCCGCGTGCTTTGGCTAAGTTGACGGCTTCGGCAATGAGGTAGTCTGTTGCGACAATCAGTCTTCCCTCATTCAAAATCCGGGCGACGGCGTCGCGTGCGGCAGCGTGGTTGGCGTCGTTCTTGTCAACAAACGCATATAGAGCGGATGTGTCGGCCAACACGTCACGCGCGGCCATACAGCAAATGGTCGATGTCCTTGTTGGTCATCTTGCCACCCGGTCCATCGGCCGCAAATCTGTCGAGATTGAGCAGCGGATCATCCGGCGACAACGGCGGGCGTTCGCTTTGAGCGGCAGGCCCCAGCTGGGCGACCGGGCGACCGGCCCGCGCAATTGTGATGCGTTCACCCTTTTCTGCGCGCATGACCAAGCGGGACAGGTTGCTCTTGGCCGCGTGAATGTTGAAAGACGATGGAGGCATGGGGTCAAGGTTAGCTAAGCCATTGGGCTAAGCAAGCAAATCTGGGGATTCCGTCAGCAAAGTAGGGGAAAACCCATGATTGCCAACGATGCGCCAACAAAAGGATCCACCTAGGACCTGTTAATCACTTGGTCGCTGGTTCGATCCCAGCCCGGGCAGCCATTTATAACCAATTAGTTATGTGATAATGGTCTTGGATTAAATAGGCTGAATGTCACACTTATGTCTCACTTATTTTGTCCTGAACTTTGGCTATCTCTGTAGATTCTTGGTCTCTAACCGCACCTAGAATCACCATCATCGAACCGTTGCGCTGCTTAAGGTCTCTTTCACAAGCCTGAGCTGACGACATCCCCGGTGGTTGTGCAAACTGACCCACAGACCATCGACAGATTGATCAGTACCGAGGATTACCATTACCAATGCTTTGAGTTCATGTCTGGACCTGAGGAAACAATTTGCCATTGAGGCCAGATCCAAGCCGGACGGATGCGGACGAAATTCTGGATGGGTATGCCATTCTCCTATGAAATGTAGGCCTCGGTTGAAGCGTGCGTTGATCGTTTGCTGTTGTGTGGCATTGCACGGCCAGAAGCCGTAGCGCCACCGGCGGTCGGCGCGCCGCGGCGAAGAGGTCAGGTTTGATCAGGCTTCTGCTGCGGCAATTCAGCAGGCCATTACAGAAGAAAAAATTGAGGTCTCAACGATCAAGGCCCGAATCAGCGTCTATGCTCCGGTATTGGATGCCAAGTCCAAGAAATGGAGGTTCACGATGCTAAGGAACCACTATTACATGGACATCAGTGAAACGACAATCGCAGCTGACACAATGAAGCGCGGCGGGGTTAGAACTGGCGATTCCTACCTAGCAGAGATTGAGGTCACAGAAACAGAGGGGTGTGCTTCCCCCGATATGACGGACACGCGTTGGGCGTGTTATTGATTAGTTAGCTGAGGTTGGATTCGTAGTCGAGCGGGCTTTGATAACCGAGGGCCGAGTGAAGGCGGGTCCGGTTATAGAAGCTCTCGATGTAGTCGAAGATGGCTGTGCGGGCCTCTTCGCGGGTGAGGAAGCGACGGTCCCGCGTGTCACGAGTCATGCTGATTATGACTCGCGCCACTTGGTCGCGCGGCTCGGTTCGGCAGGCTACTTGACGACGAGGTCGTTCTTGACGTCCTTCACATTGGGAACGGCTGAAGCATCTTTGCCTGCTGCGGACTTCTGGTCCGAAGTGTCCACAAAGCCGCTGAGCTGAACGACTCCCTGGTGCGTCTCGACTTTGATCTCGAATGACTTCACCGCGTCGTCGGCCAGCAGGGCGCTCTTCACCTTGGTCGTGATGACCGTATCGTCCACGTATTGACCTGTGGTTTCGGGCGTTGATTTCGGCGCGCAGCCACCGTTCAGGCCGCCAAGCGCGAGGGCGCCGATCAATGCAAGAGCCGATGCGGACGTCGCCAATTGGAGGGATGTTTTCATGGAATGGGTCCGATTCATGCCCCGAGCACTTTCTTGATCTCTCCAACCTTCTTCTGTGTCTGACCTTCGACCTGCTCCGTTTTGCCCGCGGCTTTCAGCTGTTCATTTCCGGTCGCCTTGCCGGCGGCTTCTTTGACGTTGCCTGCGATATCCTTGGCGGTGCCTTCCACTTTGTCGGTAGTACTTGATTTCATGTTTTTTGATTTCCCCTTAAGTTTGACGTGCCGTCGAATCAGAGGCCATAGGGCCTGAGTTTCCTGCAAGAAAAGGCGCGGTTAGGGACTGCCTCGCTGTTCATTGCTGAGGAAGTATAAATGAAAAGTTCGAAGGGCTTCTATGGGGTGTTACCCGATCAACACCGCTGCCGCACGGCCCAGTACTTCCGCTGCCCAGCTTTTAGGATAACAGGGGAGTGTCGGGCGGGGCCGGACGCGGGTTACTACCGGGCTTCTTTCGCCATGCCCAATACGGGACTATCTAAATCGGAAAGGCTTTAGCGGCAAATCAGGGGAAGGATAAGGCCGCCTCGACATGCCCCAATGCGGCAATGGCATAGGCTCTCGCTTCGTGATAGCGCATTACGAAGTACTCCTGAAGAACATAAAAACGCGCACACAAATCGCGGACGACCTCAGTCGAAGGCCTGATCAATAGTTTGTTGAGGATGTTGATGGCTTCGGCGTAGAGCGCCTGCAATTCATGAAGACATTTCTTGAGCAAGCGGAGTTTTGTGGCTGGGGCTGATGTGGACGACGAGGTTCGAACTCTCGGGAGGCATTTTTTCACTCACCAATTATACGCAACCTGAGTCCATGGCCGCGATGGGGTGTTGCCCTAAGCTGGAGGCCGTTGGGCCATTCTCATCACGAATGGAAAAGGCGCCCCAGTCGGTTGGACAAACATGGGAAGTTAACGATGGCAAAGGCGAGAAGCACTCTTTGAAATTCAAACCACGTTTTCGCAGCCACGCCTTTGAATGGAGGTCAGAGTCGGCAAGCAAAAGGCTTAGGTAGGCCGTTGGCATAATATCTCCGCTTCGATCCACTTGAAGCAGTCGGTCTGGGCCAAAGAATATGCTCCGTTTCAATACGATTCCGATTCATCGACGGATCTGAAGCAGTCCGACGAACGTCAGGGTTAGACCCCATACCTCCCGTGCTGTTTAACGCGCACAATTCGCCAGTAGAAACAGAATCGGACGATGCTGGCGGGATACCGGCCTTGGTTTCGTCTCAACCGTTAGTCCAATAACCCATGAATGCTCCCAAGAACGAATTCGACAAGAACGCCAAATCACCTAATCCCGATCCCGCTATCAAAGCCAAAAGTTCGCATCTCGTGGGAACTGGAATCGGCGCGGTCGCCGGTGGCGCTGTTGCCGGCGCCGCGATAGGAACTGTCGCTGGACCCGTAGGCACCGTCGCGGGCGCGGCCGTTGGAGCCGTCGTCGGTGGTTTAGCCGGCCACGGTGTGGCGAAGGCTGTGAACCCCAGCCTTGAAGATGCCTACTGGCGTGAGAACCATCGCCTTCAATCTTTCGCCAAGGGCCGGTCATACGATGACTTTGGCCCGGCCTACAGGATTGGTTACGAGGGTTATGCTCTATATGGCGCCCAGGGCAGCACATTCGAGGAGCGCGAAGCGGACCTTCGAAAGAGCTATGAGGCGACCCACGCGAAATTAGCTTGGGACGAGGCTCGCCCCGCTTCACGTGCCGCGTGGCAACGGTTTGCGCGTTAAGCTTTGAAGCATGAACTTAACTTCTTCAATCAGTCACGAAAACATCGCTCGGCGGGCCTATCAGATCTGGGAAGAAACCGGTCGGCGGGACGGCAACGAGACGGCGCACTGGCTGCAAGCCGAACGCGAACTGCACGCGCAGCACGGAAAGACTGGCGAGGTAGATAGCGCCCGGGGCAAATCGGTGGAGCCGCCCGCCGCCGGAAGACACGCTCATCAAATAAGTCCGCACAGCACCAATTACGCTCATCCTGGGGTCACGACCGATTCATTGCATCACGTCCGCAATTGATAGAAAGTTGGACCTTGCTGCATGATTCTGGCGCTCTCCCCTTGCCTCAGAAACCGTTGCCAAGGCCTAAACCGCTAGGCCGCAGCCCTGCCGCCCCTAATGCCGTGGTTGGCCCGCTGCCAGGGGCACATCTCCATGCGGCGACCCTAATGCCGGTTCGATGAGGCGTAGGAGGACTCTTCGGAGCACCTCGACCCCCAGGCACACAAGCAACGCCAATACGCCGTCCTGATCCGACAGGCCCTTCGTCGGCGCTGCAGGCTTGATCAAGATTTATTCTCCAACACAGGACAGGGTCATTTTTCTTGCTCCCCGTCCTCCAAGGGAATCTCGGCGCGCACGATCGTGCCCTTGCCGGGCGCTGAGACGATGCTCAATCGGCCGCCGACCATCTCGACACGTTCCTTCATGCCAATCAGGCCCAGGCGCTTTGGATTCTTTGCCAAGAGGACAGCACCGACATGAAATGATCTTCCATTGTCGCTGATTTCCATCCGGATCGCGCCCGGAATCTTGGTGATGCTCAAACCGACCTTGGTGGCGTGCGCATGGCGGGCGACATTTGTGAGTGCTTCCTGAGCTACCCGAAACAGCACTGTGCGCTTGGCGGTTCCGAGCGCTTCGATCCCGTCAAAGGCCGTCAGCTGGATCTTAAGTTTCTTCCGCGCCGCTAGGCTCTTACTATACGCATAGAGTGCCGGGATCAGGCCAACGTCGTCCAGCACCGCAGGACGCAGTTCACGGGCGAATCGGTGAGCTACTTTCACGACATTTGCCACGAGCCGTTGGATGCGGGCGATTTTTGCCTTTGGAATTGGCGTGCCGGTTGAACTTCCCGCACTCAGGGCTGACAATCCGATATTGATGGCGACCAGCTTTTGCACGATACCGTCATGCAGCTCGCGGCTAATCTCTCTTCGCTCGTCCTCTTGCGCTGAAATGAGCTGACGCGTTAAATTGCGGAGCTTCTCCTCCATCAACCGCGACTCCAAGAAAAGGTTATGAAACTGAATCTTTCCTTTCCTTATGGCCACCTCGCCCGCCTTGCGCCGCGCAATTTCGCGTTTCAACTGGCCGTTCCTTTTAGTCGAATACCCCGCCTTGCGCCGCTGCGAATGCTTCGATTGGCCGCCCTTACGGATCGGTTGCCGCCGGGCTTTGTGATGACCTGAAGTCGCGCGCATCCCTGGGAGAGAAGCACTTTTGCGGCGATGACTCGCACTTTTCCGGTTGGCTTTCACAAGGCCGGATTTCGAAGCATGAATCAAAACATGGGTGCAATGTGACTGCAAGGCTTCGTTCAACCATTGAGGTCTGGATCCTTTGACCTGACCTGCATACCGGTATGTATTGCTGGCTACCGAATAATTAATGGGGCGATCACCCCATTAACAGGAGCATTGGGCTATTTTATGCTCGCACCCGAACTACGCTAGCATGAACCCATCTGTGCTCCCTTTAACCGAGCCTGCGGCCAGTGCCGATGAGAACGGAGGTGCATCGGTTTCTGATTTGCGGCAAGATTCGAAGATAGATCGCTCGGGCAGTTGGAGCAGCGAAGACCCGGTGGGCGACAACGGTGAAAGCGCGGTTGCGCCACCGAACGTGGTAATAGCCTATGACGGCATTCCAGCCGGCCAACGCGCACTAAGCATGCTGAACCGGCTGTTGGGTCAGGAAATCCAAACGGTGAATCTTTATCGGTCCTTATGGCGGCTTGATCTCATTAATGATCCGGAGTGTTGCGAGCAGATCATCGCAGACACCATCGCCGCAGACCTGCTTATCCTATCAGCCGGCGAACCCGAAGCATATCCTACAGCAATCGAAGATTGGGTGTCACTCTTTTCATCCCAGCGCCGCGGTGTCAGCACCGCCATATTATACCTCCTTGGCCGCCCGGATAACTGGAGCTACTCATTCCAGGAACGCGTCATCGCACGCACCGATACTTGGCCAACTATGCCCACGGAGTGATTAGAATAGCTCACCTGCGGGTTTGAATACACTGCCTGGGGAGTGGGCTTCAAACCTCATGCGTGAGCCAATCGAGCCCCGTGGCGAACTGGACGAAACCGAGGAAGGTGACGCCCAGCACGTCCGATTTGTGGGGTGGGGTTTCGCCCCATGGCGGACTGGCCCGCAATCGGGCAGATTGTAGTGGTTAGGTTTGGTGTTGGTTGGGTGAAAAGTAGACAGGCATCCTGGCCCGTCGTGAAGACCTTCAGTCTCACGTCCCCGCAGATGATCGAACCCGTGTGGCTGCGGGGCGGGCCAGGACGCCCACCATGAGGCGTGTGACGTGATTCCGGTTTTTCGGCCCGCTCCGGGAGTAGTGCAACACCCCTTCAGTTAGAGGAGCCCCGCCTCGCGGAAGCTGTAGATCCCCTTGTGCAGGGGGTCCATCTTTGCGTCGCCGACGATGACGTGGTCCAGCAACGGGATGTCGAGCGTCAGAGACGCCGCCTTCAGCTGACGTGGCAGTTGGATGTCTGCGGCACTGGGACTAGGGTCGCCGCTAGGATGAAAATGCGAAATTACGAGAGCGGCGGCGTTGGCTAGGATGGCCGCCCGGAATACTTCTCTCGGGTGGGCCAAGGCGCAGGTCAGGGTTCCCACCGTGACCAGGTGCCGGGCAATCGGGCGGTTGCGGCGGTCGAGCATGACGGTCACGAAGGACTCGACCACGGGGTTCTCCTCGAAGATCGAGGCGACGTACTTCGCGACACTTGCGGGATTGTTGAGCTGAACGTCTTCTCCGAGGGAAACGAGGTTGTAAACGATTTTGGCTTCGTAGACTCGCATGTGAAACGCCTTGCGAGCCCAACCCGTGCAACGGTCACCGTTGTTTATCGGGTCCTGCCCGCTTGGCGATTTCCGCCACAGCGAGGAAAGTCAAGCGGTGCACGAGTGCCGAGGACGGGCGCAGCCCAACGAGGGGGAATCTGCCCTGCTGCTAACGCTTCAGCCGGGAGCTTATACCGCGCAAATCACCTCGGCTAAGGGCAACTCAGGCATAGCCTTGTTCGAGGCTTACACCGATTAGTCGGCATACGCTGCGCTGCCGGACAGCCATTCTGGACATAAACGCATCCATCGTGTCGTCACCGTCGCGGCGCAGGATGCCAGGGCCAGTCGGCCCGTTCGCGGCCCCAAACGCTGAAAGTGATCGTCCCGCGGATTCCAAACAGATCCATCGGGTTATTAGCTTCGCACAGGCCCGAAGAACGGGCCTTCAGTCTGCTTTTATCGTGGAAGCGCAGCCTCTACAGGGGTGACTCATTCCGCCAATTATAAATACATGATATCAACATTAGTGTTGATTACATGCATTAATGAATTAGCCTTCGATTCATGTGGTCCGACCGTCAGGCCATCGAGCTATTTCACCTCATCTTCGTCGCTAATCTTGGGCGCCGCGTGGACAAGGCGTTCTTCGTGATCAAGGGGGGCAGCAACCTCCGTTTCTTCTGCCGAAGCATCCGCTATTCGGAGGACATTGATTTCGACGTTCGTACAATGGCGAAGGCGACGTTGGAGAACAATGTGGCCACAATCCTAAAGTCAGCTGCCTTCGCGCAAGCTCTCCGAACAAAGCAGATCGAGGTTGAGCATGTCACCTCGGCCAAGCAGGCAGACACGACCCAGCGTTGGAAGTTTGGCATTCGGCTGGCAGGGGGACCCGCGATCCCTACCAAGGTGGAGTTCTCCCGCCGGCACGGCCTTGACGACGACCACCTGCTGGAACCCGTGGATGCGGAACTAGTGCGCGCCTACGAGCTTTATCCGATCCTGGCGCAGCACTATTCGCGCGAAGCGGCTTTCCGCCAAAAGATCGGGGCTCTCAGCGAGAGAACGGTTACACAGGCTCGCGATATCTTCGACCTCAAACAGTTGCTCGACGGCGGCGCCGGACGGGAGAAGCTTCCCGCGAAAACTGCCGCGAAAATCCCTCGGGCAATTGATAACGCGATGACTGTCGGTTTCGACGAATTCTCCGGTCAGGTCCGCGCCTACCTTATGGCTGACTACCAGGAATACTACGGATCGCGCAAAGTGTGGGAGACGTTGCAACACGAGGTCGTTAACGCCCTGGAGCATCTTCAGCTATGAACCAGACTGAAGCATTGCAAAGAATCCAGAGTCTCGGCGTTCCCTCGTTCGAGACGCGGGATATTTCCGCACTGCTACGCGTAAGCCCGGCAAACGCATCGGTCCTGCTTTCGCGGCTCGCCGCGCGGGGTTTCGTGCGCCGGTTGGCGCGTGGCCGGTGGTTAACCGGGACGCAGCCGAACCGCGAACAACTTGCCGAACATGTGGCCGCGCCTTCGCCCGCATACGTCTCCCTGCAATCGGCGCTTTTCCGACACGGCTTGATCGAACAGGTGCCTGAGGTGCTCTATGCCGTCACGCTCGGGCGAGCCCGTCGGGTTCGAACGCCGTTGGGCGCGGTGTCATTGCATCGAATGCCGCCCAAGTTGTATGGCGGATATGAGACGGCCGATGATGGGACGAAGATGGCGACGGCCGAGAAGGCGCTTTTCGATCTCCTCTACCTCGGCCCCACCCGTTTGCGTCTGTTCGCAAGTCTGCCGGAAATGGAGCTTCCCCGCTCGTTTCGCTGGGCTGAAGTCTCCAGATGGACGAACAAAATTGCCGGAAAGAGCCGCCGCGCGTTCGTCAAGCGAAAGGTAGCGTCTTTGAAAGCGGCTATTAGGCTATCGCCATGACGACTGACTATGACTGCTCGAAGGCTAACAAAGCTCCCATCACCTTCGAAATGATCTTGGCGAGGACGGCTAAGAATGCGGAAAGAGTTAAGACCCTGCTCATCGAGGCCATTGCCAGGATGTAGGAATAGACAGGATGTCGACGAAATCAAAGGCGCGAACCGTGCCGGACTGGCCTTCAAAGGGGATCCTGTTTATTGGCCGTTGGCCACGGATACGACAATCGAGCGCGTAGAGCCGACGGTTGGCTCGTCAAAGCAGACTTGCCGTGGCCAGGACAGCCCCGATGCCGAATGTCGTACCCGCTTTACCTTTCTCCCCGTGCGTTGACCTGCTCCGCCGTCGGTGTGCCCGCTTGCAGTTCGAGACCCATGCCCTCAACTTCATACGACTGCAGGGGACACCCATGCTGCGGGCCCGACACCGACCCACATAAGGTTAATGAAACCCCACGGATTAGGAGGACTAGGCAGGTGGTGGCTGTACCTGCTCCTCAGCGTAGCAGTGCCGGCCGTGCTTCACGCGGAGCCCGATTCGGCCGTGAGCGACCCGGTGGCGCGGGGCGTGCGATTCAATTCGCAGATGCTGGCTGACAAGTGCCCATTCGGCGCGGTGCCCGCGGGAACGGCCGTCGATTTTGTGCTGCGCGCCCCATCCGGCGTCAGCCGCGCCACGCTGGTGGTCGAGAAACGGCGCCTAGAAGGCGACCAGACCCTGCTGGAATACAACGAGGCCGCCCGCGTGCCCCTTAAGTCGTCTCCCGGCGGCAAACTCCAACAGTGGCGCGGGCGCTACACCTTCAACGAGATCAGCGTGTACGGATACTACTTCGACCTGACCATCGGCGGCACCCGGTATGTCTACCAAAACAACGACCGGACGGTCTATTGGGGCCGCGAGAAGGGCGACAACGGCCCGGGACAGATCGACCTCTATCCCAGTTCGCTGAAGGAGATCAGGCGCTTCCGGCACACGGTATACCTGCCCGACTTCAAGGTCCCGGACTGGGCGCCCGACATCGTGTACTATTACATCTTCCCGGAGCGCTTTCGCAGCGGCGACCCGTCCCACATCCCCAATCCGGCCGTGGACACTTTTCACGGCCATCCGATCGAGCTTCACCGCAACTGGCTGGACAAGCCATGGAAGCCGCACAGCGGCGATGGCTCCGACGACATTGCCTGCAATGATTTTTTCGGCGGCGACATCGCGGGGATCATCGAGAAGCTCGACTACATCGCCTCGCTTGGGGCGAACACCCTCTACATCAACCCGATGTTCAAGGCGCCCAGCAACCACAAGTACGACACGGCGGACTACACGCAAATTGACCCGCACTTCGGAACCAACGCTGACTTTGTCCGACTTTGCGCCGAGGCCGCCAAGCGGGGGATCCGCGTGCTGCTGGACACGTCGATAAACCACACGGGCAGCGAGTCGGTGTACTTTGATCGCTACGGCAACTACGGCGGCAAGGGTGCGTTCTCGGGCGGGAAGATCAACCCATCCTCGCCCTATGCCGACTGGTACACGTTCATCCCCGGCGAAGCCGACCCGGACAAGCAATACAAGAGCTGGCTCAACGCCGCGAGCCTGCCCGAGATAAACAAGTCCTCGCCCAGTTTTCGCGCATTCATCTATGGCAACAAGGATGCCGTGATGGAGCAGTGGCTCGATCGCGGCGCGGCCGGCTGGCGCATGGATGTCGCGCCATGGGTTCCCGATGACTTCTGGCGCGAATGGCGCAAGGCCGTGAAGCACCACAGGCCCGATGCGCTGACCGTGGCCGAGACATGGTTCGACGCCAGCAAGTTCTTCCTGGGCGATGAGTTCGACTCGACCATGAACTACATTTTCCGAGGCGCCGTGCTCGACTACGCCAAAGGCGGCAAGGCCACAAAGGCCTGCAGGTCGCTGGAATACATGCGCGAGGTCTATCCCCCGCAGGTGCAATTCGCGCTCATGAACCTGCTTTCGGGCCACGATGTTGAGCGCAGCCTTTACACCTTCGGCTTCAAGGACGATGCGACGCCGGCGGCCCAGGTGCAGGAGGCCAAGCAGCGCCTGGTTCTCGCCACGTTTGTCCAGATGACGTACCCGGGTTCGCCAACAATCTATTACGGCGACGAGGTCGGTGTCACGGGCGCCAACGACCCTTACAACCGTGCCACTTATCCGTGGCCCGACCTCGGCGGGAAGCCGGACAACGCCCTGCTGGCGCAATTCAAGGCGCTGGTTAGGCTGCGCATGGACAACCCGGTGCTGCGGCGCGGAAGTATGCAGGCCCCGCTGTTAGTCGACGACCACGTCATGGTCCGGGCCCGGCAGCTCGGGACCACCTGGGAGATCAACGCCAGCAACAATGACATTGTCGCCCATTCTGTCACGGTGACGTTGCCGGATGGCTGCGTCGCGACCGCCTTTGTGAACGCCCTGTCGCACCAGACCTTGAATGCGGACGGCAACACGCTCACTTTGGTTGTGCCATCGTTGTTTGGGATCGCCCTTGTGGGCAAGTGACGAACCCGCCAGCGGCACACTCGTCGACGATCCAGCGCTCCTTGAACGCGGCGAGCATCGGAAGCCTTAAACTAAAGACCTGTTAATCACTTGGTCGCGGGTTCGATCCCAGCCCAGGCAGCCATTTTAGTTTCAACGACACAATTTCTGACCGCCGGAAGGCTCACGTTGCCGCGGCTTGGGGGCCGCCTGGAGCGAGTCGGTGATGTCGAAGTGTGCGAGGGTGTCGCGCGGAAAACCGCAAATGTTGGAGACGGGGTTATCGCCTAGTCCTCTCCGAATTCAGGCGGTTTGATGGCGGCCAGAAGGCGATCGAGTTCGGCTTCGGTCGGGTTACGGATGGAGCGAACGGTCACCATAGCTTTGCCCGCAGGGAGCGTCACCGTGGTCGGAGCGTCGACCGTGAGGCCCAGCACCGCGGCGGCAAGGGGAGAATTGTGCGGTAGGCATTCAATCCCTGACTCGGGATCGCTCGCCATCTCGCCGTGCGTAGTCACGAGAAACGTGAAGCGGTACTTCCTCTTGCTTAGGACGTCCTGCTTTTCGATCGTGGCAACATGCCCCAGCTGAAGGGTGTCTGTCGGTTTGGTGAGCCACGTGACCGGATCGACTTCGATGAAGGCGTTGCGGGCGACAAAGCGATCAAGCGCCGTCATCTTCCGGTCGACCGCGCGGATGGCATCTTTGGCCGCTTTGAAACCAAAGTTCTCGCGAAGGTCGCCTTGGCCGTGCGCCTCGACCTTTTCTTTCAACAGCTCAACTCGCTTGAGCTTAAGCGCCTCGAACTCCTCGGCTAGTACACGGTTGTAGCCCGGCCGCACGTAGATCGTCGTGGATGCCGGAGACGGTTGGCGGAAAATCTTTCTTCGATGCAGCGGCATGAAATGAGGTTTAATAGCATCAAATCCTAATGGACGAGAGGCCTCAAGCCCCCTACTGCTCGAGCCTCCCCCCTCGGGCTCAGCGCCAGCCGAGCGCCGGAGCAACGGCGGTAAGAATCGCTTCCATCACGTGTACGTTATAGCCCACTCCCAATTGATTGGGGATTGTAAGAAGGATCGTGTCCGCTTCGGCGATGGCTTCATCTTTCCGGAGTTGTTCGACGAGGACGTCCGGCTCCGCAGCGTAGCCTCGGCCGAAGACAGCCCGCGTGGTTGAGTCGAGAAACCCAATCTGATCCGTCTGCTCCTCGTCGTGCCCGAAGTAGGAGCGATCGAGGTCGTTCATCAAAGGGAAAATGCTTCGGCTAACGGAAACGCGCGCAACGCGAGCGTGACCTGCCTTGGCCCATGCGGTCCGGAAGGCACGGATCTGAGCAGCTTGTTGGACGTGCAAAGACTCGCCGGTCTCGTCGAACTTGAGTGTCGAACTCTGAAGGTTCATGCCAAGCTTCGCGGCCCACACCGCCGTTGCGTTGGTCGCCGAGCCCCACCAGATCCGCTCTCGCAAGCCGGCGGAAAAGGGCTCCAGCCGCAAGAGTCCTGGAGGGTTGGCGAACATCGGACGGGGGTTCGGCTTCGCAAAGCCCTTCCCGCTAAGAAGCTCCAGAAAGGTTTCGGAATGACGCCGTCCCATGGCCGCATCATCCTCACCTTCGTTGAGCCGATAGCCAAAGTGACGCCATCCGTCGATAACCTGCTCGGGAGAGCCACGGCTAATCCCCAGTTGCAAGCGCGAGCCAGCAATGAGATCAGCAGCGCCTGCGTCTTCGGCCATGTAGTGAGGATTCTCGTAGCGCATGTCGATGACGGCGGTTCCGATCTCGATCCTTCGTGTTTTTGCGCCAACCGCCGCGAGCAGTGGAAACGGCGATGACAACTGCCGGGCAAAATGATGAACTCGGAAGTAGGCTCCGTCCATCCCGAGTCGCTCAGCCTCGACGCCAAGGTCAATAGACTGCAAGAGGACGTCCGCAGCGGACCGCGTCTGCGACTGGGACGAAGGCGTCCAGTGCCCGAAGGACAAGAAGCCGATTTTTTTCATTCCGGTAAATTGTATGTGTCAGGTTTCGATTCGCAAAGCCGGCCCTAACAAAAGCCTCTGCGCACCGTGGAGGTTACCATCGCTCGAACGGCGATGTCTTCATACTCCAGGGGCATGTCTAACCGCCAGTGTGCTTGTGAATCTCCGTTGAAAGGTCAGTTTAGAGCTATGACATTTTCAAGCAAATGCTGCTTCATAACCGGTGGCGGCTCCGGAATTGGCCGAGGGCTTGCAGTGGCGTTCGCTCGTCAAGGTACTCGAGTCATAATTGCGGGACGGCGCGTCGAAGCCCTTCGGGAGGTCTGCAAGACTAACCCTGGTGTCGAGGCCTACTCGCTCGATATCACCGATCGGTCGGCGCTTGTGCGCGCCGCGAAAGAGGTGCCCGATAAGTTCGGTGCTGTGGATTGCCTCATCAACAATGCCGGAGTTCAGCGACAGCACGACCTCACGAAGTCCACTCCGCTCGACTTCTGCGATCTTGAGATAGACACGAATCTCCGGTCGCTGATGTCCTGCACGGCGGCGTTTTTGCCCCACCTTCTCGCTCGGCCGAGCGCTCGGATCGTTAACGTAACAAGCGGACTGGCGTATGTTCCCTACGCGGTGATGCCCGTCTATTGCGCGACCAAGGCCGCGCTCCGCTCGTTCACTCTGTCCCTGCGCCATCAGCTCAAGGCGACGTCAGTTCGAGTGATCGAGCTATCGCCGCCGGCGGTTTCAACGGAGCTGCACGACTACATGGGCCCGAAAGGACGGGAAATCGGGATACCGCTTGAAGAATTCGTTCGTGAAGCGATGGAGGCCCTGAATTCGGGATCTGAGGAGATCCACGTGGGCAATGCGAAAAACTTTTTCGCTAATCCCGTGGAGTCGTTTGCGCGCCTAAATGGTTAAGCGCTTCAATCCGCGCTTATCATGCATGCATCGCATCCCGCGTCATGCAGCAGAACGAGATTCCAATGAACCTTCGAAGCGGCCTCGCGGTGCATCGTTGGTGAATTGTACGGCCCTCGGAACAGATTAAATGCCGGTTGGCGCCTAATCTCGACTTTCATAACCGCCTACTGGCACATTGTTATTAGATGAAGGCTAAATCGCAGGCCCCGGTTCGATCCCGGCCCGGGCAGCCATTTACAGAGAATATGTTAGGTGATGATAGCCGATCACTAGTAAAACATGCTTGGCCACTACTTGGCCACTTTCCGACTTGCCGGAGGAGCAAATTGCCCCGCTGTAGCAGAAATCCGCCGAATCCAGCCGGCCGCCGGAGGGCCTACGGAACGACCGTGGCGTACTTGTAGGTGAGGACCTTCTGCTGGCCGCCCTTCGGGTCGACCGTAATCTGGAGGATGTCCTCGTCGCCCTGGCCAGTCGATTTGAGGAGCATCGTACAGTTGCCGAGCGGGTCCGTGAAGGACGTGATCTTCGTATCGACGTAGTGCGCCGGCGGAGTCGCCTTGCTCGCCGGATCGACGCCGGCGTCGAGCATGGAGGTGATCACCTTGTCGCTCCCGGGCAGGATTTCCATGATGACGTTGACACCCGTCACTATTCCCCCGCCCGCAGTCTTCACCGAGACTGATACATTGATTCCCGTCGTGTTTATTGTCGCCGGGAACGGATTGGGGAGAACCGTGTAGGCCGAACCCGCAGGAACCACCGTGTTCGGGCTTCCCGGGATGACGGTGCCGGCAGGTGGAGGCGGCGCGCAACCCGCGAAGAGGACCGCAGCGCAGGCGAGGACGACCCAAGAGATTTGCGTACGGCGGGTATGCACTTCGATTCGTCCTTAGGCTTGGAACGTTATCCCCACATGCCCGAGGGTCGAGCCCAAAAAAACCCGGATCCGTCGCGGATGAAGGACCTATGATAAGGGCGCTTCTCCCAGTTATCCGCGCGGAACCGCGATCCGGAGTCGGTTGCTTTCTGCTTGGCCACTCTTGTTTTTGCGGTGCTCGGGCTTTCCGAGGTCACTAAGTGCTCTTTGGCCGAGATCTCGCGTCCTAGCTGCCGGCGGCGACCAAAGGCAGGCCATCCTGGCGCCAGACTCAGCCTCGTGGGTAACGTACACTCGCCAGAGATGGCTGCGATCCGGCGAGTCTGTTTCCCAGCCGAATTTGCGTTGCTTGTATCCCAGATTCTTAGGCGCAATGGCCGCGCTACCATAATTTAGGCGACGATGAATCCGCCTTCGGCCCCCCCCGACCTGAGATCATAGTTCCACCCTTGGGGTTCTTCTTCGACTTTAGATCCTTGAATTTGACACTGAGTTTCGCCGGAATTTTTTTCTTTGGGGAGGCCATGTTTTCTGGGGTTGTGACGTTTTCAGTTGAGGCCCCTCTTTTCGGCTAGCGATTCAGCGATCGCAAAACCAATAGAGCGGACAGTTTCGTGCGCCGAAACCCTGCGAAGTCCGCGTCGGACGGGCAACGATTTTGCGAAAGCTGGCGGCGTTGTGCTGATACTATAAGAGCATCTGTATCTCTTATCGCTCACCACGACCCCCGGCTGACGGACCACTTACGGTCCCTGTCGGCCTGACGGTCCTTTTCCAGCAAACCTTTGCGGCGCGTGATGCCCGGTCGGATTCGGATTACCAATGCTGCTATTACCCAAGGGATGCACCCCGCCACCTTGGCATTCCGAGGGCGGGATCTCGCGTACTGGCGGTCGAGGACTACCCAAGGCGGCCGCCTCAGGCATTAATTAGGCCAGCCAACAGTCGCGATGGGCGTCGATAAAGGAATCGTCTGTCAGCTCGGGATAGGCCTTTACCACTCGAGTGATCTCGTCCGTTTGCCCAGGAGAAAGCGTTTCATCGGGGTTGAGGCAATGCACTGACGATACCATGCCCTGGCGTCGCAGCACCTCGAGCACGCCGGGGATACAGCCGCGAAATCCGTTTGCGGCGTCAAAAAGCGCCGCGTTCATGTCGGTCACCGCGATCGCCAGCTCGAGCCAGCGCGAATCGAGGCTAGCCGCGCCGCGTGCCCGCCTTATCTGACTCATCAATTCCACCGCGCTGTTCGCCCAAACGCCCCAATGCCCCAGCAGGCCGCCGACAATGCGGCGCGTCACTCGCCGGTCGCCGCGATCGAATGTGAACGGCGTAAGCAGATCCACGACGATGTTGTCATCATTTCCGGTGTAGAGCGCCAGGTCCTCGCGACCAGCCTCGGCGATCGCGCGCACCACGTCGATCGTCTGGTACCGGTTGAACGGGGCGATCTTGATCGCGATTGCGTTGGGAATCTCGGCAAATCGCCGCCAAAACCTATGACCCACGCGCCTGCCTCCCGCTGCGGGCTGAAGGTAAAACCCCACGACAGGAATCGCCTCCGCCACCCGCGCACAGTGCGCCACCAGCTCATCTTCAGAATCCTGCATGAATGCCGTAAGACTCACCAGCCCCGCTTGGTAGCCGAGCGAGCGCGCCATTTCCGCCTCGCGCACCGCCTGATCGGTCCGTCCGCAGATTCCCGAGATCTTTATGAACGGACGCGGCGCCCGTGAGAGCTCCTCATCAATCGTCCTGGACGCCAGCTCAAGCACGGGCCGGAAAAGCCCGTATCGCGGCTCGCGGATTCCGAATTGCGTGGAGTGCACGCCGACGGCGAGCCCGCCGACGCCGGCGGCGACATAGTAGCGGGTTATGGCCCGTTGGTGGCGCTCGGAGAACCTTCGGTTTTCGTCCAGAGCGAGCGGATGGGCGGGGATCACCTGGCCCTCGAGCAGGAATTTACGAAGGCCGGCGTCAGAATCTTCCATCGCGCGTCTCGAAATGAGTTGGCCTGCCAAGCAGCCGCCCTCCGCCTCGCAGGTGGTCGGCGACCAGGTTTATCATGGTGTCTAACCCCATGACGGTCGGGCCGAAGAGTCGGACCGACTCACTGGCATCGAAGTGCCAGGCCGTCGCCGCCGGGGTGCCGGTCAAAACCGGCGCTCGGCCAAACACGCGGCCGAATCTCCCCGCCACGTCCTGGATGGAAATCTTCTCGGCACCGGTGACGTTTAGAATCCTAGGAGGCGACGCAACCTGCCGAAGGCACTGTATAGCACGCGCACATGCTTCGCCCTGCCAGATCAGGTTGAGGACGTTCATGGTGATGTCCACGGGTTCGCCATTCAGGACCCGCTGGCCGATGTCCGCCAACACACCGTAGCGCAATTCGACCGAATAGCTAAGCCGGAAGAGTAGCTGCTTGGTGCCGAATTTCCGCGCGTAGTGGGTAAAGATGCGCTCCCGGCCCACGCACGAGCTGGCGTATTCGCCCAGAAACGCCACCGGTGTCGCCTCGGTGGCGCCCACGCCGCCAACCGGCATGTATGGGTAAACGCAGCCAGTCGAGAATACGACGATCCGTGACGCCCTGAATTTTCGCGCCACATGGCTGGGAACAACAGTATTCTGGATCCACGTCTCGTCCGGGGCGCTGTCGGTGCCGAATTTCTGCCCGGCGAGGTACTCCACATTCGCCGCGTCGGGGAGCCGCACCACCGCTTCGCAATCGGCGAGATCGCAGGCGATCGGCTCCACGCCGAATGCTTCAAGCGCTGCCTTGGCCTCAGGCCGGCTGAAACGTGAGACACCAATAACCCGCGCCATCTTCCTGCCCGCTGCATCGAGCGCGCGCCGAAGCATCACCGCCATCGTCGTACCCATCTTGCCACCGACCCCCACCACCATGAAGTCGCCATCGAGCTCTCGCACCGCGGCGATCGCCCCAGGGGTGGGCTCCGATAAAAGGATTTCGATATCATGGTCGCTGCGGAGAGTGTCATTCGGCTGAAAAGTCCGACGGGATTCATTCATAGGCGCAGGGGTCTTGTGTGTCCTATAAAAGCGCCGTCTAGGAATGGAGCAACAAAGCACAAAGCGGAGAGGGAACAGCCAGGTTCTAGAGGACGAAAAAAGGCGCAATCACGGCGAACCGAGATGGGCGGCAGGAAGATGTAAGAAACAGCGACGGAATGTCAGCTTTGTTTACGACGTAACCGATTCAAATCCGAATGGCTATGCACAGATGCCCCTCTTTATTCTCACAATTCGCTGATATTTAGCGGTCGCGTGTGCACCGGCCAATGCAGGGTACGCATTATGCGTGAACAGCCTCTTCTGCAGATCCGATCCGGCCCAGAATAGGAAGTCTTCGATGAAACTCACTGCACGTTTCGTCACGCTCAATTGCATTGGAGCCTCGGCTATCCTTTTTGTGCCCGGAATACGCGCGCAGTATAACGCAACAAGCAACCTGGGTTTACGGCCAGAAGTCGCGCTTAATGACGTCACGGTTAGAAACGAATTCGGCCAAATTGCTGCGGATGGCCGCGTTCGGAACTCAAACGTGCTCACACCCACTCCGGAGACGCCTACGCCGACTCCATCGCCGAGCCCGACAGCTTCGCCGACTCCGTCGCCGTCGCCAACTCCATCGCCGAGCCCAACGTCTACACCAAGCCCGACACCTTCGCCGACTTCGACGCCTAGTCCGACGCCGTCTCCCTCGCTGTCGCCCACACCTACGCCGAGCCCGGCACCTTCACTGACTCCGTCGCCATCCCCGACACCGACTCCCACATCGGCACCAACTCCAACACCCAAGCCTACGCCGACCTCTACGCCCACGCCAACACCCTCTCCGACCTCGGTTACCCATTCGCCACGTCTCATCAACATCTCCGCACGTGCTCAGGTCGGAACCGGTGGGAATATCCAAATCCCTGGCTTTGTGATCGCTGGCAGCGGCATCGAGGCCCTTCTGATCCGCGGCGCTGGGCCCAGTCTGACGCAGTTCGGTGTCACAGGAGTTCTGGCCCAACCCAGCCTGCGCCTGTTTGACAGCACTGGGACGGTGATAGCGTCGAACTCGGGTTGGGGCACAAATCCAAATCCAGCCCAGATCGCCAGCGTAGCAGCGCAGGCGGGCGCCTTCCCCTTCGCTTCCGGAAGTGCCGACTGTGCTATGATTGTCAACCTGCCGGCCGGCGCGTTTACTGTGGAAGTCTCAGGCGTAGGCAACACCACGGGAGTCGCGCTCGCCGAGGTCTACGAGGTATCGTCGAGCGACACCCGCTTGGTCAATATCTCCACGCGGGCACAAGTCGGAACCGGCGCCAATATTATAATCATTGGTTTCGTAATCTCGGGAAATGGTTCCGAAAAACTGCTCTTACGGGGTGACGGGCCCAGCTTGACCCAGTTCGGCGTGGCCGATGTCCTGATTCAGCCCACCCTCAGCCTCTTCAGCGGGCAGGCGATGCTTGCGTCCAATACTGGCTGGGCGACAAATGCCAATCCCGCCCAGATTGCGAGTTTCGCGACGGATATCGGTGCCTTTGCCCTACCGGAGAGTAGTGCTGACTGCTCAGTGGTCGTCAGCCTCCTAGCGGGTGTGTACACCGCAGAGGTCTCCGGGGTCAACGGCACGACAGGAGTGGCCCTAGCGGAGGGTTATGAGATTCAGCAATGAACAATCCTCCGCTCCGGGACTTTACGTACGTCCCTAAAGGAATAACAAGCATCTCCTAAGGCGCCACGCCGTCGCCTGAGGCAATAGGGCAGGAATTGCCAGCAGTTTCCGCAACTCATTGCTTATCACGATGCCAGTGCCGGGAGTCGAAATCGGAAACTGCAAATTCCGTAAGCAGCCGCCCAGACGCGAGCTTTCAGAGCGTGATCGAAGAATGGCGACCCGGCAGCGATAAGCAGGACTGGGCACGGTGCAGAACGATTTCGGGCAGGAATCGGATAGGGATTTCGGCAGGGCCCGCCTGATACCCGCCTGTTAGCAGGCGTCAGCCCCTCAGTGTTCTTGATCTCGATGGCGGCAGCAATTGCTGGCACGCTTCCTTTGCCGCGTGCGCTGAGTTGTACACCGCCACCCAGGTATACCTGGGGCGAGATTTCGCGTTTTAGCGGACTTCCTCCACCCAAGGCGGGCCATCCTGGGGCCAGACAGGTCCGTCCTTTCGGCCCGCTAATGCGGAGACAGCTACGCGCGCGTGCGCGTATCGCTCCGAGATACCCCCGGCTGACGCACCGTCAGCCGCTCAGATCAATATCAACCAACCGACCAGACCGCCTCTGAAGGCGGTCCGAAACGCGGGATCCGCTCAAAGCGGACCGTGCTTTATCGTTGTTTGCCCAATGTACGCCTGATGAGCACCCCCCTTAGGGTTCTTCTTTGACTTGAGATCCTTGAATTTGACACTGGGTTTCGTAGTAGCTTTTTTCTTTGGGGAGGCCATGTTTTTGGGGGTTGTGACGTTTTCAGTTGAGGTCCCTCTTTTCGTCTAGCGGTCTAGCGATCGCAAAACCAACAGAGCGGACGGTTTCGTGCGCCGAAACCCTGCGAAATCGGCATCGGACCGGCAACGATTTTGCGCAAGTTGGCTGCGTCTTGCTGATACTATTAGCGCATCTGTATCTGGCATCGCTCACCAAGGCCCCCGCTGACGGGCCGCTTACGGTCCCTGTTGGCCTGATGGTCCTTTTCCAGCAAACCTTTACAGCGCGTCTTCCCTGGTCGGATTGGGATTACCAATGCTGCTATTATACTAAGGATGCACCGCGCCACCTTGGCATCACCCACGCCAAGATCTTGCGTTCATACGGCCAGGCGACCCCAAATTCGGGCCATCCTGGGACCGCGATTCAGCCGACGATCTTCATGGCGTGGGTGTCGGCGTGGGCGTCGGCACCTCGTAGACCTCCGCCAGGGCTACCCCAGTGGTATTATTCACCCCGGAAATCTCCATCGTGTAGGGGCCCGGCGATAGATTGACAATGAGAGCGCTGTCAGCACTGCCCGGTTGAAGCGCAAAGGCGCCAGCAGATGCCGCTGCGCTCGCGATCTGGGCCGGGTTCGGGTTGGTTCCCCAGCCCGTGTTGGAGGCGATCAATGTTGCCGCGCTGTTATAAACATTCAAGGTCGGCTGTGCTAGGATGTTGGTGACGCCGAATTGTGCCAGGCCGGAACCGTCAGCTCGCACCAGCAATCGCTCGTTGCCAACGCCCGAAATCACCAGGCCTGGGATTAGGATGTTGGCCCCAGTTCCCACTTGGGCTCTTGAAGAGAGATTAACTAGGCGGGTTCCGCTCCACGACACCTCGTAGATCTCCGCAAGCGCTATGCCGGTCGTATTATTTGCGCCGGAGATCTGAACCGTATAGGCACCCGCTGGCAGGCTGACAATCAAGGCGCAATCAGCGCTGCCGGAAGGCAGCGCAAAGGCCCCGACCGACGTTGAGACGCTCGTGATCTGCTCCGGGTTGGAATTACTGCTCCATCCGACGTTAGAGGCGACCACCTGGCCCGCGCTGTCCAAGACGCTGAGGCTGGGTTGCGCAAGGACGCCAACGACACCGAATTGGGCCAGAGTCGGTCCGTCGGCGCGAATCAGGAGCGTCTCGATGCCGTTCCCGCCAATTACGAAGCCTGGAATCAGGATGTTGCCCCCCGTGCCAACTTGGGCCCGAACCGAAATATTGATCAGCCGTGCCGAAGACGCGACCGGGGTTGGCGTGGGTGTCGGCGTGGGCGAAGGTGTCGGTGTTGGTGTTGGTGTGGGGGTTGGAGGGAGCGAAGGCGTCAGCAGGTAGCCTTGGCCATCCCACCCGATCGCAATGATCTGCCCCTGGTTGTTGATAGCTATGCCAAAGCCCAGTGTCGTGTTCGGCAAACTGACTAACGAATTAAGGTCGGTCATCACCCCGTTGCTGTAAATGAAGGCCACGTCATTTCCGTCGGCTATGGCCGATTCACCTACGATGACCCCGGAGTCATTGATTCCATTGGCTTGGCTATTGCTGCCGCCCAGGGTGCCCAGATTGTGCATGACCCCATTAGAGTAGAGAAAGGCGTTAAGCCAATTGTCTGAGGTCTCGATAGCGCCGACCACCTGTCCGGAATTGTTAATTGCAAGTGCATCGCTGGCGACACCGCCCGCGGTGCCCAGATTAACCATCACCCCGGCAGAATACAAAAAGGCGACGTTCTGACCGCCGGAGGTGCCGGTGGTGCCCACAATCTGACCGGAGTTGTTAATGCCCATCGCTGCGCTGCCGGCTCCACCCAAGTTTCCCAAGTCGACCATGACGCCACCGGAGTAAAGGAATGCATCGTAGACACCGCTTGCATTGCTACTGTAGCCCACAATCTGGCCGGAGTTGTTGATTGAATAGGCCCTGCTGAAACCTCCACCCAAGGTTCCAAGATCGGTATGGTTCCCGCCGGAGTACAACACCGCGTGCTCCGTCCCGGTCGCGGCGATGCTACTTCCCGCGACCGCGCCGGAATCGTTGATTCCAAATGCCCAGCTGTTACCTCGGTTCAGGGAACCCAAGACGCTCGTAACTCCGCCGGAGTACAAAACCGCAACGTTGGTACCCCCGTAAATCGGCATCGCGTTTCCCGCTACCTGGCCAACGTTATTAATGCCCGTTGAGGATGTAAGATATCCCGGGAACGCACCATCCAGACCTACCACCGTATATGACTGCGCATGTGCAATTGAAACTGCGGCGGACAGCGCGAGAACCGCGAGGAGCCCTGATCGGGTTCGAATCAAGCTCTGTGCTGAGCTTTTCATTAGGTACCACGGGCGCGGGCGCCCATTGAGCTCTTAACAATCGTCTTCCAAATAATGACAATCAACAACTCGAAAACCGCTACTGGATTGTTACGCGGGTTCTAGAACCCAACGAGCAAACCAAGGCAGGGTTCGGGCCCCTTTGCCAATCTAAGGAACCATGTCGAGGGTT
>Ga0181523_10000346_pt1 | contig 50988 bp, 47 predicted proteins | sample PEATcosm2014_Bin_43_FD_119752 | JGI IMG/M metagenome (GOLD analysis project Ga0181523, IMG submission 119752) | Peatland microbial communities from MTU Mesocosm Facility, Houghton, MI, USA - PEATcosm2014_Bin05_30_metaG | ecosystem: Environmental > Terrestrial > Soil > Wetlands > Peat | place... | reverse complement strand
AGAAGAAGGTCAGGAGCAGGGTGCGGATGTGGGATCCGTCCACGTCGGCGTCGGCCAGGATGATCACCTTGTGATAGCGGATCTTGGTCACGTCGAAATCCTCGGCCAACCCGGCCCCGATGGCCGAAATGAGCGCCTGGATCTCGGTGTTCTTCAACATCTTGTCGATCCGCGCCCGCTCGACGTTCAGGATCTTGCCGCGGATGGGCAGGATGGCCTGGGATCGCGGGTTTCGGGCGTCCTTGGCCGAACCTCCGGCCGAGTTGCCCTCGACGATGAACAGCTCGCTCTCCCTCGGGTCGCGTGACGAGCAGTCGACGAGCTTCCCGGGCAGCCCGGCGCCGTCGAGCGCCGACTTGCGGCGGGTCAGGTCGCGGGCCGATCGTGCCGCGACCCTGGCCCTGGCGGCAAGCAGTCCTTTCTGGATGATCTGGTTCGCTTCACGGGGGTTCTCTTCGAACCAGTCGGCGAGCTTCTCGTTGGTGGAGCGCTCGACCAGAGAGCGCACCGGGACGTTACCGAGCTTCGCCTTGGTCTGGCCCTCGAACTGGGGGTCCTGGAGGCGCACCGAGATGATGGCCGTCAGGCCCTCGCGGATGTCCTCGCCCAGGAGGTTGTCGTCCTTCTCCTTGAGGGTGCCCTTGGCCCGGGCGTACTTGTTGGCCACGTTGGTGAGGGACTTCTTGAAGCCCTCCTCGTGCATCCCGCCGTCGATGGTGGAGATCCCGTTGGCGAAAGAGTGGATGCTCTCGTAGAAGCCGGTGTTCCACTGGAGGGCGATCTCGACCTCCATGGTCTCCTCCTTCTGCTCGAACGAACAGACCTTCCGGAAGAGGGCCTCCTTGGAGGCGTTGAGGTGGCGGACGTAGTCCACGATGCCGTCTTTGTACTTGAAGGTCTGCGCCGGCTTGGCGTCGGGGCGCTCGTCCACGAAGTGGATCTCGAGGCCCTTGTTGAGGAACGCCATCACCTGCAATCGCTCGACGACGGTCTGCGCCCGGAACTCGATCTCCTCGAAAATGGAGGCGTCGGGCCAGAAGGAGATGGTCGTCCCCGTTCGGCCGCGAGGCGCGGGCCCGGTGGCCTCGAGCTTGCCCGTGGGCTTGCCGCCCTTCTCGAACTCCATGACGTGGTGCTTGTCGTCGCTGTCGATCTCCAGCAACAGCCGGCTGGACAGGGCGTTGACCACCGAGACGCCGACTCCGTGGAGGCCGCCGGATACCTTGTACCCGCCGCCTTCGCCGAACTTCGCCCCCGCGTGGAGGACGGTCAGGACAACCTCGGCCGCCGACCTCCCCTTGTGCTTGGGCATCGGCCCGGTCGGGATGCCGCGACCGTTGTCACTGACCTTGACCCCGCCATCGGCCAGAAGGGTGACGTTGATGCGGGTGCAGAACCCGGCCATGGCCTCGTCCACCGAGTTGTCGACGACCTCCCAGACGAGGTGGTGAAGCCCGGTGGGGCCGGTCGATCCGATGTACATCCCGGGCCGTTTCCGGACCGGATCCAGACCTTCAAGAACGGTGATGTCGCCGGCGTCGTACGTGGCTTCACCCACGTTCCGCACGTTCTCGGTTTTCAGCGCCACAGGCGCGCCCTTTCAACATTGTTTGACTGAGCGGGAACCAGCGCACCGAGCCCGCTCCCGATGCGCTTTGCACGCCTTCAGGACTGCGGCTTCGGCCCGAGTTCCAATACTCCAGTGTAGCCCGCTGAGCTTGCTCCCTGGGCCGATCCCCAGGCTCGGCTGGGGCAGAATTATCTGCGGACCCGGACCTCGAGACGACCCGGTCGCTCAACCCCGGCCTGCTCGGCTACCCGGTCGAGCAGTTCGTCGCCCAGATACCGGACCTGTGTGGCCCACGCAGGGTGATCGACGCTCACCACCAGGGCTTCTGCGTCCAGGCGTACCGGTTGCACGTGGCCGGCCATGGCCGGCCCGACGATCTCCTCCCACTGGGAGAACAGTCGTCCGAGACCCCGCGAGTCGCGCATTCCCAGGCGCTGGGATACCGCGTCGAGCGAGGCGTCGAGGGGCCGCGCCCCGTGATCCCCTCCTCTGCTGGAGTCACGACTGCTCATGGCTCTTCACGGGCGCCGGCCGGCTCCGCCACACCGCCGGCCACCACGACGTAGACCTTGGACACGGCGACCTCCGGGGGAGCCGGCAGGGCGGTGGTCAACAAGGTCTGGCCTGCGGGCAATCCGGCCAGGAGGGCCCGGGCCCGGAGGGGATCCAGTTCGGAGAAGACGTCGTCGAGCAGCAGTACCGGTGCCGACCCCAGGCGTTCGGTGGCCAGTTGATGGGCTGCCAGCCGGAGGGCGAGGGCGAGCGACCGCTGCTCGCCCTGGGAGGCATGGGTGCGGCCGGGGAGTCCGCGCAGCGAGAGGTCCAGCTCGTCCCGGTGGGGACCCACGAGGGACACCCCGCGGACCACGTCCCGCTCACGCGACTCCACCAGGGCGTCCCCCAGCCGGCCCACCCACGACCGTCGATAGGCGAGACCCACCGGTGTGCTCTCACCGGCCAGTCGTGCGTAGTGCACTTCGGCGATCGGGGCCAGTTGCGCGACCAGGATCTCGCGGGCCTCGACCAACGACGAACCGGCGGCGTCGAGCCGGGCGTCCCACACATCGAGGGTCGCCGCCACCTCCGGACTGAGCTTGCGGCCCACGTTACGCAGCAGCGCCGACCGCTGCCGGAGGATCTTCTCGACGTCCTCCACCAAGCGGGCCGCCTTGGGATCGACGACCGCGAGGGTCTCGTCCAGGAACCGACGCCGTTCGGCGGGGCCGGCACGAACCACTCCGATGTCCTCGGGGGAGAACACCGTGGTGCGCAGGGCGTCGTGGAGATCACCCCGGCGGCGGACCCCCTGCCGGTTGACCATGGTCCTCGAGCGTCCGGTCGCCGAAAGCTCTGCCTCGATGGTCATGGGCCGGATCCCCACGCGGGTCTCCGCCCGCAGGATCGACTCCTGGGCACCCTGGCGGATCATCGCCTCACGGGGCGAGCCACGAAACGACTGCAGGGTGGCGAGATAGGCGACAGCCTCGAGCACACTGGTCTTGCCGGCGCCGTTCAGCCCGGTGATCAGCGTGGTCCCCAGCGGATCCGGCTCGATCGTGGTCTCGGCGATGTTCCGGAAGTCGGAGATGGACAGCGAGATGAGGTGCACGAAGCAGGAGTCGGTGGTGGGGCGCTACGAGACCCGCACGGGCATCAACAGGTACCGGAAGTCGGTCAGTTCGGCGGCGCGCACCGTGGCCGGTTTGGTGGCGTCCACCGTCTCGAGCAGCACTTCGTCGCCCGACACCGCTTCCACCCCGTCGATCAGGTAGGTCGGGTTGAAGGCGATGGTCAGTTCCTCGCCGTCGAAATCTGCGTCAACGGTCTCGCTGGCGTCACCGACCTCCTGGGAGACCACGGTGAGATCCACCCCTCCCTGGCGCATGGACAGTCGTACGGGGGTCGTGTTGTCACGGACCAGCAGCCTGACCCGGCGCAGGGCGTCGAGGAGCGAATCCTTTCCCACGTGGAGGCGGTTGGGGTATTCGGTCGGTATCAGCTGGCGGTAGTCGGGGTAGCTACCGTCGAGCAGGCGTGTGCTCACCTTCACCTCGCCGACGGTGAATGTGACGTCGTGATCGCCGATCGAGAGCCCGATGGTCGGGACCTCTGCGCCGCCACTCCCGTCTCCGCCCTCGGTTCCGGCTGTGGACGCTGTCTCCTTGGCACCGCTCCCGAGTGCGGAGAGCCGCTGTAGTTCGGCCAGCGCCCGCGCCGGGACGAGAATCTGGGAGGTGTCGGCGAACGCGTCACTCCCTTCGATGTCGCGCAGGGCCAGGCGGTAGGAGTCGGTGGCCACCAGGCGGACGCCGCTTCCCTCCGGAGCGATCAGCACGCCGGTGAGTAGAGGTCGGGCGTCGTCGTTGGATGCGGCCCTCACCACCTGGCGCAGGGCGCTGGCCAATCCGGCCGCCGGCAGGAAGGTCGCCGGGGGTGGAGGTTCGGGAAGTGAAGGAAAGTCGTCGACCGCGAAGGTGCGCAGGCTGAATCTTGAACGTGCCGCACCGATCTCCACCTTGTCTCCCTCGGACTCGACGGTGACGGCACCGGGCTCGAGCGAACGCACGATGTCCGCCAACAATTTGGCCGGGGCCACGCACACTCCGTCAGTGATACCGATGGCCTCGGTCGCCACGTGGACCGTGAGATCGAGGTCGGTCCCGATCACCGAGAGATGATTCCCCACCGACTCGATCCGCACCCCTCCTAGGGCCATGGAAGCCGATGTACGCGAGCTGACGGCGCGGCCGGCCGTGCTCAATACCTCCACCAACGAGTCACGCTCGCATCGAAACTTCACCCGGAAGTCCTTTCTCGCTTTATGTCTTAGATACTTAAATTAACTAGTGACAGTAGTAAGCCCTGTGGAATGTGGACGAAGGTCCATTGTCGCAGCGCAGGGCCACTTTGGATTTCCACGCATCATCCCCGGAATACCGCTCGTGCCGGCACCCAGGTGTTCGTTAGGTGTTCTGTTATGGACAAGTTCACCCATGTTCACAGAATTACCCCAGGTTAGGGGGTGGATTTCCACAGATGGTGCACAACCTCCGGATAGAGCACACGTGGGGTGCGGTCGGTAGTGGGGCGTCCGGACCACGGAGGAATTAGTCACTCGGCCTGCCATTACGATCCGCTCTTGATTCGAACGATGAGATCGGTGACCTGGTTGTAGATCTGGTGCCGCTCCTTCATCAATCCGCCGATCTTCTCGACGGCGTGCATGACCGTGGAGTGATCGCGTCCACCGAACTCGCGCCCGATGGCCGGATAGCTGAAATCAGTGAGTTCGCGGAAGACGTACATACTCACCTGGCGTGCGGTGACCAGAGGACGGCGCCGGTTGGGACCACACAACTCCTCGACCGAGAAACCGAAGGTCTCCGACGTCGCATCGAGGATGACCTGGGGTGTGATGCGCCGCGGCTGATGGGCCGACACGATGTCGGAGAGCACCTGCTCGGCCAGCTCCCTGCTCATAGGCTGGCCGTTGAGACTGGCGAAAGCGGTCACCCGGATGAGGGCTCCTTCGAGCTCACGGATGTTGTCCTTGACATGGGTGGCGATGAACTCCAGGACTTCGTCCGGCACAGCGACGCGTTCGTGCTCGGCCTTGGTCTGGAGGATGGCCAGCCGGGTCTCGAGCTCGGGGGGTTGTACTTCGGTGATCAGGCCGGACAGGAACCGGCTGCGCAGCCTGTCCTCGAGGGTGGCGATCGACTTGGGTGGCCGGTCCGAGGTGAGGACGATCTGCTTGGAGGCCCCGTACAGGGAATTGAAGGTGTGGAAGAACTCCTCCTGGAGCGACTCCTTTCGCTCCATGAACTGCACGTCGTCGATCAGTAGCACGTCGCATTCGCGGTACCGGCGCTTGAAGGCGGTGGTGGCATTTGTCCTGATGGCGTCCACGAATTCGTTCATATAGGTCTCGGTGGTCACGTACCGGACGTGGCGACCGCTGAAGTTCTCGAGGACGTAGTTCCCGATGGCATGGAGCAGGTGGGTCTTGCCCAGGCCGGCGTCCCCGTAGATGAACAGGGGGTTGTAGGACCGTGCCGGAGACTCGGCCACCGATTGCGCGGCGGCGTGGGCGAATCGGTTGGAGGAGGCGATGACGAAGGTGTCGAAGGTGTAGCGCGGATCGAGCACCGGAGAGTCGAGGCGCCCGGTGCGCCCGCCCGCGGGCGACCCCAAGGACTGGTCGTGGTGGGAGCTGGTGGGGACCGACTGGGCGGACGCGGCCGAAGGCCCCCGGGGATCTGGCTCGGCTCCCGGAGGGTTGTTCTCGGCCGGTTCGTAGATAGGCGCCACCACCTCGAGCTGGACGACGAGGTCGCGACCGGTGGTGCCGTTCACGGTGTCCTGGATGAGCCCGAGGAAGCGGGACTCCACCCGGTCGCGGATCAGCGTGTTGGGAACACCCAATACAATCTCACCATTTTTGATGGCAAGTGGTGTAATTCCGGACAGATAGGCCTGCCAGATGGCGTCGGACACCTGTTCGCGCAGGGCCTCCGAGCACGATGTCCACAACTCTTCGGTGTCGTTCAACTGGACCTCCGCCCTTCTACAGCGCCCTCGGTCCACAGAGATATCCACAACTGTGGACGAGTATCGAGTGCGGGGTGCACCCCGGCGAGCCGGGATGGGGTGTTACTGCGTCTGCTGCTGGCTTGTTTCTCGGGCAAACTAGGCGAAGGCCATGTCCTGGGTCATGACCGGCGCATTGCTTGCGGTGCTCGGAACGGTACACCGTGCCCACGCGGCGCGTCTTCCCGGACTCGACTAGAGCACGGGGACCAATTGGGCGTAGCATGTGGCGGAATGCCCTGTACGCGGTGATAGGGCCCCCTGCCGAATGGGACGTCAGAGTCCACGGTCCAGGGCGAGGAAGGAAGTGGATGTATGAAACGGACGTACCAACCGAACGTGCGCAAGCGCGCAAAGACCCACGGCTTTCGCAAGCGCATGTCGACGAAGGCCGGACGTGCAGTGATCAAGGCGCGCCGGGCGAAGGGTCGCCAACGCCTGTCGGTGTGAGCAGCGGGCCCCCTCCCGTCCGTGCCCCGGATCGTGGTGTCGGGCGGATCCGTTCGCGCCACACCTTCGAGGAGCTCCGGCGCTCCGGGGTTCGGGGTCGATCCGGTCCGCTCACCGTGAGCTTCGTGCGACACCCGGAGTGGCCCGGGCCGGAGCTGGCCTATGCGATCACTCGCCGCGCCGGCAACGCGGTGACGAGGAATCGCCTGCGGCGCAGGTTGCGGGCCATTGTGTCCGAACAGGCACCCACCCTGCCGGCGGGGGCCTATGTGGTGAGTTCGGGGCCCGGAGGGCCCCTGTTCGATTTCGATGAACTGAAGGTGGTCATGGGCCAAGCACTGGAGAAGGCCACGAGGCACCGGGCGGCTCACCACCGGGGCGCGCCCGCCGAAATACTGGGGGCCGGTCGGTGATGTCCGGGGCAACCGACATCAGTCCCGTGGCCGAGCGGTCAGGTGGCCACGGAGCCGTGTCGGAGCCGGAAGTCCGGCGCGGGGCGGTAGCCCGACGACTGATCGCGGTGATCCACGCCTATCAACTCCTCCGGGCCGGCCGGCCCACGGGCTGCCGGTTCCTCCCGACTTGCTCGGAGTACGCCATCGACGCCATAGACCGGCATGGCGTCGCCCGTGGCTCAGGGTTCGCGGTGAAGCGGCTGATGCGGTGCAACCCGTGGGGCGGTCACGGCATCGATCCTGTTCCTGAACGGAGGGCGTCATGAGTTCCCTGGTCCACGGGATCGGAAAGATCTTCCAGCCCCTGCTGGACCTGGTCGGCGGCATCCTCGCCTTCTTCTACTCGGTCATCCCCAGCTACCCGATCGACGTGGCGTTGCTGACCATCGTGATCATGGCGCTGCTCACCCCGCTCACCGTCAAGAGCACGAAGAACATGGCGGCCATGCAGGCCCTCGGGCCCGAGATGAAGAAGTTGCAGCAGAAGTACAAGGGCGCCGAAAACCGGGCCCAGATGAACGAAGAAATGATGAAGCTCTATAAAGAGCACAATGTCAACCCGGCCTCGGGCTGCCTTCCAATGCTGTTGCAGATGCCGGCGTTCTTCGTACTCTACAGCGTTATTAAGGGTCTGACCAACACCATTACCTACCCCCAAGTCACCAAGACGACCGCCGCCGGACTCAAGGTGGTCATCCCCGAGCACGTGGTGGCGCACCCTCGGTACATCAGCCCGTCGACCAAGATGTACCACGCAATCGTGGCTGCTCACGGCCGGTTGATCTCCGGCGGCATCGACTTCTCGCAGAAGCTCCTGTCCCATCACAGCTCGCTCTGGGCGGCCATTCCCTTTCTCCTTCTGGTGCTCGGTTCCGTCGGTCTGCAGTACCTGCAGATGAGCAGGTTGAATGCTCGAAATCCGCAAGCGGCACAGGCCAATCCTCAGGCGGCCATGATGCAGAAATACATGCCGCTTATATTCGGCCTCATTTACCTAAATGTGGCGGCAATCCTGAACGTCTATTTCATCGTTTCGAGCTTCATCCGCATCGGCACGCAAGAAGTTCTGTTCCGCAAGGGGATGGTCGCCGGACCGCCCAGCGCCCCCAAGGCGGGCACACCGCCGTCCGGGACGAAGAAGGGGCCGGTGGCGGATCGGACCGAGAAGGCACTGCCGAAGCCGAAGACGTCGAGCGCATCGGGATCGGCAAAAACGGGGGCCGGCAATGGCACCGGGCCCTCCTCGGCCGGCCGCGGCCGTAAGCAGCCGGCTGCAGATGGCAAGCCGCCGTCAGGGGCGAAGTCTGCAGAAACGAAGGCGGCAGGCCCGTCGTCTGGTACCAATGGGAAGCCGGGCACGGGTTCGGGAACCGGCGGACGACCTGTGAAGAAGACCTCGGCGACCTCGGGCAACGGCAGCGGGTCGGACGCAACACCGGAGACGGAGGCGGACGGGTCCACGGGGTCGAAGGAGCACCCGAGGTCCAAAGCGAAGCGAGAGAGAAAGGCGCGCTAAGAAGTGGAGTGGGTGGAAGCAAGTGGAAAGTCCCTCGCAGAGGCGAAGGAGACAGTCCTGGATCTCTTGGGGGTTGCTGAGGACGACGCAGAGTTCGTCGTTCTGAGTGAACCCAAGGCCGGCCTGTTCGGCCGGATGCGCGGCGAAGCCCGGGTGCAAGCCCGGGTGCGGCCCGTCGCTCCCCCGCCGAAGCGGACGCGTCGACAGCGGCCGGACAAGAAGCGCGAGGGCGGCGAACGGTCTCGATCGGGTGGCTCCGGGCGGAAGAACGGCTCGGGCGGAGGAGAACGGGGAACAGAGGATGCCGAGGGGGCTCGTGCGGGCTCGAGCTCTGGCGGAGCCGAGGGCCCCAACCGGGGCGGCGAACGGACAGAAGGCGCCGGTACATCATCAGGGGGTCGATCGAATCGACGCCGTCGATCCGGTGGCGGAGACTTCAGCGGCTCGGAGAACGGCAGCGGTTCGATTCAAAAGGGGAAACAAGGATCCGGCCGGAAGTCCGGAGAGAGCGAGGAGAGCATGGAAGAGTCACTGACACTGGACCAGCAGGGAGAGGCTGCTCAGGAGTTCCTTTCCGGTCTCATCCGGGAGTTCGGGCTGGATGCCACCGTCGGCTTCGCCGAAATCGACGAGGACACGGTCCAAGTAGCAGCCGTCGGTGACGACCTCGGGCTGCTGGTCGGGCCACGCGGAGCGACGCTCGCCGCGGTGCAGGACCTCACCCGGACCTTCGTGCAGCGTCAGTCGGAGAACAGGACGGACCGGATTCTGGTGGATGTCGGCGGCTACCGGGAGAAGCGCACTGCCGCACTCCGTCGGTTCACCGAGGGCATCGTCGAGGAAGTCAAGAGCTCCGGCAGCGAACGTGCTCTTGAGCCGATGTCTCCTGCGGACAGGAAGGTCATCCACGACACGGTCAACGAGATCGAGGGTGTGGAGACCCGTTCTGACGGAGTGGAGCCATCGAGGTACGTGGTGATCCAGCCCGTCAGTTGATGGTTGTCCAGAGGTCATTCACCTCTTGTCGGCGGCACCGGGATCTTCCCGGTGCCGCTTTCTTTCTGCCGAAGGCTCTCCGTCTCTGCTCTCGGCGGGCCGCCGAATGTCCATATCGATCGCTCGATGAGTAACATCGGCGACTCCCCCGGCGCACTTGCGGGGTTGCGCCTACGGGTCAGCGACCGCATCCGCCAGACCCTCGAGCGTTCGGCCGACCTCGGCTTTTTGGGAGGTATGCCCATCGGCGAACAGATCGACCACGCCCTGGGATTCGTCGCAGCGGTCGAGTCCGAACTGAAGAGGCCACCGCACTCGGTCATCGACCTGGGTACGGGAGGCGGACTTCCCGGCCTGGTCCTTACCTCGTGCTGGTCGGCCTCACGCATTGTCCTGCTGGATGCGAATGAGAGGCGCACAGCGTTCCTCATCGAAGAGATCGAGGGTTGGCGACCCGAGGCACAGGTCGAGGTGGTCCGTGGACGCGCCGAGGAGATCGGTCGGGACGACCGGTTTCGGCAACAGTTCGAAGTGCTGACCTCGCGATCCTTCGGTTCGCCGGCAGTGACGGCAGAGTGCGGCGCCCCCCTTCTTTCGGCGGGCGGGCTCTTGCTCGTCTCGGAACCCCCGCAAGCTTCCGACGAGTCACGTTGGCCAGAGACGGACCTGGCCCAACTCGGCCTCTCCCCTGTGTCCAGTATGCGCTTCTACGATCGGTTTGGCTACCAGCTCCTCCGCAAGGTCGGGCCGACATCGGATCGGTATCCTCGCCGTGTGGGAGTCCCGGCAAAGCGCCCACTCTTCTGATGTGGAGGAGTCGTCCGAAGAGGACCGCGCGGCGCGGTCGATCCCGTACCTGGTGTTCCACGTGAAACAGTCGTGTCCGAAGAGGACCGCGCGGCGCGGTCGATCCCGTACCTGGTGTTCCACGTGAAACAGTCGTGTCCGAAGAGGACCGCGCGGCGCGGTCGATCCCGTACCTAGTGTTCCACGTGAAACAGGCCCTCCGATCCACCTGTCCGGATGAATCGGAGTGGCGGGGAGAGGTCTACCTCCCTGGTCGGTCCACTTCTGGGTGACCGACGTAGACAGTCAGCGACCGGATCCCGGCGCTGCCGGGAACGGCGCCTTGGTGGCAGACGAAGTTGTCGGTCCCGGCCGGAACGGGGTGGAACCGAGAGCTCCGGCGTTGAGGATGCCCAAACTCCCCAGATGCCGGGGAGAACAAGAGACCGCCACTGTCGACCACTGCGACTGGCTATTCGAGGGCTGTCCTGCACTTGGGCCCGATCACTACGGCTGGACGGGCTGTCCGGGTTGGCACGATTGGACCAGCTGAGACGGACAGCCCGGTCGGTCCTGCACTTGGAACGGTTCTCTTGACCTCAGGACCGACCGGCTGCCCAGGCCACCTCCCTCCAGGGATCTGCCGGGACTCGCCGATTGAGCCAGGGACAGATTGGACCGGAGCGGCCATTCGGACCCGGTCTGTCACGAGGTCGAGGGTTTGTCTCAGTCGTAGCACCTCATGTGCGGGGCATCGGCAGAGGGGATCGAGTCCATCGGCTCAACTGGACTCGCGGCGGTGAGCACGGAGGCGGGGGAGTCGAGACGACCACTCGGGGCGGGCACCGGAGGTGCCGACTTCACGGGTGGGGGAGTCTCCGACAGGTACCCGAGGATGCACCGAAGAGGAGCTGGCCGACTCGGTGGCGCAACGGGTCCGACCGATTCGTAGGCGCCCGGAGTGCCGTCGGGAGAGCTGACCGGGTGAGCTGCCGTCAAGTTCGGCCCTCCGGCAGCCAGCCGCGGGTCCGGGGATTGATCTTCCCTGCGATCAGTGCTCCACTAATGCGGAGCTCTTGGGCGGGTTTGGTCCTCGCTGGGCGGTGCCAGGAGATTCCGGTCGGAGGCGCCCTCGTTGCGTTGTTGTCACCCGCACGGACGGGGGCGGTGCGCTCGATTGTTTGAGGGGACCACTGCTCCGGGACGGAGAGGGGCTCTCTGGCGGTACCTTCGACCGCCTACCCACTCGAGGGGGAAGTATCAATCCATAGTTGAGCACGGGGACTACGCGTCGCCGACCTTGCCGGTGACCGGAAGAGCCAGACTGATCCTCTTTTGGGTTTCACGTGAAACAATTCTTGGAAATGCTTGACCTGCTTGTCGGCGCAGGCGAGTATGAGTGCCTTGAACCCTGCTGACTGGAAGAGATGGTAATGCGCGGCCGCCGTCGAGGTCGAAAAAGGCTTTCCGCTCAGGATGTACAAGATCCCGGCACCACGACGGGTGCCGAGGAGACTTCCACCGGAGCGGTCACGTTGGTGACATCAACTCCCCCGCCGGAAGACGAAAGCGAACAACTGACCCCGGAAACATGGGTCTCGAACGATACCCCTCCGGCAGGGGTTGCCGTTCTACCGCAGGATGAGGAACAGGGCCATGACCAGCTCGAACCCGATGGGCCGGCTATGGCAGAGTCGGCCCAGGTCGAAGAAGCCTCTCCGGTGAGCACGGCGTCCCCGGAGGTGGTGAGCCCGGCGCCTCCTCCAGCGGCTACCACAGAGGTCGAGGACACCGCGGCCCAGAGCACTCCCACACCGTCGGTTGAAACTCCCACACCGTCGGTTGAAGAAGTGGTCGAGAGTGTCGCCGATCCGGCGACAACTGTCACCGCGGGAAGTGTGGCAACGGACGCTGTCCGTGCGCCTCAGGCCGCCTCGGGTAATCCACTGCCTCGGGTGCTTGCCGTGGCCAACCAGAAGGGCGGGGTGGGAAAGACCACCACGTCGGTCAACCTCGGAGCAGCATTGGCCGAACTCGGGCTGCGGGTCCTCGTGATCGACCTCGACCCTCAGGGCAATGCCACGACGGGTCTGGGCATCGATGCCCGCACCTTCGAACTCTCGATGTACGACGTGCTGATGAGGGATACCTCGCTCGAGGACTGCGTAGAGCCGACCAGCATGAAGAACCTCTTCGTGGCACCGGCGACCATCGCGCTGGCTGGGGCGGAGATCGAATTGGTCCCCGCGTTCAGCCGCGAGCTGAAGCTCAAGCGGGCCATCGAGTCGGTGATCGACGAGTTCGACTACGTGCTGATCGACTGTCCCCCGTCCCTCGGCCTCCTCACCGTCAACGCTCTTGCCGCTGCCGGCGAGGTGCTCGTACCCATCCAGTGCGAGTACTACGCACTGGAAGGCCTGAGCCAGTTGATGCGCAACGTCCACCTGGTGGCCTCGAACCTCAATCCCAAACTGGACATCTCGACCATCGTGCTCACCATGTACGACGCCCGGACCAAATTGTCCGACCAGGTGGCCAATGAGGTCCGCCAGCATTTCGGTGCGAGGGTCTGCCGGATTGTCATTCCACGGACGGTCCGACTGTCCGAGGCGCCGTCCTTCGGACAGCCCATCACTGCGTTCGACCCCGCATCTCGCGGGGCCATCGCCTATCGGGAACTAGCCAAGGAGGTCAGCGGTGGCACGTCGTAGCGGTCTGGGGAAGGGGCTGAGTGCCCTCATCCCCACCGAAGTCACCGGTGATCGGTCATCGGCGTTGCGTGAGGTCCCGATCGGGAGCATCAAGCCCAACCCCCGCCAGCCCCGGGTCAATTTCGACGAGGAGACGATGTCCTCGCTGGCTGCCTCCATCAAGGAGTTGGGAATCCTGCAGCCGGTCCTGGTGCGACCAGTTGGGGGACCGGCGACGGACGAGTTCGAACTGATCGCGGGGGAGCGGCGTTGGCGGGCAGCGCGCCGGGCCGGCCTCCACACCATCCCGGTCCTCGTGCAGACGTCCAGTGAGACGCAGAGTCTCGAGCAGGCTTTGGTGGAGAACCTCCACCGCCAGGACCTCAATGTCCTGGAGGAGGCGGCGGCCTATCAGCAACTGATCGAGGAGTTCGGCTACACCCACGAGCAGGTGGCTACCCGGGTGGGAAAGAGCCGCACGGCTGTCACCAACGTCCTCCGCCTGCTCCAACTTCCAGCCGGGGTGCAGAGACTGCTCGCCGAAGGCCAGATCACGCCGGGCCATGCGCGGGCTCTTCTCGGCACTCCCGACCGCGCCTACCAGGAGGTGCTGGCCAAGAGGGTCGTAGCTGACGGGCTCACGGTGCGGGCAATCGAGGAGCTGGTCCGCCGGCATTCCGAGCGCGACCGTGAGGGTGAAGGTGAGGGTGATCGACCCACTCCAGAAGGCCGGTCGGCCACCGAGGCGCAGCTGGCACCGACCGCTCCGACACCGTTGCCGGTGTCAAACGTCTCTCGTCAACTGCCTCCACCGGGGATACTCGAGCTGGAAGAGCTGCTTTCGAGCCACCTCAACACGCGAGTCAAGGTGGACTTTACGTCCAAGCATGGCAAGGTCGTGATCGAATTCGCCACTCTCGAGGACCTCGAGCGGATCTACAAGCTGATGATGGGTCGGGCGGAATCAACAGTCAACTGAAGGCACCATCACGTAGGGTGATGTTGACTTGACATAATGTCCCATATCAGCGACAAACACTACGTTCAGTGATCATTATGGCCTAACCCCCCCGTAGAGCTTCGTCCACAACCTGTGCATGAGGTTGTGGATTACCCACCGAGACCCTATGTGACGTGGAGGGTCATACCGCTCAGTCCCAGGCGGTGCCGGCCCACTCGGTGAGGGAGTCGACGAGAGCCCGGGCAATGGCGGCAGCCTGCTCGACCACCACGGTGGCCGGGCTGATCTCGCAGATCACGGCCGGCATCCGGGTCTCCCGGAGGAGAGGCAGTGACATGCCACGGCTTCCGCCGTCCGGGAGTCCGAGAGAACCCGCGAGCTGGTCTTGCAGGAGCTCCGCGAGACGCCGCCCGCCGGGGGAGGAGTACCGGTACCCCGCGTAGTAGGAGGTGGAGCACCCCGGCTCTCCGGCGGCGAGGCGGAGGCCGATGTAGACCTCGGCGCCTGCGGCATTGGCCTCCGAGGCCTGGATGGACCCGTCGGGGTGGTGGTGGGTGGTGACCACTGCCCCCTGGTTCACCAGCAAGCGACGTACGGCACCCACGGTGGCGTCGAGGCCGCCCTCTTCCCCGATGGCCACCCGTCTGCCGGCCAGGGTGCGCGGCGCCTGGCGCAGGCGCTCGCGGTCGCGTACCGAGGCCACCAGCTCGGAGTCGTCGTGGCGGCTGCCGAAGCGGAGCAGCTCCGATACGGTGGACGCACCGGCGATTCCGTCGACGGGGAGCCCGACGTTGCGCTGGAACTCACCGAGTGCGGCCGATGTCAGATCGCCGAAGATGCCGTCCACCCGGCCGGTGTCGAAGCCGAGTGCGCTCATCCGCTGCTGCAACTCGGCCACGTCGTCGCCGCGCAGCATCGGGGAGCGACGGTAGAGGAATCGGTCACCGAGCCGGCGTCCCGCTTCGACCAGGGCCGACCAGGTCTGGACGCCGCAGACGCCGTCCACTCGGAGACCTCGTCGGTACTGGAAGGCTTCGACGGCCGCCCTGGTGCCGTCACGGTACGAGCCTTCCGGATCGATACCCTTGGTGAAGCCCAGCCGTTCGAGACGCCGCTGGACGTCGACGACGGCCTCGCCCAGGTCACCGACCTCGAGGCGAATTGCCTGGTCAGGAGTCACTCCGGACCCGTGGCCCGGGGACGTGCTCCTGGCCGGTGGGTTGGCGGCCCGCTGTGTGCGGCCAGCGCCCCTAGAGGTGGGCGGACAGTTCCTGGAGGAGTTGGCCCTTGCCCTTGGCTCCGACGATCCGCACCGCCGGCTCTCCGTCCTTGAACAGGATCAGCGTGGGGATGCTCATGACGTCGAATCGACGGGTGATGTCGAGGTTGTCGTCGATGTTGAGCTTGGCCACCTCGAGCTTGCCCGCCTGCTCCGTGGCGATTTCCTCGAGCACCGGGGCGATCATCTTGCACGGGCCACACCATTCAGCCCAGAAGTCCACCAGCACGGGAACGTCGGCGGCCTTGACATGTTCGTCAAAACTAGCGTCGCTCAGTGTTGCGATCTTCTCACTCATGATGGCTGATCCTCCTGGCCGTCGACCGGCCGTGCCTGGCGTCTCTTGATGGACACGCTACGTCAACCACGCGATGACCACTCCCATTCCCGGACCGAGCGGGTCCCGGGCCGGCCGGACCTGCTCGGAGGCGCACCGGCCCGAGGCCGGTGTGACCGGATCAGTGGCCTTCGGCCTGCTGGTCCTCGAGCCAGCGCTCGGCGTCCATGGCCGCCATGCACCCTGAACCGGCTGCGGTGATGGCCTGCCTGTAGCGGTGGTCCTGCACGTCGCCGCAGGCGAACACGCCGTCCACGTTGGTCCGGGTCCCGTCCGTGGTCCGCAGGTAACCGGTGTCCTCCATGTCCAGCTGGCCCTTGAACAAGGAGGTGTTGGGCTGGTGCCCGATGGCCACGAACAGCCCGGCGAGCTGGAGCTCGGACTCCTCCTCGCTGACGGTGTCGCGCAGCCGTACCCCGGTGACCTTCGTATCGCCCAGCACGTCGATCACCGTTGTGTTCCAACGGAAATTGATCTTCGGGTGGGCGAACGCTCGCTGCTGCATGACCTTGGAGGCGCGGAGTTCGCCGCGTCGGTGGACGATGGTGACCGAATCGGCGAAGCGGGTGAGGAAGAGTGCTTCCTCGAGGGCGGAATCTCCGCCCCCCACCACGGCGATGTCGCGCTCACGGAAGAAGAAGCCGTCACAGGTGGCACAGGTCGAGACCCCGTAACCGAGCAGGCGCTCCTCGCCGGGGAGGTCGAGCATCAGTGACTTGGCCCCGGTGGCCACGATGAGGGCGTCCGCCGCGTAGGTGGGTTCGGCCGCATCGGGCTCGCCCACCCATAGGCCGAACGGGCGGCTCGAGAGGTCGACCCGGGAGACCTTGGCGGTCAGGTACTCGGCGCCGAAACGGGCGGCCTGTTCGCGGAAGGTCTGCATCAGCTCGGGCCCCATGATGCCGTTGACGAATCCGGGGAAGTTCTCCACCTCGGTGGTCAGCATCAACTGGCCCCCGGGTTGGTCACTGGTCGAGGAGGGCTCGCCCTCGATGACCAGGGGGGACAGCTGGGCGCGGGCCGCGTAGATGGCCGCGGTCAGGCCGGCCGGCCCGGATCCGACGACCACCACCTGACGCGACTCGGTCACGCCGCGGCCTTCGTTCCCGAGCCTGACCCGGTGCGCTTGGTCCACGCCACCATGCCGGCGACGACGAAGAGGGCCCCGACGACCAGGTCCGACAGCCACACCCGGCCGCTGAAGGCGTAGACGGTGAGGAGGCGGATCAGGGTGATCGAAAGCAGGGTGACGGTGACCACGGTGGCCGCGAACACGATGATCCCGAAGACGACCGCCCGGGTGGCCAAGGTGAGGGGTCGGACCGTCTTGTCCCGTAGCAGTTCTACCAGGGTGTCGACCAGTTCAGTGCCCCGCGTCGGCAGATCGCCGCCGAGCCCGGAGCTGGGCAGCTGGGGCGCGGGTGGGACGGGCTTCGGATCCATGGCGCGAGGATAGTCCGAGCGACCGTCAGGGCTGTCGAGCGGTGGAAGGTGGGCCGAAACCGGCCGGGCTCAGCCGGCGAGGACCATGCAGACGCCGATGGTGCCCGGACCGGTGTGGGTGCCCACCACCGGTCCGAGGTCGGTAAGCACCAGGGGGTGCTCGGTCTGAACATTCTCGATCATCTCGAGGAACTCGTCGATGTCGGTTGCCGCCCCGTTGCACACGGCCAGGCGGCTGATCGACGGGGTATCGCGGACTTTGTCGGCCAGGTAGCGCATAGAGCGACCCCGGGTGCGCTGTTTCGACTCCTCGGCCACCACGCCGTCGACGAGGGTGACCACCGGCTTGATGGAGAGCAGCGAGCCGAGGAGGGCCCGTGCCCCACCGATGCGGCCCCCTTTCTCGAGGTGTTCGAGGGTGTCCACCAGCCCGAACACCAAGGTGCGGGAGATGAGCGCGTCGACCCGTGCCGCCAGCTCGTCGAGCGTGGCCCCGGTCGCGGCCAGTTCGGCCACGTCGATGACCATGAGCCCCAGCCCCATGGTCATCGACCGGGAGTCGGCGACACGGACCGGGATGCGGTCGGCCACCGTCTTGGCTGCCGTGACGGCGGCCTGGTACGTGGCGGAGACCCCGCTCGAGATGTTGAGACAGAACACCCCGTCGTAGCCGTCGTCGGCCGCCGCTTCGAAGGCCAACTGGAAGGCGCCCGGAGACGGCGCGGCCGTCTCGGGGAGCACCGGGCTGGCGGCGCAGCGTGCCCAGAAGTCGTCGGCGGAGAGGGTGGACCCGTCCACGAACTCCTCCTCGCCGAATCGGATGGACAGCGGAACGACGGTCACACCCTTTTCCGCCGCCAGATCTGCCGAAAGATCACACGCACTATCGGTTACCACCCGGATCCGGGCCATGGAGGTCCTCCTCTTCGTCCCCCGGTTCGTGGTGCACCGGACGCAGGTGGCGTCCCGGCGGATCAACGAGCCGATCGTCGATTCTGCCACGGAACGGCTCGGGGGAGGGGCTGTCCCACCCGTCCCGGTCGAGCGGCCCGGTGGGCTCGGCCTCAGTCGTCCGTGCCGACGCCCGTGCCGCCCTGGCCCGTTTGGCCTCGCGGGCGCCAAGGATGGTCGCGGTGGCCACGTAGGCGAACGCACCTGCAACCATGGCCAGCGCCACTCGGCCCAGAAGGCCGAATCCGGAGGGGGCGCCCGACACGTCGAGGGCGAGCACGGTGACCACCGCCATCACCGCCGAGGCTGCCACCACCCGCTTGACCGGCGTCGTCAGTTCGGGGCCGCCGAGCCCACCCACCCGCTTGCGGACGACCGACATGGCCAAGAGTGCGGCCACCGAGTAGGCGATGGACACCGACAGTGCCAGGCCGCGCACGCCCAGGGGGCCGACCAGCAGGACACCGAAGACGATGTTGACCGCGTTCTCCACCAGGTAGAGCCCGAACGCGGTGCGCGTGTCCTGCATCGACTGGAGGACGCGGACCATGTAGAGAAACGTGCAGAAACCCGGTAGGCCCAGCGAGAACATGGCCAGTGCCGACCCGGTGGAGTCGGCCGCGGCAGGCGACTCCGCCCCGTGGAGCAGGACGAGGTCGATCAGGGGATGCGCCAGGATCAACATCCCGACCGCCGAGGGGATGATGATGGCCAGCATGCCGCGCAGGCCGAAGGCCATCCGGTGACGGAACACGGCGATGTCGCGGCGCGCCCAGGCTGCCGACAGGGAGGGGGTGACCGCGCTCATCACCGAGACGGCCACGACGCCGTAGGGGAGTTGGAAGAAGGTGTACGCGTAGGTGTAGGCCGATACCGCCCCGGGCACTTTGGCCCCGTCGGCCAGGGCCAGGATCACTACCAGGGCCACCTGATTGGACAGCACCAGGCCGAACGTCCACCCGGCCAGACGGGTGATGGTCCGCATCGCCTCGTGGAAGGGTGCCCACAGGAAGCGGATGTGCAGGTCGGCCCGGGCCAACGAGGGAAGCAGCAGGGCGGCCTGGACCACGACGCCGAGGGTGGTCCCGAAGGCCAGCAGTACCAGGGCCGTGCGGTGGGCGTCGATCGAGGCGAGGTCGGGGTGGGGAACCAGAACGTGGAACCACAGGAGGACGGTGATCACCACCAGGTTGTTGGCGATGGGGACGAACATCGGCGCGGCGAACTTGCCGCGTGCGTTCAACAGGGCGGTGAACAGTGCGATCAGGCCGTAAAAGGTCAACTGGGGGACGAACCAGCGGAGCAGGAAGATTGCGGTCTGCTGCTGCTGGCGCACGTCGGCCCGGTGGTTGGTCACCGTGTAGAGGTGGATGATGCTGGGAGTCAGCACGAAGAAGGCCACCGTGGCCACGAGCAGCACGACGATGGTGACGGTGACCACCGCCGAGATGGCCTCCCAGGCGTCCTTGCCCCGGCGTGTGGTGAGGCGGTCGACGAAGACCGGGACGAAGGTGGCCGAGAGGACACCGCCGATCACGATGTCCGTCATGATGTTGGGTGTGGTGTTGGCCAGGTTGTAGGCGTCGGCGAAGCCGAACCCGCCGAGCGCCGCGGTGAGGGCCACGACGCGGCCCACTCCGGTGACGCGCGAGATGGTGGTGCCGACGGCCATGCCCACGGTGGCGCGGGCCAGCCGGCCGCTGCCGGGCCCTTCGGGTGTCGGGATCCCGTCGACCTCGACCTCGGTCATCGGGTCACCGGGAGGTCATCCCTGTCTTCGCGCTCCTCGTCCTCTCGCCGCCTGGACCGCCGCTTGAGCGAGGTGCGGATCCACCAAACTGCCAGGACCACCACCGCACCGACCGACAGCACGATGCCGACCACCGAGGTGGCGGTGGATCGCACGCTGACCTGCCCGGTGGAAAGCACCAGGACGCCGTCGGGGGAGCGCAGGGTGATGTCCACCTTGAAGACGCCCGAGGCCCGGGCACTCACGGTGACCGGGAAGATGCTCGTGTAGGCGGGCCGCAGGGTGATCGGCTGGGACCACTGGGTGGTCCCGTTGGCGAAGAGCAGCTTGTCACTGGTCAGGGTCAGTGAGCCGGTGACCGGGTAGGGAGCCGAGGACACGACGGCGACCGGCAGGGTCCCCCGCTGGGACGTCAGGGTGATGCTCCGGTCACCGCTCACTGCCAGCTGCGACAGTTGGGCGTCGACCGCCAGGCCGGTATTGGCCAGTACCTCGGACTGCTGGGAGGTCCGGAGGGTCTCGGTCTGCGCGGCCAGCACCAGGTCGCCGAGCTGCAGGCTCACCGCACGTGCGCTGGGCGCCGCCGAGGCGAACTCGTCGGTGCTGAGGCGTTGGGAGCGGATGGCGGCGGTGGGCAGCCCCGCGCCCCCGGTGGGCGGCACCAGTCGGCACCCGGTACGGCAGCTCGCCACGGTGGGGAACAGGTCGAAGAGGTTGCTGATGGTGACCGGCTCGACGATCGGGTTGCTCTCCAACGATTCGAGCAACGCGTCGACGAAGGCCGGATCGGCCGACCATGCGGCCGGTGCCACCACCGCCACCCCGCGGGGGGTGATGGAGTTGGGCTTCTCGTAGTACAGCTGGGCCAACTCCGCCACCAGCTGGTGGGCGGCCAGCACCGGATCGCCCGGGTCGCCGGTGAAGCGCGCCGCCAGGTCGGCAGAGGAGGCCAGCGCCGTCATCGGGGCGCGGATCGAGCCGACCGTGAACGGCTCGGCCGCCGACCCGTCCGACGGCGAACCGGTCACCGTGGCCGACGGCAGCACGACCTGGCTGTAGCCGACGGCCGCCAGCGCGGAGAGGGTGCCGGCGTCGAGGCCGTCGCCGGTGATCCAGGCACCCTGTGCGCCTCCGGCCGGCGCCGACGCGCCCGGAGGATGGAGCACATCGGTGGCCAGCACCTGGGTGCCACGCGCCACCTGCATGGAGAGCTCGCTCCCGAGTCCGGCGGTCACCAGGCCGGCGGCGTTGACCGGGGTGAACGGCGACGAGGCGAACTGGTGCACGGTGGGGTCGGTCGCCAACTGTGCCAGTTGGGTGAGCGTGGACTGATGCCCCGGGCTGTCGAGGAGGCCCACGGTCTGGCCGCTCGCCTCGAGGGTCAGCGGAACGGTGGGGTGGGCGGCGACGGAGGCGATGAGGCCGGACACCGCTGCCAGCGCGGCGGTCGACGGCTGCTCCAACGCGGCGGCGGGGGTGGCCACCAGTTGGGACGGCGACGGTGAGGGAGCCGGTGGCTGGGTGGCGTGTACGGGGAGCACCAGGGCGACCCGCAGGCGCTGCGTGTCGGCGGGTGCGTCGGTGTACACCAGATGGGTGGTGATCGATCCGACGGCCGTGCTGGTGGCCGTATCGAACAACTGGACCCGGACCGGATAGACGCCCGAGGGGTAGGCCTGGCACTGGCCACCGGACGAGGCCAGGTCGATGGTGAAGCCGGTGGTCGCCGGGGTGGCGGCCTGACCGGTCTCGACGGGCATCGAGAGGTCGAACTCCCCACCCCCGATCGGGGGCAGACCGCTCACCGCCAGGGGCGACGAGGTCGAGGAGATCGGCGTACCCGACGGCCCCGACGGCGACATCGACTGGTCGAACGCCGACAGGCTGGACAGGCAGGCGTAGACGTCCACCGCCACACCGAGTTGCGCGGCGGGCACCGCACCGGAGCCGGGCCGCAACTTGAGATCGAAGGCCTGGCCGGGCGTCACCCACGGGGTCTGCGAGACGAGCACCAGCGGCGGCGCGCCGTGGGATCCGGCCACGTCGGTGGTCGGCGTCGCCGGACCGGCCTCCGCGAACGGCGGTGCGAGGAATGCGGCGAGCAGGGTCGCCGAGCACAGGGCGAGCGCTGTGTGCTCGGCGAGGGTCCGCGATCGGGCTCGGAGACGGCGTGCGAGCGCCCACGAGTGGGCATGGCGCAGTCCCACCCCGATGGCCGGGGCGGGCTCGTCCCCGCATGGCACGACGCCGCGGGGGTCGCTGCCGCTGGGGCAGAGGCTGCCTCGTTCCCGATCCACTCCGGACCGCAGCCTACGCCAGTCGCACTACCCTCGGCGGCGTGTTCCCCGAACGACTCCGGCCACTGGTGCAGGCCACCGCCGACCTCTCCGATCGTTTCCGGTCGGCCGGTCACACCCTCTACTTGGTCGGTGGCTCGGTGCGCGACGCCATCGTCGCCGAAACCGGGACTCCTCTCATCGTGGGCGAGAGCGACCTCGACTTCACGACCGACGCCCGGCCGGACGACATCGAGGCGGCGGTGACCGGCTGGGCCGATGCCGTCTGGACCCAGGGGAAGCGGTTCGGGACCATCGGATGCCGGCGTCGCGGGCAGGTCTACGAGATCACCACCCATCGGGCCGAGGCGTACCGGCCCGACTCGCGCAAGCCGGACGTGGCCTTCGGTCACAGTGTCGAGGACGACCTCTCGCGGCGTGACTTCACTGTCAACGCCATGGCCCTCCGGCTGCCCGAGCTCGAGCTGATCGACCCCTTCAACGGCCTGGTCGACCTGGCCGAGCACCGGCTGCGGACCCCGCTCGACCCCGACGTCTCCTTTGCCGACGACCCGCTGCGGATGCTCCGGGCCGCCCGGTTCATGGCCAGGCTCGAACTCGAGCCGGCACCGGAACTGGTGGATGCCGTCCGCAGCGGCCATGCGCGACTGGCCATCGTCTCGGCGGAGCGGCTACGTGACGAGTTGGACAAGATCGTGACGGTTCCGGTGCCCTCGGTGGCCCTGTGGTTCGTGGTGCGGACCGGCCTGGCCGACGAGTTCCTCCCCGAGCTACCGGGCCTGGCCCTCGAACAGGACCCGATCCACCGACACAAGGACGTGCTGGCCCACACCCTGGCAGTGGTGGACAAGACCGGGCCCGACCGCCTGCTCCGACTGGCCGCGCTCTTCCACGACGTCGGCAAGCCGAGGACGCGGGCCTTCGCTGACGGTGGGGTGACCTTCCACCACCACGAAGTGGTGGGCGCCCGCATGACCCGCAACCGCATGCAGGCGCTGCGGTACTCCAATGAGGACGTCGAGGTGGTTACCGATCTGGTCAACCTCCATCTGCGCTTCCACACCTACCGGCTGGGATGGACCGACCGTGCCGTCCGCCGCTATGTGCGCGACGCCGGCCCGCTCCTCGACCGGCTCAACGAGCTGACCCGCTGCGACTGCACGACCCGCAACGCCAACAAGGCGAGGACGCTGGGCCGGCGCATGGACGAGCTCGAGGCACGTATCGCCGAGCTACGCCAGCAGGAGGAGCTGGACGCCATCCGCCCCGACCTCGACGGGGCCCAGGTGATGGACGAGCTCGGCCTGACCCCGGGGCGCGACGTGGGCCGGGCCCTGGCCTACCTCCTCGAGCTGCGGCTCGAGGAGGGGCCACTGGGGGAGGAGGAGGCCCGGCGACGACTGGCCGAGTGGTGGAGGGACCAGGCCTGACCGGTCAGGCGTCGGGCCAGACCGGGCCGGGGTCGCCGTCGGCGAAGGACTCCACCATGTCGTGGGCCACGTCGTCGTGGTACTGCACCGGCGGCGACTTCATGAAGTAGGCGGAGGGCCCGACCAGCGGGCCCCCGATGCCCCGGTCGAGGGCCAGCTTGGCGCACCGGACCGCGTCGATGATCACGCCGGCCGAGTTGGGGGAGTCCCACACTTCGAGCTTGAGCTCGAGGTTGAGCGGCACGTCGCCGAAGTTGCGGCCCTCCATCCGGATGTAGGCCCACTTGCGGTCGTGGAGCCACGGGACATGGTCCGAGGGGCCGATGTGGACGTCGTCGGCCGACAGGGCGCCGTGCTCGATCTGGCTGGTCACCGCCTGGGTCTTGGACACCTTCTTCGACTCGAGGCGATCCCGCTCGAGCATGTTCTTGAAGTCCATGTTTCCGCCCACGTTGAGCTGATACGTGTGGTCGAGGGCCAGTCCCCGGTCCTCGAAGAGCCTGGTCAGGATCCGGTGGATGATGGTGGAGCCCACCTGGCTCTTGATGTCGTCCCCGACGATGGGAAGTCCGGCGGCATGGAACCTGCGGGCCCACTCGGGGTCCGAGGCGATGAACACCGGGATGGCGTTGACGAACCCGACACCGGCCTGAAGGCAGGCGTCCGCGTAGAAGCGCTGCGCCTGTTCCGACCCCACTGGCAGGTAGCTGACCAGCACGTCGGCGCGGGCGTCCTTGAGGGCGGCCACCACGTCGACGGGCTCGGCCGGCGACTCCTCGACGGTCTCGCGGTAGTACTTGCCGAAGCCGTCCAGGGTCGGCCCGCGCAGCACGGTTATGCCCAGCTCACCCACGCCGGCGAACCGGATCGTGTTGTTCTGGCCGGCGAAGATGGCCTTGCCCAGGTCAAGGCCGACCTTGGCGGCGTCGGCGTCGAAGGCGGCGACGAACTCGAGATCGCCGACGTGGTAGCCACCGAGCACCACATGCATGAGGCCGGGCACTGTTTCGGTCGGGTCGGCCTGGCGGTAGTAGTCGACTCCCTGGATGAGGGAGCTGGCGCAGTTCCCCACGCCGGCGATGGCCACTCGGATGGTGCTCATGGGCTGAGTCCCTTCATTGCTGTCACTGCGTCCCCACCGTGGGGCTCGCGATTCTCGGATCGGGGTGCTGCCTGCTTCTGCCGCTCGGATTCGATGAGGCGATCGAGCCATGCGATGTCGTGCTCGGTCGCTTCACTGCTGTGCTCGACCAGCGAGCGGGCGTAGACGTCGAGGGTCTGGCCGGCCACCCGCACCTGGTCGGTGGCCAGCCGACGGGTCAGTTGTGCCCGGCGACGTTCGAGGAGAGCGAGGCGGGCCTGGGGCGCCAGGTGTCGGGCGAAGGCGAGGCGGAGGCCGAAGCTCCGGGCATCGTCGGTCCCCGCTGGCTCATCGGCGTCGAGGAGCTGCTCGAACAGTTGATGGCCCTGATCGGTGATCCGGTAGACCTTGCGTGAGCGCTTGGTGCCCCGCGGGGCGGCAGCCCGTCGGGCCCGGACCCCGGCTCGCTCGCCGCTCAACGATCCGGTGAAGGGCATCGACGGGGCAGCCGTGGTGGTACCGCCCGACTCGGCGACCGCCACCGCGTGAGCCGCCTCGAGGCGGGAGAGCGCCGGGTAGAGCGAGCCGAAGGAGATGTTGGCGAAGAGCCCCAGTTCGTCGCGGAGGCGCCTGCGGATCTCATAACCGTGTAGCTCCTGCTCTTGCAGGAGGCCGAGGATGGCCAGGTCGAGCACTCAGGACCGCCCGCGCGTCGATCGGCCCATGAAGCCCGCGGCGGGCACGGCGCCGGTGTTCACCATCTGCATACCGTCCACGATATATCAGTTCGATATATCAATGCAACACATCGCCCCGGTCAAGAACCGATGCGGGGGCGTCCCACCCGGGCGGTGCGCCGACGCCTCCCGCTGCGGTGCACGGGGACGGGGACCCTTTTGATCGAACGGTCCAGGCGGTACCCTGGCCAGGTGAGCTTGCGACCCGGAGGGATCGAGGGCGTGCAGACCTCCCCGACCGGGGGACGCGTCGAGTACCTTCTCGCCCGCAACGCGGTCATCCGCGACTACCGGAAGGGCCGCCTGTCCAGGCTCGATGTCTGCGATGCCCACCCCGAGCTGTTGCGGGCTGCCCGCAACCTGGGCCGGCCCATGGGCCAACAGTGCCCCATCTGCGAGCAGTGGGACCTGGTCGATGTCACCTTCGTCTTCGGTTCGCGCCTGCCGTCGGGCGGGCGGTGCGTGGCGACCGAGGCCGAGCTCACCCGCTACTGGCGGCGCAAGGAGCCGGTGGTCTGCTACGTGATCGAGGTGTGCACCGACTGCTCGTGGAACCACCTGTCCCGCATGTACCCCGCCGGTGCCGGGGTGGAGGCAGTGGCCCGCCGGCCGCGGCGTGACCGGACCAGCTGACCACCCGGCGGCCAACTACGCTGGAGGCGGCAGTACGTCGTGCCCCGTGGCGGCCCCCGGGTCGCCGCCCCTACTACCGCCGGCAGCCCCCGGGCGCTGGACGGTCGATCAGGAGGATCCACATGCCCGAGCCCCGGTCCACGCCGGTGACCGTCCCTGTCGTACGCGCCGCCAAGCGGCGTGACGGCCACCTTCCCCTGGTGATGGTCACCGCGTACGACGCTCCCGGTGCCCGTGTCGCCGATGCGGCCGGGGTCGACCTGATCCTGGTGGGCGACTCGGTGGCTAACAACGTGCTGGGCTACGAGGACACCCTGCAGGTCACCGTCGAGGACATGGCTCACCACACGGCGGCAGTGGCCCGGGCCAGGCCGAAGGCCCTGGTCGTGGCCGACCTCCCCTGGTTGAGCTACCACCTCGACGTGGTCGACACGGTCCGCAACGGGGCCACTCTCATCCGGGCCGGCGCCGGCGCGGTCAAGTTGGAGGGAGGCGCGAACCGGGTGCCGATGATCGAAGGCCTGGTCGCCGCCGAGATACCGGTGATGGGCCACCTCGGGCTCACACCGCAATCCATCCACACCATGGGCGGCTACAAGGTCCAGGGCAGGACCGACGCCGCGGCCCACTCGCTGGCTGTGGACGCGAAGGCTCTGGTCGCGGCAGGCTGCTTCGCCGTGGTCGTCGAAGGGGTGCCCGGAACGGTGGGGGCGGCGATCACCGAGGCGCTCGACGTGCCCACCATCGGCATCGGGGCCGGACCGGCCTGCGACGGACAGGTGCTCGTCCTGCACGATCTGCTCGGGATCAACCCGACCACGCCCCGGTTCGTGCGCCGCTATGCCGAACTGGGGCAAGAGGCCACGGCTGCGGTCGCCGCCTACGCCGACGACGTGCGCTCGGGGGTCTTTCCCGCCGACGCGGAGGTCTACCACTGAGCACCGGCTAAGGTACTCCGGTTGTTCCGGCCACCGATCTGGTGGCCCATCCAGTCCGACCTGCCCCACGCCGTGGGGCTCGAGCACAGCGTTGCCCGATCCAGAGGGAGGTGAGCCGCCGATGCGGCCATACGAGACAATGGTTATCTTCGACACCGGTGCCGACGAGGCAGCGGTCAACGGGGTCCTCGACCGGGCCCTCGAGGCGCTCCGGGCCAAGGGGGGCAACCCCGGCCGCGTCGAGCGGTGGGGCAGGCGCACCTTCGCCTACGAGGTACAGCACAAGCGCGAGGGCTACTACGTCGTCATCGAGCTGACGGCCGAGCCGCCGGCGATCGCCGACATGGAGCGGGTCTTCGTCCTGGCCGACGAGGTGCTCCGCCACAAGGTCATCCGGCTCCCTGACAAGGTGGCCGGGCGTCGGGCTGTGGCTGCTGCGTCAGCGAAGGAGGCCTGAGCATGGCCAACGGTAACTCGGTCACCCTGGTCGGCAACATCACCCGTGACCCCGAACTGCGGTTCACCAACACCGGGCAGGCCACGGCCAGTTTCGGTCTGGCCGTCAACCGCCGCTGGCAGAACCGCCAGACCCAGGAGTGGGAGGAGGCCACCTCCTTCTTCGACGTGGTGTGCTGGCGCGAGATGGCCGAGAACGCAGCCGAGAGCCTCTCCCGGGGTTCGCGGGTGATCGTGACCGGTCGGCTCGAGCAGCGGAGCTGGGAGACGCCCGACGGCGACAAGCGGTCCAAGGTGGAGGTGGTGGCCGATGAGATCGGCCCGAGCATCCGCTGGGCGACCGCGCAGGTGACGAAGAACGAACGGCGGGCGCCCGGCGACGGCGGCGCCTCCGGTGGCGGCGGGCGCGGTGCTTCGCCGTCGAGCGGCGGCTCCGGCGGAGCCGCCGAGTCCCAAGGATACGGATACAGCGAGGAGCCTTTCTAGTCATGGCGCGCAACAACGATCGTGGAGGCACCACTCGGCGTTCCCCCAAGGACACCGGCCGGCGCATCAAGAAGAAGCCCTGTGCCCTGTGCAAGGACCGGGTGGAGTGGGTCGACTACAAGGATGTCGGCATGCTCCGAAAGTACATGAGCGACCGCGGCAAGATCCGTGCCCGCCGGGTGTCGGGCAACTGCACCCAGCACCAGCGTGACGTGGCCATCGCCATCAAGACGGCGCGCGAGCTGGTTCTGCTCCCGTACACGCAGCGCACCACCACCGAGCGCCCCGGCGGTCGCGGCGGCCGCGGCGGCCGTGAGGGCGGCTATTCGGGCGCCGGCGGCTCCGGGCCACGCAGGGGCCGGGAGGAGGAGCGCACCCTGTCGGCCGACGCGGCCTCCTCCGAACTGCCCGATGTTGTCGCTGCCGAGCAGGTGGACGAAGTCGAGGTGTTCGACGTGGAGGTCGTGGAACTCGAGGACGGCGAGGAGATCGTCGTGGTCGAGGGCGCCGTCGCCGAGGACGGCGAGGGCTGATGAAAGTCCTGCTGCGTAGTGACGTCGACGGTGTGGGCAAGCGCGGCGACATCATCGATGTCTCGGGTGGGTTTGCCCGCAACCATCTGCTCCCGGCCGGCAAGGCCATCGTGGCCAGCCCCGGCGTCGAGAGTCAGGCCGCGGCCATGCGACGGTCGAGGGACCTGCGCGACGCCCGCGACCGCGATGGATCCGAGACGGTGGCCCGCACCCTGGTGGGCAACGTGATCACCATCGGTGCGCGTGCCACCGGCGAGCGGCTGTTCGGCTCGGTGTCCGCAGCCGACATCGTGCGCCATGTCGAGGAACAGACCGGGGCCGTCGTCGATCGGAAGGACCTGGTTCTCGACGAACCGATCAAGACGGTGGGCGAGCACAACGTGCGTGTCGAGCTGGTGGGCGGCGTGGTGTTCGAACTGACCGTGAACGTCGTCGCCGACGCCTGAGCACCGGTCCGCCCGCCGAGGGCGGGGCCCGGGGCATGCACCCGGGCGTCACACCTGCCTGGGATGATGACGGAGTGATCCGTCCTGTCCGCAGCCGAGCCGACCTTGTCCACCGTCCGTCCACAGCGTCGGACGGCTATTTCCTCAGGAAGACGGGCTTACGCTCCACAGGCCGGATGGACGAGGGTTGAGGGATCATGGTTCAAGCCTTTGACGACACGCGGCCCCGGCAGTTGCTCTCCCCTCGAGGTGGGAACAGCACCCCGGTCGGCAGGGTCCCCCCCCACAACCTCGAAGCCGAGGAGTCGCTCCTCGGCGCCATGCTGTTGTCACGGGACGCCATCGCCATCGCTATGGAGGTCTGCAACCCCGAGGACTTCTACAAGACGTCCCATGGCCACATCTTCGATGCCATCACCTCGCTGTTCAGCCGAGGGGAGCCGGCGGACTGGGTGACGGTGACCGAGGAGCTCCGGCGACGCGAGCTGCTCGAGACCATCGGTGACCCCTCGGTGTTCGTGTCGCTGCAGGCCAACACGCCGTCCATCGGCAATGCCGAGTACTACGCGCGGATCATCGAGGAGTTGGCCCTGTTGCGGAGGCTGGTGTCGGTGGCCGGCGAGATCACCGAACTGGGCTACAGCGTCCCCGCGGACGTCTCCAACGTGCTGGACCGGGCGGAGAGCCTGGTGTTCGACGTGGCCCAGCGACGGGTGGTGGACTCGATGACCCCGCTCCAGGACCTCCTCGGCGACGGCCTCGACCACCTGCAGCGCCTCTACGACCAGGGTGATTCGATCACCGGACTGGCCACGGGGTACACCGACCTCGACGAACTGCTCTCGGGGCTCCAGCCCTCCAATCTGATCGTGGTCGGCGCCCGGCCGTCGATGGGGAAGACCGCCTTCGCGCTGGGGCTGGTCGCCCACGCCGGCATCAAGCTGCACGTCCCGACGCTGCTCTTCTCCTTGGAGATGAGCCACATGGAACTCACGCAGCGCCTCCTCGGCTCGGAGGCACGGGTCGATGCCAACCGGATGCGCACGGGCAATCTGCGCGAGGCCGATTGGGCCAAGGTGGGCAACGCCATCAGTCGGATGAGCGAGGCGCCCATCTTCATCGACGACAATCCCAACCTCACGGTCATGGACATCCGCGCCCGCGCCCGGCGGCTCAAGAGCCGCGAGGGGCTGGGTCTCGTGGTGGTCGACTACCTCCAGTTGATGACGGGACGGCACGGCGCGGAGAACCGGCAGGTCGAGGTGTCCGAGATCAGCCGTGGCCTCAAGATTCTCGCCCGCGAGCTCGAGGTGCCGGTAGTGGCACTGTCCCAGCTGTCCCGCGGGTTGGAGCAGCGCCAGGACAAGCGGCCGATGCTGGCCGACCTGAGAGAGTCCGGCTCCATCGAGCAGGACTCCGACGTGGTGATGTTCATCTACCGGGACGAGATCTACAACCCTGAATCGACCGAGAGCCAGGGCACCGCGGAGGTCATCGTGGCCAAGCACCGCAACGGTCCCACCGGTGTGCAGCGGCTGGCCTTCATCGGGCACCACACCCGCTTCGACAACATGGCCCGGGTCTGAGTACGTGCCTGCGGGGCGTCGTACGTTCTGAACAACCGTCAGCCTTCCTGAACACGGGAAGCACACCCGTGCGCCGGGGTTGAGCACTCGCCGCAGATTCGGGCACTGCCAGCACCGTCCGAAACGTGCCAGCCCACCCTCGGCCCCCGCGCTCAGCCGGCGGCCGGCGGCGGCGTGGGCCCGTCGGAGGTGACCCCGGCGAGGATCCTCTCGATGGCCCGGTCCTGGGCCTCGAGGTGCTTCTGGATCTCAATGGCTTCGTGGAGGACGGCATCGGCGTCCTTGTAGGTGGCCTCGGCCCGGGCATCGGCGGCCTTGGCCTGGATGTTCTGGCCCACGATGATGATGGGGAGCAGTACCAATTGGAGGAAGTTGCTCGACACCCACGCAACGATGATCGTCAGGTTGTGCGAGGAGACGGCCGAGGGGAGGCTGATCAACGCGATGCCGGCGAAGATGTAGCCGCACAGCATGGTGCCGACCAAGAGGGTGATCCTGAGCCCGACCTTGGCGTTGAACCGGTGCCAGGCGGTGTCGGTGGGGCGTTGGTCCTGCACTTTCACGGGAGGGGCTGCCCTCCCGCTCTGGCGGGCGAGCGTCTCGGGATGGGGATGGTGGGTGAAGAGCGTGGACATGGCCCGATAGTGGCACCGCCGCCGGCGCAATTCGGCGATGATTGGGTGGTGGACGAGTCCTTGCTCCCGCGCATCCCCGCCTCGGCCGGCGCCCTGATCCACGACGACGAGGGCCGGACCCTGATCCTGAAGCCGAACTACAAGGCCGGGTGGACCATCCCCGGGGGGCAGGTCGAGGCCGACGGGGAGTCACCGTGGGAGGCTTGCCGGCGGGAGGTGCGCGAAGAGACCGGCCTGACGGTGACCTCGGGCCGACTGGTGTGCGTCGACTTCCTGCACCCGAAGTCGGACCGACCGGGGGGTATGCGCTTCGTGTTCGACTGTGGCCCGATCCACGAGCTCGTTCACGGGGACATCGTGCTGCAGGCCGAGGAGATCGAGGACTGCCGGTGGGTCGGGCCCGACGAGGCCGCCGGCCTGTTGAGCGGGCCGGTGGGGCGCCGGGTGGGCCAGGTGCTCGGGGGCACCGGCCCGGTCTATCTCGAGGACGGCCGCCCGGTGGGTGGTGTGACCGGGTAGTGGGCATGCCGGGGGGATGACCGACGCGCGCTACACCCACGGACACCACGACAGCGTCCTGCGGTCCCACCGGTGGCGCACCGGCGAGAACTCGGCCGGGTACCTGCTGGCCTACCTGCAGCCGGGCCGGTCCCTGCTCGACGTCGGGTGCGGACCGGGCACCATCACGATCGACCTGGCCCGCCGGGTGGCGCCGGGCCGGGTGGTCGGCATCGATGCCGCCGCCGCCGTGGTGACCATGGCCCGCGACGCGTCGGTCGACGCCGGTCTGCCCTCGCTGTCGTTCGAGGTCGGCGACGCCTTCCATCTGCCCTTCGAGGACGGGGCGTTCGACGTGGTCCACGCCCACCAGGTGCTCCAGCACCTGGGCGACCCGGTGGCTGCGCTCCGGGAGATGCGCCGGGTGTGCAGACCGGGTGGACAGGTGGCCGCCCGCGACTCGGACTACCCGGTGATGACCTTCTTCCCCGACGACCCCGAGCTCCAGCGCGCCCTGACCGCCTACGGTCGACTGACCCGCGTCAACGGGGCGAATTGGGACGCCGGGCGCAGGTTGCTCCACTGGGCCCACCGTGCCGGGTTCACCGAGGTGGTGGCGTCCGCGTCCGCCTGGTGCTTCGCCACGCCGGAGGACCGCGGGTGGTGGGGAGGTCTGTGGGCCGACCGGTTCACCCAGTCGGCGTTGGCCGAGCAGCTGCTCGCCCACCGGATCGCCACGGACGAGGATCTGGTGTCGTTCGCCGCGGCCTGGCGCCGTTGGGCGTCGTCACCGGACGGCTGGTTCGCCGTGCTCCACGGCGAGGTCGTCGCTACCGCATAGGTCGTCGCCACCGCATGGGTCTGGCGGCGCCGGAGCGCCGGCCCCTCTCAGCGGGACGCGGCCGCCAGGGCGTCGAGGAACCGGTCGGGTGCCTCGATCATCGGGTAGTGGCCGACCCCGTCCAACAGGTGGAGCCCGGTGTCGGGCCGGGCCCGCAGCAGGCGGTCGGTCATGGCCACCACCGCGATCGGGTCGTCGTCGCCCCACACCACCGTGAGCGGGGAGGGATGTTCCTCGATCGGTGTCGTGAACCGGGCCTCGTTGTGCCTGCGCTCCTCGATGTAACGGATGGTCCGGGGGAGCAGGCGATGTCCCTGGAGGTGGGCGATCATGTCCCACTGGGCGCCGGCCTCGTCGTCGTCGACCGCAGCCTCGGGTCCGAGGGTGGCGGCCAGGCCGGCCAGCACGGTCGACCGGTCGACCAGGGCATCGTCGTCGAGGCGCCGGTCGGGCAGGTCGAGCAGGAACAGCTGTCCGGCACTCAGGTGGGCCAGCTCGATGTAGATGCTGCCGTTGACCAGCACGCGGTCGGTGATCTCCACGTCCCAGCCGCCCTCCATCTGGCGGGCCAGGAGCTCGCCGCCCACCGTGTCGCCGATGTCGTGGGTGAGCAGGCCCAGCCGGTCGATCTCGAGGGAGGCGGTGAGTGCGATGGCGAGGTCCGCCTGCGCTGCCAGCCGGTAGGCGACGTCCGGCTTCGCGGACAGGCCGAAGCCGAGCATGTCGAACAGGAGCACCCTGCGGTGGGCAGCCAACCCGCCCACCACCCGGTGGAAGTCGAAGGACGAGGTGGGGAAGCCGTGGAGGACCAGCAACGGCGGCAGGAGCTCGGTGCCCTGCGCCGGGAGGTCGACGGTGAAGATCTGCCGGTCGCACAGCCTCACCACCCGGCCGCGCCCCCGCCAGGCCTCGGCCATCGGGTTCATCCGCCCAGGCGTTCCGCGAAGAACTCGAGCACCTGGTCGAGGGCGGCGCGGGTCGGCGTGCCGGGCCGATCGTCGAGGTCCTCGGTGAGCACCGAATGGGCGGTCTTCCGATGTCCATGGGGATTGCCGGGTGACGAGTCGAGCTCGACGGCGACGAAGGCGTCGCCGAGCAGCTCGCGGAGGTGTTCGAACCGCTCCGGTGGGCTCAGCTTGTCCCCGGTGAAGCGGAGCCCGAGGACGCAGGTGCCCGCCAGAGCCCGTTCCTGGATCCGCCTGGTATCGGCCTCGGAGACGCCGATCGAGCGCCGATGGGCCTTGCTGACCGGAAAGGGGAGCGACGGCTGGCTGAGCACGGGGGCCAACACCACGTCGTCCACCATCATGCCCAGGGCGAACCCCCCGGTGAAGCACATCCCGACCGCACCCACGCCCGGGCCGCCGCACCGGCCGTGCTCGTGGGTGGCCAGCGCCCGTAGCCACGTGGTGATGGGGCTGGTCTTGCCCAGGGCCAGGACGGTGAACTCGCGGGAGATGCACGCCCGGGCGAGCGAACCGGCAGCGTACCCGTTGGATACGTCGCGCCCGTCGTCGCCGAACACATGGGGCATCACCGCGGTGAAGCCCGCATCGGCCACGAAGCGGGCGAACCGGGCCACGTTGGGGGTGATGCCGGGTATTTCGCTCATCACGATGACGGCGGGCCCCGACCCGGTCCGGTAGACGGCCCGGGTGTCTCCTTGGGCGGTGAAGGTGGTGTGTTCGAATAGCCGTAGGGCGTCGGTCATCGCCCGACGCTACCCCGATGTGGAGGCGTTGTTCCTGCCCGGCCTAGGAAAGTGCGAGCCGCACCACCACCGGCCGGTGGTCGGATCCCGACCGGGTGGCGACCCGGGCGCTGTCCACCGACAGGGCATCGGTGATCAGCACGTGGTCGAGCTGGCTGTGGGGCCGGTGTGCGGGCCAGGTGCGCCCGGTCACGGCCCGGCGCCACGCCGGGAAGAACGATTTGACCGGTGGTCCCCACAGGTTCATGTCGCCGGCCAGGACCGCCGCCCGGTCGGGGGCAGGCAGCTTCTTGCCCAGTAGCCGGTACTGGGCGGGCGACCAGTGGGTGAGGTGCGACATATGGGTGCCGTACACCGAGACCTCGCGGCCTCCGAGATCGGTGGTGCAGGTGAGCACGGCTCGTCGGGCCGGATCGCGACGCAGCCGGCCGAGGCGGATCACCCCGACGTCGTGCACGGGGACGCGTGCCAACAGGGCCAGGCCCCACTCCCCGGTGACGCAGGCACGGTCGGTCGGGCCGGCGGTCGTCCGCAGGCGCTCCCTGTCGAGACGGAGCGTCTTGCGCAGCTGGCCGAACCGCGGGGACCAGCGCCGGCTGGTGGTCGGGATCGGGGCGAACAGCCGCCCGTGGGCCAAGCCCTCCTCGAGCACCGTCGGGTAGTCGAGCTGCTGCGCCACCCACGAGGCGGTGCTCGGTCCCCCGTCGTCGGGTGCCCACGACTCCTGCATGATCAGGATGTCGGCGTCGAGGGCGGCGCACTCCGCCACCACATCGAACGGGCGCCCCCACCCGTCGACGCCCATGTGGACGTTGAAGGTGGCGAGCGTGAGTGTCGGCCGGACCTGGTGGTCGACCACCAGGGTCAGTGGCGGCCGATGGTGGCGGCCACCGCGGCCAGCTCGTCCCGGAAGTCGGGATGGGCGAGGCCGATCATGGCCTCCGCCCGTTCGCGCTCGGTGAGGCCGGAGAGGTCGGCGCTGCCGTACTCGGTCACCACCACGGCCGTGTGGTGGCGGGGTGTGGAGACCACCGACCCCTCCGGCAGGAGCGGGACGATCCTCGAGCGGGCGGCGTCCTTGGACACCGCCGTCGAGCGCAGGCAGATCAGCGAGTGGTCGTCGAGGCGCATCTCGGCGCCGGCCACGAAGTCCTCGTGGCCACCGACACCGGAGATCTGCTTGCCGTCGATGTGATCGGCCACCACCTGCCCGTACAGATCGACGCTCAGTGCGCCGTTGATCGACACCAAGGCGTTGTTCTTGGCGATCTCCGTGGGGTCGTTAGTGACTTCGACGGGCAGGAAGGCGACCTCCTTGTTGCCGTCGAGCCAGGTATAGAGCTCCGCCGAGCCGAGGGCGAAGGTGGTGACCGAAACTCCGTCGAACAGGCCCTTGCCATCGTTGGTCACCTTGCCGGCCTGGTGGAGCTTCATCAGGCCGTCGGTGAACATCTCGCTGTGGACGCCGTACCCGCCGCCGGGGCTCTTGGCCAGTTTGGAGGCCACCATGTTGGGGACGGCCCCGATGCCGATCTGCAGGGTGGCGCCGTCGGTGATGTACGCGCGGGCCTGGGTGGCGATGGCGTCGTCGATCTCGTCGGTCGGAGCCTCGGGCAGGGTGAAGGGCTGTGCGTCGTTCTCGATCACCACGTCGACCAGGTCGAGGGGCAGGGTGTTGGTGTACTTGGGAGGAAGCGATGAGGTGCGGGGCAGGTTGGGGTTGACCTCGATGATCAGCAGGCGTTCGGGATCCTGTCCGGCCATGATCAGCTCGTTCATGGACCCTCCCACGGCCAGCGAGAGGTTGACCGTGCCGGCGGCGTCGGGCGGCGTCGCCTGGGCGGTCATCACCCGCGGCGCGTAACGTCGCAGGATGGGGCCCATCTGGCGGAACCCTCCCGGGACCAGGTCGATGTTGGCCCCCTGGGCCAGCATCATCCGCTCGGCCGGCCCGAAGAAGCCGCACCGATAGGTCACATTGGGGTGGGCCAGTACCGGGTAGAACCCGAGGAGGAGCGCACCGCCGAACGTCAGGTCCTCCCAGTCGTCACGCCGGCCCAGGGCGGTAAAGATGGCATCCGGGTTGGCCGGGCCCAACCCGAAGCCGATGGTGTCCCGAGTGCGGATCAGCGCAGCGGCTTCGTCTGGGGTGCAGTAGATCGGTGCCATGCCCCACAGTGTGTCACTGCGGTGGACCCCGGTGTCGTTCCGGAGCGCGCCGGGTGCCGGTGAGTGGCAGCATGTGGCCGTGGCCGCCTCCGCATGCGTACCTTGTCCCGGGCCTGACGGGGCGGGTCCCGTAGCCGGCCGATGAGGATCGACACCTTGCTGTCGGGCCTCGAGGAGGCGGCCGACCACGCTCGCCGGCTCGAGGACCTCGGGGTGGACGGAGCCTTCACCTTCGAGGGCCCCCACGACGTGTTCACCCCGCTGGTGCTGGCCGCGCAGGCCACCACCTCCCTCGAGTTGGCGACCAATGTCGCCATCGCCTTCCCGCGCAACCCGGTGCAACTGGCCCATCAGGCCTACGACCTCCAGCTCCTGTCGAAGGGGCGGTTCACCCTGGGGCTCGGCTCCCAGATCCGGGCCCAGGTGGAGAAGCGCTACGGGGCCGGGTTCGAACGCCCGGTGGCCCGGATGCGCGAGGTCGTCGGGGCGCTGCGCGCCATCTTCGCCGCCTGGGAGACGGGCGAACGGCTGGACTTCCGGGGTGAGTTCACCTCCCACACCCTGATGCCGCCCATGTTCAACCCCGGGCCGAATCCCTTCGGGATGCCGCCCATCGCCCTGGGCGGGCTGGGTCCCCAGATGGTGCGCCTGGCCGCTGAGGTGGCCGACGGGGTCCTGGTCATGCCCTTCAACACCGCCACCCACTTCCGGCAGCGGACCCTCCCGGCCATCGCCGAGGGCCTGGCGAGGGGCGGTCGGGCCCGGCGCGACCTCACCGTGACCGGCGAGGTCATCGTGTGCTGCGGGCGGGACGAGGCCGAGCTGGAGACGGCCCGCCAGGCCGGGCGCTGGCTGCTGTCCTTCTATGCATCCACTCCCGCCTATCGGCCGGTGCTCGAGGTGGAAGGGTGGGAGGACCTGCAAGCCGAGCTCAATTCGCTCTCGAAGTCGGACCGGTGGGAGGAGATGCCCGAGACGATCGACGATGCCATGCTGGTCACCCTCGCCGCGGTGGGTTCGCCGAAGGAGGTGGCCACGGAGATCGTGGCGCGGTTCGGCGGCCTGGTGGATCGGGTGGGCTTCTACACGCCCTACCTGGTGGCCGAGGACACCCTCGGCGAACTGGTGTCGGCATTGGGTCATGCGTCGAAGGAGGAACCTCGATGAGCGCCGACGGTGCGAGCAGTAGGGAACCCACGGACTACGACGAGTTCTCGCTGTTGCACGAGAACGCGGAGGAGGCCGGGCTCGAATGGACGGGCCGACCCACGGTTCGACGAGAGTTCGTCGAGGTGTCCCCCGGGCGTCGGGTGAGCGCGCTGGTGTGGGGTGAGCAACCGCCCGAGCTGGTGTTCCTGCACGGCGGGGGTCAGAACGCCCACACCTGGGACACGGTGGCTCTGGCCCTCGGCCGGCCCCTGGTGGCCGTCGACCTGCCCGGTCATGGCCACTCCGACTGGCCCGGGGACTCGGCCTCCCTCGACCCCGCCTCGATGGCCGACGACGTCGCCGTCGCCATCGGCGTGCTGGCCGGACATGCCCACATGGTCATCGGTATGTCCCTCGGGGGAGCGACGTCGATCGCCCTGGCCGACCGCCACCCCCACCTGGTGCGCAGAGTGTTGCTGGTCGACATCACCCCCGGGGTCAACCACGACAAGGCATCGGACATCGTCGCCTTCCTGGAGGGCCCGGAGACGTTTGCCTCCTTCGACGAGATCCTCGAGCGGACCATCCGGTTCAATCCCACCCGGTCCGTTTCCTCCCTCCGCCGGGGCGTGCTCCACAACGCCGTCCGACGAGAGGACGGCACGTGGACGTGGCGGCATCAGATGGGCCGTCCCGCCTCCACGACCGGTCTCCACGTGGAGCGGGTCGACTTCGGGTCGCAGTGGGACGTCCTCGAGCGGATCGGGGTGCCCGTGCTGCTGGCGCGGGGGAGCCTTTCGCCGGTGGTGGACGACGACGACGTGGCCGAGTTCCGCCGCCGCCGGCCGTCCGACGAGGTTGTGGTGGTCGACGGTGCGGGCCACAGCATCCAGGGTGATCGACCGCTCGAGCTGGCCCGGATCATCACCGGGTTCCTCGGCGGGTCGTAGGTCCCGGCGCGGAGGCGAACCGGATCAGGCGGCCAGCCGTCCCCCCGAGGGAACGTCCGAGCGAGCGGTCGCGGCCGGGGCCAGGGCGGCGTCGAGCACCTCCCCGATGTCCGAGGCGAGATGGAACGTCATCTCGCTGCGCACCGCCTCGGGGACGTCCTCGAGGTCGGGGCCGTTGCGGACCGGCAGCACCACGGTGGTCAACCCGGCGCGGTGGGCGGCCAGCACCTTCTGGCGCACGCCGCCGATGGGCAGCACCCGGCCCTGCAGGGTGACCTCCCCGGTCATGCCCACCGTCGAGGCCACGGGCTCGCCCCGGAGCAGGCTGACCAGGGCGGTGGTCATGGTGACCCCCGCCGACGGCCCGTCCTTGGGGATGGCGCCCGCGGGCACATGGAGGTGGAACCGCTTGCCGGCGAAGGCGGCCGGGTCGATGCCGAGCTGCTCGGCGTGCGACCGCACGTAGGACAGGGAGATCTCCGCCGACTCCTTCATCACGTCGCCCAGCTGCCCGGTCAGGGTCAGCCCCTCCGGCCCGTCCATCATCGACGCCTCCACGTAGAGGACGTCCCCGCCGGTGCCGGTCACGGCCAGGCCGGTGGCAACCCCGGGAACCGCCGTGCGGTCGGCGGCCTCGAAGAAGAAGCGCGGCCGGCCGAGCCAGTCGCGGACGTCCGCAGTGTCGATGGTGAGCGTTGGGGCGGTCTCGCCTCCGGCGACGCGTGCCGCCACCTTGCGCAGGAGCCTGCCGAGCTCCCGCTCGAGCGAGCGCACCCCTGCCTCGCGGGTGTAGTCGGCCACGATGGTCCGCAGGGCATCGTCCGTGACGACCACCTCGTCGTCGGCCAGGGCGGCGCGTTGGAGCTGGCGTCCGATCAGGTGGTTGCGGGCGATGGAGACCTTCTCGTCCTCGGTGTACCCGTCGAGCCGGATGACCTCCATCCGGTCGAGCAAGGGCCCGGGGATGGTGTCGACCATGTTGGCAGTGGCCAGGAACAGCACCTTGGAGAGGTCGAGCTCGACCTCGAGGTAGTGGTCGCGGAAGGTGTGATTCTGCGCCGGGTCGAGGACCTCCAGCAGGGCCGACGACGGGTCGCCCCGGTAGTCGGCCCCCAGCTTGTCGACCTCGTCCAGGAGGATGACCGGGTTCATCGTGCCGGCCTCGCGCAGGGCGCGCACCAGCCGGCCCGGCTGGGCGCCCACGTAGGTGCGACGGTGGCCGCGGATCTCCGCCTCGTCGCGCACGCCGCCCAGTGCGACCCGGACGAACGAGCGCCCCAGGGCCCGGGCCACCGACTCGCCCAGCGAGGTCTTCCCCACCCCCGGGGGCCCCACCAGCGCCAGGATGGCCCCGGCCCCGCGGCCGCCGACCGGCGCCAGGCCGCGCTCGGCCTGCAGCTTGCGGACCGCCAGGTGCTCGAGGATGCGGTCCTTGACGTCGGCCAGCCCGTCATGGTCCTCGTCGAGGATGCGTGACGCCTCGGCGATGTCCAACCGGTCCTCGGACTCCTCGCCCCAGGGCAGCTCGAGGACGGTGTCGAGCCAGGTCCGGATCCAGCCGTGCTCGGGGTTCTGCTCGCTCATCCGCTCCAGCCTGTCGACCTCCCGGTCGACCGCCTTGCGCACGGCGTCGGGCAGGTCACGGGCCTCGACCTTGGCGCGGTAGTCGTCCGGCGCATCCTCGTCGTCCGAGCCGATCTGGCCCAGCTCCTTGCGGATGGACTCCAGCTGGCGACGCAGCAGGAACTCGCGCTGCGTCTTCTCCATACCCTCCTCCACATCCGTCTTGATCCGCTCGCGCAGGGTGAGATCGGCCAGTACCTCACGGGCCCAGGCGATCACCAGGCGCAGCCGCGCCACGACGTCGACGGTCTCCAGGACCTCGACCTTCTGGGCGAGCGACAGGTCCGGCGAGTAGCCGGACATGTCGGCCATCCGGCCCGGCTCGGTCACGTCGGCCAGGCGCTCGGCCAGCCGGCCCGCGCCCCTCGACAGAAGGATGTTCTCCAGAACGGCGCGGTACTCGCGGGCCAGTTCGTGGGCCTCGTCGGGGGCGGACGGCTCGTCGACGACCTCGACCTCCACCCACAGGGCCTGGCCGGTACCCGGCACCGCCGTGCCCAGCCGGGCACGCTCGATCCCGCGCACGGCCACCGCGGAGAGGCCGCCGGGGAGCTCACCGCTGTCCATCAGTTCGGCGACGACCCCGACACTGGCGTACCGCCCGTCGATGAACGGGACGATCACCAGCCTGCCTCCGGCCGCTTCGGCCGCCTCGGCCGCGGCGCGGGCCTCGTCCGATTCGAGGGCCATGGTGAACACCATGCCCGGGAGCATCACCCCCGAGGTCAGGGGCAAGAGCGGCAGGTTCTCGTTCGCTGGGTCCATCGTTCCTCCATGGTCGAATCCGGTGTTACACGCTGCGGAGGGAACAACAGGAGAATCGAACGTGTATTCCCCTCCGACCCCGCGACGCGACGCCACCCCTGGTCAACAGCCCGATCGGTAACACTTGCCCGCTCGCGTCACGGGCCGGCGAGTTCATCGCAAGAGCACCTGATGTTCGCACCTCGTTCACCGCAGGTTGTCCCGGCGTTCACCTCCGGTCGATACGGTCGGAGGTGGACGCGTCGTGCGCCCTCGTGTCGGGTTCGTACACGTACCCGGGCACGGCGAACATGGAGGTCAGAGCACCAGTGGACGTTGGAACACCCGGACAGACGACGACACGACCGCAGCGGAGGGCGGCGCCTCTCCTGGCTGCCGGCCTGGTTGCACTGGGCGTACTGCTGGCGGCATGCAGTTCGTCCTCCACCACCTCGACCACCACCACCGCCCCTCCCGGGGGCACCATCAGCGCCGGAAACGCTGCCTACCTCGCCGCCGACCTGAAGGCCCCGGCCGGCACCCTCAACGCCTCGGGCTCGACCTTCGTCCAGCCGTTCTTCACCAAGGCCTTCTACACCTACACCTCGAAGAACCAGGGCCTGCAGGTCAACTACCAGGGCGTGGGCAGCGGCGCCGGCATCACCGCCTTCGAGGCCGGAACGGTCAACTTCGCCGCCTCCGACGTCCCCATGGCCGCCTCGGACCTGGCCAAGGTGCCCGCCTCGGCCGGACCGGTCATCCAGGTCCCCGACATCCTCGGCGGCGTCTCGATCTCCTACAACATCCCCGGGGTCACCAATCGCCTCCGGCTGGACGGCCCCACCCTCGCCGGCATCTTCGACGGGACCATCACGACGTGGAACGCCTCGCAGATCACCGCCCTCAACCCGGGCGTCAGCCTCCCGTCCAACGCCATCGTCCCCGTGGTGCGGGCCGACAGCTCGGGCACCACCTACATCTTCAGTGACTACCTGAAGTCGGCCAACCCGACCACGTGGACCCTGGGCACCTCCAAGACCATCGCCTGGCCGTCGTCGGCCGTGCAGTCGCCGAAGAACTCGGGCGTGGCCGCAAGCATCAAGTCGACGCCGTACTCCATCGGGTACGTGGAGCTGGCCTACGCCATCCAGAACAACTTCACCTACGCCTCCGTCAAGAACGCAGCCGGTGCTTTCGTGACCCCGACGCTGGCTTCGGTGGCTGCGGACGCCGACCAGAAGGTCAACGTGTCGCCGACCGACTTCTCGATCGTCAACGAGCCGGGTGCGGCCAGCTATCCCATCTCGGGCTACAGCTGGGCCATCCTGCTGCAGAAGCAGACCAGTGCAACCACCGGCGCCCAAGCGGTGAAGGTGCTCGACTGGACCACCCACACCGGCGGTGGCCAGGACCTGGCCGCGAGCCTCAGCTACGTGCCGCTTCCGCCGGCCGTGCAGAACCAGAACCGTGCGCAGCTGCTGACGGTGACCGGGCCGACCGGGCAGGTCCTGCTCACCAAGTGAGCGGGCCCGCCCACATCCGATCTGCGATGAGGGGCTGACGGGTTCGCTGTGACCACTCCCGAGACGCCACCGCCGGGAAGAGCGAAGCGGGGCAACCGCTTCGCTCTCCCCAACGGCGCCTACCGCGGGTTGCTCGCGGCCATGGGGGCCATCTTCGTGGGCCTGGTGGCCTGGTTCATCATCTCGATGATCGTCCAGGCCAGGCCGGCCTTCTCCACCCTCGGCTTCTCGTGGATCATCCAGAAGACGTGGGATCCGACCCACAACAAGTACGGCCTGCTCCCGTTCATCCTCGGGACCGTCGAGACCACGGCCATCGCCATGGTGCTCGCCCTGCCCATCGGGCTCGGCACCGCGCTGGCCCTCGCCTACCTGGTGCCCCACCGGGTGCGCCAGGGACTGTCGTCTGCGGTCGAGCTGCTCGCCGCGGTGCCCAGCGTGGTCTACGGCCTGTGGGGGCTGATCGTGCTCGCCCCGTTGTTCCGCGAGGACGTCGAGCCCTTCCTCACCTCGATCCTCGGGTGGACCGGACTGTTCAACGGTCCCAATGAGGGGGTCGGGCTGCTGTTGGCCGGCATCATCCTCTTCGTGATGGTGCTGCCCACCATGGTGGCCATCTCGAGGGACGTGCTGGCGGTGGTGCCCTCCGAGCAGGTCGAAGGGGCGATGGCCCTCGGCGCCACCCGTTGGCAGGTGCTGCGCAAGGTGGTCGTGCCCGGTGCCCGCACCGGCATCCTCGGCGCGTTCACCCTGGCCACCGGCCGTGCGCTCGGCGAGACGGTGGCGGTGGCCCTGGTCATCGGCAACTCGCCCTATATCGCCCACTCGGTCAAGTCGACAGCATCAACCCTGCCGGCCCTGATCGTCAACAACTTCGGCGAGGCCACCGGCACCGAGCTCAGCGCCCTGTTCGGCGCCGGCCTGGTCCTGTTGTTGATCGGCATCACCGTCAATGCCGTGGCCCGCGTGCTGGTCCGCTCCACGGCCCGTTCCGGTGCCGCGTCGGCGGCAGTGGCATGACCACCCTGACCCTCGACGCCTCGACCGACCCGATCCTCGAGCGGCGCCGGGCCATCCAGGACGCTGCCGCAACCTCGTTGGGCCGGCGCAAGATCTCCTCGAAGATCGCCATCGGGATCTGCTGGGCCTTCTTGGCCATCGCCATCGTTCCGCTGGTGGCGGTGATCGTCTACGTAGTGGTCAAAGGCCTCCCGGCCTGGAACACCGACTTCTTCACCCAGTCGACCGTTCCCGAGGGCATCCCGGGGGGAGGGGTGTGGAACGCCATCGTCGGCACCGCAGAGATCGGCTTCTTCGCCACCGCGGTGACCGTGCCGATCGGATTGCTGTGCGGGCTGACGTTGGCCGAATCGGACGGGAGAATCGCCGCCGCCGTCCGCTTCACCGCCGACGTCATGACCGGCATGCCCTCGATCACCATCGGGATCTTCGGCTACATCGCCATCGTGAAGACGACCGGCCAGTACAGCGGGCTGGCCGGCGCCTTCGCCATCGGGTTCATCATGCTGCCGGTCATCATGCGGGCCGGCGAGACCGCCATCCGCGGGGTGCCGCGAGATCTGAGCGAAGCAGCCCTGGCCCTCGGTGCCCGTAGAGCCACCGTCGCCCGCCGGGTGCTGGTCCCCGCCGCCCTCCCCGGCATCACCACCGGGGTGCTCCTGGCCGTGGCCAGGGGCCTGGGGGAGACCGCACCGTTGCTCCTGACCATCTTCGGCAACCAGTATCTACAGTGGAATCCCACCAAGCCGATGGAAGCCCTGCCCCTGGTCATCTACAACAACAGCAGCCAGCCCTATGCCAATCTGCTCCAGATCGCCTGGGGTGCGGCGCTACTGTTGATGGTGGTTGTCCTGGTGCTCAGCGTCGGGAGCCGCGTGCTCGCGGTGTTCCTGCAGAGGGAGAGACGATGATCGATCCGACCCCGACGCCGGACGTGGCCGAAGACCTCGGATCGGGCACCGACGAGCCGCCTGCCGGCGAGCCGGTCATGAGGTTGCAGGACGTGGCCGTGGCCTTCGCCGGCCGCGCCGCGGTGCGCTCCGTGAGCTTCGACGTGTATCCGGGCGAGATCACCGCCCTCATCGGCCCCTCCGGCTCGGGCAAGACGACCCTGCTCCGGGCCCTCAACCGGCTGCACGACACCGAGCGGTCGGCGTCGGTCACCGGAACCATCCTGCTGGGCGACACCGACGTCAATGCGGACTCCACCGACCCGACCCTGCTGCGGACGCGGGTGGGCATGGTGTTCCAGCGGCCCAACCCCTTCCCCACCATGAGCATCTACGAGAACGCAGTGGCCGGGCTCCGGTTCAACGGCGTGCGGAAGAAGGCGCTCCTGGACGAGGCGGCCGAATCGGCGCTGATCGCCGCCGCCCTGTGGGAGAGTGTGCGCGACCGCCTGAAGGCCCATGCCAGCACGCTGTCGGGTGGCGAGCAGCAGCGGCTGTGCATCGCCCGGGCGCTGGCCGTCGAGCCCGAGGTGCTGTTGATGGACGAGCCCACCTCGGCCCTCGACCCGATCGCCACCACGCGCATCGAGGAGCTGATCGGCGAGCTCAAGCACCGGGTCACCATCATCATCGTCACCCACAACATGCAGCAGGCCATGCGGGTGTCCGACCGGTGCGCCTTCCTGTTGATGGGCGAAGACAAGGCCGGCGAGCTCATCGAGGTCGGACCGACGGGCAGGCTGTTCAGCGAGCCCTCGGACCCCCGCACCCTCGACTACGTCAACGGACGTTTCGGCTGAGCCGGGCGGACCGGCTGCGATGACTAGGCGCTGAGAGGCTCGCGGCGAACCGACGGCGCCATTGCCGCGACGACGACCGCCCGGTGCGAGGGCGGGGCGACCCTTGTCCCGTCGGGGTCGATCCGGAAGCCGACGCCCCGTACGGTCACGATGTACTGGGGGTCGGCCGGGTCGGGCTCGAGCTTGGCGCGCAGGCGGTGGACGTGGGTGTCGAGCGTGCGGCTGTCCGAGAGGTACCGGTCCGGCCACAGCAGGTCGATCAGGTCGTCGCGGGTGCGGACCCGGCGGGCCGGGGTTAGCAGCACCGCCAGCAGGTCGAATTCGCGTCGGGAAAGGTGGGTCCGGTGGCCGCCGACGGTCACCTCGCGGCGGATGAAGTCGACGGCGACGGCTCCGAAGGCGGCCTCGGGGCGCTGCTCATCGGGGACCAGCCCGTCGACGACCGCCGAGTGGTCAACGGTAATCACGTCCAAGGGGTCGACGCGCGGGGACACGCGGCGAAGGATGGCGTGCATGCGGGCCACCAGCTCACGCAGCCGGAACGGCTTGGTGACGTAGCCGGCCGCCCCCAGCTCAAAGCCGAGGACCACGTCGAGCTCAGCGTCGACGGCACTGAGCATGACGATGGGGACCGGGGCGATGGCGCGCATCCGGCGGCAGACCTCGATCCCGTGCATTCCGGGGAGGAGCATGTCGAGGAGGACGATGTCCGGTGGGTGGTCGGTGAACAGGCGCAGTCCCTCGGCGCCGTCGGGTGCCAGCTCCACGGCGAACCCCTCGCGGCCTAGGCCCGAGGCGAGTCCCTGGCGGTAGGACTCCTCGTCTTCGATCACCAGCACCCTGATGCTCTCACCGACGGCGACCATGAAGTCACTACCTCCTCGTCAAACAGTAGGAAGCCCAGGTGAACGGAGACCGACGCTCCGGCGAAAACCGGGTGATCGTTCCGTAAACGTTTCGGGGTGGGGTGGCTCACAGCCCTGCACCGGTGGAGGCGTGCCGGGACCCCACGAGGGGTGCCCCGGTGATTCAAGCCGTAGGGGTCCGCCCGTACGCCGGACGTCGACCAATGGGGGAGGACATGGGCGAGGGGGGCGCCGGGCGGACTCCTACGGCTTGAAGCGGTAGCCGATCCCTCGGACGGTCAGGATGTGCTCGGGATTGGCGGGATTGGACTCGACCTTCTTGCGGAGGCGCTTGACGTGGGTGTCGAGGGTGCGGCTGTCACCAGCCTTGCGGTCGCGCCAGATGCGGTCCATGCACTGCTGTCGGGTCACGACGTGGCCTGCCTCGGAGATCAACAGGACGAGAAGGTCGAACTCCTTGCGAGAGAGCTCGACCGGTCGTCCGCGGACCGTGGTCTCCCGGAGCGAGAGGTCGATGCAGACCGGACCGAGCGTGTAGGTGGAAACCGGAACGGCGGGGGCCTCCGAGGGGGCCGGGCGACCCACCCGACGGAGCACCGCCCTGATTCGTGCCGTCAGCTCCCGCGGCCGCGGCGGCTTGGTGACGTGGTCGGCCGCTCCGGCCTCGAGCGCCAGCACTGCGTCCAGCTCGTCCTCCCGGACGGTGACCATGATCACCGGTAACCCCGGCGAGAGGGCGTTGATCTGCCGGAACACGCTGAGGCCCCGGGAGCCGGCGAGCTGCATGTCGAGCAGGACCAGTGAAGGGTGCGCCGACGCGAGCAGGGCGACCCCCTCGTCCCCACCGTCGGCGGTGACCACATCGAACCCCTCGACCGACAACATGGCGGCGAACGCGTCCCGCGAGGACGGATCGTCGTCGATGATCAGGATGGTCGGGTGCGCCGCGGGGGGGAGCGCCCCTTCCTCGACTTCGCGGAAAGCGAGGGTCACGAGCGGCCCCCCACTCCCCGGAACAGGGCGCAGGCCCTCAGCGCGTTGTTGCGTCTACGCGCACGGGCGGCCACGCCGCTGCTGGGTTGCCTCACCGGTGGAGCCGGATGCGGTGCTGTTGCCGTGAGAGGCAGGGGAGGCCAGGCCTCCGGACGGAGCCATCCGACCAACCCCGATGCGACACACCGTCCGCCCGACCGGGCGAGGCGGCGGCACTGGGATCTGGGATGCGCTGCCATCAGGACTTACCCTACGGATGCCAGGTGAACAAAGAGCGATCGACACGTCACTGGAAAGTGATCAATGGGTAATCTTCTTCCTCGCCCCGGTGCATCCTGTCTAAGGTCGTTGGTGCCGCCGACGGCGACCACGGCGACGACAAGGAATCGAGGAACCATGGATCTCACCGGTGATGTGGTGGACGTTCCCGGCACCGAGGAGTGGCAACGGCTGTCCGACCACTTCGAGGTGATCCGAGGGGTGCACCTGCGCGAGCTCTTCGCCGGCGACCCCGGCCGGGGCACGCGGATGACGGTGACGGCCGGGGATCTCTCGCTCGACTACTCGAAGCACAGGGTCACCGACGACACCCTGGCTGCCCTGATGGCGGCGGCCCGCCGTGCCGGGGTCGAAGAGCGGCGGGATGCCATGTTCTCCGGCCGCCACATCAACACCACCGAGGACCGTGCCGTGTTGCACGTGGCGCTGCGCATGCCGCGCGGTGCCACGCTCGAGGTCGACGGGCAGGACGTGGTCGCCGACGTGCACCGGGTGCTCGACCGGATGGGGGAGGTGGCCGACCGCATCCGGTCCGGCGAGTGGACCGGGCAGACCGGCAAGCGGATCACCGCGGTGGTCAACATCGGTATCGGAGGGTCCGACCTGGGCCCGGCCATGGCCTACGAGGCACTGCGCGACTACGCCACTCCGGACATCGAGTGCCGGTTCGTGTCCAACATCGACCCGGTCGATCTCTACGCCAAGACCCACGACCTTGACCCGGCCGAGACGCTCTTCGTCGTGAGCTCGAAGACCTTCACCACCCTCGAGACGCTGACCAATGCCACGGCGGCCCGCCGCTGGCTGCTCGAGGGAGTGGGCGGCGGGGAGGGGGCGGTGGCCCGCCACTTCGTGGCCGTGTCCACCAACGAGGAGGGCGTCACCCGGTTCGGCATCGACCCGGCCAACATGTTCGGCTTCTGGGACTGGGTGGGCGGGCGGTACTCTTACGACTCGGCAATCGGGTTCTCGCTCATGGTGGCCATCGGTCCCGAGGCCTTCACCGAAATGCTGGCCGGCTTCCACGCCATCGACGAGCACTTCCTCACCGCACCGCTGGAAGCCAACCTGCCGGTCATCCAGGGCATGCTCAACGTCTGGTACGGCAATTTCTTCGGGGCGGAGACCCACGCGGTGCTGCCCTACAGCCAGCGGCTCGCCCGGTTTCCGGCCTACCTGCAGCAGCTGACCATGGAGTCCAACGGCAAGTCGGTCCGACGCGACGGGTCGCCCATGTGGGGCCAGACCGGGGAGATCTTCTGGGGCGAGCCGGGCACCAACGGCCAGCACGCCTTCTACCAACTGCTCCACCAGGGGACGAAGCTCGTGCCGGTCGACTTCATCGGGTTCGCCGAGTCGTCCCACGAGGACGGCCAGCAACAGGACCTGCTCATGGCCAACTGCTTCGCCCAGGCCAAGGCACTGGCGTTCGGCCGCACAGCAGACGAGGTCGCCGCGGAGGGCACGGCACCGGAGGTGGTGGCCCACAAGGTGATGCCGGGCAACCACCCCAGCTCGACCATCCTCGCCCACCGGCTGACCCCATCGGTGCTCGGACAGCTCGTCGCCCTCTACGAGCACACCGTCTTCACCGAGGGTGCAGTCTGGGGGATCGACTCGTTCGACCAGTGGGGTGTGGAACTGGGCAAGGTGATGGCCGTGCAGCTGGCTCCGGCCCTGACGGGCACCGACCCGCCAGATCTGCGCGACCAGGACAGTTCGACGGCCGCCCTCGTGGCCCGCTACCGGGCCCTGCGCGGCCGCCGGGTCTGAGGCCCGGCCGGGTCCCACCGGGGCGGGTCGGTCGGAAGGGTCAGGCGGCCGCCAGCGCCTTCCACAACGAGCGGTAGCTGGGATAGGTCAGCTCCCGGGTGACATAGCCGGCCCGCTCGAGCTCGGCGTGGAACTTGGGGAGGTTGCGCCACGGGATGCCCATGTCCACATGGTGGGCCAGGTGCCAACCCGTGTTGTACGGCACGAACCAGAACCGGGCCAGCCATCCCTGCGCCACGTTGTGGGTGGTCGCCCGGCGGTCCCGATTGGCCTCGAGGCCACCGTGCTCGGCGACGGCGCGGAGACGGTTGATCACCCGCCACTGGGTCATCCAGGGGAGCCACCACAGGAGCGGGTAGATCCACCACCGCCCGGTGGTCACCCACAGGACGGCCCACAGCACGGCCTGCACCCCGAGGATGGAGAGCGAGATGCGCCGGTACGTCCTGCTCTTCAGCGACCGGAAGAGGGGGGTGAAGTTCTTCCAGCCCGAGATGCCCACCGCGTCGCGCACCAGCCGCCGTGCCAGAGCGCTCCGGTCGCAGGGGTAGCCGCGGTAGAAGGCGATGTCGGGTTCGTTGGGGCCGAACTCCTCCTTGTGATGGGCGAAGTGGCCACGCCGGTAGACGGAGATGGGGGTCCAGGTCGGATAGGCGATGAGCCAGGTGCCCACCCAGTCGTTCCACCTCTTGTTGGTGAAGAGGAGCTTGTGGGCCGCTTCGTGCATCAAGATGGCGAACCGGGCGTACATGGGGCCCATCAGGACGAAGGCGGCCAGGTAGGCGAGGGGATTGTCGATCCACACAGCGCCCCCGATCAGCACGGCCACCCAGAACCACACCGAGACGACGGTGAGGGCATTGCGTACATTGTCGATGCGACGCAGGTCGTGGCGGAGCTCGGGCCGGCACATGCCGTTCTCACGCAGCCGGTCGGTGGGGAGGACCTTTGGCCGGTCGATCTGATCGAGCACCATGGTGGACGCCATGGCCGGAATATTACAGTTGGGAATCAAGTGACGCAAGAGAGTAAGGCCGGGGACGCCGCGCAGGGGATCAGCCAGCCGTTCACCGCGCGGTCGGTGCTGGCCAGCGCCATGCTTGGCGAAGAGCCACCGGAGCTGGCCGTGGCCCACCTGGTGCACCTGGTAGGTCTGTTCGGCATCAACGAGAACCGGGCCCGGGTGGCGCTCAGCCGCATGGCCGCCGCCGGGGAGGTGACCACCGACGGTAGTGGCCGGTACCGACTGGCCGGCCGCCTCCTCGAGCGCCAGGAGCGGCAGGGTGCGAGCCGACTGGGCCGAACCCGCCCGTGGCACGGGAGGTGGCACATGGTGGTGGTGACCGCCTCGGGCAGCCCTGCCGAGGATCGCGCCGCCCGGCGGAAGCGCCTGGTGCTCGCCCGCCTGGCCGAGCAGCGCGAGGGGTTCTGGCTCCGTCCCGACAACATCGACCTGCGGCCGGACCCGGCGTCCGACGCCGATCTGGCCCTCTACTCGGGGGTGCCCGACGCCGATCCGGTCGGTCTGGCCGCCGCACTGTGGGACCTCGAGGGCTGGGCCGGGCGCGCCGGGGAGCTGTGCACCCGGCTGGACCGGCTTCTCCCCAAGGGCCCGGCCGACCTGACCCCGGGGTTCGAGCTGTCCGCCGCGGTGCTCCGCCACCTGCAGGCGGATCCCCTGCTGCCGGCCGAACTGCTCCCACCGGCCTGGCCGGGCCCGACGCTCCGTGAGTCCTACACGCGGTGGGACCATCGCTATCGCCAGGTCCTCCGGTCCTGGGCGCGGGCCGGCCTGAGCCCGTAGGATCGCGGGCCCGGGGCATTCGCTCCGGTTCCAGGGCCCACGTGCTCCGCCGGAGGTGCGATGACCGAGACGAGTGACCAGACGCCATTGGCCGGCAAGGTGGCGGTCATCACCGGGGGGGCACGCGGCCAGGGCCGCAGCCATGCCGTCGAGCTGGCCCGGCTGGGTGCCGACATAGCGGTGTGCGACCTGTGCCGCGACGTGCCCAGCGTCGGCTATCCCCTGGCCACCGTGGAGGACCTGGCCGAGACGGCCCGCCTGGT